>ERZ808046.1438-NODE-1438-length-10489-cov-3.107568_pt1 | contig 10489 bp, 11 predicted proteins | sample MGYA00380196_ERZ808046 | MGnify/ENA primary metagenome ERZ808046 (study PRJEB31490, sample SAMN06133421) | mouse gut metagenome | isolation source: Z6_2 | host: mice | place: China: Chengdu | collected 2015-05 ...
CATAGATGCAAGAAGTATCCAGCACATTCATAGGATTCGTTTCCGGATCCCAACGGTTAAAGTCACCAACTACACTGACGGATGTGGCATGAGGCGCCCAGACAGCAAAGTAAATGCCACTTTTACCTTTGTGAGTTACAGGATGGGCGCCCAGCTTACCATAAATTTCATAGTGGGTACCGTTTCCGAACAGATATCGGTCCATTTCGCTGATGATACCTGTATCTGTGGATCTTTTGTTGCTTTTGACAGCCATATTATTTATCCTCCGTGACTTTCAGAATAATCCCTTCATTGCCTGGTAATGTAATGGAAAGTCTACCGTCTTTGATAGGAATGATGGATCCATCCATCAAATTTTCTGCTGAAGATGCTGAGATAGGAACGGGAATCATCAGGCTGGAAGGTGAATCATCACTATTGGCAGCAGTAATCACCACAGTGCCTTTTCCATGACGGGCAAAAGCATATTGGCGGTTAGTTAGTAAAAGTTCTTGATAGCGTCCTCCAGCAAATTCTGGCTCGTTAACGTGAATATGAATCAATTTAGTGATAAAATCTGTCAATGCACAATGAAGATCGCTGCTGTCTGCTATGGCAAGTTGCGGACGAAGTTCCACATCACTGTAATTTGTACGCATTCCTTTTATCCCCCATTCCCCACCATAGTAAATGGAGGGAATGCCAGGAAGAGTGAATAAAAGAAGATAAGCCAAAGGCAGGTGTGATTCTTTTTTCAGTTTGCTGGCAATCCGATTCTCATCATGGTTATCCACAAAGGTGTAGAGTTTAGTACCAATAGCTTCTAAACGACGTACGTTGTGAGCAATCTCAAAAAAATTATGGTCATTCAGCCCAGAATAAAGGCTCTTATGTAATTCATAATTAGTGACAGAATATAACATCTCCGGATTTGTCCAACGGGAGTAATCGCCATGAATGACCTCTCCCATCAGCCAGAAGTCTTCTTTCATAGAACTTGTCTGTTCGCGAAGTTCTTTCATGAACTGAAAATCAAGAACATTGGCACAATCCAGACGAATGCCATCAATATCAAACTCATCAATCCAGAAACGAATCACATCAAACAAATATTCTTTGACTTGAGGATTTTGAAGGTTCAGACAAGGAAGTTCGAAATGATTTTGCCAGGCATCATAACCAAAAGAGTCCCCCAGTGGACTCTGCCAGTCAAAGCTGATGCCTTTATACCAATTCGTATATGGTGAATCCCATTTTTTTTGTTGGATATCCTGAAAAGCGAAAAATTCGCGACCAGTATGGTTGAAGACACCATCTACCACTACACGAATATCAGCTTCATGACATAATTTGACAAAATGGGTAAAATCTGTATTGGTTCCCAGACGCCGATCTACCAACTTGTAATCGCGGGTATCATAGCCATGGGAAGACGATTCGAAAAGGGGACCGATATAAAGTGCATTGCAGCCCAGACTTTGCATGTGAGAAACCCAAAGATCCAATTCATCAAAGCGTTGTGAAGTTTTATTTTCAGATAAGGGATTTTCTTTAGGGGCGCCGGTCATTCCTAGTGGATACATGTGGTAAAATGCGGCTTTTTCGTACCAAGTGCTCATTGATGTAATCCTCCTGATTGATGCAAATAATGTGTCAGAGCTCTTCTAATAATTTAAAGCGTCTGAGCAGAAACTGGTATCGGAGCTGAGCAGCCTTTAATTCATAAATATAACAGTCGATCAGCGTCGGATCTACTACCTGTTCAAAGTGATTCCGGGCAGATTCGATCGTGTTCCTAGTGCGGTCAATCTCCTCAATCAATTCCTGATTTTCCAATGGAAATTCTTGTTGCCGTTTAGATAAAAATCCTGCTTTCATGTTTCCATCTCCTGTTCTAAAATTATATTCCGTTTTATTGCCGGATATAGCTATAGTATTTTCCGGAAATGGAAAGTTATACAGGGATTGTGAAAAAATGTTAACTGTTCAAGAATATGAACAGTTGAAAAATGTCACTGACAAGGAATTTATTCTGGTGACATGATCTCTTCCACCATGAAGCCAAGAGCCATTAATCGCTGTGTACCCTCACGAAGAGTCAAACGATAATAGTTAGAAGTACCAGATTCACGAACTTGTACCAAACCGGAATCTTTGAGGATCTTCAGATGGTGGGAGATGGCAGGTCGGGAGAGTTTGACCTGACGCGTGATTTCATTGACATTCAAACCATTTTTGTTGCCATTTTGAGCAGCATGGCTCAGAACCTCAATAATGCTCAGTCGCATCTCATCACCCAGCGCAATAAAAAGCGGCATACATTCATGGAAATAAGTTTCCAACTTTTTGCCAGTGGTTGGGTATTCGCAGTCTGCCATGAGAAACCTCCTTGGTTTAAAAATTTAAACTGAAATCATTTTACCACTAAATAGGGATATCGTCAACTAAAAATGATGAAAAAAAATGAAAATTTCAGGTAGATTGCATAAAGAATTTAAAAAATCAAAAAAAGGTATTGACAGAACGTATAAAGATATGCATAATAAAGCCCATCAGCATCCATTTCGGATATGAGGCAGTAATCAGAGAGTCATAAGCCATGTCGGTGAATTTTCAAAATTTTAAAGTTAAGATTTTAAAGAAAACTGGGATGAAAAGGAGGTGGAGATAGTAGGGATAGGTTTATTATGTTTGATCCTTGCCGGAGCAGCCTGGACAGATGCCTGTGAAAACAGGATTTCTAATTGGTGGTTACTTGCCGGAGGGGTTGCCGGAATTTTGTGTCGTGGGAAGGATTTTTTTCCCGCAGCAACAGTAGTGTTATTTCTGACATTTTTAATGTTTCGTATGGGAATGATGGGGGCAGGGGATGGCAAACTAATGGCAGTAATTGCGGGATATTTGGGTATGGATGCGGGAATAGAGGCAATATTTTCCGGATTATTGGTGGGAGCTTTATGGTCGTTATGCCGGTTGTGGCATGATAAAGGTCTAAGAAAACGTCTTATTTATCTTTGCGTATATTTCATACGAATGTTCCAAACAGGAAAAATAGAGCGCTATGATGATGGTCGGTTAAGAGAACAGCCATATACCATTCCATTAGCAGTATGTATGGCAGCAGGCACTTATTTGTATCTGATGATTTCTGGTGCGGTTGTAGTATGGACGGCCATATAAAATTACAGTTATAAAAAAGTAGAGAAAGGGGATTTATGAAACGGATTATGGGAGTCTATGATGTAGACCCGTTTTATGCAGACCGATTTGCAGAGTTTGCCAATCAGAAGGAGCAGATTCCGTTTACAGCCATAGCATTTACCAACATCAGCAAATTACAGTCGTATTCTCAGAAACAACCATTAGAACTTTTATTGGTGGGAGATGATATTGATAGGACACAGTTTGTAGAGGTAAAAGCAGAGCAAATTGTACAGCTGAGTGAAAGTCGGGAAATTATTAGAGGAGAAATACCGGCAGTTTATAAATACCAGGCTTCGGATGCAGTGCTGAGAGAAGTGATGGCTTGTTATCGGGTGAATCCTGAAAAAGTTCCTTTAACAACTGTAGGAACAAAAAGTACAGTGATAGGAGTATATTCGCCAATCAATCGCTGTGGAAAAACGGGATTTTGCATGACATTAGGACAGATTCTGGCCCGAGAATCAAGAGTATTGTTTTTTAATCTGGAGGAGTATTCGGGAATGTTACGGTTGAAAAATACAGAGTATACTACGAGTCTATCTGATTTGATTTATGAATACAGGCAAGGGGGCTATACTCATATGAGTATAGGGACTGTGTTACATAATTGGGGAGGTTTGGATTATGTACCACCAGTAGCTTATGCAGAAGATTTAGTAGAATTAAAAGGAGATGAGTTGGCGGAATTGATTGCCAGAATAGCGGTGGATGGGATTTATGAGATGGTTTTGATCGACATTGGAAATTTGGGACGAGGAATGGAGCCGCTGTTGGAATTATGTAATGTGATTTATACCCCAATCAAAGAGGATTGTGTATCGGCGGCAAAATTAGAGGCATGGCAGAATTACCTAGACGAGTCAGGAAGAAATCATCTTTGGGAGAAAGTACGATTATTGAAATTACCCCGGCTGGGAGCTGTTTGGCAGACAGAAACATATCTGGAACAATTACTTTGGGGAGATATGGGAGATTTCGCAAGAAATCTCCTGAAAGGACAAAAAGGAGGGGATAAGATGTGAATGGAGAAAAAAACATTCTGGAAGAGTTGAAGGAACAAATTCGGCAGGAGCTTCGGAATCGAAACCGGATTGAAGAGGAAGAATTGAATGCATGTATTCAACAAGCGATTGAGCAAAAAGCTTTACAGACATATTTGCCATTAAAAAAGCGATTGGAGTTAAGAACGCGGTTGTATGATGCCTTTCGTCGTTTGGATATTCTTCAGGAATTGGTAGATGATCCAGAAGTGACAGAAATTATGGTTAATGGTAAAGATCATATTTTTGTGGAAAAAAAGGGTGCGATTTTCCAGTGGGAACATAGATTTGACAGAGAAGAACAGTTAGAAGACCTGATTCAACAGATCGTTAGCCGTATTAACCGGGTGGCAAATGTATCACATCCGATTGCAGATGCTCGTTTAGAAAATGGTGCCAGGGTTCATGTGGTGCTACCACCAATAGCGCTGGATGGACCAGCGCTGACAATCCGGAAGTTTCCAGAAGTTATTACAGTACAAAAATTGATCGATTTAAGGGCATTGACAAAAGAGGCTGCTGAGTTTTTGGAAAAGTTGGTAAAGTCAGGTTATAACCTATTTATTAGTGGAGGAACCGGATCTGGAAAGACCACATTTCTAAATGCAATGTCTGGATTTATTCCAGAAACAGAACGGATTATCACAATAGAGGATTCAGCAGAATTGCAAATTCGACAGATTCCAAACCTGGTACGGCTAGAAACTCGGAATGCTAATGCAGAAGGAGAAGGAGCGATTGAAATCAGTGATTTGATTCGGGCATCTTTGAGAATGCGGCCATCAAGAATTATTGTAGGAGAAGTAAGAGGAAAAGAGTGTCTGGATATGCTTCAGGCATTAAATACAGGTCATTCAGGGAGTCTTTCCACTGGTCATGGTAATAGTCCTAAAGATATGCTTTCAAGATTAGAAACTATGGTTTTGATGGGAGCAGATTTACCATTGCCAGCGATACGTAGTCAGATTGCTTCAGCAATTGATATTCTGATACATTTGGGACGGTTGCGAGATAAAAGTAGAAAAGTGCTGGAGATTGTGGAGGTAGGAGATTATGCGGAGGGAGAAATTTGCCTCAACCCCCTATTCCGATTTGAGGAAGAACAAGGAAATGGAAAGAAAGTCTGTGGGCAACTTAAACGGATTGGTACGCTCAAAGAAATGGGAAAGCTCCGGGCAGCCGGTTATTCAGTATGATTGTTATTGGTTAAGTTTGCCGGAATTTGTTTATGGAATAGGAAAAGGAATTGCTGTTTGTGGACTTTTGTCTTTTACATTTTATCGTAGTATAAAAGTTTTCTTGTGGATGTTGCCTCTATCATTGGCAGGACCGGTTTTGGAGCGCAAAAGACGATTGGAGAAACGTAAAAGGAAGCTTGCAGAACAGTTTAAAGAAAGTATGATGATCTTGGCATCTTCTTTAAGCGCCGGATTTTCTATTGAAAATGCATTGGCAGTCAGCAGGGAAGAATTGGAAATGTTATATGGAAATGACGGAATGATTGTAGAAGAATTTGCTTTTATGGTTCATCAGATCAAAACCAATCGTTCGATTGAGCAGGTGTTAGAGGATTTTTCCAGAAGGAGTGGTTTGGACGACATAAAAAATTTTGCTGAAGTATTTTCAGTGGCAAAACGCAGCAGTGGAGATGTAGGAGGGATCATGCGTCATACAGCAGAAATCATCCGGGATAAAATGCAAGTACGCGAGGAAATTCTTACAATGACAGCATCACGTCAGTTTGAGCAAAAGATTATGAATATGATTCCGTTTTTTATTGTGTTTTATGTAGAGAGTGCATCGCCAGGATTTTTTAAGCAAATGTATGGTACCAGTATGGGGCGGATTTTAATGAGTGGGTGTTTGATCGTATATCTGATTTCTTATATATTGGCAAAAAAGATATTAGAGATTGAGGTATAGGAACGTGGAGAGAATGAGCATACCTTTAAAAAAGAAAGAAAGGAAAAATAAAAAAGGATGGTTGATTCCGATATTTTGCGTTCTTGGAAGCATTGTATTATATAGCCTGCTTTCTGTGGCGGCCAAAGATCAAAAGATCCTATCAGCAGACAGAAAAATTTGTAGAGAGAGCTATGGAGGAGATGAAAAAGAATATCAGATATTGGTGGAAGGATTGGAAGAAAATGACGTTCCGGTAACAGTGCGGGTAGGCGCAATGAATTATAGCAATGAAGAGGCAGAAATTGTCTTTGAAAAAATTATGGAGTCAATGGAAAACCAAATCCAGGGAGAGAATGCTTCCCTGATGGAGGTGAGAAGCAATTTAATATTACCTTCTGAAATAAAAGGAGTACGGTTACGATGGAGTAGTTCCAATCCTGACGTGCTGGATTCTTCAGGAAAAATAAGAAAGGAAGTGGAAGCGGAGGAGTTTATTATATTAATAGTAGAACTTTTAGCTGGAGATTATCGTCAAACCTATGAGATTCCTATAAAAGTATTGCCACCAAAACGAGATCCAAAAGAACAACAGATAGTAGATTTTTTAAAAGAATTAGAAAGACGAGAACAAGAACAGCAAGGACAACCATGGTTGATTTTACCGGGGAATTTTAATGGTAAAGAGCTGAGATATCGAATAAATGAGGATTCAGGATATCGGACGATTATTTTGCTTGGCATACTTCTAGCAGTTCTTTTGATCATAAGAGAAAAAAGCGAAGAAAAGCAAAAAGCCCAAAAACGAGATAGAGAATTATTGTTAGATTATGCCGATGTTTTATCGAAAATTTTGGTGTTGATTGGAGCAGGACTAACGATACGCAATGCTTGGGAACGGATTGTTTTGGATTATGAGGAAACACTAAAAGCAGGGAAACAAAAAACAAGAGTAGCATACGAAGAAATGCGGCGGACTTGCCATCAGCTTCAGAGTGGGGTGGCAGAGACCGATGCTTACCGGGAATTTGGCCGAAGATGCCGTTTGCAACCATATTTAAAGTTCAGCAGTCTATTGGAACAAAATCGGAAAACTGGTACAAAAAATATGCGGATAATTTTACAGGCGGAAATGGCCGATGCTTTGGAACAACGGAAAAATCTTGCACGCCGTTTAGGTGAGGAGGCAGGGACAAAATTGTTGATGCCATTATTTATGACATTAGGTATTATCATGGTGATGATTATGGTACCGGCAATGATGACAATGGGATAAAAATAAAAAACAATAAGAACATACAAAATAAAAGGAGATAATGTTTATGAAAAAAATGCAAACATGGAACGAGATCATATCATTTTTGAAAGATGAAGATGGAGTAGGAGTAATCGAAGTGGTTTTGATTTTAGTAGTATTGATCGGATTAGTTATTATTTTTAAGGGACAGATCAACAAGCTTCTGAATGATATTTTTAAAGAGATTAATAGTCAATCTAAGGAAGTATATTGAATGAGAACCATGTAAAGCAAAGAAAAGGGGCGTAAATATATGAGGGAAATCAAAGGAGAAGTAACCATTTTTATTAGTATGGTAATGATGTGTGTATTTGCGCTGCTTTGTGGATTGTTGGAGTCTGCGAGAACGGCAGGGGCGCGGTGGTATTTGCAGACCGCAGCCTCTTCTGCTCTTGATTCGGTGTTTAGTCAATATCATAGACAGCTTTGGGATACCTATCGACTGTTATTTGCCGAGTATGAGGATGAAGAGGAATTGGAAACAGATTTTTCCGAATTTTTGCAACCTTATCTGGAACAAAGTGGATGGTATCCGATGACTTTACAATCAGCTAAGGTAGAAGAGTGGTTGGGAGTGACGGATGATAATGGAGCATATCTGGAGGAAGAGATTCTGGATTATATGAGATATGGTATCTGGGATATGGATTTTGATGCAGATACGATTAGCGGATTGTGGGAGAATGCAAAAGAGGCTGAGGCGGTTAAGGAAGTGTCAGAGGTTTACCGAGGATGTGCCGGGGATGCCTTAAAGCTAGAAAAAGCATTGGAAGCGATCAGTAGTTGTCAGGAAAAGCAGGAAAATAAAAAACAGGAAGGGCTAGATTGCTTGGAAGATTATAATGGACCTCTTTTTCGAACAAAGGCGCAAGCAGTAATTCAGCAATTGAGCCGTATTCCTGGATTGGTTGAAAATTACCAGGATCAAGCAGATTTGTTGAGTGAAAAGTTGGCAGACAACTGGGAAATATTTGAAAAGGATCGGGGGGATTGTAGCAATTCGGTAAATGAGCAAATGATAAAAGAAATACGACAATTTGAAGATTATGTAACTCAGAATGGAAAGCGTCGTAAGGAAGTAGAAGAACTAAAAAATCAATCTTATGAACAAATTAAACTGGTAGAAAAAGTGATAGAAGAAGCATTAAAAGTAGAAAAGATTATTGATGAGTGGGAAAGTGATGATGAAGATGATGATGGGCCAGATCTGGAGTCTTTGTGGTCGCCGGTAATCCGTCATTTTGATCAGTTGGCGATTCAATCATTATCTTTTCAACATGGTGTGAAGGATAAAAAAACAGAAGGATTTCTTAAAAATATAGAGAATATATATAAATCCGGATTTTTAAGACTGGTAGTTCCTGAGGAAAAAGAAATATCACGTGGAATTCTGGAAACTTTGGAATTACCTTCGGAAACTGAAATATGGTCGGAAGAAGCAAGAGGAATTTCTTTTGTGGATCACATGATGGTAAATGAATATTGTGGTAATTTTTTCCGCTGTTTTCCGGCAGAAAAAAGTGAGCAAAATACATTGGAAGAAACGGATGTTGTCAAAGATGGACCGACCCAATCAGAAATAGGTATATCGGGTCCGGGAGGACTTTTTTATGAAATAGAGTATTTGATCGGAGGAGAAAGTTATGATGAGGGAAATCTTATAGTGGTGGCAAATCGATTGCTGGTGATTCGAGGAGGTTTGAATTTCGTCCATATCATGTCTGACCCGAATAAAAGACAGGAGGCACAGAAAGTGGCAATGATGATTACTGGGCTGGCAGGGGTATCGCCACTGGTATTGCTGACTACCTTTTTTGTGATGTCAATCTGGGCGTTGGGGGAATCACTGATGGATATTCGCGGATTGCTAGCAGGGAAGAGAGTGATGTTGTTAAAATCGAAAGAAGATTGGACATTGGATTTGGATCAGCTAATAATTATGGGACAAGAAAAAGAAATTGGTACGGGAGGTGGAGAACGGGGACTGAATTATCTTTCCTGGTTAAAAGTATTGTTGTTTATGGATGAGATTGTATGTCAGGAATATCGAATGATGGATATGATACAAATGAATATCTGCCGTGCTCAAACTAGCTTTCGCATGCGTCGTGGAGTATATCAGGCAAAACTGCAAAATAATCTGATTGGTAAACATGTATTTTTTTCTCTGGGGTTTGTAGAAAACATAACGGGAAGCAGGACTCATACTTATCCAATGGAAATTATAGTGGAACGAAAATATTAGAAAGGGGGCAGACAGGAATGTCTTTTTCCGTAGCAGTTTGTCAAAAAAATTTAAGATTAATGCTACATACTCGTAGAAAATTCCAAGAAAATAAAAACAAAAAAATCGTGACTCTCCAAGTACGAATCCTGAAAAATAATATCTTATCTATTCTTTATAATAGCTGCGGTAAAAAGACATTCCTGTCTGTCTCCGCTGCCTTAACTTTGGAAGCTGTCATGAGTCTGACCCTATTTATTTTTGCGACCGTTTGCCTTATGACTCCTATGAAGATTATGAATACAGAGAGAAAGATACAGGCAGTTTTGGAAGAGATGGGCGAGGACTTTAGTCAATATGCATATATACAGCATGTTTTGGAGAAGGGAAAGCTATCTTTCGTGGTTGGAGTAGGAGATTTTGTAAAAGAATTCAGTCGTCAGATGGTGTCAGGAGTTGCGCAAGGTTATGCTCAAGCAAAGGTAATGGATCATATAGATACAAAAGCAATAACACAGATTCGGATGCAACGCTCGCAAGTTCTAGAGGATGGCGAAACCATTGATTTATTAGTTGATTATGAAATTCGGTTGCCGTTTTCCGTGCTTGGACTTTCATCGTTAGAACGGACGATGCGTTGTAGAAGACGGGCTTGGATAGGAAAAGAGGGAAAAGATTATGGCGCAGGACAGGGAGAAGAAGATCCCACTGTTTATATAGGAAAAACCAGCACACGTTATCATAAAAGTCGAAGTTGTCATTATCTGGCTAATAACTTAACAGGGGTATCTTTAGATAAGATAGAATAAATGCGAAATAATAGTGGGGGAAAGTATTATC
>ERZ808046.1439-NODE-1439-length-10483-cov-4.217759_pt1 | contig 10483 bp, 15 predicted proteins | sample MGYA00380196_ERZ808046 | MGnify/ENA primary metagenome ERZ808046 (study PRJEB31490, sample SAMN06133421) | mouse gut metagenome | isolation source: Z6_2 | host: mice | place: China: Chengdu | collected 2015-05 ...
TTTGTTTTTTATTGCTTAGTATATCCCATTTTTTAAGTTGTTATTTCCTGTAAAATTTGTTTAAGTATACCACCTAAATGTAATATAATATTTGTCAGCGTTTTTACTGCCGTTTTCTTTTGCATACGCAACCAGTGCCTTTATCTCGTCTGTTTCTTTCAGCCTGTTTATTTTGGATTCTAGCCTTGTATTCTGCCATAACACTGTTTGCTTTTCTAGTAATATCTGCCTCATCTGATAAAATTGCTTTACGAGTTCCACTTTAAATTCAATTACTACTTCTGAATTATCCAAAAATGTCATAAGCAATGTTGCTTGTTGTTCATTTAAGTAATATACTTTTGTTGGACGTCCTCCTTGTAGGTTTGTCGATTTCAAATCGCTAAACCTAATATTTCCAAATTTTTTAAAATACTCCATATGCTTTTTCACCAATGCCACAACAGATTTATGCTGATTTCCTGTACCTTCTGCAATTACTAGACTAGTTGTAAATACATCATTATTTTTCAATAATATTAATTCCTTCATCTGATTGCCTCCCTTTTTGTACTTGAGGTGTATCTTTATATACAAGCCAATTTTCATCATTTAGCTTTTTGCTTTTTAAAAACATTCTCTGTTTTTTGGTTGGTTTTTTCCCGTGAATTGTTTCACCTCAATTCACCCATCCAGCTGCTTTTGCAACAATTTGTTTATTTGCCCCCATTTCTATCAATTTTCTTGCGATTGCTTCGCAATCTTTTGTCCAAATTTAAAAAAACATTTCATCATTTGAGTAATCTCTGAACATTGCTGTTTCTGACAGTCTTTCTAATCCTTCATTTATTGATACAAAATCAGTTAACTTTTTGATTTTATTTTTCATTTTTTTCATCCTCTCTTTAAGATACTTTTTGTACTATCATTATCATTACTCCTTTTTTTCTCTCTGCAAACTTTCCCTGTAGCTTTTCATCTCTATTTTGTAAGCAATTTCTGCTGTCACACAAACAACTGCCATCATTCCTACAAATACCCATAAATACATCTTTCTGCCTCCATTTTACGAATATATGTTCGGATTATCGCATAAAAATACCCCTTTTCAGAAAGTATCACCCTAACAGTCAATGCAACAATATTCCGCAATAACATTCCTTTTCTACTCTCCAACCCATAATCACAGCAATATCTTTTTCATCTGCTCCTGCCTGTATCAGCTTGTCCGCAAACCTCTTACAATCTTCCTGCCACACATCATACCAGCGACAGTCTTTCATTTCTTCCCTAACTTGTACCATTTTTTCCAGCTTGTTCAGCCCTTCTTTTTGTGTATTAAATGGTATGTCCATATTATTTATCCTTTCTGAATCTGTTCTTTAAATAAACTATCAATCCAACGATTAAACTAACGATTCCTAACGCTACCCAAGAACATAACCCAATTACAATACTCCCAATCGTCAAAACTGTACTTCCTATCATAGTAATCACAACTACAACAGCACTTACTATCAGCTCCGCTAATTCCCACGCTACATTGATTGCAAATACCGCAATCGCTATCATCGCTATGATAATCAAACATATTACAATTGCTTGGCTTACCTGCATAGGCTCACCTCTTTTGATTTAATTTTTTTTGTTACACCGCTTGGACATAATTTATATGACTTTCAGCATTAATAGATTGCTTTTATTTTAGTATGCGTACTAATTATATTTCTTTTTTATTGTTGAAATACTGTCTAATTTCATTCAAATCTACTAATTTCCCCTTGCTGTTCTCCATGTAAGATATTTCATTGTCTATCACTAATTGCCTGATGCGCCATTCTGAAATAGCTGTATTGGGGTCTTCTGCTTTTAATTCTTCTGCTGCTTTGTGAATACTTCGCCATTGTGGCATATTTTTAGCTGTATCATTTTTGATATTGTTTAATTGTTTTTGCTCTTTCTGCACCGCTTTTCGAAAACGAAATGTTTCATTTTCCTTTTTGATTTCAATTACAACTTCTGCAATATCGTCTATTCTTTCACCATTTATGTTTGCATAAATATTGCTTGGTGAAATAAAATCGATGGTAATATTTTTCATGCAATCACCTTTTTATATATTATCAAAACCGCCCTACTGGTTTTTCAAATTTTATTTTACTATTTTTAATCATTTACTATTGATATTCCATTTCATATTTGTACTACACCGCTTGGACACTATATTGCACTTTTTTCATTTTCTTCTGTTTCTAATAAATCGTCTGTCTTACAGCCAAACACTACAGCTAAGTCTTTTAGTAGTCTTACACTTGGCATTTTCTTATCATGTTCAACATTATTTATCATTACACTCGAAACTAATACTTTACTTGCTAATTCTCTTTGTGACATATTTTTTTGTTCTCTGAATCTTTTTACATTTTCGCCTATTGTCATGTGATTCACCCCCTTAATCAATTCACATTTTTTGTTGTATTCTGTTTCTTTTTCTTTGTTTTTATGGTATTCTTAAATTGCTAAAGAACACAAAGTAAACAATCAACAGTTATGTAAAATCTTAAATACAAATTCTAGTAAAATATATGATTGGAAAATAGGCAAATCTAAACCATCAGCAGACGATATATGTATTCTTGCTAATTATTTTAATGTTTCAACTGATTATTTATTAGGTCGTACTAATACTCAAGCAACTACTTACTCTGTAAATAATATTAACGATAGTAGTGTCGTGCAAGGCAATGGTTCTGTTTTTGGTAATGCTTCTATTTCTGTTGCTTCTACTTCTGAAAATGACTCTAATAATATATCTTTATCAAAAGAGGAAATTGGAATATTAGACTTATATCGTTCACTAGACATTCGTGACAGAGCAAAATTCATGAATTTCGTTTTTGATATGGAAGATAAGGCTACCAAAGCATAAAATAATAAAAAGGAGGAATTACAAATGTCTGTATTAAAGCAAGAAGCAATTAAAATTATTGAGGAAATACAAGAAGATGCTATGTCTCAAGTTATTACCTATTTAAGACAAATGGCAGATAAAAAACAGAGTTCTAAAAGTCTAGAGGGATTTCACACATTACAATCCTTTGCAGGAACTTTGCCACCAGATTTTGATTACAAAAAGGAATTAGAAAAAGCGAGGGAAGAAAAATATGGTCGTTTTGATTGACACAAATATTATATTAGATATTTTACAAAAAAGAGTTCCTTTTTATGAATATTCTTATGAAGTATTATCTTATTGTGCTTCTGGAAAAATAAAAGGCTATATTGCATTACATTCTATTTCAAATATTTTCTACATTCTTAGAAAATATTTTTCGGCTAATGACCGCAGAAAACTACTTATAGGAGTATTAGAGTTTCTTGAAATTGCAAACGTTAATCGCGAAGAGGTAAAACGTGCTTTATTAAGAAATGATTTTATTGATTTTGAAGATTGTCTACAAGATGAATGTGCAAAGCAAGTTTTTGCTGATTATATTATAACAAGAAATATAGATGATTTTCTAACATCAGAGATACCTGCTATTTCTCCAGTTGATTTTTTAGAAGAATGGAAGAATATGCAGAAAGATAACTAAATAAAGCTACTAGAGGGGGAGAAAAAATGGGCTTTTTAGACGCGTTTAAAGGAAATCAATACAAAACAGAGTTAGAAAATTTACAACAGCAATATAAAGCATTAGAAACAGAAATGGATATACAGAAGCAATCTTACATTACATTAGAAGAAAAATATAACAATTTAGAAGCAGAACTAAAAAATACACAACAAGATTATCAAAATTTGCAACAACTTATGACACCAGAAATGAAAGAAGCAATCACATTACAAAAAGAATTACAAAGGTTAAAAAATGAAATAGAAGAACAAAAAGTAAAATTAAAAACTGATTTAGAAAAACATCAAATTAAATTAAAAACGGAAACAGCAATAAAACAAAAGGAATTAAATGAATTAGATAGCAAAATAAAAGTGCAAAATAATGAAAAAGTAAAATTAGAAATAGAAATTAAAGAAAAGAAAAAGCAAGTAGCTTATCTTGATGACGAATTACTTGTACAGGAATTTGGATTATATGAACCTAAATTTGATTTTGCCAATGCATTAGGATATAAAGAAGCATTAGCAGAAATACGAAAAAATCAAAAAACTTTAATAAGCGAAAAAAGAGCGGTAAATGGTGCTACTGGCTGGACAGTAAATGGTGATGCTACTCAAGGTAAAAAGATGGTGAATGATACACAAAAACTTCTACTTCGTGCATTTAATCAAGAATGTGATGAATTGATAAGTAAAGTAAAATATACTAATTTTGATGCTTCTCTTGATAGAATAAATAAAAGTGCAGAGGCTATTTCAAAACTTGGTACAATTATGAAAATCTCCATCAGAAATGAATATCTTCATGCAAAACAAGATGAACTCCGTCTTGCTTTTGAATATCAAGTCAAAAAACAGGAAGAAAAAGAAGCGGTAAAGGCAGCAAAAGCAGAACAACGAGAACAGGCAAAAATACAAAAAGAATTAGAAGAACGTCGTCGCAAAGTGGAAAAAGAACAAACACACTATCAAACCGCTTATGAAAAATTAAAAGCACAGATTGAACAAAATCCTGACAATGCTGACCTACTTCAAAAACAACAGGAGATGGAAGCAACCCTTTCTGATATTGACAAAGCACTTACAGATATTGATTATAGACAAGCTAATATGCGAGCAGGTTATGTATACGTCATTTCTAATATAGGCTCATTTGGTAAAGATATTTATAAAATCGGTATGACAAGGCGACTAGAGCCTCAAGACCGTATTGATGAACTTGGGGGTGCGTCTGTACCATTTAATTTTGATGTTCATGCAATGATTTTTTCAGATGACGCCCCTGCACTTGAAACAGCACTTCATAAAGCATTTGAAGATAAAAAAGTAAATATGGTAAATCATAGACGTGAATTTTTCCATGTAACACTTGATGAAATCAAAGAAGTTATCAAGAAAAACTTTGATAAAACAGTAGAATTTATTGATATTCCAGACGCAGAGCAATATCGTGTCAGCCAAAAAATGAGAAATTGCGAAAGTTAAAATAAAAATTGTAATAATTCTTTATTGTGTTATAATATGTTATAGGAATTTGAGGACGGAACGTGCCAGCAGCGCCCTTTGTTAGGAGATGTGGGAGTGTCGCCCCACCTTATTTCTATAACTATTTTAGTAAATGTTTAAACTGTCATTTTTGGCAGTTTTTTTATTTTTATAATAATTTTAAAAATAACAGTTGTAATATTTTTTGTATCATGTTACATTAATAAAGACAAATAAAACAAAAAATACCCTTATATTACAAACACAATAATATTGAAAGTAGATGATACCAAAAACCGCCTTGTTTTATTATAAAAACAAAAGGAGGTTTTATTATGGCAAACGCAAAACAATTACCTAGCGGTGCATGGCGTGTACTTGTTTATGATGGCAAAGATACAAATGGAAAGCGTATTTATACTTCTTTCACTGCTCCCACAGAAAGAGAAGCTAATTTTATGGCTCTAGACCATCAACTTCATCACAAAAGTAAACAAAAAGTAACAGAAATGCTATTTCAAGAGGCATTACAGCAATATATAGAAAATAGAAATGCTATACTTTCTCCCTCTACTATAAGAGAATATAAACGTATGAGTGGGCATTTTTCTGAAAGTCTACTAAAAGCACCATTGAAAAAAATAACACAAGATATGGTACAAAAAGAAATCAACCTCTTTTCAAAAACACTTTCTCCCAAAAGTGTAAAAAACATACATGGGCTTATTTCCGCTGTATTAAAAGAATATAACCCTTATATGACACTTTGTACCAAACTACCCCAAAAACGAAAATCAGACGTCTATATCCCTTCTGAAAATGATATTATATTGCTTTTAAATGCTACACAACAGTATTACAAGGAACTTTATATTCCCATATTACTTGCTTGTTATATTGGCTTACGTCGCAGTGAAATCTGTGCTTTAAAATGGAATGACATTAATTTTAAAAATAAAACGATTACAATTAGAAGTGCTAAGGTATTGAATGAAAATACTGACTGGATTATAAAAAATCCAAAATCCTTTGCTGGAAATCGTACACTAATATTATCGAATGCTATAATAGATACACTACAAAGATTTAAAAAAGAAAACAAGGCAAAAAAAGAAGATTTTGTAATACCTATAGAACCAAGTACAATTACAGTCAACTTTTCTCGCTTGCTTTCAAAAATAAATCTGCCTCATTTTCGCTTCCATGACTTAAGGCAACCAAAAGTCAAGTCCAAGACAAAAATTTTAATATATTTTATTTTTTGAAAAATTAAAAATACTAACAATAGCACATTATAAATAAAATTTAAAAACTTATTATAACAATAATTAATATTTTCTAAATAGGTAAAAGCTCTAAACTAACTATTAGCTTAGAGCTTTATTATTATATATCTAATCTTTATTTTTTAATATAGTTTACCATTCCTGTCAAAAAGTGGAATATCTTTATATTCTTTTGGCAATGGAAGAATATCACTCCATTTACGATTGTCTATATTTATACTAAATAATTCAAAATAAATTCCTCGTGTCCAAATATCTGTAAATGAAACTTCAGAATTTAGATAAGTATTTTTTGATAAATATATTTCTTTTTTATCTTCAAAAAATATATTTTCGTCAATTTGACTCTCAAATAATTTATATAATATATTTTAACGTCATTGCATTGGAAAAATATCTCATATAAACTAGATATTTTTTTAATTAATTTCTTTTTTAAATTTTTCTTCATAATCTTTGAATATGCTATTCTTTTGAATATATTTAACACAATCTTTAATCGCATCTAATGTCTGCAATTTTTTGGAGCTTTTATCAGGAGAATAAAAAATTTTATCTCCTACTCTTTCTATTATTTTCTTAGCATCAATAATTCTTTCATTGTCTGCTTCTTTAAAAATTTTTCTTAATTTTGATAATTCATTTCTTACATATGTTTTAAAATTTTCTTCAGCATAATTTAGATCTATATCAAAATTTAGATCTATATCAATTTTATATTTATTTATAAATTCCCACAGCATTTCATTTACTTTATATTTTATTAGATCTTCTATGTTTTCTTTTTCTTTTAATTGTTGAAAATATATCTTAATATTTTCCATTTCTTTTTGATCTAATAATAAATTTTCAACATCTGAAATATAGCCATCTATTGAAGAATTATGTTCAGCGTACAAATTAATCATTTTTTCGGAAAGTACTGCATTCTTAGAAGGCAAATAAGAAATTAAATTATGTATATACTTAGACACAGCAATATAAAAATTATAAGTATCTGTATCCCAATTACTTTTTCTAATTATAAAACACATGTGTATTTCATCAAATTCGCTTCCATTTTTTCCCATTCTATCAATTCTTCCAAAACGTTGCTCCAATGAAGATGGAAAAGGAGGAATATGAAAATTAATTACATAATTAAATCCAGGTAAGTTTGTTCCTTGTTCAGCAATTTGATATGTCAACACTAATACAGTAGGTAAATTATCATGTCCTTTAAATTTTGCTAATTCACTTGCATTCTCTCCTGTAACAACTTTTACAATCCATTTTTTGTTTGAAGATATATTTAGAGTATCATTTTCACGTAAAAAATCTTCATCTTCACATAGATATTCTTCAATTTTTTTCGCTTCTTCTTTTACATATCTAGTAAAAATAACAAATTTACTTTTCTCATCATTTTTTAATACTTCTTTTATATTTTTTAACAAAACCTCCAGTTTAATTTCTGATTCGTCTATATCATATTCCCACACTTCAGATAATAATCTTTTCGCTTTTATTTTTTCAAAATTCTCTGAATTTAAAGCCATAATTGTATCTTTAAAATATCTTGTAACAGGAAAAGATGGATCAAATGAACTACATATCAAATTCTCTTTCGATTTACATTGAGTATTAATTTCTTCTATCCAATTATTTGGAATTTCTTTACCAGTTATTTTTTTTGCAATACTACAATAAACAGATAAATCCTTTTCATTATTTTTAATAGGAGTTGCTGTTAGAAATATTACTTTTTCTGATTTAATATTATTTGTAAGTTCTTTATATCTCCTAGAATTTTCATTTAAGAATAGATGTGCCTCATCTATAATTATCAAACCATATTCTTCATTAGAGAGAAAATGAGAATAATGGTTATTTACAATTTCTATTCTTGACTGAAAGCCTAATTCTAAAAATGGAAGTTTATCAAACCAATCTTGTAAAAATTGTCCTTGCTTATTAATTGATAAAGGATCTTTTCTTGATAATGAATTTGTTGTAATAATTAATATATTTTTACCTTTATTATTAAAAAGATAATCTATTGCCATTAACCCACTACTTATTGTTTTCCCACTACCAACTTCGTCAAAAATATAAACAGCATCATTTTGTGCTAATCTGTCACAATTTGCAAATTGAATAGAATATAATTCTATTTTTTTAGCATCTATTTGTTTAATCCAACTTCTATCCATTTTATTTGTAATTTTACATTCCTTTCTTTAATTTAATACATTATAAAATAATTACTTGTTATAAACTTATAAAATATATAATTTAATAACATCTTCAGGTATAGAAACAGCCTTAGATATTTGTTCTACAGACATACCATTAGATAGCATTACCTTTATCATTGTTTTTCTTTCTTCTTGTCTACCTTCTTCTTTTCCTTCTTGTCTACCTTCTTCTTTTCCTTCCTCTAATATTTCCTCTCTAAAACTTGCTTGTTTTAACATAGTTGTAACCTCCTCATCTGTTAAATTTAACAAAGTTTTTAATGTTTCTGTTTCCTTTTCATTGTTACAAATAACATTCAGTAAATTTTTTAGCTTTTCTGCATTACGAATATTTTTTCTTTTTTTCAATTTAATAAATACTACCTCAACTAAATCTGCATTTTTATGATATTTTGCTTCTGATTGTTCCATAGCTACATTTGTAAGTACATCACTTTTAGTATTATAATATACTCTAGGTGCAATAGAGTGTACAGCAATATCATCATCAAAATAATTAAAATTTAAAAACCATATGCTGTAAACTTTATGTAACTTAGTATAGTCATCACCTGTATGAAGCATATTTGCAGAAATACTGATTGCATAACACAATGCTCTTTCTAGCATATCGTAATTTTCATTTGCTTTTTGCATTTCAAAATTGATAGTATAAATATCTTTTTCTCCTTCTCCAACTTTGTAATCAAAAAGCACATCATGTCTAAAAACTTTTCCTACATTTGTAATGGTTTCGTTTGACTTTTCCATAACTATCAAAGTTCTCTCACTTAAAGGAACGTTTTTCAGTTCTATATCATAAAATTTGTATGTTGTAATAGAATCACTTATCACTGCATCTAAACTTCTATTTTTGTTACTATCCAAGAACGGAATCAATGTTTGTACTAAATTTACTGCAACTTTTGGTTCTGTAAATATGACTTTAAATTGTGTATCCTTTAAAAAATCATCATTATCTGAAACTGTTTTTAGTAGATTAGAAGATACTTCCAATTTATTTTGTTTTTCCAACTTCTTCACTTCCTATTGTTCCATATTGACTTTTATTTATTATACCATATTTCTGCATATTTTATAGTGACTTTTTTCCCTTGATAAATGCGAATTTCTTCAATATAGTCTATCATTTCATTCAAATCAATTTCTTTTCCAATTTGCTTATGAATTGCATGAAATATTTCTTCTTCTCTAATATACATACCTGTACACATTCCAGAAGCAATACGATTATTGGTATTACAAGTAAAAAAATACCAATCCGCATGATTGGCACCACGTTTTCTTTGCATTTTTCTGCCACAACAGCCACAAATCACTCTTCCTTTTAATAAGTTTTCTGTAGATTGGGTGTGTGTTTCTGCATTTAATGTTTTACTTTGCAAATTTTTTTGTACTATTTCAAAGCTATTGTTATCAATTAATGTTTCATGTGTATTCTCTACAATTCTTTTATTTTTTCCTTGCATCAAAATACCTGTGTAAGTGGAATTTGTTAAAATGTGTTTTACAGAGCGAGTATTCCAATTACCACTTCCATCGTTGTATTTTCCAGTTAAACCATTTGCTCTAGCATACTGCATAGGGGTAGGAATATGATTTTTATTTAAATAACGAACAATCACAGTCAGCCCCATATTTTTTGTGGCAAGCTCAAATATCTTTTTTACTATTTTTGCTGCTTCTTCATCAATAACAATTTTGTCATGATTTGTTTCTGATTTTTTATATCCAAAAGGAGCACGAGCTCCAATAAATAACCCTATTTGTGCTTTATAATCTAATGCTGTTTCTGTTTTCCTTTTGATATCCAATGTAGTTTCTTCATGAAAAGCATTCGTTAATGGAACACAAACTTTAAAATCACCTAATTGATT
>ERZ808046.1442-NODE-1442-length-10458-cov-11.065215_pt1 | contig 10458 bp, 14 predicted proteins | sample MGYA00380196_ERZ808046 | MGnify/ENA primary metagenome ERZ808046 (study PRJEB31490, sample SAMN06133421) | mouse gut metagenome | isolation source: Z6_2 | host: mice | place: China: Chengdu | collected 2015-05 ...
CTGGACCGGCTGAAACGGAACAAGCTGCAGGCGGCCCTTACCATCGCCGGGCTGGAACTGACACCGGAGGTATACACAGCCAGGGCCTGGGTAACTGCCGGGGCCGTAGGGCTCAGCGCCCTCCCCATGGCGTTCCTGATGCCGCTGTTTGTGCCGGTCCTGATCGGGACTGCCGTGGCGCTTTGGTTCTCCACCTATTATGCGGCTTTCGATTTTGTCAAAAAGCGGTGCAGGCTCATAGAGGCGGAAATCCCCCGTTTTGCCCTGACCATCGGGCAGAACCTGGAGAATGACCGGGATGTATTAAAGATACTCACCTCTTACCGCAGAGTGGCCGGCCGGGACTTCGGGGCGGAGCTGGACCAGACCATTGCGGACATGAAGACCGGCAATTATGAAAACGCCCTCATCCGCTTTGAAACCCGTATCGGGAGCCCCATGCTCTCGGATTTGGTGCGGGGGCTGGTGGGCGTCCTGCGCGGGGATGACCAGCGGATGTATTTTAAGATGATCTGCTTTGACATGCGCCAGATCGAACAGAACAACCTGAAAAAAGAAGCAGCTAAACGGCCCAAAAAGATCCAGCGTTACTCCATGATGATGCTGATCTGTATCATGATCATTTACCTGGTTGTCCTTTGCACGGAAGTGTTAAGCTCCCTTGGCACCTTCTTTGGATAATAGGTAAAAAGCCTGCCCTATCTGAACAGAAAACTCTAAATCTATCATGCAAAGGAGGAACTAATATGTACCTCAGCGGCTTTTTATAGCTGTCTGACAGGCAGACCCATTGTAACTTATCAACCACAACCCAAAACACATACGGAGGTTTTCCATGAAAAAAGTAAAAGAATTCATCAAAGACAGCGGCTGCCGTTTTATGTCCCGTGCCAGCAGGGCGCTCTCCAACCAGCGCGGCGATTTCTACATCTCGGATGCAGTGAAGATTATTATTGCCGTTGTTCTGGGCGCCTTGCTGCTTGCGGCCTTGACGCTGATATTCAACAATACCGTCATCCCCAGAATTACACAGGAAATCAACAAACTGTTTAAATAAGAGAGACCGCACAAAAAAAATGGGGGATCAGGCGTAAAAATTTTCGTCTGATCCCTTTTTTTAGTTTTAAATGGAGCATAAGGAAAATGAGAGAAATGAAAAAAAGCAAATACCATAACGAGCTCTATCCTTTTATGAAAGCCGTTCGGGGCAACTGGCACAATGCCTTGTACCTTTCCTGCAAGCAGACTATCTGCACACAATATAAAAGCTGCCCTGATTTCCTGATGGCGGTGGATGCAGACGGACATCCCCTTCTGCTATCGGTGGAGACCCTGCGTTCCATGACCGGGGAGGACATAGAGCCGGGAGACTGTCTTGGTGCCATAGATAAGCAGAAATTTGGAACCCTCTTCTCCCTGTATATCGAGTGGCACACGGTTTCACAGGCAGACTGCCCACTGCTGCAAATACTTGAAGCACAGACCTGAAAACCAAAAATCTGCCGTCAAACGGCAAAGAAAAGAGGTGAACTTCAAATGAAGATGAAGAAATACCAGATTAACTGTCCTTACTGCGGCTCCCCTGCCCAATGTCGGCCCGCAAGCATGGTACACCGCAACTCAACCCTGGAAAAGGGACGTTACCTCTATGTCTGTTCCCGCTGGCCGGAATGCGACGCTTATGTGGCTGCCCATAAGGCAAGCAAAAGACCCATGGGCACCCTGGCCAACGGAAATCTGCGCCATAAAAGAATTCTTGCCCACCATGCCCTTGAGGAATTCCAGCGGGCGCAGCACATGGAGAAATGGGCCGTCTATCTCTGGCTGCAAGGGAAACTGGGACTCTACGAAGAACAGGCGCATATCGGCCTGTTCTCCGGGCAGATGTGCGACCATGTGGTTTCCCTGTGTCATCAGGCAATAGAAAACTACCCACAAATGACAGCCTGAAAGGAGGCGGCTACTGATGAAACATACTATCCCTTTAACCAAGGAACAGCAGAAAATGGTGGCGGCAAATCTCTCCGTGGTTCGCTGGATCATCGGGGAATACTTCCATGTCAACGAAACCATCTACGGCTTTGGCTATGATGACCTGTATCAGGAGGGCTGCATTTGTCTCTGTCACGCCGCCGTCTCCTACAATCCCGCTTTATCCAAGTTCCCCACCTACGCCAAAAAAGTCGTACAGAATGGTCTGACCTCCTACTGCCGCAAGCAATGTAGCAACGAACGCCGTTTCATCCGCCTGAGCATAGAGGAACACGGGGAACTGACTGCCGGAGGCGTAACTTTACATCGGACAGGCGATTTTGAATCACAGATCTCCATGTTAGAAACAGTGCAGCTTTTGGAATCCCGTGCCAGAGATTATCGGGGCGTTGCAAGGTTGGGAATCAAGGCGCTGGCGTTGAAAATCATGGGAATGAGCATCACAGAGATCGCAGAACTTTACCATGTGCCACCTTCTCATGTGGGCGCATGGATTACCCGCTCCAAGCAAAAACTCCGCAAAGATCCCCTGTTCCTGTCAGGCATTATATAACCTGCCCCATGATAACTGTTTATCCTATGAATACCAAGAACATAAGGAGGTAATTTTCTATGATGATTCAGGCCAAATCTCTTTACACCGCCATTGGTCGCTTTGAGCAAAGACATGACAACTGCGGCCATTCCTGCCCCGTAATCATACTCGGTGGAAAAGAATATATGGCTGACCTGCAGGAACTGGCTGTTTGGACCATTCTGAACTGGCGAATTGTCCGAAAAGAAGAAATCGGCGTGCTTTATGAGGAAATGGCAGAAAAATCCTGCATACCAACGAATCGCTCCTGGGATGCCTGTGTGGAACGGCTCCTGATTCGAGGGCTGCTGGTTTCAGGCAGCGGAGATACAGAGTATGATGCGCTGTATGACCTCATATCCTCTCTGTATATCATTCCTATGGACAGCTGCTTTCCTCTCAGGCTCGCCGCTTTCATAAAACTCCTCTTCCTTAGCCATGTGCCTTTTTCTACAGCCGTAAAGCTGTTCCAAAAAGACCGCCACTCCTTTGGTGAGAAAACGGTAATGCACCTTGCTAGACAGGCGCTCCTTTCCACTGCGGAAATCATCAAATGCACCGAAAAGGGTATTCAGCGTCTGCCGGATGAAAACAGCATCATGGACGGGCTGTATGATGACTGTAATACCACCAGCGATAACATTGGCATCCTTATGAAATCCTCCTGCGGCGCAAAGGACATTACGCTGGCCGTGGCTAACCTTTACCTGCGCCAGCAAATCATTTTTGAAAGGGTCTGATATTTATGGAAAAACAAACCGGAATTCCGGCGATACTGCGCGCCCAAATAGCGCTCACTTTTCTTACGGGTGCCGGGATCGGCACGGTTGCCGCCATCGTCTTTACCGTCTCTAAGGATCTTACCCTGTTTATCTTGGGCAGCATCCTGTTTTTATGGTGCCTGCTCAAAGGCTGGATACTCCGAAGCTGCATCCAGACAGGACATTATAAATGTGTTACCGGTATATGCACTTCGATCTCCCAATTCCCCTTCCGCCGATATAAAAAAGTACGCCTGACGCTGGCAAACGGAGACGATATCATCCTGCTTTTGGGTCTGCAGACAAAGATAAAAGCAGGCACATGGTATCGGTTTTATTTCCGAAGCGATTCTGTCTCCGGACTGAGCAATGAATATCTGGATGCGGCGCTTTCCACAAATATATTCTTAGGCTATAAAGAATGTACCGACGAGCCGGATACCTTACAATAATCTCCCCTGCATTGAACTACCTCACTTTACATGAAATCCTGTGATTTACCGGGAGTTCAGTTTTCCAAAAAGTTGAATTATGTGAAGAAAAAACAGGCATCATTTCCTATTTATTTTATGATAGGAAAAACACTAGCAATCGCCACCGCTTATTTCTATATATGGCATATATTAACTTGACACCCGCAACATATAGTGTTATACTATTTTTGTAATTGATTTTTGTGCGTTTTCCATTTTGGGAGTCTGCGGTCTTGATCCGCATTGCACACGCTGTTAAGTTTGTATGCAAGTGTCAGTGGTATTACTATGCCCTATCGGCTAGTATTTTCCTCTGGCACTTTTTTTATAGATACTAAAGCCGATGGCAGAAAGGAGTGTAATGGCACAGATTTTTGTTTTGGGCCGCGTGGAGGATGACTTGTCAGCAAAGACAAGTCAGTCCGGGTCCGCTTATGTGTGTTTCCGCCTGACCGAACAGGCCGGAAAGGAGAGGACACAGACCTATCAGGTATGGGCGTGGAATGAGGACGTCAGCCGGCTTGCCAAGCTGGGCGTCAAAAAAGGGACACTGCTCTGGCTGACCGGCACACAGGAACTTGTGGACTGCACCACAAAACAGGGCATGGTAAAGACTATGCTGCTGAAGGTGTACCTCACCAACTTTGGTTTTGTCCCCGGCCGCCGCTTAGACGGCAACCGCACAGGTACCCCCAATGGCCCTGAAACCACGGTAGCCCCGCCTCCCCCGGAGGTTCTAGACGGCAGCCACGAACCACTGCCGAAGTAGTTTGCTGCTCCGGCCCAAAAAGAGGAACCGCATCGGTTTTTCAGAAAGAATCTGAAATCCGTCTGCGGTTCCTTTTTTGTTGCAGAAAATCCAACAAGAAAGGAAGGTATACAGTGAAATGAAAAACGATAAAATTCTCTGGAACAGCGTCGGCCTCCTGATCGGAATTGTCATCGCTATTCTGGCACTAACACGGGATGGATTTCAGACAGAGCTGCTGCTCACCGCCTTTGCCCTCTGGGGCATATGGATGACAGCATATCTGTTATTCCCCTACATCCCGCATTATAGATGCGGCAGATTCCGCAGGCGGCAGACTAAAAAGCGGCAGGACGAAGAAATTTCCCCTTTGGGACGGTTCCATCTGACAGGCCTGGACAACCCCCCCACGGAACAGCTTTTGCTGCGTCATGTAAATCACCGTATTTCCGCTTACTTGCGCTCGGCTTACCCTGACATGACCTGGGAATGGTGCGAGAAAGCCCCCGAAAGGATCATCCTTCAGGGCGGTACGGGGCGCATTCGGGTATTTGGAGTGCCTGATTTCGGCCATGCTGACATCAAGATTGACCGGCAGGCAAACATCAGCTGTGACATGATAAGGATCGTCCCTCTGGCTGCAACCGAAGGACAGACATCGACGGAGGAACAGATCCCCCCCAACAAGCAGCCTGTTGACCCACAGATCTGGTATGAAATGCAGGGCCGCAAAGTGCTGGAATCTCTGGTGGCAGACTTAAATTCCCGCGGGCACTGCCGTATGGTACTCCATGAAGACGGAGATATCTGTGTGACGGAGGACACCGCAGAGGTTATCAAAGAACATCTCGTCAACTTTCCAGAAAAGGTCTACTGGGATCGTCTGGTACAGGTCTTTGAGCGGAACGGCCTGGCGGCGGAGATTACATCTGCAGGTATTCAAGTCTCATGGTAAACACCTTGAAAAGAGAGGAGGAAACGCAAATGAAAGAAGGTCTTTCCCTGCAGGAAATGGCCGCTGAAATCACGCGGCAGAATAAACTGAAGGAAGATTATCTGGTAGACACCAGAAACCTGAAGATGGAAACCTGCGGCAGCCAGGTCTATCTTCACATGTATGACAGCGGCACAGAACCTGTGGAACCGCTGGAGATCGGCGCTATTGCCCACCGCCAGCTTGGCACGCACCTGAATATCCCCGCATCTTACTATGACAAGATGCTCACGGAACACCCCAACCTGCTTACCCAGAATGTCAACGCATGGCTGGAGCGCACACCATCTACACGGATGCTCCGCACCATGGGAGGCACGGCACGGGCCTTTCTTAGCAGGCGCTATAAACGTATTGACAACATGGAAGTGGCAACAGCTGTCCTTCCGGTTCTGTCAGAGATAACCGGCGCCCGTTTTGAAAGTTGCCAGATCACTGAAAGCCGGATGTACATGAAAGTCGTCAACGAACGTCTGACCGCCGAAGTCTCCCCCGGAGACATCGTGCAGTCGGGCATCATCATTTCCAACAGCGAGACCGGCATGGGCGCCGTCAACATCCAGCCTCTGGTCTACCGCCTGGTCTGTAAAAACGGTATGATTGTCAATGATGCAAGGACAAGGCGCAACCATGTAGGACGAGCCAACGAAGCGGATGAAAACTTCCTGCTCTATTCCGAGCAGACGCTGGCCGCCGACGATAAGGCTTTTATACTGAAGATTCAGGACACAGTGAAAGCCGTTGTGGACGAGACACGTTTTTCACAGGTGGTCGGGCTGATGCAGACAGCCAGGGAAGCTGCCATGGATACCCATGACATCCCAGGTATTGTTCGTCTGGCAAGCAAAGATTTCAAGATCACAGAAAGCGAAAGCACCGGCGTTCTCCAGCATCTGATTGAAGGAAAGGATCTGACGCTGTATGGGCTTTCCAATGCAATCACACGCTACAGCCAGGATGTAGAGAGCTACGATCGTGCCACTGAATTGGAAAGCATTGGCTACAATGTGCTTTCCATGCCTGCGGCACAATGGAAACGGATCAACCAGATGGCTGCTTAAGCAGACGCACTACAGAAACGGAGGAAAACATGACACCCCAGAACATTAATGCCACAATGGAACCCGTAAATTTCCAGCTGCCCGCAGTGATGGACAGCAATTTCACATCCGAAGACCTGGCCGACGATATGGAAGGCCTGCAGATGAGTTTCCAGCGGATCAAGATCCCTGCCGGAGGTAACCTCGTGTTTGAGGTTCCCACATATGACCCGGACAACCCCAACTACGAAAAGACCATAGAGGGCGTCCTGATTTACCACCATGATGCCAACGCCTACTGGCCCGAGGGTAGCGAGTATGACGAGAACACCGCTCCCCTGTGCTCTTCCGTAAACGGCAAGCAGGGCATCGGAGAACCCGGCGGCTCCTGCGTGATGTGCGCCATGAACCAGTATGGAACATCTTGTGAAGGACGGGGCAAGGCGTGCAAAAATATGCGCATGCTCTATCTGCTCCAGAGCGGCGAATGCGTACCTATCCAGATTTCTCTTCCACCCACCAGTTTAAAGTCCTTCAAAAACTTTGCCAACCAGACATTCCTGCTGCGCTGCCGCCCTTCCTATAGCAGCGTGATACAGATCGGGCTGAAAAAGGAAAATAACGGTGGAAATGATTACAGCGTGGCTACCTTCCGCCTTTTGAAAAACTTTGAAGGAGAAGAACTTGCCCAGATCCGCTCTTATGCAGAGAGCTTCAAAGAGCAGATCAAACTGGCCCTGAAACAGCGTGCGGAAATGGCAAAGGAACAACTTGATGACGGATGCGATTACATCAATGCGGACTCCCAGCCCGTCTGTTCCACAGACCCAGTCTATATGCCTCCCACCATTGACGGCGACAGGGAGGCTCTGCCCGCCTAAACAAAGAAACCATTCTGGCAAATGCCATGAACCAAACAGACAAGGGATATTTCGGTAGCTCCGAAGTATCCCTTCTTTTATTTACAAGGAGGATTTTATAATGAGTGACATACCTTTAACACCTGAACAGAGATTATTCGCCGCTGAACATCATGATCTGGTGTATTCATTTCTCAATAATAAGCATTTATTGGAAAACGACTTTTACGATGTAGTTATTTTTGGTTACTTAAATGCCGTCTGTGATTTCCTCACAAGAAAGGATTTACAGAAATATGCGTTTTCCACAATCGCATGGCGTAATATGTCCCGTTGCCTTTCAAATTATTATAGAGATCAGCATCGTCAGAAACGCACCGCCACTGTCATCAGTATCCATGTTCCCAAGCATGATAATGGCCTTCCTTTGGAGGAAACTATTGAGTCCCCAGACGAACTGATGCAGCAGCTGGAAGTCAGGCTTCTCCTGCATGATCTGGCAGGCTGCGTATCCAAACAGCAGATGGACATGGTCCGCTTAAGGAGCAGTGGTTACAGCGACCGGGATATTGCCAGAAAGCACAATGTTTCCATGGATCAGGTCAAAAAACTTCTCAACGAGGTCCGTCTGATGCTGAAGGCTATCTGCTATGAATGATCCTTTCCACACACAGCACACTCTCTTTACAAAGATTGGAGGTCAGACGAATGAACGAAAATAAGAAAGAAGTAAAGCTGTGCGGCTGCCTTATTCGCCCTGTCGCAGTGGGAAAAACAGCCATTTTTGCCTCCGGGGGGCAAGTCTACCGCACTTCCCGCGTGGTGGCGGTCCACGAACAGACAGAGGATATAGTACATTTTGAGACAAATACAACCCACTATCATTTGTCCCTGAGTCCCTTCCCGCTGGCTGTGGCAAACCCGTTTTCGGTAATACCTGCTGCCTGCGCATAAGTAACTTTTAACAATTTAGAGCTGTTTTTCTTTTGCCGCTCTTATTAACCTGGCCGTAGCAGATGGATGATCTGCTACGGTACTTTCAGGAGGAAGATCATGAACATACAAGAATTTGCCGAAAAGGCCCGCAAACAGATTGCAGGAATTCTGAATTGCAATGTGCTTTACAAAGAAGTAGAAAAGCTCAATGGTTCCTGGCGCCACAGCATCATAATCCTCGAACCCGGCAGCAATATAGCGCCCACGTTGTATCTGGAACCATTTTACAACATGTATCTGGATTCCCGAGATTGGAAGGAAACTATAAACCAAATTATCGTAGCCTATCAGGCCGACCGTTTTCCCAAATGCCTTGACATGGAATGGTTCAAAGATTTTAATAAGGTTCAGAAACTGATCTTCCATAAGTTAATCAACTTTGAGGCAAACAAGAGACTCCTTGAAGACATTCCTTATACCAGATACCTTGATTTTGCCATTGTATATTGCGTCCATTTTCAGAACGCTGAAACCGGAAACGGCAGCATCCTGATCCATAACAGCCATCTGGATATATGGCACTGCACCACCGAAAATCTTGCCAGCCTTGCCATAGAGAACACGCCCCAGCTTTACCCCCTTATGCTTTCCACAATAGACGAAGCCATTAAGGAATTAACCGGGTGCAAAGAAAACTGTGCAGACAATGCAACAATTCTTTTCCCATTTCCCATGTATGTAATGTCTAACAATAAAAAAGCAAACGGCGCAATCTCCATACTTTACAAAGACTCCTTAAAGAATATTGCTGATAAACTCAACTCCGATGTGGTGATTTTACCTTGTTCTGTAAATGAGGTTATATTATTGGCCTTGGAGGAAAATGACAATTTCCAAGAGCTCAAAAACATGGTTTTACAGGTAAATCGCTTTCAGCTTGCCAAGGAAGATTTTCTCTCTGATAACATCTACTTATATCGGAGAAGCACCGATAATATTGAGATCATCTGACTGCAGCTCATTTAGCCGCAAAGGATCAGCTTACCGGCGGAGGACTGCGCTCCTCCGCCAGCGCCCTTTATTAAAACAGAAAGAAAGGATGAATTATGAACCTGCTACAAAAATTTGTGGGCATTACGGTAAAATCCGATACCCGTATCACAGAGACCGACAAACAATTCTGCCAAATACATCAGGCTGCTTACGATAATGCCAGAAGTTCCCTTCAAGAACTGTCTTATTTCTGGGAAGACATTCTGAGCCAGCAGGCAGAACTGCTGAATGAGATCAATGTTTCCTCCCGCACTTACCTGACATCCGGGGAAGGCATGAGCCTGTCAAAGCAAGATATTCAGAACCAGCTTTTTGCTGTCCATGCCCTGTTCGTCGACCGCCTGGTATCCTTCTTCAATGAAATCTATCATCTTTCCCTTTCCGTAATGGACATTAAAGAAAATCTGATCCCTCAAAAACCTACGGACGAATTAGCAGATGACTATGAAGACAAAACAAAGGAATATGTCAGAACCATACAGAACTTTTCTCTGTGCTATACGGAGATTTTAGACCAGATATTCCTTTACACAGACGGGCGGACTCTGTCGGAACAGGCTCTCTATGAATTAAAAGAAAAATGCCACAAGGCTGCATGGAATTTATCAATTGGCAAAGCAAAGTTTACCCAGAAAAGGAATACCTTGATACTCAACGATTTTTTCTGCAGTTGCCATGAACGGTACAGTGGCGATTATTGGGAACTCTCTCTTAATGTCCGTGACATCTTAAAGGGGATTGCCCACTTTGAGACAGGAGACTTTTCTGTTATGCCTCTCAGCATATGCGAAATTATCAAATCACCCTATCTCACTTCCGATTCCTATACTTTTAGTCTCTGTAAAAAGGTCCAGTCTCTGAAAATGTACAAAAACCGTCGCGTAGACATCAAGTTCACCACGGAAAGCTACGCCCTGCAGTTCGTCAGCGAATATCTGGGCAACATCTGTTAAGGAGCTTCCTGTATAATTCAAATATAGGGAATTCCAAGAAAAGGTTGAGAAAAAAATACCTCAGAGTAGAATAA
>ERZ808046.1443-NODE-1443-length-10456-cov-2.915502_pt1 | contig 10456 bp, 9 predicted proteins | sample MGYA00380196_ERZ808046 | MGnify/ENA primary metagenome ERZ808046 (study PRJEB31490, sample SAMN06133421) | mouse gut metagenome | isolation source: Z6_2 | host: mice | place: China: Chengdu | collected 2015-05 ...
CTGCCACAGAGTTGATTACGATCCTGTTCAATCAGAGCGCGGATGTCATCGGTCATCACTGGCGGATGATCCATATAGCTTAAAAATTCGTCTAATTCATGTTCTTTTTGAATGCCCCAGATGGGAAGAACCGGATACTGGGAGGCAAAGGCATATGCTGCTGCGGAGTTGGTAATCAATCCGCCAGATAAAGCTTTCATGGCGATAAAGCCCATATTGCATTGGGCACAGGCTTGCACCAAATCCATCTCCGGTTTGCCGGAGAGATAACAAAACGGGAATTGTAAAGTATCATAAAGTCCCGAATCAATGGCTTCCTGAGCTACAGCCAGACGATGGTTGGTAATAGAGATAAAACGTATCTTGCCCTGTTCTTTGGCTTTTTGCGCAGCCTCGTAGAGTCCGCTTTCATCACCTGGTTTCGGACAGAAAGCCGGATTGTGAAATTGATAAATATCAATATAGTCTGTCTTTAAAAGACGAAGGCTGGTTTCCAAGTCTTTCCAGAAATCTTCTGCTGTTGAGGCTGCTGTCTTAGTGGCAATGGTAATGTGACTGCGGACGTCGCTTAAGGCATAACCCAATTTTTCTTCGCTGTCTGTATAGGCACGGGCGGTATCAAAAAAAGTGAAGCCGCCATCATAGGCTCTCCGAAGTAATCTGGCGGCCTCCTCTTTGGGAATTCGTTGAATCGGCAGGGCACCGAAAGCATTGCGATCGGTAGTAATGCCCGTTTTGCCTAAAGTGATTTTAGTCATAAGAAAATCCTCCTTTTTATTTATCAAAGTCATTTAGATAAAGAAACGAGAAAATCAGCCCAGGAAGCGGGGAGAAAAGTAACCGGAAATCGTCTGTGATATTTTGACTTTGCAGAGATTTAGAAGTCCTTAAATCTCTGAATTTGGCGTTGAAACGAAAATATACATTGTTTGAGCGGAGCGAGTTTGTATATTTTCGTTTCGTTTTTAGCAAAAGTCAGGGGTTTTAGGAATTCTTAATCTCGAAACCGGAAAAAGCAACAGACCATTTTCTGTTGCTTTTCTCCCCTCTTCTTTGGCGTACCCTTTGCCACTGCTTATCGAAATGACATTGGTTCATGAATGCCTCAAAAATCCCAGCAGCAAATATCCCAGCGTCAGGCAAAGCCCGATAGCAAACAACATCAGACCAAACGAAAAACTCTCCTCCACCAGCCGACCATTTCTCCGAATTCGTTCCTCCAATTGGAAAATCTTTTCTGTCAATTGTCTTTTTTCCACCCCCATCCATCGTTTGCCCGCTGACAAGACGCTTTTTTTCCCTGCTTTTTCTCGTGTCCCGTCCGTCACCCGGGGAAGCTGGCTGTGGGTACTCTCTCTGGCCAGGCGGATCGCACCGTCTGCCATCTGATCCATGGCACGACAAAGCACAGAAGAAACCGCCAGAAACACGGACACTACCGTCGATACCAGATAGCGATCCACAAATCCACAGATCGCGCCGCTAATCCCTGGCAAAACCACTTGCAGTAAAGGACGATACCACAGATTCTCCAAATCAAACCATGACGGCCAAAGCTCACGGTAACACATCCCCAGATCGCCTCCCATATCATCTATCTTCCCATCCACTCCCATCATCCATCTGCGAACCACGAACAAATATAATCCTATCCCGATCCCAATTGAGAGCAAACCACCTTTCAGATTACCAAAAGAAAAATAATGCACCAAATGTCCAGTCTCCACCGGCCCGAAAAATCCTTGTCCCAGATCCGCTAACAAATCCATACTCGTGGAAGCGGTCATTCCCAGCAAAGGAAAAAGTGCCGCTGCCAATACTAATGCTATTTTGTTCTCTTTTCTCATATAATTCGCGGACATCGCCTCAAACTCTGCCTGCCGGACCGGATGACGATCCACAAACAATGCCACAAACAATTTCAGCATATATGCCACGGTCATACCGCCACTCACCAGAAAAAGCCACTCCGCCATCTGCCAGAAAACCGGCTGTCTTGCCACCCTCCCATACTCCACAATGCTCTCATGGAGCAAGGTTTTGCTCACATATCCGCTCCAAAACGGCATTCCGCCGATTCCTAATGCTCCCATCAAAAAACAGAATAACAGCAATGGTTTTTTTCTGCCAAAACCACGGATATCATTTAACTCCAGCTGATGCAAATTCATAAATACCGCTGCCGCACACAAAAACAATACCAGCTTAAACAGGGAATGATTGACCATATGCAAAAAGGCTCCCCGTACTGCCAGTCTGCCACTTTCGCCCGCCGCCCGCAACAGACAACTCATACCGATTCCTATCAGAATAAAACCGATTTGAGAAACGGAAGAGCAAGCCAACGTGCGTTTCAAATTTACAGAAAACAAAGCCAGCAGCGCACCCAGAAACATGGTAATCAGACCCAGACAGACAAGCAAAAATCCCCACATTCGATCGGTGCAAAACATATGGCAAGAAACAATAATAATGCCAAAAATTCCTGCCTTGGTGAGAATTCCGGATAGCAGTGCACTCGCTGGCGCCGGCGCAACCGGATGCGCCTTAGGCAGCCAAATATGCAAAGGAAAACATCCCGCCTTGGCCCCAAATCCAAAAAGCAAAAGTCCTCCGGCCACATAAAGCTGCCGGCGATGTGCTTTTGAACCTTCTGCCAAAACTCTTTCTGCCAGCTCCCCTACCCGCTCAAATACCAGTGTTCCACAAAGATTCTCCAGCAAGAACAATCCCATCAGCATTACCATTCCACCGATCACTGCCACTGCCAGATAAGTCTCCGCCGCCTTCAGACTCTCTGCCCGCTCATCAAAGGCTACCCACACATAAGAAGTAAAAGACATAATTTCAAAAAAGATAAAAGTAGTATAAAAATCTGCTGACAAAAAAACGCCTGCCGTAGCCAAAAAAGTCACCCAGAAAAACCAATAATATCGTCCCCGGTTTTGGTAATGTTCCATATATTCCCGAGAAAAAATACCGCTGATGCTCCACATTATCACTGCAACTACCAGATATACCAGCCGAAACCCATCCATCTGAAAATGCAGCCCCATCCCACACAACCCCGGAACTCTCAAACTTCTTTCGATATTCATCCTGCCTCACCCCCAATCTCCGTCAGCAGCCTCATAAGAGAGGACGAATGAAGACCCCAAAAAAGAATCACCACCGCAAAAATCACCAGCGGCATCAACATCATCCCTCCTGGATCCTTATATTTTTTCTCAGATTCTGCCACCACTTGCTCCTCTTCTTTTCTCGGAAAGTAGGCCCGCACCAACACCGTCAACATATAGATCCCAGTCATAAGAGCAGAGTAGAGAATCACCGCCACTCCCGCACAGGGCAACCAATTCTTATTACAAGCAAATGCCGCCTGCACCAGATTCCATTTGCTGATAAATCCCCCAAACAGAGGGATTCCCATCAAAGAAAAACTGGCCACCGTCAGACACCCGAACGTAACTGGCATACTCCTCCCCAGACCGTCCAGTTCATATACTTGCGTCTTACCAGTCTGGTGCATCACCGCACCAGCACAAAAAAAGGAACAAATCTTCATAAAGGCATGAATCACCAGATGACTCAACGCAGCCGCCAACCCCAAGGAACTCATCATAGTTGCTCCAAACAAAATATAAGATAGGTTACTGACTGTCGAATAAGCCAGCCTCCGCTTCCAGTGAATCTCCCGCACTGCCATCGTAGAGCCAAATAGAATCGTGATAAGTGTCACTGCCATCACTCCCCATTGAGCCCAACTCCCCTCTAGAAATTCCGTACCATAACTAAAATACGTAAAACGTAGAATGGCAAATGCTCCCGATTTCACTACTGCCACTGCATGCAACAATGCAGTCACCGGGGTAGGCGCCACCGCAGCCTGAGGCAGCCAGCCATGAAGAGGAAAGAGTGCCGCCTTGACTCCAAAACCAAAAAATGCCAATACATACACCAATAACAATATATTTCTCCAGGCTTTTGCCTCTTTTAGATTTAATACTCCTCCAGGCACAAAATCTGTATTTCCCGTAGCCGAAAAGCTCAATACAAACACTAAACCAATAAAAGCAAAAGCAGCACCACCAATAGAATAATACAAGTACCGACGGCTGGCTCTCTTCGCTTCTCTAGTCATAGGAAAAAGCACCAGGGGAAAAGTTACCAAAGTCAACATTTCATAGCAAAGATACATGGTCACCAGATTTCCCGCCAAAGCAATCCCCGCTGTCACTCCATAAGTCATAACATAATAAGCAAAAAACATTTTCTTCCGTCTCTCGTGTTTCATATATTCAAAAGAATATAAAACCGCAAGCGGCCACAAAAATGCAATCAGCCCAGCAAACACTCCCCCCATCGGATCCAGCTTAAAACGTACCGTAAGATTTCCAAACAACCGAAACAACACCAGATGGGAACCCATTCGATATCGCAGAAGCCAGAAAATAACCAGACTATTCAACAACACAAATCCCTCGGTCAGCAACATCAAACTTCGATCCTTGTTCTCTCTGCCATCCTTTAAATGCAAAACGAGCATTCCTGCTCCTCCCACAATAGGCAGCAGAACCGGCACTGCCAGAAGTATTTCCCTCATAAACTATCCCTCCGTTACAGCACTCCCGCCCCAATGGTTTCCAACATCCGAATCAAAGCCCCCGGAAAACAGCCAAACAGCAGTGCTCCTGCTGTTAATACCAAGATCGGCGCCAGCATCCAGACCGAAGGCTCCGCCTTTTTTCTGTCCTCCGCCGCTGCCTCCCAATGAAGCTCTTGGGACACTTGTCCCGCGTGCAGCTTTGGCATCTCTTTGTCCCAATCGGCTCCCGGAAAGAAGCCCTGGATCGTCAAAGGAAGAAGATATCCGGCAGTCAAAAGAGCGCTCATTAAAAGCACCACCGGCCCCAGCCATGCCCAGACTCCCGTCCCCGAAGCAAGTGCTCCGCACGCCAGATACCACTTACTGATAAAACCGCTGGCCGGCGGAATTCCCACCAATGCCAGGGATACCACCGTATAACAGCCCAGCAACACCGGCATCCGCCTTCCCAGCCCTCTCATATCCTTCACCTGCGTCTTCCCGGTCATCATAATCACTGCGCCGGCACAGAGAAACAGCGCATTTTTAATCAGCGAATGAAATACCACATGAGACAATGCTCCTACAAATGCCTGAGGCTGCAGCATACTCAATCCAAACAGTACGTAAGAAACCTGGCTGACTGTCGAGTAAGCCAAACGTTTTTTAAGCAATGGTTCCTTATATGCCAACATAGAACCCATGAATACCGTCAACAGTGTCAACAAAATCCATACTTGTTGTACCCAGGTCCCCCGCAGTACTTCCGGCCCCACCACGAAATAAACGACCCGCAGTACTGCCAACACCCCTGACTTGGTAATCACCCCGGAAAGTACTGCGCTAGCAGGCGCAGGCGCCACTGGATGTGCGGTTGGCAACCAGCCATGCAACGGAAACATTCCTGCTTTTGCGCCAAAACCTACCAAAATACAAAACACCGCTGTCAAAAACAACCCCTCTTTGCCCCAAACTAGAGAATCTGTCACCGCTCCTTCTGCCAATGCCACTCCACCACCTGACATCCCTGTCAGCACACCGCCTGGCGTAAATGTCTGATTGCCGCAAATTTGCAATAACAAAAAGATTCCAAACAATGCCAGAAATGCACCAGCCACGGAATAGAACAGATATTTTAGTCCTGCCGCCACCGCCTCCTTCGTCCGCTCATGTAACACCAGAGGCAGTGAAGTCAAGGTCATCAGCTCATAAAACACATACATGGTAATCAAATTCCCTGAGAAATCAAGCCCTAGCAGCACGCCCAACACAATCAAGTAAAAACCAAAAAAACGATATTCCTCCTGCTCATGTTCCATATATGCTGCTGAATATACGCCCACCAACAGCCAGACGCCAACGGTCAACACGGCAAACAGACGACTCACACCGTCCACACCAAGAATCAGTGCCACTGCATCCGTCAACTGCCACAACCGCAAACTCGCTTCCCCCGCCAGCGCCAGCCCTACCAATACCGTCTCCAGAGCCAACGTTCCCAGAACCATGGTCAAAAGTGATTTTCGAACCTGCCGAAATCCTGGATACAGCAAAACAACGATTCCTGCCGCCACCGGCATCACAACCGGCAAGAGCAATTTGATATTTCCTTCCATCACATACTCTCCTCTAATCAAACATCGCCAAACCACTGCCAATCCATGCCACAACCGGCTGAGAATACAATCCCAGTGTCAGATTCAACAAAATAAAACTAACGATCGCCAGATGAAGCTTCCACGTACCGGCTGACAACACAGGTCTTCTCTTGGGAATCTCCTCCTCATTTGCGGGTTCTTCCCTCTTATTTTCCGAAGACTCTTCTGGTATCGTATACAGGGTAATCACCAAACGCAAAAAATACACAGCATTCAAGATTGTACTGATTGCCAGAGCAATCACCGTCGGCAGCATTTTGTGAGGACTCTGCAGCGCCGAGGTGGCAAACAGCAGCTTCGAAATAAAACCGGATAACATCGGAAAACCCACCATGGACAAAGCGCCCACCGTAAAACCAATCCCGGCCAGAGGATTCCGATAGCCAGAGCCTTGCAGACTGCGAAAATCCTTCTGATCTTTCGATACCTCATAAAGCCCCACCGCACTGATAAACAAAAGGGCTTTTGTCGCCGAATGAGTAAACATATGAAAGATGGCCGCCACCATCCCCGCCTGAGTTCCCAGGCCAATCCCCATATAGATATAGCCAATCTGAGCTACCGAAGAATAGGCAATCATCCGTCGGGTGTCTCTTTCCAAAATCGCGTGCACCGATCCCATCAACATTCCTGCCAGGCCAAACACAAACAACACATTCACTATTTCACTGGCAATGACATTTTCCCGTCCCAACACCCGGTAAAAAATCTTGATCAGCAAAAAAATATATCCCTTTGATACCAGTCCGGACAGCACTGCACTTGCCGTAGGTGTGGCATAGCCATACGTATCCGGAATCCAGTAATGAAAGGGATACAAACCGCTCTTGATGGCCAGGCCCACACTGACTACTGCCATGATGACCAGCATGGGAACCTCATAAAGCCCTGCCGCCTCAATGCTGGCCACTGCATCCTTAGCTGGACTCATCAACAAATGTCCGGTCACATCATACAAAAGACTAAGCCCAATCAGAAATAGTCCCGAGCCTAACTGACTCATAATCATATAGCGAATCGCTGATGACAAACTACGCCCAATCTGCCGGATCATAATCAACCCACATCCAGCAATCTTATTGATCTCCACAAACACATAGGCCGTGAATAAATCATTCGTATAGATCAGCGCTAATAAGGAACTGAGCATCAAATCAATCATAATGTAAAAAAGATTTTGTTTGCTCGTCTCTACATCCGCCGCCGTATGATCCATACCGCCTGTCACGGAAAAAAACATCACCAAACCAAACAAAACGGCTGTCAATCCCTCCAGTACTCCCGCACGAATCTCATTGCCCCAAGGAGCCGGGAAATGCCCCATCATATAAGTATAACTCTGCCCTGTCCTTACACAAAAATGCAATACCGCCAGAGACATCCCTGTCGTCAGTACAATTACCAACAAACTTAAATTTCTCGCTTTTTTCCCATCCAATACAGAAGAAAAAATTCCTGAAAACATAGCTATGATAATAGAAAAAAAAGGAAAATTCTGTACTAAACTCATACTCTTTCCTCCTCTTTCGCCCGCATCAAAATCTCATCTAAATCAAGAGAGCCATAGCGCTCATACAGCCGGATAGTCAAAGCTAACATCAAAGCCGTAGTACTCACAGAAACCACGATTCCCGTCAATACCAGACCGCTAGGCACCGGATTGATATAGGCCGACACTTCCTGAATGCCATCCACCACAATAGGCACCATCCGCCCTCGAATATATCCTTTCACCGCCAAAAACAGATACACCGCCGTATCCATAATATTCATGCCCAGAATTTTCTTAATCAAATTTCGGTGAAGCATCAACATGGTAAAACCAATCCCGAAAAGAACAATGGAAACCGTCTCCTCCATATTAACAAATAACGGTGTATCCATACTACATTCCTCCTTTCCGAAACAAAGCATAAAAAGCATACATGGTGCAGGCCACCACCAGACCCACACAAATATTCAGAGGCAATATCAACCCGCTGCTTACGATTGCCCCCGGCGTTCCCAAAGGAATCTTGCTTTCCAGATGATTGGCACCAGTAAAGAAAGAATAACTCTTTGCCAGACAATAAAAGGTCAGTGCACACAGCGTTATGCGGCGGTAGACCTTTTCCGTAAAAAACCGTTCCGTTTTCTGGAATCCAAAAGCATTCAAATAAAAAATCAGCCCCGATCCCAGCACAGCCCCACCGGAAAATCCTCCTCCTGGTGATAGATGCCCATTCAAAACAATATAGATTCCAAATACCAGAATCAGAGGCACTAGAATACAGGCACATTTTTGTAAAATCACATCATTCTTTGGTTCAAACAGCCGGTCATCGGACTCTGCCAGCCGTTTCCTCGCCTTTTCACCCGCCTTGCCTTCATCTATCCGCAGCAATACCAGCACGCAACAAGAAGCAATAAAAAGGACACAAGACTCCCCAAAAGTATCAAAAGCCCGATAATCTAAAATCATTCCTGTCACAATATTGATCGCTCCTGTCTCCTGTAGCCCTTTTTCGATGTAGCGAGCTGACACCTCATTATTATCCGGATTTCCCGCATTTCCAAATGCTGGCAGATAAGCCACCGTCCACAGCAACACAAAAATAATACTCAGACATAAAAATACAGACATTACCTGATAAAATCTGCGAAACCAACGGATACCACGCCTCTTTTGCGAATCCGTCATCTTCCCCATTTTATCGGCTGACATCAGCGCCTTCGGCTTTCCATCCCATTCTCCCTCTTCTTGCGTTTTCGGTACCCGGATTTCCATCCCTTCTGCCAGCAAGTCTACCTCTCCATCTACCCAGCCTTTGAATTTTTTCCACCAGCTGTTCTCATAATCATCCCTTTGCCTGCTCATCCTGATCCTCCCTCCGGATCGCCCGTATTTTCTTCAATGTCACAAAAAACAGAATACTGGTCACCCCTGCTCCCACTGCCGCCTCCGTAATTGCCAAATCCGGAGACTGCAAGAGAACCCAAATCACACACATAATCAAACTGTAAGACATAAAAATTACAATCGAAGTCAGCAAATCTTTGGTAAAAGCCACCGAAACCGCACAGACTACCAAACTCACCAGTAAAATTATTTCAAATAATCTCATTGTTTCGGCTCCTTTGTCTTAAGTTCCTTACGAATCACTGTGATCTCACCCAACTCTTCGTCCGTCATCGCCTCTAAGCGACTGATCATATGTCCTGACACCGGCGATGCAATCCAAAAAAATGCTACCACTAAAAACAATTTCAAAGAGTCCATAGAAAATCCTCTTATCACCATTAATCCCAATAACACAAAAAAAATTCCCAATGTATCTCCCATAGCTGCAGCGTGCATGCGATTCAAGGCTCGATGAAAACGATTCACACCAAACACCGCCAAAATTTCAAAAAAAAGGCCCAAAACCAACAAACCTGCCGCTGTTATTAGACGTATTCCATCGACTATCATGCCATTACCTCCCACTCTTTTTTGTAGACTTCTCCTCTTGGAAATCCGGATGTTGATGTTTTAAATTATCCTCCACAGCTGCCAAATCCTCTTTCATCTGCTTTTTCTGCAGATAAACCCCAGTGTATACTTTACACAATACCACCACGCCTAAAAAACTGATCATTGCATAAATCAGACACACATCCACCAGATAATTTTCCTCCAAGTATACAGACAAAATGGCAATTATCATAATGATCATCGTCCCTGTCATATTCACCGCAATAATCCGGTCGGCAATCCGTGGCCCCAACACGGAACGCACCATACTCACGATAATCAATATCGCCAAAACGATCATCATACCAATCAACACTCCATCATACCCCGTCCTCAACAGCTCCATTCCTTGATCTTTCCCTCCATTTCCTCCAAAAGCTCCACAAATACCGAGTTTTCCATGCCCTCAGCCAACTCCTTGTCCAGACAATGAACGCAAAATTGATTCTCCTCCACTGAGATTGTGATGGTTCCCGGAGTCAGCGTAATAGAATTCGCCAAAAGGGTTCTGGCTGTACCACTCGTCAGACGTGTCTCAAAATATACTAGCGCTGGCTCCGGCTGCAGTTCTGGCGAAAGAATCAATTTCAACACACACATATTAGCCTTGACAATCTCTTTTATCAATACCCAAAAATAGCGCATCAACGATGGTATCAGACAAAACAACAACCGTTCCTTTTTCAGACTATAATCCATAAACCAACACATAAAAAAAAT
>ERZ808046.1444-NODE-1444-length-10444-cov-8.933153_pt1 | contig 10444 bp, 5 predicted proteins | sample MGYA00380196_ERZ808046 | MGnify/ENA primary metagenome ERZ808046 (study PRJEB31490, sample SAMN06133421) | mouse gut metagenome | isolation source: Z6_2 | host: mice | place: China: Chengdu | collected 2015-05 ...
TTATGTGTTAAGCAATGCCCTTGTAATGGAAAAGCTGGAAAAAAATATAAAATGGCTTTCCGGTTTGTGTTTCATTGAAACCATTGCGTTAACAGTACTGTATTATAAATTTTCTTATTATGGAGATTTATGGATTAATTTTGTTGGATGGAATTGGATTTTATTTCTTTTGGTTCTGGCTAAAAAGTTTTTAAACAAATTTACCGGATTTACCAGATATTTTAATAGAGCATCTTATCCTGTTTATATTCTGCATCAGTCAATTTTGGTTGTGCTTGCTTATTATGTGGTTAAAAATATTACCGGTATTTTTCTTCAGGCGGTGTGCATCTGCATGGGAAGCTTTGGATTAACCATATTAGCATATCACCTTTTAAGGTGGATTCTATTTCCTTAGCAAATTGTACTGCGGGAAAAAGAGGTTATGTCCTATGAAAAAATCAATATCAACCTATATTTGAAGCAAAATTGTGTATAGAATTAAGGAAAAACAGAAGGTAAAATGGGAATAGAATAAAAGGGATCGGGATTTTGAAAGGAGTATGGTTATGAAAATGAAAAAATGGACACGAGTAATGTATCAACCCAATTTACCGCTCAAAGAAGGCAAATATGTTACTGCATCAAAGGAACATATTTCCCTTTCAAAAGAAGCAGCCGGTGAAGGCATGGTGCTTTTGAAAAATGAGAGCAGTCTTTTACCGCTTGGAGAAGGAAACCGGGTGGCGCTTTTTGGAAAGGGAAGCTTTGACTATGTAAAAGGCGGCGGCGGAAGCGGTGACGTATCCTGTGCTTACGTGCGTAATTTGTATGAGGGGCTTAAGCTTTTGGGGGAGATCAGCATTTACGAACCTTTGTCAGACTTTTACCGGCAGAATGTAGAAGAGCAGTATGAAAGCGGTTCGGCGCCGGGAATGACTGTGGAACCGGAATTGGCAAAGAAGCTTTTAGACAAAGCGGCGGCATTTGCCGATACTGCAATTTATGTAATCAGTCGTTTTTCGGGAGAAGGCTGGGATCGTTCCAGCATTGAATATAATGTAGAATATAACCCTTGGGGGGATGAGACTTCCATGCCTAAAACTGCAGGAAAGATTTTTCCCGATGGAGATTTTTACCTGACCAGAGAGGAAAAAGCTCTGTTAGGACAGATCAAAAGTAAATTTGACAGGATTGTTGTAGTGCTAAATGTGGGCGGCATTGTAGATACCTCGTGGATTAAAGAAGACGACAGTGTAGGCGCTGCATTATTGGCATGGCAGGGAGGAATGGAAGGCGGCCTGGCAATGGCAGAAATTCTTACCGGAAAGGAAAACCCTTCAGGAAAGCTGCCTGACAGCTTTGCAGCTAAATTAGAGGATTATCCTTCCACAGAAGGCTTCCATGAGTCACCGGAATATGTAGATTATACAGAAGATATTTATGTGGGATACCGATATTTTGAAACTGTTCCCGGTATGAAAGATAAGGTATGCTATCCCTTTGGATTTGGCTTATCTTATACACAATTTGAAATAAAAGTACAGAAGGCGCTAGAGCAGCAGGGAGAAATCATTCTTTATGTACAGGTTGCCAATACCGGAAAAATGGCTGGAAAAGAAGTGGTTCAGGTATATTACAGCGCTCCCCAGGGCTGCTTAAAAAAGCCATACAGAGAGCTTGCAGCATTTGCCAAAACAAGAAAGCTTCTTCCGGGAGAAAGTCAGGTTGTAACACTTAACTTTGCAAAGGCAGATATGGCATCTTATGATGATTTGGGCAGGATTGCAAAATCTGCTTATGTATTGGAGAAGGGAATTTATGAAATTTATGTTGGCAATTCAGTAAGAGATGCGGAAAAAGCTGACTTTACAATCACAGTGGAAACAGATGAAGTGGTGTGCCAGCTTACCCAAAAAGCAGCGCCCACCAGCTTGAAAAAGCGTATGCTTTCTGACGGAAGCTTTGAGGAGCTTCCTCTTTCAGAGGCCAATGATCCAAACGAATGTGTCCTGGAAAAGATGACGCCTGGTACGGAAGAAGCATTGGTGCCGGAGATAAAGGCAAGAGGACGTTATCTGCTTATGAATCCCTATGGGGAAGGCGTAAGGCCCCTTTTGGACGTGGCAGAAGGCAAAATGACCATAGAAGAGTTTATGGGGCAGCTTGGGGAAGATGAGTTAATCGGACTGCTTGGCGGACAGCCAAATACTTCTGTGGCAAATACCTTTGGCTATGGAAATCTGCCGGAATATGGGGTGCCTAATCTTATGACCGCAGACGGACCGGCAGGGCTTCGGATTAACTCGGAATATGGAATTCATACGACTGCATGGCCCTGTGCAACCCTTCTTGCATCCACCTGGAATCAGGAGCTGGTGGAAAAGGTAGGAAAAGCAGGCGGAGAGGAAGTAAAGGAAAATAATATTGCAGTATGGCTGACTCCTGCGGTGAATATTCACAGAAATCCTCTTTGCGGAAGAAACTTTGAATACTATTCGGAAGATCCATATCTTACCGGAAAGATGGCAGCAGCAATGGTAAGAGGTATCCAGTCGCAGCATATTGCAGCAGCAGTAAAGCACTTTGCCTGCAATAATAAGGAAACTAATCGTAAGCACTGTGATTCCAGAGTATCAGAGCGTGCCCTCCGGGAAATTTATTTAAAAGGATTTGAGATCATTGTTAAGGAGGCTGATCCCTGGGCGATTATGTCAGCCTATAATGTGATTAACGGGTACAGAGCATCGGAAAACAGAGAGCTTCTTGAGGATATTTTACGTGGAGAATGGGGCTTTAAAGGAATGGTTACCAGCGACTGGTGGACCAGAGGAGAGCACTATAAGGAAATTAAAGCAGGCAATGATGTGAAAATGGCAACAGGCTTTCCGGAAAGGGTAAAGGAAGCAATGGAAAAAGGCGCCATTTCCAGGGAAGATCTGGAAAGATGTGCAAGACGTGTGCTGGAGCTGGCTTTAAAAGTGGACTAATCTATAAATGAAAAAAATCCGGGAAGAAAAAACCCGGGAGGAAACTCGGGACGGGAGCTTCACCGGCGCAAGGAAGATCCCTCATTCCAGAACCAGAACTGCGGGTCGCGGTAATAAAGGTTCCCGTAAAGCAGACTGTTAAGAAGGATTCAACTGTATGAATTCAGAACTTTTCAGCTGGGGAACGAGAGTACCAGTGAGTACAGCTTTACGAGGTAAGTCTGATCTTGAACTTTCTAAGGAAATTCAAGACAGTCTATCAGAAGTAAAGTGGAATATGTTTGGCCTTGAATTTTTTCTGGTGTTAGGAGCCCTTTTGTTCCTTTTCACATGTTATCAAGTGATTAAGATAGGGCTGAAAATTCTAGAGGAAATTCAGGACAAGCTATCAGAAGTAAAGCGGGGAGAGAGAGTAGGAACAAAGAGGAAATATGGTACACAAAATAAGTATACAGGCCTTTCCAAGGGTCTTGAACCCGAGGAAAAGTTAAGGTTAGGTAGGAATACCTGGAGAGAGATTAGAAGAAAAAGAGGAAAAAGGGAGAAGAAAAAAGATCGATTAGCGGAGGTCTCTAGGAGATACTCGTCACTAGATGAGCTCAGGAAGCCAGCTCTTAGTAGCTCTGAAGCAGATGAAGAATTCTCCTCTGAGGAAACAGACTGGGAGGAAGAAGCAGCCCATTACCAGCCAGCTAATTGGTCAAGAAAAAAGCCAAAAGCGGCTGGCGAAGGCCAGTTTGCTGATTGGCCTCAGGGCAGTCGGCTTCAAGGTCCGCCCTATGCGGAGTCCCCGCCCTGCGTAGTGCGTCAGCAATGCGCAGAGAGGCAGTGCGCAGAGAGGCAGTGCGCAGACTCATTCATTCCCAGAGAGGAACAAAGGAAAATACAACAGGCATTTCCGGTCTTTGAAGGAGCCGAGGGTGGGCGTGTCCACGCTCCGGTAGAATACTTACAAATTAAAGAAATTGCCGAGTCGGTCCGTAAATACGGAACCAATGCTAATTTTACCTTGGTGCAGTTAGACAGGCTTGCCGGCATGGCACTAACTCCTGCCGACTGGCAAACGGTTGTAAAAGCCGCTCTCCCTAGTATGGGCAAATATATGGAATGGAGAGCTCTTTGGCATGAAACTGCACAAGCGCAGGCCCGAGCAAACGCAGCTGCTTTGACTCCAGAGCAGAGAGATTGGACTTTTGACTTGTTAACGGGTCAGGGAGCTTATTCTGCTGATCAGACAAACTACCATTGGGGAGCTTATGCCCAGATTTCTTCCACGGCTATTAGGGCCTGGAAGGCGCTCTCTCGAGCAGGTGAAACCACTGGTCAGTTAACAAAGATAATCCAGGGACCTCAGGAATCCTTCTCAGATTTTGTGGCCAGAATGACAGAGGCAGCAGAGCGTATTTTTGGAGAGTCAGAGCAAGCTGCGCCTCTGATAGAACAGCTAATCTATGAGCAAGCCACAAAGGAGTGCCGAGCGGCCATAGCCCCAAGAAAGAACAAAGGCTTACAAGACTGGCTCAGGGTCTGTCGAGAGCTTGGGGGACCTCTCACCAATGCAGGCTTAGCGGCCGCCATCCTCCAATCTCAGAACCGCTCCATGAGCAGAAATGATCAGAGGACATGTTTTAACTGCGGAAAGCCTGGGCATTTTAAGAAAGATTGCAGAGCTCCAGATAAACAGGGAGGGACTCTCACTCTTTGCTCTAAGTGTGGCAAGGGTTATCATAGAGCTGACCAGTGTCGCTCTGTGAGGGATATAAAGGGCAGAGTCCTTCCCCCACCTGATAGTCAATCAACTGATGTGCCAAAAAACGGGTCATCGGGCCCTCGGTCCCAGGGCCCTCAAAGATATGGGAACCGGTTTGTCAGGACCCAGGAAGCAGTCAGAGAGGCGACCCAGGAAGACCCACAAGGGTGGACCTGCGTGCCGCCTCCGACTTCCTATTAATGCCTCAAATGAGTATTCAGCCGGTGCCAGTGGAGCCTATACCATCCTTGCCCCCGGGAACCATGGGCCTTATTCTCGGCCGGGGTTCACTCACCTTGCAGGGCTTAGTAGTCCACCCTGGAGTTATGGATTGTCAACATTCCCCTGAAATACAGGTCCTGTGCTCAAGCCCTAAAGGCGTTTTTTCTATTAGTAAAGGAGATAGGATAGCTCAGCTGCTGCTCCTCCCTGATAATACCAGGGAAAAATCTGCAGGACCTGAGATAAAGAAAATGGGCTCCTCAGGAAATGATTCTGCCTATTTGGTTGTATCTTTAAATGATAGACCTAAGCTCCGCCTTAAGATCAACGGAAAAGAGTTTGAAGGCATCCTTGATACCGGAGCAGATAAAAGTATAATTTCTACACATTGGTGGCCCAAAGCATGGCCCACCACAGAGTCATCTCATTCATTACAGGGCCTAGGATATCAATCATGTCCCACTATAAGCTCCGTTGCCTTGACGTGGGAATCCTCTGAAGGGCAGCAAGGGAAATTCATACCTTATGTGCTCCCACTCCCGGTTAACCTCTGGGGAAGGGATATTATGCAGCATTTGGGCCTTATTTTGTCCAATGAAAACGCCCCATCGGGAGGGTATTCAGCTAAAGCAAAAAATATCATGGCAAAGATGGGTTATAAAGAAGGAAAAGGGTTAGGACATCAAGAACAGGGAAGGATAGAGCCCATCTCACCTAATGGAAACCAAGACAGACAGGGTCTGGGTTTTCCTTAGCGGCCATTGGGGCAGCACGACCCATACCATGGAAAACAGGGGACCCAGTGTGGGTTCCTCAATGGCACCTATCCTCTGAAAAACTAGAAGCTGTGATTCAACTGGTAGAGGAACAATTAAAATTAGGCCATATTGAACCCTCTACCTCACCTTGGAATACTCCAATTTTTGTAATTAAGAAAAAGTCAGGAAAGTGGAGACTGCTCCATGACCTCAGAGCCATTAATGAGCAAATGAACTTATTTGGCCCAGTACAGAGGGGTCTCCCTGTACTTTCCGCCTTACCACGTGGCTGGAATTTAATTATTATAGATATTAAAGATTGTTTCTTTTCTATACCTTTGTGTCCAAGGGATAGGCCCAGATTTGCCTTTACCATCCCCTCTATTAATCACATGGAACCTGATAAGAGGTATCAATGGAAGGTCTTACCACAGGGAATGTCCAATAGTCCTACTATGTGTCAACTTTATGTGCAAGAAGCTCTTTTGCCAGTGAGGGAACAATTCCCCTCTTTAATTTTGCTCCTTTACATGGATGACATCCTCCTGTGCCATAAAGACCTTACCATGCTACAAAAGGCATATCCTTTTCTACTTAAAACTTTAAGTCAGTGGGGTTTACAGATAGCCACAGAAAAGGTCCAAATTTCTGATACAGGACAATTCTTGGGCTCTGTGGTGTCCCCAGATAAGATTGTGCCCCAAAAGGTAGAGATAAGAAGAGATCACCTCCATACCTTAAATGATTTTCAAAAGCTGTTGGGAGATATTAATTGGCTCAGACCTTTTTTAAAGATTCCTTCCGCTGAGTTAAGGCCTTTGTTTGGTATTTTAGAAGGAGATCCTCATATCTCCTCCCCTAGGACTCTTACTCTAGCTGCTAACCAGGCCTTACAAAAAGTGGAAAAAGCCTTACAGAATGCACAATTACAACGTATTGAGGATTCGCAGCCTTTCAGTTTGTGTGTCTTTAAGACAGCACAATTGCCAACTGCAGTTTTGTGGCAGAATGGGCCATTGTTGTGGATCCATCCAAACGTATCCCCAGCTAAAATAATAGATTGGTATCCTGATGCAATTGCACAGCTTGCCCTTAAAGGCCTAAAAGCAGCAATCACCCACTTTGGGCGAAGTCCATATCTTTTAATTGTACCTTATACCGCTGCACAGGTTCAAACCTTGGCAGCCACATCTAATGATTGGGCAGTTTTAGTTACCTCCTTTTCAGGAAAAATAGATAACCATTATCCAAAACATCCAATCTTACAGTTTGCCCAAAATCAATCTGTTGTGTTTCCACAAATAACAGTAAGAAACCCACTTAAAAATGGGATTGTGGTATATACTGATGGATCAAAAACTGGCATAGGTGCCTATGTGGCTAATGGTAAAGTGGTATCCAAACAATATAATGAAAATTCACCTCAAGTGGTAGAATGTTTAGTGGTTTTAGAAGTTTTAAAAACCTTTTTAGAACCCCTTAATATTGTGTCAGATTCCTGTTATGTGGTTAATGCAGTAAATCTTTTAGAAGTGGCTGGAGTGATTAAGCCTTCCAGTAGAGTTGCCAATATTTTTCAGCAGATACAATTAGTTTTGTTATCTAGAAGATTTCCTGTTTATATTACTCATGTTAGAGCCCATTCAGGCCTACCTGGCCCCATGGCTCTGGGAAATGATTTGGCAGATAAGGCCACTAAAGTGGTGGCTGCTGCCCTATCATCCCCGGTAGAGGCTGCAAGAAATTTTCATAACAATTTTCATGTGACGGCTGAAACATTACGCAGTCGTTTCTCCTTGACAAGAAAAGAAGCCCGTGACATTGTTACTCAATGTCAAAGCTGCTGTGAGTTCTTGCCAGTTCCTCATGTGGGAATTAACCCACGCGGTATTCGACCTCTACAGGTCTGGCAAATGGATGTTACACATGTTTCTTCCTTTGGAAAACTTCAATATCTCCATGTGTCCATTGACACATGTTCTGGCATCATGTTTGCTTCTCCGTTAACCGGAGAAAAAGCCTCACATGTGATTCAACATTGTCTTGAGGCATGGAGTGCTTGGGGGAAACCCAGACTCCTTAAGACTGATAATGGACCAGCTTATACGTCTCAAAAATTCCAACAGTTCTGCCGTCAGATGGACGTGACCCACCTGACTGGACTTCCATACAACCCTCAAGGACAGGGTATTGTTGAGCGTGCGCATCGCACCCTCAAAGCCTATCTTATAAAACAGAAGAGGGGAATTGAAGAGATTTTACCCCGAGCACCAAGAGTGTCTGTGTCTTTGGCACTCTTTACACTCAATTTTTTAAATATTGATGCTCATGGCCATACTGCGGCTGAACGTCATTGTTCAGAGCCAGATAGGCCCAATGAGATGGTTAAATGGAAAAATGTCCTTGATAATAAATGGTATGGCCCGGATCCTATTTTGATAAGATCCAGGGGAGCTATCTGTGTTTTCCCACAGAATGAAGACAACCCATTTTGGATACCAGAAAGACTCACCCGAAAAATCCAGACTGACCAAGGGAATACTAATGTCCCTCGTCTTGGTGATGTCCAGGGCGTCAATAATAAAGAGAGAGCAGCGTTGGGGGATAATGTCGACATTTCCACTCCCAATGACGGTGATGTATAATGCTCAAGTATTCTCCTGCTTTTTTACCACTAACTGGGAACTGGGTTTGGCCTTAATTCAGACAGCCTTGGCTCTGTCTGGACAGGTCCAGATGACTGACACCATTAACACTTTGTCAGCCTCAGTGACTACAGTCATAGATGAACAGGCCTCAGCTAATGTCAAGATACAGAGAGGTCTCATGCTGGTTAATCAACTCATAGATCTTGTCCAGATACAACTAGATGTATTATGACAAATAACTCAGCAGGGATGTGAACAAAAGTTTCCGGGATTGTGTGTTATTTCCATTCAGTATGTTAAATTTACTAGGGCAGCTAATTTGTCAAAAAGTCTTTTTCAGTATATGTTACAGAATTGGATGGCTGAATTTGAACAGATCCTTCGGGAATTGAGACTTCAGGTCAACTCCACGCGCTTGGACCTGTCCCTGACCAAAGGATTACCCAATTGGATCTCCTCAGCATTTTCTTTCTTTAAAAAATGGGTGGGATTAATATTATTTGGAGATACACTTTGCTGTGGATTAGTGTTGCTTCTTTGATTGGTCTGTAAGCTTAAGGCCCAAACTAGGAGAGACAAGGTGGTTATTGCCCAGGCGCTTGCAGGACTAGAACATGGAGCTTCCCCTGATATATCTATGCTTAGGCAATAGGTCGCTGGCCACTCAGCTCTTATATCCCATGAGGCTAGTCTCATTGCACGGGATAGAGTGAGTGTGCTTCAGCAGCCCGAGAGAGTTGCACGGCTAAGCACTGCAGTAGAAGGGCTCTGCGGCATATATGAGCCTATTCTAGGGAGACATGTCATCTTTCAAGAAGGTTGAGTGTCCAAGTGTCCTTCTCTCCAGGCAAAACGACACGGGAGCAGGTCAGGGTTGCTCTGGGTAAAAGCCTGTGAGCCTAAGAGCTAATCCTGTACATGGCTCCTTTACCTGCACACTGGGGATTTGACCTCTATCTCCACTCTCATTAATATGGGTGGCCTATTGCTCTTATTAAAAGAAAAGGGGGATCTGTGGGAAGCCGCCCTCACATTTGCCATTATAAGATGGCGCTGACAGCTGTGTTCTAAGTGGTAAACATAATCTGCACACGTGCAGGGGCAGTTTTCCCGCCATGTGTTCTGCCTTTCTCGTGATGACAACTGGGCCGATGGGCTGCAGCCAATCAGGGAGTAATACGTCCTAGGCGGAGGATAATTCTCCTTAAAAGGGACGGGGTTTTGCCATTCTTTTTCTCTCTCTTGTTCTTGCTTTTTCTCTCTCTTGTTCTTGCTTTTTCTCTCTCTTGTTTTTGCTTTTTCTCTTTCTTGTTCTTTCTTTTTCTTTAATTTTTCTTCAAGTGGGTTATTTGATTCTTTATTTGAATTTCCAGTTAATAAATCGGAAGCACCAAGTGGCATTTTGCTAGAACCAGAAGAATTTATTTCATTTAAGGCATTTTTTAATTTTGCCAATTCTATTGCGCCCATTCCAGCGGCTTTTGCTATGGCAAGGATATTATTAACATCTGCTTCACTATTGATAGTTACACCATTTACAGCTATTTTTTCGATAGCCATACTTTGCAGATATCCCGCTGTCTCTTCTGAAACAATACCTTCTTTTATTATGGCTGCAATTTCAGCTAAAGTTAATTCTGAGAGTTCCTTACTGCATTTAGCAGTAATTTCCTTTTGGGCTGCCAATCTTGCTTCAACCATACCAGTTGCATTTGCCACGCCCATCTGTTCAAGCATAGCAACAGTAGAAGCTTTTGTTTCTTCTGTCAGATTATCTAATACACCGGAATTATAGATGTATGAGGTGGCAAGATTGTTAAATGCAGATTGACAGGCACTAATGTCATTGGGAGAATTACTTATTGTCTCAATAAAATCATCATATACCTGCCCCAATTCACTAAATGTCTGTTTAAATTCATCATTGTTCAGAATAGAAGACCAGTCAAAATCTCCTTTGTCATATACATCTGCGTAGATTTTGTCGAGTTGGTCTAAGCCTTTGGATAATAATTCTACTTGGGATAAAATGTCGGTGGTGGATGAAATACCAGGGGTAATATCTTCCGCAGCATCGGAAATCTCTCCTTGAAGTAT
>ERZ808046.1445-NODE-1445-length-10441-cov-4.081243_pt1 | contig 10441 bp, 8 predicted proteins | sample MGYA00380196_ERZ808046 | MGnify/ENA primary metagenome ERZ808046 (study PRJEB31490, sample SAMN06133421) | mouse gut metagenome | isolation source: Z6_2 | host: mice | place: China: Chengdu | collected 2015-05 ...
CCCTTAACCCATGTCCCTGCGGGACGGGCGGACGTACGTCCGACAAAGTATAAGTTCACCTGCGGTGAAGGGGCTGGTATCTCTCCTGCGCCGGAGCAGCAACAACTTAAACCAGCTGACAAAACAGGTGCATGAAACCGGGCGGATTTATGACGCTGACCTGGGGGATTTATCCCAGCGGTAGGAGCAGCTTTGGGAGGGTGTGCAGAAGATACTGACCCAGCTTGCAAAGCTCTCCTGACCGGACAGTTTACCCCATCTGCATAGTCCCTTTTGTCTTTTGGGAAAAAAGAGCGGCAAAAGTATCTTCCGGTTTCTTTATGTTCTGCGATAAAAATATAAATATCGTTGTTTTCAAAAGGCGTTGATAACAGATAATCTGCTTCTATCAATGAAAACCGGTTCAGTTTTGCGTTGTAACGGAACACTAAACGGTTATCATCCAGAAGCTGCTCAATGAAAGCCAGCGGTTCAAACCGGTTCTCGATTTGGGAAAGATAACGGCTGCTTGTTAAGGTTTCACAGGTTATGTTTCCGTTGATTATTTCATCAAACACCAATCCCCGGTTTTGCTTTGCTATCCGTAAATCTTTTAATTTTCCAAGCCCCATCAGATGATGGAAGTCCAACTTGGAAAAACCAATGACCAGTTCTACCGTTTTTCCTTTTCGGCCAATGATGATCCGGTACTGTATCTCCAATAATTTTTCAAATGCTTTCGCACACTTTTGTAATCTGTCCATAATACCTCTCTATGTAAAAAAAGCCGCCCTGCAACGCAAGGCGGCTTTGAGCATTTTCTTTCGGCTTTGCAGCCTACTCCGGTTTGGGGTTACTGCACAACCCCTACTGAAAGCTCTGCATAACAAGGCATACCGGTACGCTATTATGCTTCAACGCTTGACAGACACACGCCGTTGCCTGTCTTGTACTATTATTATACGCAGGAAATCAAAATATGTCAATCACCACCGTGAAAATTAAAAATCTATTCATTGTCTATCGTTCTCAGGAAGGAGGTTCCTATCATGGCAACCACACGAATCATGCCGCTGCACATCGGCAAGGGCCGCACCGAAAGTCAGGCCATCAGTGACATCATCGACTATGTGTTCCGTTGAATATGTCGTTAGTTTAGAATATGTACCTGATAATATAACAATAATTCCTCATGCACCTGCACATAAATCAAAAATTTGTAGTTCATTTGGCAGGACAATTATCCTAATAGATTTGGCTATCCTATTTCATTTTCGCTTAGAAAGTTTTCAACAAAATACTACTAATAAATTGCTAATCATCCTAAATCAATTTACAGACAATTCGCAACAGTTAGGATTATTAGTTGATGAAATTTATTCTGTAACGTTACCTAATGAAATCCACAAAGCTAATGATACATTAATATCTCATAGTTTAATTAAAAATTTTTATGCCAGTAAGAATACACAGGATATTGTTATGGAATTAGATATTCCTAAAATTTTATTCTGTTAAAATATCAACGCATTAGAACTCTGGCAGCAACCCATATAGTTCACTGATATACAGTATAATTACTAAATAAATTCCCTACGCACTGTAATCAGATGCGCAGGGAACAGTCATAGAAATAGCAGATAAGTACAATATAAATTTTATTTGTCTGCTATTTTTCATTTTTATAAATTTTAGATGTGTATTTATTTTAGAGTATTTGCTTGATATTCCAATATCATAAAAAACGAAAGATAAAGTGGATTTCGTAGTCATCGGCATTGTGGAAAAATCTAAACTTTTGGATTTTTCCATAATGCTTGTCTTTTAGTCTTTGTTTTCTTTGGTTCGGAATAGTGTGGTGCTGGCGGTCTATCTCTTGTTTTCGGTTGCTTGCTTCTTTACCGAACATGAGCATTCTTTGCAGTCTTACAACATTCATTCCTTTTTATACAATTTCCAGCTTAATTCCTCTCGCCCGGACAATCTCTGCCCACTCCTCAGATATGCCGTCATCTGTAATCACCCTGTCAAAGATATCCAAATCCGTCAAAAAGCAGGGCTTGATTATGCCGAACTTACTGGAATCTGTTACAAGAATCTTTTCTGCTCCCGATTTGATAATGGTCTGCTTAATTCTCAGTTCGTAATTGCTCATACACGTTACGCCCATCTGGTCGTGTACTCCGGCCGCGGATACGAATACTTTCGTGGCGCGTACATTTTCAATCATTTGAATACTCTCCTGCGCTTCAAAAGACATCGTATCAGGATGGAAATATCCTCCGCCGAATATAATCGAAATATTCGGATTTGTATAAATCTTGTTCAGAATATTCAGATTATATGTAACGATAGTAAGTTGTATGTCACGCGGAATATTGTCCGCCAGATACTCCACGGTCGAACCGTTATCAATAATCACACAATCTTCCGGCTGAATCAAAGACGCCGCATATCTGCCAATCCGTTCTTTTTCTTTTTTATGAGTCCGTGTCGCCGCAGACAGATGATAATATTCTTCGTCCATCCCGGATTTGCGCTGTGGATTTAATACAGCCGCTCCCGGAATATCTAATATCACATTGCGCGCCTTCAAAGTCTCTAAGTCTCTGCGGACAGTCATCTCCGATACATCTAGCATAACCGTAAGCTCACGGATTGAAACCCCGTTCTGCTGCTCCAGTATTTCAATTAACCGATTTAACCGCTCATCTTTTTTACTCAACTTACTCACCTAACTCTCTCCCCATCACACTTTCTAACGGACTTTGCAGCAAGTGCAAAGTCCTGCACTGAACTGTTCCCCAGCAGCTTATCATAACTGGCGCATAGCTTGACGCCAAGCGTCAGGCTTGCGAGCGGACCGTAACCTCAGGTCTCACTTATTTTGTTCATTATCTCATAAATTTTACTGTTCTGGCAACTCTTTTTTCAGTTTAGAAATAACATGTTCCGCTGTAAATCCATATTTTTCAAACAACTGCTTTGCAGGCGCAGACGCACCGAACTCATCCATAGTAATATAACAGCCGTTAAGACCTGCGTATTTTCCCCAGCACATACTGCTTCCGGCTTCAATAATGACTCGTCTGGTTACCTGTTTCGGCAATATTTTCTCTCTATATGCCTCATCCTGCTCTTCAAAAATATCCATACAAGGCATACTGACAACTCGTGCAGACATACCTTCGCCCTCCAGCATCTCAGCCGCCTCTACAGCAATGCCCACTTCCGAACCAGAGGCTATTAAAATAACATCCGGACTGCCCTTGCTTTCTTTTCTCAATATGTAACCACCTTTCAGCGCCTCTTTACTGCTGCCTTCCAGCACCGGAAGCCCCTGTCTTGATACGATAAGGCATGTCGGAGTATCTTCAGAACGAATTGCACTGTACCAGGCTGCCTTTGTCTCTATTTCGTCCGCCGGGCGGAATACATGCATATTCGGCATAGAACGCAGCATGGTCAACTGCTCCACAGGTTCATGGGTCGGTCCATCCTCTCCGACTCCGATACTGTCGTGAGACAACACGGATATCATCGGTATTCTCATCAGTGAGGACAACCTCAACATCGGCTTCATATAATCTACGAACACAAAAAACGTTGCCGTATACGTCCGCAGACCTCCATGCAGAAGAATTCCATTTGCAATTGCAGTCATGCCCAGCTCTCTGACACCAAAATGTATATTCCGTCCGTCAGCTGTTTCTTTGGAAAATTCACCGGCTCCGGTCATGATGGTTTTATTGGATGGTCCCAAATCCGCAGATCCCCCAATCAGATTCGGCATTTTCTCCTTGATGTAATTCAGGATTTTCCCTGAAATGTTCCTTGTCGCATCTGACTTACCTTCACATTTCCAAAATTCTTCATCTTCTTCAAGCAGAAGCCCCGCATCCGCTCCATAATAAGAATCCAGCTCTGCCTTCAGCTCCGGGTATTTTTCCCCATACGTCTCGAACATTTCATTCCACCGTGCTTCTTTTTCTGCACCGTTTTCTGCCAGTTTACGATAATGTGCATAGACCTCTTCCGGCACTTCAAATGCCTCTGCACATGCCCATTCTAGATTTTCACGGAGAATTTTTACATTATCTTCACCGAGCGGTTCTCCATGAGCACTCGGTTTTCCCTCTTTTGCCGGAACACCGTGCCCTATACAAGTTGTAATTTTAATAAAGGACGGTCTGAATGTGTCTGCCTTCGCCTGCTCAATTGCCTTACCAATCGCACCCAGATTCGTTCCGTCTGCCACCTCCAGAACCTGAAAACCAAACGCTTCAAAACGTTTACTGACATCTTCTGTAAAAGCAAGGTCTGTATTCCCTTCAATTGTAATAGAATTAGAATCGTAAAGCACAATCAGCTTATCAAATCCTAATGTCCCCGCAAGCGACATCACTTCGTAGGAAATTCCTTCCATCAGACAGCCGTCGCCACAGATTACATAAGTATAATGATCAAAGACAGGAAAACCTTCTTTATTAAATTTTGCAGCCAGATGTTTTTCCGCCATTGCCATACCGACTGCCATGCCGAGTCCTGCGCCAAGAGGACCTGTTGTTGCTTCTACGCCAACAGTATGACCATATTCCGGATGTCCCGGCGTCAAAGAATCAAGCTGGCGAAATCTCTTTAATTCGTCAAGTCCCAAATTCCCGTATCCAAATAAATGCAGCAGGGAATATAACATGGCGGAACCATGTCCGGCAGATAAAATAAAACGATCTCTGTTTATCCACTGTGGATTATGAGGATTATGATTCATATGATTTGCCCACAATTCATAGGCAATCGGCGCAGCTCCGAGAGGTAGTCCAGGATGTCCTGACCCTGCCTTCTCAATCATGTCTGCCGATAAAATTCTAATTGCATTTACTGCCATCTGTTCTGTCATTATCACTACTCTCCTCTTTTTCTCCAAGCCATGCAAACACTTCCCATATATATCCGAAAACATCCCTGAAATATACTGCACGGCAATTCCAGTGATAATTCTTCGGCGGCGAAATACATTCCACGCCATTTTTTATTAATTCTGAAGCAATGTGATCTACATCCTCTGATAACGGTACTTTTATCGCAATCATAAAACGCCCGCCTTTCTCTCCGAAATATTGGGAATCAATCGCATACTCCGCTACCTCGTTTTCCTGCCACAAAGTCAGGCCTGTTCCGCAAAAATCAAAGATTGTATACAGATTTTCTCTTTGGAGCTTAATTTTAAAATTCATCTTACTGCAATAAAAATCAACAGCCTTCTCCATATCCGGAACAAAAAAGCAAATATCATTGATTCTTGTCAATGCCTCTAGTCTACCCATCTATACCACTCCTTACATCTCCAAATTTTTTACAACCTGCTTCAAAAGTGATATAAATGTTTCTTTCACTCTATCCGCCGTCTCAATAACCTCGTCACTTGTCAGCGGCTGCGGAAGAATTCCCGCCGCCATATTTGTAATGCAGGAAATCGCCGCCACCTGAATTCCACAATGATTGGCTGTAATCACTTCCGGCACTGTAGACATTCCGACCGCATTTGCCCCCATTATACGCATCATCCGTATTTCCGCGGGTGTCTCATAAGTCGGACCGCTGTAAGCACAATACACACCTTTTTTCAGCTCAAGAGAAATCTCCTCCGCAGACTTCTCGATCACATTCCTCAGCTTCTTTGAATATGCCTCTGTCATATCCGTAAAACGAACTCCGAACTCTTCTTCATTTGGTCCTATCAAAGGATTATTTCCCAGCAGGTTAATGTGATCCTCAATCACCATCAAATCGCCCGGCTTGAAAGACAAATCAATACCTCCACAGGAATTTGTCACAATCAACTTTTCTATCCCAAGCATTTTCATCACCCGAATCGGATATACCACCGATTTCATGCTATATCCTTCAAAATAGTGAAATCTTCCCTGCATACAAAGAATTTCTTTCCCTGCCATCTTTCCTATAACAAGCCGTCCATTATGTCCTGGAGCCGTAGATACGACAAAACCCGGAATCTCTTCATATGGGATAATTATCGCATCTTCGATTTCCTCTGCAAAGGCTCCCAGTCCCGAACCAAGTATAACTGCTGCTTTTGGATTAAACGAAGTTTTTGTCCGTATATATTCTACTGTAGCATTTACATTATCCAATAACATCTTTCATATTCCTTTCTATTCATCTTCTATATTTTTTCCTAATCCCGCCGGTGCTTTTACATGTTTTACGGCAAACACAATCACCAGAAGCGTCACCATATACGGAATCATTTTTAATAATTGTCCCGGTATATTGAATCGCTGCAAAGAAACCTGCAGGGCATCCGCTGCGCCAAACAACAAGCTTCCTCCAAGTATGCCGATTGGATGATAACGTCCTAAAATATCTATAGACATGGCTATATATCCCCGTCCCGCCGTAACATTTCTTGAAAAGAAATCCAGTTGGTCTATACACATATATGCCCCGGCGAGCCCTGCCAGCATTCCGCATATCGCAATTGCAGCATACTGAATCTTGTTTGTTTTTATCCCCAGCGATCGGGCGGCCCAAAGATTCTCTCCTGACATCCGCAGCCGAAGTCCCCACGGGGTCTTATAGATCAGCCACCAGCTCGCAGCCGCCAGAAAAAGTAAAACAAACAATAAATATGATACTTTTCCCAACCCAGGAATTTCTACTTTTCCGATTGTTGCTACCAACGGTGATTTTCCTCTATTATTCCATATCATCTGCATCAGCAAATTCGTTCCGCCCAGTGCAAGCAGGTTGATCCCCACACCGCCGATTACCTGATCGATTTTATAGCGTATCACCAGAACCCCCTCCAGAAGCGCTATCAGCATTCCTGCCAGAATACCGCCCGCAACGCCAAGCCATGGATTATCGGTATAATATGTTACACATGCTGCCGAAAATGCTCCGGTCAGCATCATTCCTTCCAGTCCCATTGCAACAATCCCGGCTCTGGATGAATAGATTCCGCCCAGCGCTCCAAGTGCTAACGGTACCCCCATACGAAAAGCAGAAGATAAAATTGACTGCAATATATTTAGTATCTCACTCATTGCTTTTTCCTCCCTGCTATTTTCTTTATTTTCTCCAACAGCTCTGCCGACAGCCTTGGACATCCAAGCATCAATACAATAAATGCCTGTATTACGACAATAAAATCATACGGAATTCCTGCTGTACGATTCACGACCATTGCTCCTGCCTTCAACACTCCGAACAAAAGGGCAGAAAACATGTTCCCGATAATGCTCATACCCGCAAGGGATGCCACTGCAATGCCATCCCATCCATATCCTGAGGAAAAACCTTCTACGAACCGCCCGTTCACTCCGGTAACAATAATGGCTCCTGCCAGACCTGCGACAGCCCCACTTAAGAACATTGCAGTTGTCATTTTTGCAGATGCACAAATCCCACCGGTTTCTGCTGCAAATGTATTTTCACCTGTAACTCTTATTTCATAACCGAACCTTGTATATTTCAATACCCAGAACAAAAGGAACGTCAACAAGACAAAAATAATAATTCCTGATGAAAGCTGCGGTATGTCAATCAGGTTCACCAGCCTTGCCGTAGGCTGTACCTGCTCCGTCTGCGCTACGGTTCCTTCCATCTTCAACGGACCGCTCACCAAATATGCAGTAAAGTTTTCCATTATAAAATTAAGCATGATTGCCGTAATAATTTCATTTGCTCCAAACTTAAGTTTCAATACTGCTATCAATGCACCGTAAATTCCGGCTGCTGTAACTGCCGCCAGCATAACCAGCGGAAGATGAATAACCGCCGGGATTCCTGTAACAGAAACACCTACTATCGCTGAGACTATCGCACCTGCATACATCTGCCCTTCCAAACCGATATTGCATATTCCCGCACGAATTGCTACAATATAGGCAAGTCCCATAAATGCAATTGTCATCGTCTGGGATAAGGACGATATGATTGCAGAAAAGCTGCCCAATCCGCCTTTGAAGATAGCCACATATACACTGGCCGGAGAATATCCGCATACTGCAAATATAACCGCACCGACAAGAAGCGACAGCACTAACGATAACAACAATGCAAACACTCTGATCGTCCTGTTATTCCGCATCTGACTTCACCTCCTCCTGTTCCAGAGTTCCGCCCGTCATCAAAATTCCGATTTCTTCTGTTGTAAACTCTGTCTTCTTTTTTATACCCGCAATTTTTCCTTTGTACATTACCGCTACGGTATCACTTAATTTCAAAATTTCCTGCAAATCTGATGATACAAGTAATACGGCATTTCCCTCCTCTTTAAATTTACGCAGTAATGAGTAGAAAAACTGGCTTGTAGAAATATCCACGCCTCTTGTCAACTGAGAACATACAAGTACCTTTGAGGTTTCTTCAAATACTCTTGCCACCACTACTTTCTGCTGATTTCCGCCGGAAAGCTGACTAATCAGCGCATCAGGACCAGCAGTTTTGATTCGGTATTTTCTGATACGCGCCTCCGTCTCTGCTTTTATATCCTTAAGTTTCATAATTCCTTTTCGGGAAAATTCCTCCTTGTCGTGATAGCCTAAAATCATATTTTCTGAAATCGTCATATTCTCTGCGACCGCATATTTCAGCCTGTCCTCCGGTATATGTCCGATTCCGCTTTTTATAAAATCTTTCGCAGTTCCGCAAACTTCTTTTCCTTCCAACTTCAGCTCCATGGAATCAGGATGAATCAGTCCTGTCAAAGCCTTTACCAATTCACTTTGTCCATTTCCTTCTACACCTGCAATTCCTAAAATTTCACCCTTCCTGATTTGGATATCTATTCCGTCTAATATTGCTTTTCCATTCTTGTTATATCTCAGATCTTTGACTTCAAGACAAACCTCGCCGAATTCTTTTATTTCGTAGTTTTCTTCATCAATCACATTGCTTCCTACCATGTATTCAACCAACTGACTGACTGATGTCTCTTTCATTCCCTCAGATCCGATATGGCCTGTCACAATTCCATTTCTCATAACCGTGACCCGATCCGCAATTTGAAAGACTTCATAAAGTTTATGGGTAATGATAATGCAGCTCTTTCCGTCTTTTTTCATTTTTCGGAGCACTTCAAAAAAACGCTCTGTTTCCTGCGGAGATAACACAGCAGTCGGCTCATCCAAAATAAGAACCTCAGCACTGCGATACAATATTTTCAAAATTTCTACCTGCTGCTTTTCTCCTACTGTCAGTTCATCCACAACAGCATCCGGCGAAACAGAAAATCCAAATTTTTCAATCATTTCCTGAATCTCTGTTTCCGCCCGACTGTAATCTATCTGCCTGCCTTTCATAGGTTCAGCGCCCACTATGATATTTTCCACCACACTCATAGCGCCTGAAAGCATAAAGTGCTGATGTACCATTCCAATCCCCAATTGAATTGCTTCCATTGGATTATGAATCTCTACTCTTTTCCCATTGATTTCAATTTTTCCGCTGTCCGGTCGTGCCATTCCGTATAGTACTTTCATCAAGGTAGATTTTCCTGCTCCGTTTTCACCAAGCAATGCATGTATCTCACCTCTTTTTATCTCCATCGAGGCATGATCCAGCGCCAGGACATTTGGATATGTTTTTACAATTTCTTTCAAATTAACCGTATTCATATTTGCCTCCCAGTGCGTATATCCCCGCTCTTAAATAACTCTACTTCTGAACGTAAGCATAGTCCGCATTTTCAGCAATCCATACTTCAATTTCATCTTCACTCTTCGGAAGTTCCAGTTTTCCCTCTGCAATATCTGCTATGACCGTTTTAATTTTGTCTTTTAGTTCCTGAGGAACGCTTACTTTACTATTTCCATAAGAAAGTACAAAATAATCATTTTCAACTCCAAGCAGCCGTTCACCACCCTCTAATTTTCCGTCAGCAAGTTCTTTACACATTTCATACACGGTTACATCCAGCCTCTCTATTGAAGAAGCCATTACATTTTCCGGCGCACCGTCAATAGAGCTTTCATTCGTACATCCGATTGCGTAGAGAGAAGATTCTTTCGCCTGATTCATTACACCTAAAGATGGGCCGCCTGCCAACGCCATAACAATATCGCCACCGGCATCGTAAATTGATTTTGTAATTTCTTTCGCAGTAGCGGGATCGTCAAAAGCACCTACAATTCCCACTCTTACATCCGCTCCTGCATTTGCGAGCAATGCGCCGGCCTTAAATCCCATAGCCGCTTCCTGCATAACCGGTGAATCCGCACCGATTGCTATTCCGACTACCTGCTCTCCATTCATTCCGTTATTCTCTGTGTCTACCGTCATTGCACCTGCCAAATATCCTCCTGCAAATGTATAGTCACGAAAATCTTTCACAAGAGAAGTTACATTTTCTGCATCCACCGATGTATCAATAATTGAAAATTTCTGTTCCGGATACTTCGGAGCCAGTTCAGTCAGTGCTGCCTCTGCTTCTGAT
>ERZ808046.1446-NODE-1446-length-10441-cov-2.985623_pt1 | contig 10441 bp, 6 predicted proteins | sample MGYA00380196_ERZ808046 | MGnify/ENA primary metagenome ERZ808046 (study PRJEB31490, sample SAMN06133421) | mouse gut metagenome | isolation source: Z6_2 | host: mice | place: China: Chengdu | collected 2015-05 ...
TTCATAAAAAAGAAATTTCAAAAAAGATTTTTCAATGATATACTATTGATAAGATATCAGCGGAATGAAATATAAGTTTCCGAAATAAATTATGGGGGTACAAAAGGTTGAAGTTGAGGGTAAACATAAAAAGTGTGAGTAAACGGCGAAAGGCCGTGGAGGAAACTTTCTGTGAGATTGCCAAGAGACCAAAAACGGTGCGGGAACTGATTCAGGAAGTAGTCGATTCTCAGGTGGCAGAATATAATCAGCAGATAGAACGATCGCAATCTTCTTCTGGTCAGTGCCCAGAGGTTTTGGCCTGTTTGACCAAAGAAGAGATCGAAGATCAGGCAGAAAGCGGAAAGATCGGTTTTGGGATTTCCTATGGGGAGAAAATGGCAGATTCGGTGGCGGCCCGTGAAAATGCATGGCAGTGTTTTGAAGATGGGATCTACCGGATTTTTATGGATGGACAGCCTCTTGAGAGACTGGAAGAAGCCATTGTGGTGACAGAAGATACAATATTTACATTTGTCAGATTGACGATGCTGGCAGGAAGGATGTGGTGAAATGGCGGATTTTGACTGGAACAGCAGGAATAAGATTACCAAGAACCGGATGAAGTTGCTGGAAGAACGGATTGAGAAACTTTCCGGAGAGGAGAAAGCACTGGCGCTGGAATTAAAAAACGAACAGGCAGGAGGCAGTGAGATACTCTTAAAAATTGCCGGAGAGTATTATGCAAATCCGGATAAAAAGCCGTCAGAATGGTTTCAGCCAAAGAATGCTTCCGGGTCTTTCTTGCGTTTGGAGAAGCCTTCTGCGTTGGCAGTTTCTCGTCAGAAATTTCTGGATGCATTTGTGCCAAAGAAATTTCAGCCGTCTTGCTTGGCAATCATGGATAAACGAAACCAATTTCCGTTTACTCAGGGATGGATGCGAAGAACCGTACGTACCTCTTCTTACGGACCACATATTTTTTCGATCTTTTCTCTACTGATGACATATGAAAAGTTATTCTACTGTGGAGAACGGTTGGAGGATTATATCCTGCGGCGGCTGGATGAGGAAACGTTGGATTATGTTCGTCATGACTATTATTTTAATATGGGATTTAACTATCTGTATGCGGCGGAGATTGATCAAGGAAATCACGCGGTGATTGAGGCGCTGCGGGAGCTTCTGTTGAGCGAGAATAATACGGCGTACCTGGATCGGGAGATGATCCTTGGAATCATTCGAGCCGATAATGAAGAATTACACGACCTTTTATGTAAAATTTTGTTGGCGGCGCGTCTGCAAGAAGGGTTGCGACAGGCTATTTGTGAAGCTATGGATGAGGGAACTCCGGCGATATTTTTAAAGCTTTTGAAGGTGATTGCGGATCATGATCTGATTCGTTTTTCTTCCGTAAAACGAGCGGTGTCTACCTGGATTGGCATTTTTGATTTGGAGCAGGCAGACCGGATCAGTGAGAAAATACTTACACTTATGGGGCGATGTCTGCGGGATAAGGAGTTTTGTCAGGAGCAGTTGCTAACCAATGATTCGATTGCGATTAGTGCGGCCCTGTGGGCGCAGGGATTTTATGAAGTGGAAGATGCAATTCGCTCTATGGAGCAGTTGGTGGAGCAGGGAACGAAAAATCAGCGTCTGACGGCGTCCTTTTACAATAATAGTCTGCATGATGAGCGGATTCGTATCCAGGTGGCGAAAAAGGTGATTTTAGAGCAGACGGATGACCTGCAATTGACAGCAGCTTTTATGCCCGCATTTGCCGAGCGTACGGATCGTCTGATTCGGAAGGCCATGAATGAGAAGATCTATGGTTCTGATTTGAGAAAGCCGCGGGTGCTGGAGGTGACGGAGTGCTTTGAGAACCGGAAGGAGGCAGAGCAGCTCTATAAGCAGTTTGAAAAGCTTTATAAGCAGATGCCAAAAAAGGGAGTGGTATACGATCCTTGCATTTTTCCCTGGCATCGGGTGGAGCTGGAGTTGGCAACTATAGTAAATCAACTGATTTTTTTGGCTTATGTGTTGCAAGACGAGGAAAAAATCACCGAAGCAGCGGCGCTTTTAGGAGAGGCGGAAAGTGGTATGCGATCAGTACTTTTTAACCTTTTGTTGTATCAGCCGTCGAACAAAAAACAACGCGAGCTGACAATCGGTTATGTGGGAAATGCAGATACCAAAACATCCGCCAAGGCAGTACAAGTGGTAAAAAAACTAGATCTTGCAAAACCGGAATATCAGATGGTAGAGGATATGTTGCGCTTTAAGCGTAGTAACCTGCGGGGAATCTTGATCGAGCTTTTGATGGGACAGCCGAAGGAAAATATGGAGGGCAGTCTGTGCCGTCTTTTGCAGGATAAACGTGAGGAAAAGCGCAGCGCTGGACTCGATATTTTGCTGCGTCTTTCTAAGGATGAGAAAAACGCCAGTCTTTATAGCCAGGTGAAGAAGCTGACATCACTGATTGAGAATCCTACCGATAAAGAAAGACTTCTTTTACAGGAACTGGAAGGACAATCAAACGAGACAGCAGAAAAGAAAGAGGGGTATGGAATTTATAATCCGGATGCTCCCAGTGTTTTGTTGCAGCCGGAGTATCCAGAGAAGCCAAGGACCCCAAAGCAACTTTTGGCGGAATGTATGCCTCTTTCCGTGCCGGAAGCAATCGAAAAGCTTAAGAAGCTGGATGCGCTGGTCAGAAAAAATAAGGATTATGAGTATATGGCCAGCAATGGAGAGAACACTTTGCTCGGCAATTCTTACACTTACCTGGAGGGAAAATGGGATTTTCATGACCCTGACAGGAACCAAAAACTTGCCAATTATCCGTTGGCAGAGGTATTTGGCCAATTTTATGAAGAAGAAATTCGGGACTATCGTGTATTGGTGGAATTGGAGATTTTGCTTTATCAAAAAAGTGCCGGCGCATACAAGGCGGCAGAACCATTTTATGAAAAAATATTTGGGGGCAAGCCTTTTGAGCTGCAGGGAATCGGTTTAGAATATAACCGGCAGGTTCAGGACATTATGTCTGTATATCGTGGGCAATTTTTGGATTCTCAAGCGCTGCTGGATACGGGAATTGCCATCGCCACAGCCATGGAACCGGTGATTAACCGGGAGAATAAGATTCTTCATTATTCTTATGCCGGATGGAATGGGAGAATGATAGAAACGAAAACGTCGATTGGTAATATGCCCTTTTTCTCCCAGTATCTTTTGTCGCTTTCTGGCTGGACGGATGAGGAAGAATTCCGACGTGCTTTTGTGGCGGCCTGGCGTTTGGAGATGAAATGTCAGGAAGATCGAAAACGACGCCGTTTCCTTTTCGCAGGCGGTACTGGCCGGGAGAATACGATGACTGGAATCTGTCCGTACTGGTTTTTGAAAGCTTATCATCAAAAGTTGGTGTCAGAGGACATTTTGTACAAGGCGGTGATGGAGTATTTTGCCCGGGAGGATTGTCTGCGGATGCTTTGTGAGGTAAAGCGAGGAGAAGGCGTGAAAACGCAGAACCGGAAATATTTGGACAATTTTTTTGGTTGGCGGATGACAAATGGGCTTTATCAAAAAGGAGAGAATGCCTTTGGAGAAGATACTTGGCTGGGGCAGTTGATGTGTGAGCTTTATGACCGGATTGTACCGGTACTGGTGGATACGGAGCTGCGCCGGGGAGAGGCAGAGACCGAGTTTTCCTGGGATATGCGGGGGATTAGTTATATCTGCGGGATCGAATATCTGGTGCGAATTTTGATGGCGCTGGGAAAAGATACTTTGAGTCGAGACGCTTATTATTCTTATTATTATTGTGGTAATACCCGTTCCAAAAAGGATGTTTTGAGCAGCCTTTTGAAAGCTTGTTATCCCCAAAAGGGAGAAACAGGGGAGGATTTGCGGACAGCGCTGAAGGGAACGCACATCAAGGACGCGAGATTAATTGAGGTAGCGATGTATGCGCCACAGTGGATTGATACGATTCAGGAGTATCTGGGATGGAAGGGACTTAAGAGCGGATGCTATTATTTTATGGCTCATATGAATGAATACTTTGATGATCAGAAAAAGGCTGTTATTGCCAGATATACTCCACTGACTGCAGAAGAGCTGCAAAATGGGGCTTTTGACGTGACGTGGTTTGAAGAGGCATATGGACTTTTGGGGGAGAAGAATTTTGGTCTGCTTTACCATGCGGCTAAGTATATCTCCAATGGTACGGCCCATTCTCGAGCCAGAAAGTATGCTGACGCGGCTACGGGAAAAGTAACTTTGGAAATGTTACGTCAGGAGATCACGGCAAAAAGAAACAAAGATTTGTTGATGAGTTATGGTCTGGTTCCCTTTGGGGAGAACCGGGAACAAGATTTGTTGGAGCGATACCAATATATTCAGCAATATTTAAAGGAGAGTCGTCAGTTTGGCGCTCAGAGGCGAGTCAGCGAAGCGAAAGCTGCTGAGATGGCACTAGTGAATTTGAGTGTCCGTGCGGGATTTGGCGATGTAACCCGGCTGACTTTAAATATGGAATCCCGTCTGGCAGAGGCGTTCAGTAGCATGATGGCGTGGACAGCAGTGGAGGATGTGGAGATTTGCTTGCAGGTAGGAGAGGATGGTAAAAGTAAGATTTTGTGCCGAAAAAATGGCAAGGAGCTCAAATCGGTTCCGTCCCGGCTGGGAAAGAATCCTTATGTGATGGAGGTTAAGGAGGCCCATAAGAAACTGAAAGATCAGTATATCCGAACTCGTACCATGATGGAAGAGGCTATGGAGCATGGGACGGTGTTCACGGCGGCCGAGCTGGGGCAGCTGCTTGGTAATCCGGTGGTGCGGGCGATTTTGGAGCCACTGGTGTTTGTGAGCAGGGAACCCGTATCAGAAGAAGGAGGAGAAAGAGAAAAAAGTGGTTCTAAAATCGGTTTTGTGAGCGCTGATGATTCTTTATCTTTAACTGCTTGGGATGGGCAGCAGATGGCGCTTTTACCGAAAGAGAGACTTTCTCTTGTTCATCCGCTGGACCTTTATCGATCTGGCCAGTGGCATGAGTATCAGAAATATCTTTTTGACCATGGTATCCGTCAGCCTTTTAAACAGGTTTTTCGAGAGCTGTATGTGAAGTTGCCGGAGGAGTCCGGACAGAAATATTCCCGAATGTTTGCCGGGAATCAGATTCAGCCGAAGAAAACGGTGGGTTGTCTGCGGGGACGGCGTTGGGTGGCCGATTATGAGGAAGGGTTACAAAAGATTTATTATAAGGAAAATATCGTTGCCCGGATTTATGCTCTAGCGGACTGGTTTTCTCCCAGTGATGTGGAGGCGCCAACATTGGAGTGGGTGGAGTTTTCCGATCGCAAAACGTTCCAGGCGCTGACGATAGAACAAGTACCAGATTTGATTTACAGTGAGGTTATGCGCGATGTGGATCTGGCAGTTAGTGTAGCACATGCTGGCGGCGTAGATCCGGAGACCAGTCATTCTACTATCGAGATGCGCAGGGCCATTGTAGAGTTCAATTTACCGTTATTCGGGCTTACCAATGTTACTTTGTCTGGCAGTCATGCACGGATTCAGGGGAGTCGTGCTTCCTACAATGTACATTTGGGAAGTGGAGTTGTGCATCAGGAGAGCGGTTTCATGCTGAATATTTTGCCGGTACATAGTCAGAAGCGGGGAAAGTTGTTCTTGCCTTTTGTGGATGAAGATCCCAAGACAGCAGAGATTATGGCAAAGATCGTATTGTTAGCAGAAGATAAAAAGATAAAGGATCCGTTTATTTTAAAACAGATTCTGGGCTGATTTTGATTTGGGAAACAATTTCTTGCAATAAAAGGGCTTCTGCATTTGCAGAAGCCCTCATTGCCGAAGTTTTAATTTTGAACCTGTTTTCTAAAGCTTTTTAATAAAGAATTACGGTATCCAAATACCATCAGCATTAACGGTATAACCGTCGGGAGTCGTGGTACTGACTGCCATAGTACCGTCAGCATTTAAGTAATACCAGTTGTTGTTGTACTGAAGCCACTGGTTAGCATACATAGCGCCGTCAGCTCCCAGCCAATACCACTGGTTATTGTAAAGATACCAGTTGTTTGCGATCATATCGCCTGCCGGCTGCAGGAAATACCACTTCCCAGAAACCTGAACCCAGCCAGTCATCATATAACCGGTTGCATCAAAGTAATACAACTTATTGTTGATGCGTCCCCAGCTGTTGGCCGGATAACCGCCGCTAGTGAGAGAGAACCACCATCTCTGATTGGCATCCAAAATCCAGTTTCCGGACAAGTTGGCAACACCAGTACCAGCGGTACGGTTACCGCCGCCACCGCCGCCACCACCGCCACCACTGGTGATACGCTCATTGGTGAATTCAAGCTCAAAGATGCTGAAGTGAGTTACGGTTACTTCGATAAAGAAGTTATCGGCTACGGATTTATTGATCGTATACTGTTTCACGCGATCATTGTCATGTTTTAGATTTGCATAGCTGTTGTCACCGATATTAGACGGAACAGGAATACGGAAAGTGAAGCGTCCAGAATTTACATTATTCAGAGGCATTCCGGTTACCGCGTCGTTATCGGCAAGATGTGCTGGCTTCCAGTACAAGCTGATATCATAGCTTACCTTTTTAACAATGGGTACATACAAACCATTTTCATCTGTGATATAGTCCATCTCTACACTTTGCACGGTCTGCAGAGGATAGACGGATCCATCGATATCCGGAATCTCCGGATTGAAGTCAGATGGTTTAGCGCCTTCTAAGCTTAAGCGAGTAGCGCCTTCTTTGGCAATTTCCGTATTGGTAACGATGTTATCCAGAGCTTTTGCTGCCGCAGCATGTGTGTCTTCTATTAACTGAGCAGGATCTTGACCTTCGGGCAGATCTGCTGGCACTTCCGGGAGTACGGTTTCTGCATTGTCAGTATTGATAGCAGGCTTGCCTTCGGTTACTGTTACTTCTTCTTGCGGTTCGTAAACAGTTACATGAAGATCTACTTTTGAATTTTCCAGATAAAAGGTAATATCCACATTTCCCACATTTCCGCCTAATACCGAAATTTTACCAGTCTTATCGTCATAAGTAAAACCATTCAGAACGCCACCATCGGTCTCCGGACTATAATTGTGACCGATACAGAAAAGAACATCTTCGGTGGTCATCCAGCTGTCTTCACCTAACTTTAAGGCAGCAGATAAAGTGGTGGTTGCTTCTTCTCCGGGTTTAATCGTCAGAATATCATCGGAAAGAGTCAGAACAACATCTTCTACCATTACGGTAATTGTCGCGATTGGCTCTTCCATATTGTCCTTAAAATAAGCTTCCAGATCAGTAATTCCGCTTCCCACTGCTTCAAGAGTTACTTCTTCTGTGCCATTGCCAGCAAGAACGGCAATTACATTTTCGTTCTTTGACTTATAGACAACATCAGAAATATCTCCTTTTGCTTCGGGGAACAGTGACAAATGAGCTGTCGTTGTGTGGCCCTTCCAAAGCTGATTGTCAATCATGTCAAAGAAAGCCTGAGCCGATTCCTCAATTACAGATACACGAAGAGTTGCAATCGGTTTTTCTGTATTGTTTGAGAAATAAGCGTTGATGTCAGTTTGACCAACGGCAATTGCTTTAATAACCACTTCTGCAACACCATCTTCTGACGTAACAACAGCTACTGTTTCGTCCTCTGAACGATAGATAACATCAGAGATCTTACCAGTTGCGTTTTCTGTGAGTACAAGTGTCCAGGCATCGCTTGCATTTGGCCGAAGAACAAGTCCTTCACTTTCCTCCCCGGCCGGATTCTGGAAGTAGGCTTGTTTGGATGGATCGATTGGCGGCTCTTCTTCAGAATCGGTTACGGTCACAGAAACGGTATCAGAGAAACCACTGATAGAGACTGTTACATTATAACTACCAGATTTTTCGGTAACATTACCTTTAATAAAAAGTGATGTATCTTCAGTCACCAATATAGAAGGCGTATTAGTAAACAAATCACCAGAATCAACCGTGATCATTTCCTCTAGTTTCTCGGTATCTTCTAAAGAGAGGGAATCGCCGGTCCAGTTGCTTCCACTGGCGGCCGTAATGTTAATGGCTCCTTCTATCGTGTAACCTTTGGTACCGGCTTCTACCGCACTGGCTTCACCAAGAGAAACACCTGTTACTTTCCAATCAGAAGAGGAAGCCGGGTCTGACGGACTCGCCAAAAACTTATCCCACTCTACATCCTCGTCTACGATTGCATCCACATAATCAGGATCATAGGCTGTCGCTGCCACAGAGGACAGAGAGCCCAAGGGCTGCAATGCCATCAGTGTAACCAGAATGGCGCTTACCATCTGTTTATACTGCTTAAAACATTTTTTCATATGAGTTCCTCCTAGATTTACTTCGGCAATAGTAAAATTTTTACAGTTCAACGAACAGAAAATGGAATTACAAATAGCAAAACCAGAAGGGTTCGGTTCTGAACCGCCATATGTATGGATTTTCAACAAAAGCCTCCTCTCCTGGCATATTTGTAGTAGTTCATTGAACCTATACCACCAATTATAGTAATATACAAAATCACAATCAAGAGATGACAGTGTCAATTAATTCCATAAATTGTATCTTTAGTATAGATTTGGAAGAAAAAATTAAGAGTTATTTTAAGAAGAATTTAAAAAATGATTGGCATCTCTTGTCTATTGAGGATAGGATAATTGAGCTGTCCTTGAGTTACAATTGGCAATGCCAAAGAAAAAAGAAAAAAGTTCTTGACATTTTTGCTATGGAATAGTATAGTACTAAGTGCTGTAAGAGCAGCATACAGGAAAGTAGGTATCCACCTCACCTTGGCACGAGTAAGTGACCTGGGTTCATAGCGGAGAGACACAGACAGTTAAATTGAGATGTCAGTGTATTCCAAATGATTTTTCAGAGGGTGGATAGAGTAATTCTATCTACTTTTTTTGTGCAGTAAAGCAGATCATGTTTTATCTTGAAAAATGGAGGTGTACGACAATTAGCGAGTTAATGATTAACGAACAGATCAGAGATAAGGAAGTTCGGTTGATTGGCGAGGATGGGCAGCAACTGGGGATTATGTCCGCTAGAGATGCATATAAGCTGGCTCTAGAAGCGGAGTTGGACCTGGTGAAGATTGCTCCGACGGCGAAGCCGCCGGTTTGTAAGATTATCGATTATGGTAAGTATCGTTATGAACTGGCGAGAAAGGAAAAGGAAGCCAAGAAAAAGCAGAGAGTGATCGAAGTCAAAGAAGTGCGGCTGTCTCCCAACATTGACACCAATGATTTGAACACCAAGATGGGCGCTGCACGGAAGTTCTTGGAAAAAGGTGATAAGGTCAAGGTGACCCTTCGTTTCCGTGGCCGCGAGATGGCACATATGTCCAAATCCAGATATATTCTGGATGATTTTGCGGAGAATTTGAAGGATATTGCGGTTGTCGATAAGCCTTCCAAGGTTGAGGGAAGAAGCATGGTCATGTTTTTATCTGCGAAAAAGTAAAGGAAAAGCGAAGATTAAGGAGGAAATATTATGCCTAAGTTAAAGACAAGCAGAGCGGCTGCGAAGCGTTTTAAAAAGACCGGTACCGGCAAACTGGTAAGAAGCAAAGCATATAAGTCCCACATTTTGACGAAGAAATCAACGAAAAGAAAAAGAAATCTTCGTAAAGATATCGTTACCGATGCCACCAATGCAAAAGTGATGAAGAAGATTTTGCCGTACCTGTAAAACTGTGAGAGAAGGAGGAAGAACCGATGGCAAGAATTAAAGGCGGTATGAACGCAAAAAAGAAACATAACAGAGTCCTGAAATTGGCGAAAGGTTACAGAGGCGCCCGTTCCAAACAGTATAGAATCGCAAAGCAGTCTGTGATGAGAGCGTTGACCAGCTCCTATGCAGGACGGAAAGAGAGAAAGAGACAGTTCCGTCAACTGTGGATCGCTCGGATCAATGCGGCAGCCAGAATCAATGGGTTGTCCTATAGCAAGTTTATGTATGGACTGAAATTGGCTGGCGTGGAGATGAACCGTAAAGTATTGTCTGATATGGCAATCAACGATGCAGAAGGATTTGCAAAATTGGCTGAGCTGGCCAAGAGCAAAGTGGCATAAAAAGGATAGAATGTTAGAAGTATATGCGCTGCCTGTTTCGAGGCAGCGTTTTTTTATAGAAAAGTATATTTGATGAAACAAAAACGCTTCGTGAGAATCGCACTGCGGCGGAGAGGAATCTTGTTGCGAAAGCAACCGGCCGTAGGCGGAGAATCCTGGGAAGCAGGCAATGTCATTTCGATAAGTAGTGAAAAAAGGTACGCCAAGGAAGCAGGGAGAAAAACAATGGGAAATCATCTGCTCCTTTTTTCCGGTTTCGAGATTAAGAATTCCTAAAATCCCTGACTTTTGCTAAAAGCGAAACGAAAATATACAAACTCGC
>ERZ808046.1448-NODE-1448-length-10429-cov-3.658810_pt1 | contig 10429 bp, 7 predicted proteins | sample MGYA00380196_ERZ808046 | MGnify/ENA primary metagenome ERZ808046 (study PRJEB31490, sample SAMN06133421) | mouse gut metagenome | isolation source: Z6_2 | host: mice | place: China: Chengdu | collected 2015-05 ...
GCCCGGCATCCATTTCTGGTCGTAGGCCGTGGAGGATGTAATGGTGAAATTGTAGCCCTTATTCCGGTACGGGGAAGCCAATAGTTTTAAGGGGAGGCGTATCAATGGATGACTCAAAAGTCCCCTTCCCAACCTTGTATTTGATATGGATGCTTTCGTCCTTTACTTCAATCTGGTCAATCATGGAAAATAAAAGCATCTTCTTTGTCTTTATTTCTGTACTTTCAAATATCTCCCTCCAGTCAGGAAACGGGACGGTCAATTCCGCCCCCCATCCACCTGTACCGACCCAATCGGTCAATTCCTCCTTTATCTGCTGCCCTTTCTCCCCCAATTCTTCATAGAGCCGTTCCTTTTCCTTTATCATGGAAGCAAGTTTCCCGGCGCTGAAATAATAGTCTCCCCTGATGGCCTCCGGTATCTTTTCTTCCAATGTCAGGATATCCGATTTCAGCGTTTTCTGCCGTTTCTGTACGCGTTCCAGTTCCTTTAACATCCCCTGCCTGCGCCGGCTCTGCTTCTTTTGTAATTCTTCCTGCACATCCATGGGTTCCAAGTGCGCCAGACTTTTTTCCACAATTTGAAATACCAGGCCCTCCAGATAGTTTTGTGAATAGCAGGCACGTTCCGGGCACTTGGAGGGACACACGTATCTGCCTGTAAAAGCAGCCTTTTTCTCCCCATCTTTCGTCGTCCAGTGGCTGCAATAGCTTCCATTTTTCAGTTTTCTGCCGCAGTATCCGCATACTGCCAGGCCGATCAGCGCAAGCTTTCCTGCCGTACTGAAGGGGGTGTTGTGCTGTGCCTGATACTTTTCTGATGATTTTCTGCGGGCGGCATCCAATTTTTCTTTTCTTGCCTCGCGGATCTTTTGTACTTTCTCCCAAGTTTCTTGTGACACCACTATCAGCTCCGTTATCTGGTGATCAGAGTATATCCAGTCCCTCCTGTCCACTCTGACATGTGTGTCATAATGAACTCTCCGGTTGATTGCCAGGTACCCCATATAGACCGGATTAGTCAATATCCCGCGTATGGTTCCGGCTTTCCATTTCTGTGCCGTTATGGCAGGAATCCCCTGCCTGTTTAGTTCCTCTGCAATTTTGCAGTATCCCATCCCGTGATAAAGGGCCAGATCATATATTTTCCTGACTACCTGTGCCTTTTCCTCCACGATCTCCAGCTTTTTCAGCAGCCTTCCATGGCTGCTGAAAATGCCGGAGGGAACCAGCCTGTAGCCATATGGGGCTTTGCCCCCGGTAAACTTTCCCGCCCGGATCATTTCTCTTTGTGTATCCCGCACCCGCACACTGGTCTTTTTACTTTCTCCCTCATTCTGCCAGAAGCGGATGTAGTTCAAAAGTTTATCAATATGGTCTTCGGTCTTTAGCTGGCCGTCCCTGATCGTCCACACCTCAATGCCAAGACGGTTCAGCGCAGCCACATAAAAGCTGTATTCCTCCTGCCTGCCTATCCTGTCCGACATGTAGGCAAGAAGCACCTCAAACTTCCGCTCTCTGGCATCGGAGAGGATCTCCTGCAGAACTTCCCTCTCCTCCACGCTGTTTTTGTAGGCCGACACTGCCTTTTCCATATACTCTTTGTCAAACACCCAGTCAGGACGTCCGGCTATGTACTGCTTTGCCTGTGCCCGCTGCATGGGAATGTCGTCGTCATGTAACTGCTGTTTTGAGGAAACCCTTAGCAGCGTCCTCACCCTTTTACCCAATGCCCCATTCCCCCTTATCCTTTGCGTGTAAAAATAAAGAAGGCGCATCCGCCCCCTGCCCGGCCATATTCTCCAGCCTTTCTAAATAAACTGCTTTCAGCCTGCCTGCAAATTCCTCCTCTGCTCCCCGGTCCGGCTGTTCCGGGAACTCTTCTGTTACTTTTACCGGCCTGCCTTTATAGTTCAGGATCGATTCCCTGCCGGTTCCTGTGCTGCAAATCATGTAAATACACCCTTTTTCTGGTTCCTCTTTACATGATTATGTGGCTGTTTTTGTTTGTATTCAAAGGTGTTTTGTTCCTGAAAAGGAATTGGGCTGTAAACCTGCTTATTATAAAAATGCGTTCAGACAAAGGCCCTGATGCCTTCATCTGAACGCACTTATTACACGAAACTGTTTCGCGGTCCAGGGCAGCGTTTGTTGACATAAGGATGTCTGGCGCAGCCCGGCATCTGTTGTTTCAGCCGCCAGCCCGGTTCAAAGAGCCCGGCTTATTCTTTACTGTACAACACCGTTTCCTTCTCTGGTCCACACAATGTTCTGTCCTATCATCTGGTCAATATCCATACCGATGATCTCAGAAGCCCTGGCTTTCGCCGCGGCCTCATTGGCAGTCCCCAGATTTTTATAGATCTCGTAGGCCGGCTTTCTATTTCCGTTCAAATCAATCAGCCCCAGTGCCAGACGGCTTTCCATTTCATGGGCATCATCGGTCTGCCTGAACAGCATAAACGCATCCACTTCCGGGATGGAGGCCGCTTTCAGATAGCCATAGGCAACGGATGCTTCCTGCTTGTCCGTGCCGAAATCGGAAGTATAGCCGATTTCCGCAAGGGAAATGCTCCGTACCTGACCGGAAGGATTTAAAAATTTGGACTGATGCATATAGTCAATCAGGATATCAATATTCTGCATGGTGATATATGGTGTGGAGAGATTGTCCTTCACCCATACTGCCGGGCCGTTCCATGCATACGGGTCGTATAAAGGTGAATTATAGGGATGGTAAGAAAGTCCCCAGTCAATATTCCCCTCCCGGTTTATATAATAATTGAACTGATCCAGATACTCTTTTGCCAGAAAACTGCCCGGATTGGATTTCCGGTTCCACTCCTGGTCAATGGAATTATAGATCCGTGCATTACCGTTCATGCCCTTGATCTCATTATACAAAATACGGAATGCCTTCACATAAGTGTTCACATTCAGGTCAAGGGAGGTGGAACTGGTATACCACCAGGATGTACGGGCGTTGACCTCATTGCCCACGATCCAGTTGTCCACCTGGCCGCAGCCGGATTTTCCCGAATAGCGCTGTCCCAGGAACGCGCCTATCGCTTTCAGGTGGCTGGTACCCGCATCATCCGCCACATTTAAGGCATATCCCGGACATACCCCTCCCCTTGCCAATGGATGGGTCAGATCCTGTCCATAGGCACCGGTGCCGCCGTTCAAAAGAACCAGCGTGACCTGCATTCCATATCCGTTCAGCGCTTTAACCAGCGCGTCATAATTCCCCAAAAGCCCCGCGTCAAAGTAGTATGTCTGTCCATTGTAACTAAAAGGCACTGCACCGGGAACGCCTTCCCCGGAACAGATATCATCAATATGGATATTATAAATAACCTGCTTTATCCCAAGATCCTGTAATTCGTTGAGGGAGATCCTGCCAACATCGGGCAGAATACCTTTGATTCCCGTATCCATTCTTGGAGAGGTATAGGCAGCAATGGCTTCCGGGTTCGTAATATAATGCTCGTCACTGACCTGATACATCTGACCGCCCCGCTTCACGGCAATCAGAAACTTACGGCTTAAGTTGGAATCCGGTGTATTGTGGTTCAGCGGAAAACTTACGGAAACCGACTGCCCTGCCTCCACGGACGCAACTATCTTTCCTGCCGTACCGTCCAGATAAACTTCATCTGCATACACATAAAATTTGCCGTCATCACTGGAGGGCACACTGTCTGCCCGAATCTGACACAGTACTTCATCTCCTGTGATCACGCAGGAGCTGATGGCAACAGGCCGCCCCGCTGCCTCCGCGCACATGGGACTGCTTCCCAGATTTCCTGTTCCCCCCAAAGCAATTGCCACAGCCGCCGCTGTCAGTGCAAATAATCTCACAATTTTCCTGATCCTGCTCATATCCAGCCTCCATTTGTATTTTATATTTTTCTTCTTTATCCCATAAATCCATAAATTTCCTGCACAAATCAATTATACCTGTAAATATTTTAAAATACAATTGTGAAAAAATTTTTCGCAAAAATCTATTGGTTCCGGTACCACTCCGTATATACCCTGTTTAAAGTAAAGGACATGATCACCAGCGTATTGGCATAGATAGCGCTGTCGGGCCAGGTCGCGTAGATTTCTGAAGACACTACGTTTTTGATGTAGTCCCGGTACCGCACGTAATAATTGGGGGCGGATGAATCATTGGGGTCGCCGTCATGCACAACCACATATTCCGGTATCACCACCCTGCTTAAGACAATCTCCCCGCTCTCGTCCATGGGCTTGATCTCATCCTCGGGTATCTTGGGCGGATACTCCCCGAACAGGGTATGGTCCGGTATCACAATCACTTCCTCCTGCCGGTCAGCCTCCTCTAAAGGTGTGAGGCTGATAGGCTGCACTGCCGTCACATCCGCCAGGATTTCTGTTCCCGATACCAGCAAAGGCTCATATCCGGGAGCTTCCACCTGTATGTTATACTCTGAATAGGGCTGCTGCTCCACCGGCTCTAAGCTGTATTCAACAGGAGGCGCAGGCAGGTCGATCTCCTGTGTCTGACCGGATGAGTCAGTGTTAAGTTTTTCCACTGTAACATCCGGTACACCGGTATAGGAAATCGTCACCGTGGCATCGGGTATGGGAATAAGCCCCAGCGTGGAAGTCACGTTGATCTGTAATTTACCGGAATATCCTGTATCTGCCTGGGCACTGTGAAAAATATTTTTAGGCATAAAATACCTCTGCAACTATATTTACCATATAGTATGCCAAAGCGCAGGAACCGTTCTTTACCGTTGGGGCGGCGGGCCAGTTCATCTGCACCTGCCGCCGGACACATATTCCGCAACATACTTGGCCTTTTCCCCGTCATAATTTTTAAAATCTATAAAACCGCAGTCATGCACACACCACGGCTCTTTCATATTGGGGACTATCACCTTATACCCATGCCGGATGAATTCCATGCTCTGGGAGCAGTCATAAAAATCCCACTTGGTAAACAAATCTTCCCGCCATGGGACATCATACTGGGTGATCATAATAAATCCGTCTATAGCTTCCGCCTCCATGTAGGGCATATCCGGGCTGATGGGATTGGAAAGCAGCTCCGTCTCATAGACATGCTGCTCATACAGCATCCCATACCGGTCTACATCCCACATTATGCCTGTAACGGGCATCCTGTCGACTCCCACATTTCCAATCATGCCCACCTGCGGATCATTTTTAAAAATCTCCACACAGTCCCGGATGAAATCCGGGTTAACAATAAACGTATCATGGTGCAGGTATACCTTGTATTTGGCCCGGGAGTACTTCATGGCCTCATTATAGCCTGCGGTCAGGGACTTTGCTTCCTCCACCGTAAGGACATCGATCTGCATCCCTTCCGGCACCTTTAGATGATCAATATAATAGATACACTCCTTTGCATAAACAGGATCGTTGGTACAGATGATAAAGCATATTTCCTCCCCATCCGCCGCCCCGGTACAGGTTTCTCCCCTTTCCGGCATTGCCCATAAACCGCCTGCTGCCTTCTGTGGCAGACCGCCTTCTATGGCTTTTAATACCTTCTCTTTATGTACCACACAGTAATCAATGACCCGCAGCAGTTCATGGGGAGATACCCGGGCTTCTATCAGAAACTGTTGGAATTCTTCCAGGCCATCCGCCACGTCAAAATCGATCCGCCTTAAATAAAATTTTAAAACGGTATAGCGCCCCATTAACTCCTCCACACTTAAGACTTTTGAAAAAATCACGGGCTGGCCTGCCGCTTTCTCCTGCTTATAAACCGAACACAAATAGTAGGTAACGGCAAGGTCATTGTCATTTCTCGTCTTTTCCCTGTGTGAAAAAAGTAACGGCTCAATTTCGTCGTACTTCTGGTTCCTCATCAACTCATTTACCTGATTTTTCAATTCCTGTGTATCCATGAAATCTCCCTCCCCGTCTTTCTGTTAAATATAGCAGACAAACTTTATACATGCAAGGGCATTATGCAAGTGTATCATACAGGCCCCTTACAGATACAAAACCGGCACAGCCCGGAGTATGTTTTCCGTGCCGTACCGGCTCCATTTTGAATTTTCGCACGCCTTTCGGCGCATTTGCGTCCTGCTATTTTGCCAGCAGCATCATGATATCATTGCTCCTTGCCACGAACTTGCTCATTGCTTCCGGTTCAAGAGGCGCATGCTGTATCAATGCAAGGTCATAAAGCTGTTCGCATATCATATCCACATTGTCGCCTTCTGTGTGTTCCATAATATACTGTACCAGCGGGTGGCTGGCATTGAGGATCAAAGTCTCTCCTTCTTTGCCCATACCTCCCATGTCCATGCCGGGCATAGCGTACATCTTCATCATATCCTGCATTCTCCGGCTCTCCTCGGAAAGGGTGATCATGGAGGATATCTTCTTGTTTTTCAGTTTTTCGACCTTAATGGTGATCTTGTCCTTTTTAAGGACTTTCTTCATTACCTTACTGATAGATTCTGCTGCTTCCTCTAACTCCTTCTCTGTCTTTTTGCTGGTTTTAGCCTTGAAGGTGTCTGTCAGGTCGGCATCAATTCTCTGGAACTTTATGCCCTCGTTTTTGGACTCTAACTGGGAAATGAAAGGTTGGTCAATATTGTGTGTGAGAATCACCGCGTCCATTTTGGCAGCCTTAAACATGCTGATATACTGTCCCTGCTGCTTCTCGTCGGTTACATAATAAATGACCTTTTCCTTCTTTTCTTCTTCGTCCTCCTCCCCGTCTTCCGGGGCGCTGATCACATTTCCGTCAGCGTCAACAACGTCTGCTTTTGCAGCTTCAGCGGATTCCTCTGCACCGTCCTTTACTGTTTCATCCGCTTCTTCCGTCTCCTGACTCTCTGTGTCTGCAGATTCTTCTGCCTTTTTGTCCTCTGCCTGATCCTCTTTGTTTTCTTCTTCGTTTCCGCCTTCTCCAACTGTGTCTTCTTTTTCTGCTCCCTCCGGGTCGCTCTTGCTGACTTCAAGGCATTCAGGAAGCGTCAGATACTTGCCGTCTAAGTTCCTGAACAGGATATAATCTGTCATCTTCTCGCAGAATTTGTCATCTTTCAGGCATCCGAATTTAATGAACGGACTGATATCATCCCAGTATTTTTCGTATTCTTCTTTCTCTGTCTTGCACATGCCGGAAAGTTTGTCCGCTACCTTCTTGGAGATGTAATCGGAAATCTTCTTCACAAAGCCGTCATTCTGCAATGCGCTTCTGGATACATTAAGAGGCAGGTCAGGGCAGTCAATAACGCCTTTTAAGAGCATCAAAAATTCCGGAATGACTTCTTTGATATTGTCTGCGATAAACACCTGATTGTTGTATAACTTGATAACCCCTTCAATGGACTCATATTCCATATTGATTTTCGGGAAGTACAAGATCCCCTTTAAGTTGAAAGGATAATCCATATTCAGATGAATCCAGAACAAAGGCTCCTTGTAATCCTGGAATACCTTGCGGTAAAATTCAAGGTATTCTTCCCTGGTACAGTCGTTGGGATGTTTCATCCACAAAGGCTTTGTCTCATTGAGAAGCTCGGGGCGTCTGATGATTTTATATCTTAATTTATCTTCTTCCTTCTCCGGCTTGATTTCCTCAACTACTGTATCCGTATCCAGCTTTTCATCTGCATCGATCGTCTGGGTTTCCTTGGTGTTTTCCTTGGAAAGATAAATCTCTGTGGGCATGAAGGAACAGTATTTCTTAATGACTTCCCTTGCCTTGTACTCATTGCAGAATTCCAGCACATCCTCATTTACAAAAAGGGTGATGGTGGTTCCTACCTGCTCTCTGTCCCCTTCTTTCATGTCAAATTCCGTGCCGCCGTCACATTCCCAGTGTACCGGCTTTGCGCCTTCCTGCCAGGAAAGGGAATCAATGTGCACTTCATCCGCTACCATGAAAGCGGAATAAAATCCAAGTCCGAAATGACCGATTATCTGGTCTTCATTGGTCTTGTCCTTATATTTTGCAATAAAATCCGTTGCGCCGGAAAAAGCGATCTGGTTGATATACTCCTCCACCTCATCCGCCGTCATACCGATACCGTTGTCAATAAATTTAAGGGTCTTTTCTTCTGGATTGACAAGAACATCGATTTTGCCCTTATAATCCTCCGGTAAAGAATATTCTCCCATCATATCCAGCTTTTTCAGCTTGGTAATGGCATCACAGCCATTGGATATCAATTCCCTGAAAAAGATGTCATGGTCTGAATACAGCCATTTCTTAATGATCGGGAATATGTTTTCACTATTGATTGATAAATTTCCGTGTTTCTCTGCCACGATTGCTCACTCCTTTTTCTTTCTCTTCTTTACAATAGGATATTCGCTTTAAACTAAAATAAAGTGTAATTCCCTTTTCCATAAAAGTCAAGGCAAAATTAGCACTCATTTGAAATGAGTGCTAATAATTGTCCGCAAACGCTGTATTTTACTGCCTTTACCGCAATTCTAAAATTTTTATTAACTGAAATCAGACAGATAAAACCCTTCCCCCTCACTCACCGAAATACTGGTTATATATGTCAAAGAAATCCCTGGTGGACACTTCCTCATTGTCCACAAAGGAAACGGTATTCCAGAGTTCTTCATTCAATGTTCTGGTAAGGGATGCCACAAAAGCGTCGTACTCCTGTCCAAACACTTCTTTTCTTCTTTTCTCCACGATCTTTACTTTATTGGCGTCTGTTTCCTGTCTGTTGAAGGTGCTGATACATTTAATGATGTGATAACCGTACGTGGTTTCCACGATATCGCTGATTTGTCCGGTTTCCAGATTGAAAGCGGCGTCCTCAAATTCCTTTTCCGCCTCTCCCTTTCCAAAGGAATATTCTCCCTTATCCCCTTCGGTATACTGGAGTACCAGCTCCTCAAAATCGCTGTCTTCCTTTTCTGCAAGCTGTAAGATTTCCTCTGCCCGCCTGCGGGCTTCCTCCTTCTCCTCCTGGGTGTACTGGGTTTTCTTCCCGCTGCCGTCTATGGTGCAGGTTTTGATCAGGATATGCTGTACGGTGATGGTCCTTGCCTCATCGTCGCTGATTTCCGGGTTAATATCCTTGATGATATATTCGTACACCTTGTTGGCAAGGGCAAACTCCTCATAAAGGCCGGCTATGGTCTCCTTTGTCACCTGCATGACTTCCTGCTCTGCTTCGTTCAGGGAACCAAAATAGGCCTCCGCCGCTGCCTCCACAGTCTCCATCTCTGCATCGTCTAAGGAGACCCCATACTGCCGGGCCAGAAGATTCATCGTCTTGATCTGGGCAAGCTGGGCAAGCACCGTGTCCTTCACGCTTTCCTCTAAAGTCACGCCGTCCAGATGGGTTTTCCATATTTCTTTGCCATAAACACTTTCATACTGGTCCTGGGTGTTGGTCAGATACACCAGCACCTCCGGCAGCGTGCAGGACATTGTTTCAATGCGGAAAATCTCGTCCTTTTTAAATCCGGTGGTCAGCACCAGTTTGGTCTGCGCGCCGCTCTTGCTGCAGCCGGAAACCGGAAGCAGCAAAGCCGTGCACATCAGCAAAAGAAGCAGCTTCTTTTTGTTCCTCATGCTTCCAGCGCCCTCAAAATGCTCCGGGCAACGCTGATGCCGTTTGCCGATGCCTGCTGGAGCCCTCTGGTGACGCCTGCGCCGTCCCCGATCGCCCGCAGTCCCTTGATACTCGTCTCGAAGTCTTTATTTACAATGACCCTGTTGGAATAAAATTTCACTTCTACTCCATAAAGCAGCGTCTCGTCGGCGGCAATACCCGGTGTGATTTTATCCAGCGCTATCAGCATCTCCTCAATATCTACCATGATCCTGTGAGGAAATACCAAAGACAGATCTCCGGGCACCGCATCTTTTAAGGTCGGGATAAGGTTGTTGCGGCACAGGCGCTCCTCTGTGGTCCTCCTGCCCCGTTTAAAATCCCCGAAGGTCTGCACCAGTATCTTACCGCCGCAGAGCATGTTGGAAAGCTGTGCTATATGCTTTCCATACTCAATGGGCGTCTTAAAAGGCTTGGTAAAATTCTTACTCACAAGGATAGCAAAATTCGTATTGTCCGTCTTGAAATCTTTGGACTTATAGGCATGGCCGTTGACCACGGCAAGCCCTCCTTCATAGTATTCCGTAGCCACTTCACCGGAAGGGTTGGTACAGAAAGTCCTTACCTTGTCATCAAAAGTAGGCGTATGGTAGATCAGCTTCGCCTCGTAAAGGTTTTCATTCAAAAACTGCATAACCTCATCCCGGACTTCCACCCGGACGCCGATATCTACGGTTCCCGGTGTGGTTTCTATCCCGATCTCCTCACATTTATCCCGGAACCAGTCAGCCCCTTCCCGTCCCACTGCGGATACCACTTCTTTAGCAAAGAAGCTTTCTTTCTCATGGGTCTTTATTCCCACGGCCTGACCGTTCTCCA
>ERZ808046.1451-NODE-1451-length-10427-cov-3.824058_pt1 | contig 10427 bp, 14 predicted proteins | sample MGYA00380196_ERZ808046 | MGnify/ENA primary metagenome ERZ808046 (study PRJEB31490, sample SAMN06133421) | mouse gut metagenome | isolation source: Z6_2 | host: mice | place: China: Chengdu | collected 2015-05 ...
TATGCCCCGGCTTTATTCACCACATCCATCAGATTTTCAATCTGCCTCTGGAAAATGTATACTTCCTTTGTAAGTCCTATGTCGTACATACCCTTAGGGTCGTCAGAACCTAAACGGGTTCCCATACCGCCTGCAAGCATCACTGCGCCGACTTTCCCTTTCCTGATCGCATCAAGCCCTGCCGCCCTGAATGCTTCTTCTTTTTCCTTGATCTCAGGAAGCTGCATGGATGCCAGCGGAGTAATTTTGCCGCTCACGGCGCTTTCCCTTCCATGCTTTAAAAATGATAAGACAGAAAAATCTGTAGCGTCAATTTGAGCAAGCAAAAGTTCCTTCTGCTCCTTTGTCAGTTCATCATAATATTTCATTACATGCTCCTGGCCTGCTTTGGCAAGTTTCTCTATTGCCTGTTCATAATTCATATCCGTTCCTCCGTTTTTCCTCCATAAATATCAATCATTCCATAAGATGCCGTCCTTACAAGTTAACCTTATTATAAGTTTTTTTATTCTATTATGCAACCGCCATTCCTATTTATCCGCAGTGTTAAAAAGTCGTTAAGATAACGTTAAACTCCTGTTAAAAATCCGTTTATCCGCTTTATCTTCCCGGCTGCTTCTGGTAAGATGTAGCCAACATAAACGGAGGTGCTATTACTATGAACATTGGTTTTTTACTTATTGCATTTATCGGCGGAGCTGTTGGTATTGTCTCCACTTTGTATCTGCTGATCTCTTTTCCTGCAGTTATCCTGTGGAAGATTTACCGCAGAATCCATCTGGGAATCTCCATAACCAACTGACCTTTCCCGTTACTGTTCACACAGAAATCAGGAATGGAGTGAACAGTAACATTTTTCCCGCATATCTTAAAGAAAGATACTGTGCAGGAGCATTCATGGAAATATATGTAGTAAAAGAAGGGGATACCGTTGATTCTATCGCAGGGCGTTACGGAATTTCGGCATCCTCCATTATTTTTAACAATCAGCTCACCTATCCCTATGCCCTGGCTATCGGGCAGGCGCTCCTCTTATCTTCCGGCGCCCCTTCCATCCCTTCTTATCCGGCCTATGTAAACGGCTACGCCTACCCCTTTATTGCACAAAATGTTCTGGAAGATACGCTGCCCTTTCTCACTACCCTGTCCGTCTTTTCCTATGGCTTCACCACCGACGGCAGTCTGGTGCCCCCGGCTGTTGACGATAGTTTCATGATCCGCTCCGCGCTGGAAGCCGGTGTGAGTCCCATCCTCACTCTGACTCCTTTTGGTCCTGACGGTAATTTTAACAACTATTTGATTACTACGCTGGTAAATGATGAAGAAGTAAAGGCAAACCTGCTGGATAACCTTCTGATGACCCTGTCTGAAAAAGGATTCCAGGGGGTAGATATTGATTTTGAATTTATTCTTCCCGAGGACAGAATCCCCTTTGCAGATTTCGTAGCGGAAACCAGAAATTTTCTTGCCCCATATAGCTACCATGTATCCGCTGCCCTGGCCCCTAAGACTTCCGATGACCAGCAGGGGCTTCTTTATGCCGGAAAAGATTATGGGCTGATTGGTGAAGCGGCAGACAGTGTGCTTTTGATGACTTATGAGTGGGGCTATACATACGTGCATTTATGTCATAGGTATTTATTGATTGATGCAAGGCAATTCATTTCTTTGGTTGCACTGGTGCAACTTCTTTGTACTTTTCCATCACCCATACGCATCAAAAATACATCTAAACAATCGCTGTTTTCAGCAATTTTACAATCTTATGTCCATATGTATCATTGGCCAGTCTGGCCGCTTCAAGGCTTGCATAACCGGAATATCCCGGTACTGCCCATTTACCTGCCAACTGTTCAAAAGTCGGGGCACATCCCTTGGAAACATATTTGTATCGGGGGTCAACACACTCCTGCGTCAGCGGTTCCGTGGATGCATACGCCTTTAAATGCTGTATCTGTGCACGGACGCCTATCCGCTCATCCGGGAAGGAATTACCTGGTACGCCGCCTGTGGCTCCTATTCCGGCATAGTTGTGCTGACAGGGCTGTACATCACCATTAAAACGGAAATATCCTGTCTCTATAAGGCTCTGGCAGAACGCACCATCACCTCTTACCCCTTCCGTTTCTCCCTCTTCCAGATAGACCTCTGCCAGATGAAGGTAATCTTTTGCCTGCGGATTCCCGGCCAGTAACAGGGCATTGAGCTGCCCTGCGGTTGCAACGCTGGTTCCCATGATGGATGTCTCCCCGGCTCCGGGCACATCCACATGTTTGCAGAATCCTTTAAATATGGCCTCCGCTATTCCACGCGCGCCGCCTGCTGCCTTATAGGTATTGATATCCTGCTGGTTATCACAGAAGCATACTTCTATCAGCATGGACTTTGCCTTGGTCTTCCTGACTACATAAAGCCCGGTGCCTTCCTTCACGCCACGGTTCCTGAATCCCAGTTCTTCCAGATTCCTGCACACACTGACTGCATCCGGGTGCTGCCTGCCCTTATAGGTATAGACTTCCGCCCCCTGCCCGGTATGGGTACCGGATGCATTAAAGTGGATGCTGATGAACCAGTCCAGTTCTTCGTTATTTGCCAGTTTAACGGCCTTCTCAAGGTATTCGTTCTGCGAGCACGCATGGTCAATGGTGCAGTCTGTTACCTGTACCCCTGCGGCCTGCATAAGGCGCATCAGTTCCCTTCCTACAAGACGGGTATGGTCACTTTCCCCGATAATGCCAATGGCGCCATATCCGGCGCCGCCTGCTGTATGTCCACAATTCACTCCTATTTTCATCTGTTTTTCCTCCCTTTTCCGCTGTATTTAGTCCGGTTCCAGATTTCCGCCACCCGTTCCCATCCTCCGGTTGTCACCAGATAGACGATAAATGCGGCAATGAAGGAAGCGAACACATAATACCCGACAATTACTATCCCTAAATACTGGCAGGTAATGATCACTGCTGCCGGACACAGGACAAAAGATACTGCCAGTGCCACCACGCTGGTAGGCACCTCCTTAAGCCCGGGCATATCCTTGACTGCCTGCACGATCACGCCCGTAACAAAGGAAAGCACGCCTATTGCCATCATTAAATATGTTACATACTGCATCAAGATTTCCATATCCATAATTATTTACCTCTCTTTTCCCTTAAGATCCTGTTCTACATCCCCAGCCTGCAAAAGATATACCCTATCACAATGCTGATAACTGCCGTCACGGCATGTCCCACCACCTTGCGCCACATCTCCCCGTCCCTTGATTCAAGGACTTCCAGACGTTCCCCCTGCTGGAGCTGCTCTTTTAACATGCTCTCCATGTTGACCGCAAGCTTTTCAATCGAAATATTCAGTGCCTCAAGACGCTGTATATTCTTTTCCAGCAGTTCAATACGTTTATTCTGACGCGCGTTTTCTTCTTCCATACGGCGGCGGAATTCTTCGTGCTCTGCACGTGAGATCATATCCTCCAAAATCTACACCTCCTTCCACTCTTTTTGTAAAATAAAAGCCAGACACATTTCTGCATCTGACCTGTTATTTTTACACATTATAATACAGACATTAAAAACCTGATCACTTATCTGAATAGATATGGACCCAGGTAAGGGCAGAATCCCCGCCAAAAGAACATATCGTTCCTGATCCATGGCTTCCGTCTTCATCTGTCTTCCATCTTCCGGTAAATTTTGCTTTTACAATAAGCTGTTCACCAGCTTTTAATGGGTACTGCTGGTTTGTTATAATGGGATAAGGGTTGTTCTGTGCATATCCATCCGGACCGCCATATACCTCTACAGTCTTCTCAAGAACAACATTTCCTTTATATGTAACGGATATCTCATGCGTCCCTTCGGCTCCCCATATCACCCCGATCCCTGCATGGACCGTATTCCCCACAACCAGCACCCCGTCATTCGGGGCTGTGAAACACTTTGAGAACGCATCATATTCTGACCAGTCACGGGTACTGATATCGACTTTCATTTGTTCGATCGTATAGCCAACATCTATTCCATAAGCTCCCGGGTCCGCGACCACATCCTTCTGTCCCTGCAGCCTTCCCGCACTGTGACCGGCATTGTAGCCGTCACTGTACCTTTTATTATAAATATCCCTTATGGCATCAGCTATATGCGGCGGGCTGTTGCTTTCCGGCGTCGACCCATAGGTTGTACATGCGGACACCAGCACATTACAACCATCCGTAAAAGCCTGTCTGATACCATCTATCTCACCTATCTTTGTTTTTTCTGTTTTGGTTACAAACTGATGGCTGTTATCAGTCTCCACATTTGTGGCTTTGACTCCTATGGGGAAAGCATATTCCCTTCCCTTATATTCTTTCATGATCTCCTTTACTGCATTTTTATCCATTATTCCCTGCCTTTCCCTTCCTGACACCTCATGCAATGCTGACAGTCCCTGTGCCATTGCCAGTCACTGCCTGCTGGGGTGTATAATAATTTTTTGCCGTGGCAGTGGCCGTGAACGAAGATGATGCGATCCGCGGCGTTCCGTTTTCCACTATTATCCTGCAGGTAAAGGATGCTGACCCGCCGTCCAGGAAGCCTCCTGCCATTCCCGCCGCCTGCGGGATGGTACATCTCCCGGAGACTGTAAAATCCGCACTGCTGGCTTTTTTGCCGGCCGCCATCCCCGCATTATACCCGTTATTGTAATTGGCCGTATTGTCAGCCCCGGTCCCCGTGACTTTCACGCCGTTGACATATGCCGTCTTTCCCTTTGTGATATTTCCCGCCGCGGCTGTGGCAGATGTCTGGGAGGCCAGCGTACTGGCTGTCACCTTCCCGCTCCCGTTATGGTATCCCGCCGGGATCGTATAGCTCCCGCCGCAGTTCAGTGCCTGGGACACTGCGCCACGGTTTGCCATGGTCCCCGTCTGCCCTGATCCCGCGGCACTGGTAAAGGTACGCCCCGTGAGCACCTGGGCGGCTGTGGCATTCCCCACCCGGGCCGCCGATGCGCCTGCACTGTACCTGCTGTCATATATCTTCTGGATGTTTGCGGCCATGGTGCCGGGGGATGCCTCTGCCGGGGTGGACACGCCGCAGGCTGTAAGCTTCCCGGCAATGGTGTTACAGCCATCCTGAAAATTTGTCTTTATCCCATCCACCTCTGCATCAAGGCCGTCCAGACGCTGGCAGGCGCGGGCCGCATCCGTTTTTGCATCATTCCAGCCCGTACGCTCCGATGCCGTCACATGCACGGTCTTATTGCCCGCATGGGACTGGAACTCCGTCTCGCTGGCTTTCAGCCCCACCGCCGCCTCAAGGGCCTGCACCACGTTATCATGTTCCGACATGGCGCGGGCGATCTCCTCCAGTGTGTCAAGGGTGGTCGGGGCTGACCCGATCAGCCGGGCGATCGCCGTATCCGTGTAGCCTGTGGCCTGACGGTATGCGCCGTCAGAATACTCCTTCGCATCCTGCAGCGCCCTCCGGGCGCTCCCTGACGGGTCTGCGCCTGTCTCTGCAGCGGTGTAGGCAGGTTTGGCGGCCTGTTTCGCCCACTCTGCAATATCCGTCTTTTCCAGCAGGCGCGTTGCCACCCGCTCCGCTATCTCATCAAGAAGGGCTTCCGCAGCACCCAGCCTCTGTGCGGCATTGTCGTTTTCATAATTGGTCGTCGGACAGAGGGGCCTGCCGTTTGTATGTAACTGCTCTGTTTCCATATTCTCCGGCACCTCCCTTAATACGGCATCTCATTTACTATAAGCCTAATTTCATTTTCCTTAAATTCCCCGTCCGCCGTTCCTATGGTCACGCATCCCATTGCCCGGATCTCCTCCCGGAGCCGTTCGATATCCGCTTTGGTGGCCGTTACGATGTTGGGATCCACCACCAGTTCTACCGCATGTCCGTTGATAAGCGCTATCTCCATCTCAAGACGCATCTCGTTGACCACCCCGTCTGTTATTGTAACCTTGGGCGTTGCAGGGCAGTTGCATACAGCTATCATGTTGCCTGCCGTGTCAAATACCCCCATTTCCCTGATGGTAAACCCTCCCGCCTGCCCCGGGCAGACTGCCGTTATAACCAGCACATTTGCGGCCTCACTGCTTATCTCGCAGGAATTTATGGAGCCCCTCCATACTTCATGTCTTAATGCCGTCATGTCTGTGGCAGGGCGGTAATACTCCCCGTTCCCGTCACCCACGGCAAACTCTGTGATGGCCACCTTCCTGCCATTTGCCACGGCATCCATCATCAGTTCATTTCCAAGGTCCGTTACCACGGCCTCATACATTCTTTCAGAATTTTCAACGGCAACATTTCCTGCCATCCTGTCATCCTCCTTCCTTCCGGGCAGCCTTTACGATACGCCCGTTTCCTGCAAATACCCGTTCCTTCTCCCCGTCTCCTGCCAGCAGATAGACTTCATTTTCTTTGATGCTGTTATCCGCCCTGACCCGTATATTCTGGTTCAGGAAGAGGGCCGCTGTATTTTTATTTTCCACGTCCGCACCTATTTTCTTTGCCGTGCGGGCCTTGATCTTGATGGAATTCCCGATCCCTGCGGCGGCCACGGTTTTTACCTTTTCTGCCTGTATCTGGTAAAAGAAGCGGAAATAAGGCAGCGTCCTTGCCGGCTTTATTTTCAGCACTTCATATAAAATGGCTGCATAATTGATATCATGGGTCACAAGGATGTCTATGTAGATCTCCGCCCAGCGGCTTCTGTCTGTTTTATACAGGGGTTCCACCGTGCATTCCGGATACCCCAGCACTTCCAGGGAAAGCAGCAGCCCGGTATTTGTTCCTCCCAGTTCCGCAATGACTGCCTTCATCTGAAGACGGCGGCGGTACTGCTCCACTGTCTCATCCTGTATCCGGAACATGTCGCGGTCACGGCCTGTAAGCTCAAGCATAAGCGGCTCTGCTGTTGAAATCATTTTCTGCCGGCGGAATTTCATGATATCCTCCAGCATGGCGTCAAAGACCTCCCCTGTCACGGAAAAAAATATCTTTAACTGGTTCTTTCCGTTTTTTAGTTTCTTAAGGGGCGCATTCAGGAGGAAAAACATATAATCGCCAAATCTGTCAAACATATTTATCCTTCCCTTTCAATGTTGATGGTTATGGTGCCGCAGACAGCGACCCTGTCGCTGTCCAGTATGACATCATCCTCCGGCTGAAGTATTTTGACATTTTTAATGAGCGGCACGCTGTTTTTTATGGCATACAGAAGGTCATAATGGATGAACTCATTCAGGTTCCTGTCATGGCTTATCCTGAAATAGTTTGTAACAGCTCCTGCAACCCGTTCCTCTATGCCCTCATCGGACACAAGTCCCGGGAGCGTGACATGCAGGATGACGTCCTGATGCACAGTTACGGCACTTTTGACCAGCACATCATCGTCAGGGGCTTTTATCTGGTCCGCCGCTTCCTGCACTTTCTTAAGCAGTTCCGGCGTTGCCTCTCCCGCCGTGCTGGTCACGATAATATCTACCGTTCCCTGTCCGCGCGGGTGGAGCTGTCTGACATTCACATGCAGCACCCCGTCTATGGACTCACAGATATTTTTATATTTTGCCGCAGTCGGCATGGTCGCCAGCAGGTCCCATGCCCCCAGTGTCCTGTCCCTTAAGGACTCCCATTCCTCGGTATCGCTTCCCTCGGTAGTGATCCAGCCCTTTTCATTCGATATGGACTCGATCCCTTCAAGATGCTGCATGCACCTTGTTATCTGTCCGGGCGGGATATTATACCGGCTTCCCTCCATTTCCGCTTCCACGGCCACCTCCACCAGGGTCTCGTTTTTCTGCACAACCACTCTTTCTGTTGAAAAAAAACGCAGTTCTTCGCCGTTGATGTCCATGTCCGTCTTAAACACCGTCCCGGCCGGGATTATGAAAGAAATGTCTCCTCCCGCCTTCCGCCGCAGTTCCAGGATGCCTTTTGTTTTCACGGCCGCTTTCCTTTCCTTGGAAAAATCCGCTGCCAGCAGCCCCAGCCACTCCCCATCCGCATGCCTGACATATAATGTATTCAGCATCCTCCGCAGAAGGCTGGTCAGTTCCATCCTTATTTGTAAAATGATCATCAGGATCGTATTGAAGATACCTCCTGAATTAAAATTTGTTATTACAAATCCCCTCTCCTTAAGCCTGTCCACCTGTTCTTTTTTCAGGCTGTCAGGATCCTGTACCGGGAAAATCCTGTCAAGTATGTCATTGTCGATCATTCTGTCACCACCTCCATGCGTATCCGGTCCAGCACAGCATTCAATATATATATCCTGTCACTGTCCCTTTTCCTGAACCGGATATCCGTATACAGTACATCATCCCCGAAGCTGACACTGACCATCAGCGAAGATATATCCACCTCATCCCGCTTCGCCATCTTTGCCCTTATCCTCTCCTGTATGGCAGACCGGGTCAGCGGGCTGTCCGTGCTGTGCAGAAAGTCCAGCAGGGACCATCCGTATTCCGGGTCATAGAACAGGTCCCCCTCCTGCGTCATGGATTCCAGCCTGATTTCCTGCAGGAATTCATCTGTGCCGTCAGTTACCGGCGCATCACCGCTGGCTGCCCTGGTAAGCTGCCAGTCATCATCCACTTTCAGGTCTGTCATGGTTAACCTCCCACGATTGCCGCTTCCAGTTCATTTCCAAGGAAAACTACCTGCACCATGTCCCCGGCCTCAAACTGCTGGCGGCTTTCGATCTCAATCAATTCAGGGTACTTTTCCAGTATGCTGCCGTTATTGTCAAGCACCCTTACTGCATACATGTAATAGTTTCTTTCCGTCTGGCAGTGGTATTCCTTCCCGTTCTCCTCACAGAATACCCGGCATTCGGTGATATATGTCCGTTCCAGCTTCTGTGCCGATGTGACCACTGCCCTTAATGCTGACGGTATTTTCACGCCGGGGTATTCTTCTTTCACCTGTTTCAATATTGTAGATACCATCTCATCTATCATGCCGTTAACCCTCAAAAAAGATTTTTGTCCTGACAAATCCCCGGTCATCAGAGGAAAAGATCACCTTGCTTACCTCAAAGGAGCCGGATATCTCCGGGTGTTCCACCCCGATCCTGCATGAATGCTGGACCGCAGGGACCGCCACGGTTTCCAGTTTCCACAGGCTCCTTTCACGTGACAGGGAAATGATATTGTTCCCATATTCAAATACATACATTTCCTGCTGTCCGGGTTTCTCATCCCAGTAAAACCTGCCCAGCAGGAATGACTTTACTGTCCTGATCCCCCACAGGGCATCGATCTCCATAAAAAAATCAGATACGGATTTTTCCCGTATGGCAACGCGTTTTTTTACGGGATACGGTTCACCCGACAGCCGCATTTCCCCGATCCCGGCCCTCGCCAGCCCCTGCTGTACCAGTTCCTGCGGTGTCACCTCTAAAAAGGTGCCGGATATACTGGTCTCTTCCAGCTTCATGGTATAGTCCTTGATCAGTATCTCATCCTTAAAGGTTGCCTTGTTATACTGCCTTGCCACAACTCCTTTGAAAATGATCTGCAGGTTCCCGTCATACCCCATGGATATGACGGCTTCCTCCCCCCGTTCCAGGGAGATGTTCCCGTTGAACTGGCGCGTGAAACGTATCCTTGCCCAGTCATACTGGTAATTTTTATCTGAAAACACTTCTGCCGATATGCCTTCCCGGAAGCAGTATCCACCCACAACGGCCTGCTGTACCGGATAAAAAAGGTTCTGTGTTTTCATCTGTCCACCCCCCTGTCCCTTGCAGGCGTGTATACAGTCTTGTCACTCTGTTTCGGTGCTGCACCCCTGCTGCTTAAATACCGCTGGTAGTCTGTATTGAGATTTGTTGTGGGGGACGCATATTTTGTTTCGCCTGCAGATTTGGCCGCAATAATGGAAACCGTCATGGGCACATACTCCCAGAACTCCATTGTTACCGTTATCTGCTGGTTGGCATTGGTCATCTTTGTCCCAAGGTTTTTACATATAACCTGTGATATATTCCTCTGGGCTGCATGTGCATTTATAATTGAATGCACTGCCGGTATGTCCTGTCCCTTCTCCCTGAATATGTCCTGAACGGCCTGCAGCTTGTCTTCCCTGCTGTACCCGTCAGAATCTTCCAGTATCAGTTCCAGCGTTATCTTTCCGTCCTCATATCCTGTGGCCTGCTTTGGTTTTGCAGTACTGCCCTCCACTTCCTGTTCTTCCACTTCCGCCGCCGTGGTAATTTCAAGGGTCTTTACCAGTCCCGGAAGGATGATCCCGTCTATCATCACCTCCCGGTCATCCTCATACACCATATTCCTGTTCCTTTCTAAACGGGCTGTGGCACCGGGTCCGTGTCCGGGCCGTTTCCGTTTGTATAATCCTCTATCTCTTCCAGAAGCTGCAGGAGCTTTTTCAGCTCCTCTACTTTCTTCACATCCACATGGATATGCAGATGTT
>ERZ808046.1452-NODE-1452-length-10413-cov-18.265093_pt1 | contig 10413 bp, 8 predicted proteins | sample MGYA00380196_ERZ808046 | MGnify/ENA primary metagenome ERZ808046 (study PRJEB31490, sample SAMN06133421) | mouse gut metagenome | isolation source: Z6_2 | host: mice | place: China: Chengdu | collected 2015-05 ...
TTTTACTACCATTGAGAGGGAAAACCTAAAAGGTTATGAGGGTATATAAGAACTTCTCCCCATATCTAAAATGCCGGGAAAGCCCGAAAATACGGGCTATACCGACATATAAGAACTTCTAAAGAGATAATCTAAATTCACCATAAATTTTCTCACAAAATTTTGATATATTAATTATAGTTTTCAGACAACTTATTTTGAATGCTTGTTTTTATTTTATATTTGTCAATTCTACATATTCTATTCTCAAATATTTTCCACCTGTACGGTTGCAATCCGGAATCTCAGTTTTATGCAATTTATTGCAATAAAACTGAGATTATGGATTAGCAACCTACTCATGAATGAGCAAAAAGCGGCTGCGTTAGCAGACGTAAGAGTGCGTTAGCACGGTTTTTGCGAATGGATGAGTCGGTTGGAGGCTCTTTAGAGCATTCAACCGTACAGGTGGAATATTTTTGTAACAGTTTAGGCAGGCTGTCCTGTTACATACAAAAAGAAATAGCATAAATGCTATTTCTTTTTGTGTAATATTTCATTTCAATTGTCTATACTGTTTCCGATACCCAGAAGGGCTCATCTTCATACGTTTGGTGAAAAAATGCGTAAACGCACAAACCTCTGCAAATCCAAATCGTTCGGCAATTTCACTCACCGATAGTTCTGTACTTTGCAGCATATCTTTCGCCCTTTCCAGTATAATATCATTTCTCATGGCGATCGGAGCCTTCCCAAAAAAGTGCTTAAATCTGTTTGAAATATAGGTAGCGCTCATGTGATATTCTTCCGCCAGATCATTCAATGTAAAATGCTGGTTATCCTCGCTGTATATTTTCTGGAAAATACTCCAGAAAACCGGAGGCACCTCCATGTTAGGCAGCAGCCTTTTCTCTGAGATCAGTTCATTCATCAGGCATGCCATCAATTCCAGTCCACAGGCTCTCTGCATAAGAACCTCCGATATCTTATTCATATTCTTGCTGCCATTATAAAAACGGCTGAATATATTTTCAAATTCTCCCCTGTTCTTCAGCTGAGATACTACGGGAAAATCCAATATCTTAACCACATCTACCGCATACGACATTTTGAAGATAAAATGCCACCACAAGAATGTAGTCGGTTTTCTGTCTATCTTATAATGACTGTGCAATACGTTAGCTGGAATAATCACAATACTGCCCTCTTCTGTCTCATACACGGTTCCATCTATTTCCAGAACGGCACAGCCTGATTTTAAATAGGACATTACATAATACGGAAGCCTTCTGTCCCGTGTATTCATCTCCCTTCTGGTCTCCATATTATATTCCACAACTTCAAGATTCGCATTCTGAATAATCTGTTCCAGATAAGAATTCATATTCACCACTCCGATTAATTAAGTTGGATTATCCTAGCCATACCTTCCTGCGGCAATGCAACTTCCAACACGCCTTCTTCTGAATCCCAGCTTAGCTTGCAGCTCTCATCATCAGCCGGAAACGCCACCTTCACATCCACCTCTTCCCCTCTCCAATATGCAAGCGGGAGGCGGCACGCCTCGCCTTCCTTCAATCTCCATACAGCCAGATATCCCTTCTCCCCGGTCTTAAGTCCCAGGCACATCCAGCCGTCTCCATCCTTCGCAAGACCCAGCGGCCAGAACGGCAGCGCTTCCTTGATATCTTCCCTGATCCGCTTATAATAACCAAGCTCTTCCTTCACAATCTCCCTCTTATCTGCTGCCAGCGCTCCCATGTGCCCGCTCTGGTGGATTCTCAGAAGGCAGGAATTCACACAGTTGAAGATCGTCTGCTCTCTGGTCGAATCACTCAGCGGATAGGACCAGATCGCCGCCTGCTCCGGCGCAAGCGCAGACGGTGCATTGGCCGCAATGGAAGCGTATTTCAGATAATCAGTCTGATCACTGGTAGACTGAATACTATATCTGGAAAGCATGGCATAGTCCATCCTCATTCCTCCGCTGCTGCAGTTCTCAATGACAAGGTCTGGATAATCAGTAAAGATCCCGTCCAGCCATCTCAGATAAGCCCTGTTATGTTCAAGCAGTCCGTCGCCAGGGCTGTCAGAATGATATTCCGTACCGATTCCCGCGTTAATATTATAATCAATTTTAAAATATCCTATCCCATACTCACGAATCAGCCTGTCCACGACACCTCTCGTGTATTCCCTCACTTCCTCATTCCTGAAATCCAACTGATAACGGTCCCTGTCTAATGCCGCCTTCCCGTGTCTCTGGAAGAACCAGCCCAAATCCGCCTTACCGGCCAGATCACACTGCGTTCCCATAACCTCTATCTCCAGCCAGATTCCCGGCGTCATACCCTTTGCTTTTATATAATCTGTCACCTCGCTAAGCCCATTGGGGAATCTGATATCAGAAGGCTGCCATTCTCCAACCTTGTACCACCAATTCTCATCCGTATACCATCCGGCGTCTATACAGTAATATTCACATCCAACCGCAGCCGCGGCGTCTATGATCGGCAGCTCCTTCCTGGTCGTTGGATCCGCCCACAGACAATTCATGTAATCATTGAAAATAATCGGAAGCTTCTCATTATCCTGATTCTTTCTGCGGATCCGGCGGCGGTACTTAGTCAGAGCTGCAAATGTTTCATCAACGCCTCCCTCCACGAATCCTACTGCGGCAGGAACCGTCTCGAATTCCTCACCCGGTTTCAGAGATTTCCACCAATGATGGTTGATCTCATCCGGGCCATTGATGACAAGCGCAAGCTGCCCCGCTCTCTCCTGAAGCTCCCAGTTCCATGCCCCGTTATGCTCGATCTGCCAGAATTGCATGATGCCTCTGCTCGAATTACGCAGGCACGCCAAGGGCAGATACTCCCCGGATGACCAGGAACCAATATTGCGGATCTGTATCCTCTTAGATGAAATTCCGCAGTCAGATATGATATGATACCCAAGCTGATTAACCGGCGTCTCCTTCCACTGTATCTCCTCCTGCCAGGAATTATGCGGGATCAGAAGGCTTATCTGCTCTTGTTCTTCGGATCCCAATCCCGCCTGAACATAGGAAGATACCGCTTCAAGACCGATCTCTTCGCTTCCTTCATTCTTCAGAAACAGACGGCAGCGCATCACAGGAATTCCAGTATAAAATTGATAAACCATTCTGCCGGACAGCCCCGTAATCTCATCCTTTGTATAGATCTCCACCACTCTGCCCATCTCATTTACCTGATCCGTATGGCTTACATAATTCATTCGGTTGCCCGGCAGCGTTCCGCTGTGTCCCAGACCGAAGTGTTCCAGACGGCTCTCGCCTGTAGTCTGGACTTCAAGCATGGTGTATAAGAATTTCTGATCCTCCTTTGGCTCCCGGCTCATCGGCCGCGCTCCCATATGCAGAAGCCAAACCGGCTGATCTGCTTCCATTTCAAATACAAGATATAATCCATTTTCTTCAATCTGTAATCTCATCTTATAAAATTCTCACTCCTTTTCCCCGAATCGTAACCATTCAGCCGAAACCGTTCCGGCTCTATATATATTTCACCTGCCCTTACAATGTCTTCTAACTGCTCCGTATTCCTCGCTCCGGTTACAGGAAACACCTGAAACGGACTGCTGATCAAATACGCAGCCGACAAAGTCTGCAGGCTGTATCCAGTCTCCTCCTTAAGATTTAATAAGAATTCATATTTTCTCAGATTCTCTTCATTCAGATAAGCCTCACGAAGAGAAAGAGCGATATTCTCAATATTTCCCCCGGAAATAATCCGGCCGTCCTTTACTTCAACACATGCTTTATTCAACTTTTCAAAAAATCCCATAGCAGTCGAAGAAAACGGTACGGACGGAATCTGAGCCGCACAGTGCCACCGATATTCTTCTTCTGTTAATTCCACCAATGTAGGATCAGGGTTGGTATTTTTCCCAGGATTGACCGACGCCATACTCCATTGATTTGAAACCGCATAAGGACCCGGCAGGCCTTTTGAGCGCATGTAAGTTTCCGCCTTCTCTAACCGTTCGGTACGGTAATTGGAAAGCCCGTAATAACGTATCTTCCCCTCCCTTCTAAGCCTTTCCAGAATATCCATGATCTCTTCTGCCGATTTCGTCTCGTCATCCCGATGAAGCCAGTAGAAATCAATGACGTCAAGCCCCATAGTCAAAAGGCTTTCCTCCAGATCCTTCCTGATCTCCGTTTCGTTCACTCTCGGAATCCTGTCCGGGGTATCAAACAGATAGTGGCCGCCCTTGGTAGCAATCACCACATCCTTATATGCTCCCCTTGATCTTAACCATTCTCCTAAGATCTTCTCGCTGCAGTTTTCAAGCCCCGGAACCCATCTACAATATATATTGGCCGTATCAATAAAATTCCCTCCCCGGCGCACATATTCATCCAGAATCTCAAAAGACTCTTCTTTACTGAGTTTTTCACCAAAAGAAGCTGTCCCAAGGCAAATATTACTTAATTGCAGATCTGTATCCTTCAGTATTTTGTATTGCATATCCTGCCTCCTCATATAATACTAACATGATATAATACTAACATATTTTCCCTGTTTCTCCTACGGCAAATAATCTTATTGCGTATTTTGCATCTTCTTTCATCGCATGCATTCCCCAGCTTGAAATGTCATGGAACAATACCGGTTCCTTCCTGTATCTCAGGTTAATTTCTGAAACCACCTTGCTTCCTCCGGCTTTCGCCATATAAGTATAATAATTTACCTTTCGGATTCCTTTGGATATAGCCATCCTGTAATCCGGCTCACTGACTCCCGATCCCCCGTGCATGACCAGCGGAATATCCACGTTATCTCTTATCCTGTCCAACACAGTCATATCAAGTACCGGTTTCTTCAGGTATATTCCGTGAGAAGTACCAAATGAACAGGCAAGTGCGTCTATGCCTGTCTTCTCTGCAAATTCTTTTGCCTGATTAGGATCTGTATATATCTTTGACAAATCTTCTTCCGGATCTCCTACTTTTTGAATACCCGTTTCCCTTTTTCCCATACTTCCGATCTCCGCCTCAACAGATGCCCCCGTCCGCCGCGCCATATATACTGCCTGCTGTGTATTTTGCACATTTTCTTCATATGGCAATGCGGATCCGTCATACATGACAGAAGTGAATCCCATCTCCAGCGCCTTCCCAATATATTCCAATGTCTCCCCATGGTCCAGATGCACGCATACCGGAATATCTGCCTTTTCTGCCATATCCAGCATGATCGGCCCGATTACGGAAATCGGCATAAAGCTCTCATGAAGCTGCGCATGCTGAATAATCACCGGCACCCTACACTCTTCTGCGGCATTTACTACAGCCATAATACTCTCCAGATTCGGCGTATTAAAAGACCCAACCGCACATCTATGTCTTTCGGTCCAATTTAAGATTTCTTTCAATGTAACTAACATCTTTCTATTCCTCCTCCGTTATCATTCTTACCTGTACTCCATATGATACCTCTTCATCCGGTCTGAGATATGTAAGCCTTCCTTCCCGACGCACCTGATCCCGGCCGTCCGGATAGCAGTTTCCCGGCTCTAATCCCAACACATAATCCCTGTTTCCCATCATCTTCCACTGCGTAAAACAAGGAAGCTTCTCTCCATCAAACCGGATTTCCAATCCCTGTCCGATCTCAGGGTTATAGATTGCCGCGATTCCTTCCTTATCAAATGTATGATAATAACATTGTTCTTCAAATCTGTCCTGCGGCTGAGTTATCTGATCCCATCTTTGCAGATCTCTTTCTGCATGGCTGTTTCTGCCTTTTACCTGTTTCGACAGAATCCTCAGACGGGCTTGTTCTGTCAGAAGCGGATATCCCACATTCATATGATATAGTATCATAACCGGACAAGTGCAATCTCCCCTGTTCGTGATCTTATCTCTGATCTGGATCGTATTCTCTTTTAATGAACAGATAATCACCCTGTCCATTACCAGCTTATCACCGAATATTCTTTCATCCGATATCCTCGCAAAGATCCGTATCCGGTTCACATCCTTGTCCCAGCAGATATGGTCTGCCGGAGTATTCCCAATCGTCCCATGCAGCGGCAATTGTTCTCCTTCATCCACACAGGCCGATCCCACTGCAGTCAAGCCGCAGGTAGTCAGAAATCCCGCGGTAAATGATTTGAGAAATCCGTCGCCTTTGTCGTCATAATATGCCGGAGCCACGTATCCGCCGGGTGCAAAATACCCCATATTGATTCCTCTGAATCTGAGTCTGGAAATATCTGCACAGCGATCCGCTGATACCGTGAATTCCATTCCCCTGCCGTTCCACACCTGAAAAATACGCATTCCGTCCCCTTTTCCTCCAGTCAGTCTGTATTCCTCCACTCCGGCTAATTGGCTCTCATGCCCGATATATTTTCTGATATCTCTGTCCATCCGTTCTGCCGCCTCCTCTTCATATGCCGACATCTCTTATACCTGATCCAACTTTTACATTAAGGGACGAACCGCCCGGTAAAGTCCTCTGTACCTTTTGTAATGCTCTTCATACGCTTCATGCTGCTCTTCCCTTGGATAATATGTCTTATGCTCACGGACAAAGCTTTCTGCCGCCGCATACAGATTCGGATATAACCCTGCCGCTGCTCCCGCCATCATTGCACAGCCTGCCGCCCCGGCCTCCGCATGATCCAGAACGGTCACAGGTACTCCCAATATATCCGCTCTCATCTGCATCCATATCCCGGAAGCTGTGCCTCCGCCCGCAGCACGCAAATATCTGGGACAAATACCCGCCTGTTCCAGATATTCCATATTCAGCCGTATCTCATAAACAACCCCCTCCAGCACTGCCCGGTACAGGTCTGCCGCCGAGTGTTCCAGCGTCAGTCCGACTACAGCTCCTTTTGCCCCTTCATCCATATAAGGAGTTGCCGCCCCGGCGAAATATGGGAGTACCAGGATTCCCGTAGGCTCATCCTTCATTTCCTGCTCCAGAATATCATAAACAGCAATTCCATGCTCTCTGGACACGGAACTCTCCCATTTTGCCAGATTCCGAATAAACCAGGAAACCAGTCCGCCTCCGGTAAAGGAAAATGCATATGTCAGATACCGCCCAGGAACAACATACGGAACAATGGCATAATTCCCCCGATACATCTCCTGCCCCCTGGAGATTCCTTCATAGACAGGCGTAATGCATTCTACCGTACCTGCGCCGTCAACCGCCGTATCCTGATCAAATATACCTGCACCGACGGCCGCCGCAACCTGATCATGCCCTGCGGGAAGAATCAGAAGCTCAGGCGTAATGCCAAGCTCTGCGGCCAGCTCCTTCTTCACCTTTCCTGCTGTTGTTCCGCCAATCACAGGCTTCGAGAATAATCCCGCATTCAATCCCGCCGCCTGGAATATTTCCCTGCTCCATTCCATATTTCTGATGTCAAACCCCATGCTCCTGGCTGCCAGTGAATAATCGATCACTGCTTCCCCTGTAAGCATATATACAATATAATCCTCCATCATAAGAATACGGAACGCCCTCTCATAATCTCCCGGGCAATGTCTTTTGATCCACATGATCTTAGGAATACTGTACATGCTGTGCGGATTCAGCCCTGTTATGGACTGCAGCTTTTCTCTCCCCACCTTCTCAGTCAAATAGCTGCACTCCTCTGCTCCCCGCGGATCTGTATACAGCATGGCAGGACGCACCGGATCGTCGTTCTCATCTAATAACACGCAGGTCTCTCCAAAGCTTGTAACTCCCATTGCATGTATATCCCAGAATGTCTCTCCCATCCCGGCAAGCACCTGCTTAACACTCTCCCATATAACCTCCGCCCTGATCTCGTGTTCTCCTGTACTCCTCGATATCGGGTAGTCCTGATAACCTCGGTACAGGAATTTTCCTTCATTATCATATACTGTCACCTTGCATCCGGTCGTCCCTATATCTAATCCCGCTAATGCCATATTCTTCCTCCTCTTACGCAAACCATATCTGCCCTTACAGCACTGCAGCTACTCCTCGATCGACACCACATCATATCCCAGATAATATCTGAATGCCTCCTCCAATACCCTTTTTACATGTCCGTTCGCAACCGTTGTATGATGTTTGAAGCCTCCTCTCGCCAAACGAAGCAGTTTCTTCTGAAGCCCCGGGATATACGCCACTCCTGCACATCCAAAATATTCTGCCTCTATCTCATCTTCTGTAAATTCACCTTCGCTGAAATAAATCGTGATCCTGCCGTCCTCCGTCTTACAATTGGAAAATGTCATCGGAAATGCCCCGATTCTTCCTTCGTTAGTTCCCCATCCGCTCCCGGGATCTCCTTTATCGAACATTTTGTGAGAAGTGACCTTACCTTTTTCTTTCATTAATTTCTGGGCGGCTGATCCGCAGTGAAACAATATTACCTTATCGGGATCATCCCCATAATTATTATTCCAGTCCAGACAGGCGGCCGGTCCCTCCGCAGCCAACTGCAGCGCTCTCATCGTAACAGCAGAACACATATCGATCTCACAAGATGCCGTAATTCCCCTGTCATTCAGTTCGCTGATCAAAACACAGGGACACACTCGTAAGTATGTTTCCATTTCATTCCAACAACGAAGTGCAACAGCATCCAGACGATATTTTTCAATATATTCATCGATAACCACTCCTATTTTGGACAGCATCCGCTTCTTATCTTCCGGAACCGCCGAAAAATCTGTATAGTTTTCAAGAGCTTCTTTCTTTTGCCGTACTTTTATGTCCTGATCATCCTTTTCCTTTACAAATTCAAACACCTCTGACAAATCAAAACATTCTACATTAATTCCGTGTCTCTGCATAGTTATCTCATCATACCGAACCGTCTTAAAAGCAGTTGTCCTTGCTCCGATACATCCGATCGTAAAGCGTTTCATTCCGTTGACCACCCGGCATACCGCGGCAAAATCACGGAGATTACTCTCAAACTCTCCCGACAGCGGATGAACCACATGAGGCATCATCACAGTATAAGGAACATGATACTGTTCAAATACATCCGTCACAGAAAATTTACCGCAAAAAGCGTCTCTCCTGTGAGCAAAATCCATTTTCCCGATCTCATCTGGATATGCCTGCATCAAAACCGGAACCCCCGCATCCTGAAGCGCGGCGATCGCACCATTTTCATCTATGAATATCGGCTGGCATAAGATCACACCGTCATACTCTCCTTCATGTGATTTCAGCCATTTTGCGTAAATACGTCCTTCCTCCCTTGTCTCTACCGCTCCATATCTGGTCGCCTCCCTGTCCATGATCAAATATTCATACCCTGCGTCAGAAACCGCCTTCTTCATATCCTCCCTGGCTCCTTCGATCAGCTCCGCCGGCATAAATCCCCTGTTTCCAAAAAATAATGCAAATCTCATTTTCTACCTCCTGTTCTTGTCTTCGGCTTGTTACTGGTGTTGTTATTTTCATCTTAAATAATCGAGAGATTTTTATATAGATAAATTCATGCTAAAAACTGTAAATTCATCTTTATTTAGAAATATATTTACATTTTATAGTTTCTGTATTAGAATCCCAGTAACAAGCTAGTACAAACCGGAGGATTTATATGATTGACTATCTTAACACCCAAGAACTTCTGTCACTGTTAAAAGATTTCTATCTCTTAACCAAAATCAAAATTGTTATTTTTGATACAGAATATGAAGAGATCATCGCCTACCCGGACTCTCACTGTTCTTACTGCAGGCTCCTTCGTGAGGATCCTGCCTGCCTGAAAAAATGCCTGGACAGTAACTATCAGTCTTTCCAACATTGCCGGAAAACCTCTGAGATCATCGTCTACCACTGCCACGCAGGATTAATTGAAGCCGCCGCTCCTCTAATTGACAATGGTATTCTTGTCGGATATATTATGTTCGGACAGATCACAGATCTGAATACAGATGAAGAACTCCTGAATCTGATTGACCATACACTGGCTGTCAATCAGATATCCGCAGATATTTCGATAGAAAATTTCCCGGATATCGAAAAGAAAAGTACAGACCAGATCCTTGCCGCCGCGAAAATCCTGGAAGCCTGTACCTTCTATGTCCTCCTGAAAAATCTGATGACTGCGCGCAGGCAGAATTTTGTAGAAAACCTGAATTCTTATCTGCTGTCACATCTTAACGAACCGCTGACAGCTGAACAGATCGCAGCTGATTTCTCGATCAGCCGAAGCAAACTGTATAGCAGCTGTGAGAAATATCTTGGAACCGGAATTGCCCAGTATGTAAAAAACCTGCGCCTTGAACAAGCAAAGGAACTATTGAAAAATTCAGACCTTACCGTCAGTAAGATATCTGAAAAAATCGGCTTTTCCGATTGTACCAAGCCGCTAGCGCGGCGGCTAGCCCTAAGTATGTGAAATTACACTTTTTTCTTAAAATTTTCATTTTTC
>ERZ808046.1453-NODE-1453-length-10407-cov-3.497773_pt1 | contig 10407 bp, 8 predicted proteins | sample MGYA00380196_ERZ808046 | MGnify/ENA primary metagenome ERZ808046 (study PRJEB31490, sample SAMN06133421) | mouse gut metagenome | isolation source: Z6_2 | host: mice | place: China: Chengdu | collected 2015-05 ...
CGGATAGGTGGGAGCAATCCGGATATTACTGTCATGAGGGTCCTTTCCATATGGGTAAGTAGCGCCAGCCCCCGTCATGATCAAACCTGCTTTTTTACAACGTGCCACAATCTCCTTTGCGCAGCCCTCCATGGCATCAAAAGAGATAAAATAACCGCCTTTCGGACTTGTCCAGCTGGCAATCCCCAAACCATCCAGTTCTCTCTCCAAAGTACTGGTTACTGCTTCAAACTTTGGACGCATAATATCTGCATGTAGCCGCATGTGCTCTACCATACCATGAATACCGCCAAAAAAGCGGACATGACGCAGCTGATTTACCTTATCATGGCCAATCGTCTGGAATTTCAGCTGCTTCTCGATATCCTCCAGATTGTTGCGGGATGTGGCAATGGCCGCGATACCAGAACCAGGAAAGCTGATTTTGGAAGTGGATGAAAACTTATATACCAGATCCGGATTGCCGGCCCGTTTACACTCGGCCAAAATCTCAATCAGATGATCCTGATCATAGTCGTACAGGTGATGAATTCCATATGCATTATCCCAGTAGATTCTGAAATCCGGTGCCGCCGGCTTTAAACGGGCAAAACGGCGGACTGTCACATCGGAGTAGCTGTTGCCTGTAGGATTCGAATACTTCGGTACGCACCAGATTCCTTTAATGCTGTCATCCTCAGCTACCAATTTTTCCACGATATCCATATCGGGGCCTTCTCCAGTTAAAGGTACGCTGATCATTTCAATGCCAAAATATTCTGTGATGGCAAAATGGCGGTCATATCCCGGCACCGGACATAAGAACTTCACCTGATCCAGCTTACACCAGGGTGTACATCCCATCACGCCATGGGTCATGGAACGGGACACCGTATCAAACATCACATTCAGACTGGAGTTTCCATATATTATAATATTGTCCGGGGATACCTCCATCATATCCCCGATCAATTCCTTCGCCTCCCCGATACCTGTCAGAACACCGTAGTTCCGGCAATCGGTACCATCATCACAAGTCAAATCATCATCACTGCTCAAAACATCCATCATCCCCATGGAAAGATCTAGTTGATCCACACTGGGCTTTCCCCTGGACATATCAAGTCGCAAATCTTTTCCCTGAAAATCCCGGTAGCGAACGGATAACTGTTTCTTTAACGCGTGCAATTCCTCAGTACTCATCTCTGCATACGGCTGCATATTGCATTCCTCCTCTTATTCATTCTTTTAAAATTGGTTCTTATTCTACACGAAAATCTGCTTCTTTACAATCCATTTTTCTTTCCAGCTGCCCCGGCTATTTGTTGGCACAAAAAACATCTGCCATTACGCATTTTCCAACATCGTCTTCACCAGCTCATTCACCACTGCCGGATCTGCCTTTCCTTTCATTGCCCGCATCGTCTGTCCTACTACAAATCCCATTGCTTTCTGCTTTCCAGCTTTATAATCTGCCACCGACTGCGGATTTTTTGCCAAAATCTCCTCAATCACGTCTCGCAAGGCCCCTTCGTCACTGACCACCTTCAGCCCTTTTTCCTCCACGAACTGTGCAGGATCTACATTATTCTCAAAGATCTCTGCAAACACTTCCCGGGCAACCGTACGGTTAATGATCTTTTTATCTACCAATTCGATGAGTTTTGCCAAATTTGCCGGATCAAAAGAAAGGTCTTCCGGCTCCTCCCCCCGCTCTTTCAAAAGGCGCATGGTATCCGTCATCAGCCAGTTGGAAACCTCCTTCGGCTGCTGGCTGAGCTTCACGGCCTCCTCAAACACATCCGCTAGATGCTTGGAACTGGTGAGAATCTCTGCATCATATCTAGGCAGCTGATATTCGGTCTGATAGCGAGACAACTTCTCCGTCTGCAACTCTGGCTGCTTCCCTTTTATCTGAGCAATCCACGCATCCGAAATTTCTATCGGAACCAGATCGGGATCCGGAAAATAACGATAATCTTTGGCATCTTCCTTAGAACGCATGGCATGAGAAGATTCTTTATTGTCATCCCACCGCCTAGTTTCCTGAATTACTTTTCTTCCATCTTCCAAAAGCTCAATCTGGCGGGTTCTTTCTCCCTCAATTGCCCGGGCAATCGCCTTAAAGGAATTCAGATTTTTCATCTCTGTGCGGGTTCCAAATTCCATGGCCCCCATCTCCCGCACAGATAAGTTTACATCTGCCCGCATCGACCCTTCCTGAAGCTTGCAGTCCGAAGCGCCCAGATATTGTATAATCAATCGCAGCTTTTCCAAATAAGCGATTACCTCATCGGCACTGCGCATATCTGGTTCAGATACAATTTCAATCAGCGGCACGCCGCTGCGGTTATAATCTACCAGAGAACAGTCTTCCCACTCATCGTGAACTAACTTGCCCGCATCCTCTTCCATATGGATCTCATGAATACCTATTTTCTTTTTTCCGGTCGCCGTCTCAATCTCCACCCAACCATCATGGCAAATTGGCAGATACAGTTGGGAAATCTGATAGTTCTGGGGATTATCCGGATAAAAATAATTCTTGCGATCAAATTTGCAATACTGATTAATGCTGCAATTGGTAGCCAACCCTACAGCTAACGCATATTCCACCACCTGCTTGTTGAGCACTGGCAAAGACCCAGGCATTCCCGTGCAAACCGGACATGTGTGAGTATTGGGGGCACCGCCAAACTCTGTGGAACAGCCGCAAAAAATCTTGGTTTTCGTGGCCAACTCCACATGTACCTCCAGACCAATGACTGTCTCATACTGTTTTCCCATATTACCTCACCTCCTGTTTTGCTGCTTTCTTGGCCAGCTTTGGCATCTCATATTTGCGGCCGCACTCATAAGCATAGCCTGCCCGAATAATATTTTTCTCCTTAAAGCAATCACCAATCAGCTGCAATCCAATCGGCAATCCGCTGGAATCTCGACCACATGGTACCGTCATTCCCGGCAATCCAGCCAAATTGACAGCAATCGTATAAATGTCACCCAAATACATTTTTAGCGGATCTTTTAACGACTCTCCCAGTCTTGGCGCTGTAGATGGCGCTGTCGGACCAAGAATCACATCATACTGTTTAAATGCCTTGTCAAATGCCTGCTTAATCAACGCCTTTGTGCGAAGCGCCTTCAGATAGTAGGCGTCATAATAACCGCTGCTGAGCACAAAGGAACCCAACATAATCCGACGCTTTACCTCCGCTCCCAATCCTTCGGAACGACTCTTTTTATACATATCATGCAATCCCTCATAATTGGGGGATCGATAACCATATTTGACACCATCAAATCGAGATAAATTGGAGCTTGCTTCGGCGGAAGCGATTACATAATAAGCCGGAATGGCATATTCCACCAGGCTCAGGTCAAACTCCTCCACTATGGCTCCCTTATCTTGCAATTCCCTAGCCGCCGCCAATACTGCCGTTTTTACTTCTTCGTCCAGTCCTTCACCCAAATAATCTCGAGGAATCCCGATCCGCAATCCACTTACATCCGCTGTCAACGCACTGGTAAAATCACTATCTTCCCGTCGGATTGAGGTACTGTCTTTTTTATCATAAGAAGCAATTACTTCTAAAATTGCCGCACAATCGGCCACACTGCGAGCCACCGGCCCGATCTGATCCAGGGACGAGCCATAGGCAATCAAACCATATCGGGAAACCGTGCCATAAGTTGGCTTGATTCCTGTTACTCCGCAAAAAGAACTAGGCTGACGAATCGAACCACCCGTATCTGATCCCAACGCATAAAAGCATTCCCCAGAGGCCACTGCTGCACAAGAACCACCAGAAGAGCCACCTGGCACATGTGCCAGATTCCAGGGGTTCTTCGTCTCTCCAAAAGCAGAAGTCTCTGTCGTACTTCCCATAGCAAATTCATCCATATTGGTTTTTCCCAAAATTACGGCTCCAGCCTGAGTCAGCTTCTCTACAGCCTCCGCCGTATAAGCCGGCACAAAATTTTTCAAAATTTTGGAGCTACAGGTAGTTGGCAGCCCTTCTAAGCATATATTGTCCTTCACTGCCATCGGCACTCCTGCCAAAGGTCCTGTCAGCATGCCTCCATCTATTTTATCCTGCACCTTGGCTGCCTGCCTGCGCGCCCCTTCTTCGTCCACCGTCACATAGCAATTCAGCTCGGTTTCCAGGGTTTTGATCTGAGCCAGTGCTGCCTCAGTAGCTTCCACGACGCCAATCTCTCTTTTTTTGATCTTTCTGCCCAGTTCCATGGCAGTCAATTCCAGGATACTCATCTTCTTCGCTCCTCTCTGTCTCATCCATTTTCCTGTCACTCTACTGTCTTTGGCACCTGGAAGGCTCCATCCTTCTGTCGCGGTGCATTCCCCAGAATGTTTTCTCTATCATCTCCATTCGTCACCACATCCTCCCGAAAGACATTATTTACCGGAAATATATGGGACATAGGTTCCACACCACTAGTATCCAACTCATTCAATTTATCAATATAGTCTAGCATCCTACCCATGTCTTTCTTGGCTGCTTCCTTTTCTTCCTCAGAAAGCTCCAATTTCGCCAGAATACCTACATATTCTATCATCTCATCGCTGATCGCGTTTGCCATTTTGCTCTCCTTTCCATATACGTACTTACTGGCCCGCGTTAAGGCTCCAATCTGGTCACATCGCGTGGAAACATAGCAGCCTCCCGTACATTCTGTTCATCCAAAAGGCGCATAGTCAACCGCTCCAGTCCAATCCCCAAACCGCCATGAGGAGGCATTCCATACTTAAAAATCATCAGATAATCCCGGATATCTTCCGGATCCATGCCCCGTCTGGCCATTTTCTCCAAAATAGTTTCATAATTATGAATGCGCTGTCCACCTGTGGTAATTTCTAAACCTTTATAAAGCAGATCAAAACTCAGGGTAAAACGACTGTCTTTGGGATCCTCCATCGCATAAAAAGGACGTTTTTTGGAGGGATAATGAGTGACAAACACAAAATCACTGTCATATTCTTCCTTAAAGTAACGACCAATCAGCATTTCCTCCTCCGGTTCTAAATCAAACGGATTGCGGATTTTACGATTATATTTCTCAGAAACCAACTCCTTGGCTTCATCAAAACGCACCTGGGGAATCTGGTCAATGACGGGCAATGTCACCCCCAGCATCTCCAGCTCTTTCTGATATTCCCGCTTTAAGAGCTCCATCGTATACTGTAGAAAACCAGTTTCCATGGCCATTACATCTTCAAAACCATCGATATATCCCATCTCAAAATCCAGGCTGATATATTCATTCAAATGGCGGGTAGTGTTATGTTTTTCTGCCCGGAACACCGGCGCCGCCTCAAATACCCTGTCATATACCCCCACCATCATCTGTTTATAAAACTGAGGACTTTGTCCCAACTCCGCCCGCTTGTTAAAATAATTCAACTTAAACACATTTGCTCCACCTTCCGCCCCCCGAGACACGATTTTCGGGGTGCGAATTTCTGTAAAACCCTGACCAAACAAAAATTCCCGAAATCCTCTTACGATTCCCTCTTGAATCTTAAACTTTGCCCGTTCCCGCACATTGCGCAAAGAAATCGGACGCAAAGCCAGCTTCGTTTCCAGAGAAGTACTCATTTTCCACTTGTTGATGGCTAAAGGAAGGATCTCCGCCGGTTCCGATAATATCCGAATCTCCAACAGTCGTAATTCAAATCCCTGCGGCGCCCGCTCTTCCCTGGCCACCACACCGCTCACCTCTACTGCTGACTCCTCCTTCAAATCCTTCAAAGAAACGTTTGTTTTTCCCTCCTCATATACACATTGCAGCAGCCCTTCACGCCTGCGCAGAATCACAAACGCTACCTCTCCCATATCCCGAATATTGTGCACCGCTCCATGAATTTTTACCTTTTTTCCTTCATAGCCTCCCTTAAGAATCTCCTGGATTCCCAGAGTTTCTTTTTCTTTCACACCTGTCAAGAATTCCATTACCTGCTCCTTTCTACCTCTCGATGCCATTAGCATTTTTCTGGAAACACAACAAAAAACCGCCCCGGAATACTGTTACATATTCCGGGACGGGACATGACTCTCAAAAGAACACGCTCCGCGGTACCACCCGCTTTGAGACCGGTCTTCTGCAAAGACCGCTGCTCCACTCTCGACACGTAACGAGTGTCATTCGGATATCCCTACTTATGTTCCATCGTCATCAATGAAAAATATGACGGTTCGAAATACCAGCTCCGGAGTGTTCCCTATCTGCCTGGTCCAACCTGACAGCGCTCTCAGTCGGTGACGCTATCTTCCTGTCGAAGTCCCTGAGCAAGAGTCTCCTTCTCTGCCTTTTTCATGCTTTGCCGCACTAAATTGGTATTATATTAGCATACACATATTTTGATTGCAATACCTAATTTTCACAAACATTCGTATCCTTCTATGTTCTCTGTTGGTATTCTTCGCCAGCATGAACTCCGAAAAACTCTATCCCTGAATAAACCGACTCAAAAATTCCTGAGTTTTTGCCTTCTTCGGACTTCCAAAGATATCCTCCGGACTCCCTTCCTCTTCGATCACTCCATCTGCCATAAATACTACATGGCTGGATACATCCCGGGCAAATGCCATCTCATGTGTCACAATGATCATAGTAATTCCTTCTTTGGCCAGAGTCCGCATAACTGCCAGCACTTCTCCCACCATCTGCGGATCCAGAGCTGAGGTCGGCTCATCAAATAACAGCACTTCTGGTTCCATCGCCAGTGCCCGGGCAATCGCCACCCGCTGCTTCTGTCCGCCAGAAATTTGCCGCGGTTTGGCGTTGATATAAGGCGCCATACCAACCTTTTCCAGATAACGCATAGCATTCTTCCTTGCTTCTTCTTTTCCCTTTTTCAGAACTTTTGTCTGTCCGATCATACAATTTTCCAGCACTGTCATATTATTGAACAGATTAAAGCTCTGAAATACCATTCCCACCCGGGAACGGTAAGCCGGCACATTAACACCATGATCTGTAATATCCTTCTCATGGTACAAAATCTCTCCTGTGGTAGGCGTCTCCAACATATTAATGCACCGTAAAAGCGTAGATTTCCCGGAACCGGAAGCGCCGATGATACAGGTCACATCTCCGGTATCCACCTGAAAATCAATATCCCGCAACACCACATGCTTTCCAAAGGCTTTACTCAAATGACGCACTTCCAATACATGTCCGTTCTCAGTCATCCTTTCGCCTCCTTCTTTTCATCAGGGTATTTGTACATTCCGCTGGTATGCGCCAGGGTATCTGTAGTAGCCAAATCGTAATTATCCGATCCATCCATCCGGTTCTCCATCCAGCGCAGGACACGGGAACAGGTAAAGGTCATAATAAAATAGACAATCATCGTGATGGTATAAGTTTCAAAGTTCATATAAAGAGCACCGGCGGCTGCCTTTGTCTTATAAAGCAATTCCGCCACGCCAATCACTGAAAGCACACAGCTGTCCTTAATATTGATAATCAGGTTGTTGCCAATCTGTGGCATAATATTTCGCAATGCCTGAGGCAAAATCACATACAACATAAGCTGTACATGCGTCATACCAATGGCCTTGGCACCCTCGGTCTGACCGGAATCAATCGAAAGAATTCCGCCCCGAACCGTCTCTGCCATATAAGCACCCGTATTGATGGACAGAATAAAATACGCCGCCTGCCGCATGGAAGGATTGAATCCCATCAACGGAAAAAGACCATAATAAATAAACATTGCTTGCGCCATCATGGGGGTGCCCCGGAAAACTTCTACATAAGCGTTAAGCACCAACTTGATCAGCCACAAGCCGCTCTTTTTTACCGGGTTGTCTTTTTGTTCTGTGGGAATCGTCTGTACGATTCCCACAGCAAAACCAATGATACATCCAATCCCTGTACCCACCAACGCAATCTGCAGGCTGACGCCTGCTCCTTGTAACATTGACATTCCATAGCGATCAAATACCGCCATCACGCGGCCCAGAAAATCTGTTGGCATATCCCTCTCTCCTTAGTATTGTCTTTCCTAATTTGCCAGCGGCTGAACAGAAATCGCCTCATCCATCATGTTCGAAAAATCTTCCTTCGTCATCTTACTCAATACACTGTCAATGGCCGTCTTCAACTCTGTATTACCTTTCTTGATGGAAATACCAATATTGATGTCTTCATCTGTCACCTGAAAATCACCTTCTTTGCCGCCAACTTCCAACATCACAAAATTGGGATAGGCAACCAGAGCTCCCTTACCAGTAGGCTGGTCCGTAACCACCAGATCACATTTGTCCGCATTCAAGGACATTAACATATCCGGTGCACTGGCTGTTGCCGCCAGAATATTGGCATTCTCAATCTGCGGCAGGCAATTCTGATACCAAATCGTACTCTGCTGGGAAGTACAGGTAGCCCCCGCCAAATCTGCCACACTCTTGGCGTTCTCATATTTGCTGCCTTTTTTCACCAAGGTAACAATAGAAGCATAATAATAAGGCTCACTGAAATCCACTGCCTGCAGACGCTCCGTAGTGATAGACTGACCGGCAATCACACAATCTGCCTGGCCGCTCTGCAGAGCCGGAATCAAAGAATCCCAGTCCAGACGAACAATCTGCAAATCATAATCCAATTCTTCACAGATCTTTTTGGCCATCATCACATCATATCCATAAGCAAATTCATTACTCTCTGCAATCGGAACCGCACCGTTGGCATCATCCGGCTGACTCCAGTTATAAGGGGCATACGCGCATTCCATAGCCACCCGCAACACTTTCTTCTCTCCAGATTCTTCCGTACCCGTTGCTTCTGTCTGGACATCATTGCCAGCAGCGGCTGTCGTCTCTGGTGTGCTACTCCCTTGACAGGCACTCAAAGAAAATATTGTCACTGCTGCCATTACCATTGCTGCCAATTGCCTTACTGTTTTTTTCATAATTCTTTCCTCTCTTTTTGTTAAAATAAAAGCCTTATCGCGGAAATTATACCACAAAAAGAAGCCCCATCAAGGTTTCAGGCTTCTTCGCTCTACATCATTCTACTATGGATGCCGTCTTTTGTCAATTCACTCATCCCCCTAAAGTAACATCCTGCTTCTCGTACCACGAAAGCGCCTGATAAATATGTTGTGGGGTAAAATCTGGCCAGTTATCTTCAATCACATAAATATCCGCATACACCGACTGCACTGGCAAAAAACCAGACAGCCGCCTTCTCCCACCCCATCGAATCACCAGATCTACCCTTGAGACATCACAAGATCCCATAGTCGGACCAAATCTTCCATTGTGAAAACCTAGATCCCATTGATAACTATAATTAACAAGAAAATTAATCTTGATTCCGCCCTCTCCAAAGATGTGCCTGCTTGTGTAGGGTAATAGCTCCTTGGGAAACATTGCCGATTTTGTATTTCCCAGAACTAATAGTTCTGCATTCTCCTTTGAGAGCAACTCTACTGCCTTGACACAGGCATCCGAGAAAGCAATTCTCTGTTTGGATGGCCGTTTCGTATTGTCTACCGTAAATCCATAAAAAGTAAGTTCCTGTATCCCCAAATTTCTGCAGATATGATACAGTTCCATCCCTGGTAAAATGCCGTGATGATAGCCGTCTTCTTTTGCCATTCCTTGTTTACTCGCCCATCGACGATTACCGTCAGGGATAATGCCTATATGTCTGGGTACTCTCTTCATAATCTAAATTCCTTCCATCGCCAGTGGATTCATGGTCTGGCTATCTCTAGAATACCCATTTTTCTAATGTCCATACCGAAAAATCTTAAGCCGATGCCATCCCCCCTGCATTCGTTTTCCCTCTACAGGCGCCGCCGGCATTCCCTGCTCCTTCCACAACCGTTTTACAATCATCAGATAAGATGGCACCAGGAATAGATCCGCCGCAATCCAGGCAAAAGGACTGGCAAAGCAGACCGCCGTATATCCAAAATAAGGCACCAGCAAAAATCCCACCCCGGCTCGCGCCGCCATTTCACACACACCGGCCAATACTGCCCGTTTAGAATATCCCATCCCCTGAATCATAAATCGTACCACATTCACTAATACCAGGGGAATATAAAAGACCGCATTCGTCAATAAATATTGTTTCACCTGTCCCAGAATCTGCACTTGATCCGCGTCCAAAAACAGCAAAGCAATCCGATCCCCAAACTGGCAGAGCACCGCCAAGGCCAGCAATGAATAAGCAATTCCCATCAAAACCGCCGCCTTCATACCTTCTCCCAACCGCTCTAGACGCTTGGCACCAATATTCTGGCCCCCATAAGTAGCCATCGTGGAACCTAATGCATCAAACGGACAACAAAAAAACATGCTGATTTTTGTTGCTGCTGTCATCGCCGCCACAGCCATAGATCCCAAACCATTGACTGCCACCTGTAGCACCATGCTGCCGATTGCCGTG
>ERZ808046.1454-NODE-1454-length-10400-cov-3.699506_pt1 | contig 10400 bp, 11 predicted proteins | sample MGYA00380196_ERZ808046 | MGnify/ENA primary metagenome ERZ808046 (study PRJEB31490, sample SAMN06133421) | mouse gut metagenome | isolation source: Z6_2 | host: mice | place: China: Chengdu | collected 2015-05 ...
CGGCCCGGCCGCCGGCCTGGAAGCTCCCAGGGCCGCATTCCTCCTGGGCAAACCAGCCGCGCGCAAATTCCCGCACCTTGGCGTAGACGGCCGTGCGTAGGCCGTCCATGCTTTGGCAGTAGCTGTAGATGGGCTGAACAGAGCAGCCCAGGCGGGCGGCGATATTTTTCACCAGCACCTGCTCCATGCCGCCCTCGCGGGCCAGCTGAAAAGCGGCGTTCACCACCATCTCTTTGGTGATTTTTTGCTTTGGCATGAGCTCCCTCCAATTATATAACTTAATTATATAAAAAGATTATATTACAAGGAAGGGCATTTGTCAAGAAAAATCCCGGCAGCCGCAATGACTGCCGGGAAAAATAAAAAAGCAGTCGATTTTACCCGTTTGGGTAAAATCGATTGCCTCTATGTTGGCTCAGCAGGCTGTGCCTGACTTAGAAGCTCTGATAAGGCGGCACGGCCAGACCGCAGTCCAGGCCCTCGTTGATGAGATTGCCGTAATCCTGATAGCTGTCTTTGAGCCATACGATCACATTCTTCATTTCATTGCACCTCCTTTCTACGATACCTATTATACGCCTTTCGCGGGCAAAAAGAAAGAGCTGGACTGTGAAATATAACTAATTTTGGATAGGGAAAATTGTGCAAAAAAGCAAAACATCCGGCGCGCTGCGACACGCGCCGGATGAGCTTTTGCGGTATATTTTCTGCAAAAATTCCTGAAAAAATTGGAGATTCAGTGGAGATAAGAAATAAAATCCGTCAGTTTTTCAGCCCCTCAGCCCAGGCGGAGTAACGGGCCACCTTGTCATCGCAGTCGGCGTGGCTGGCCCCTTGGGCCAGGATGTAAACCTTCACCTTGGGCTCGGTGCCGGAGGGACGGACAATGACGGAGGTGCCGTCGGCCAGCTCGTAGCGCAGCACGTTGGAGCCGGACAGCTCCATAGTAACCTTGTAAGGAATGGCGGCGTCCACCAAACTGCCATCCAGATAGTCCTTCCACTGAACCACAGTCTCACCGCCCACCTCTTTTGGAGGATTGGCGCGCAGGCCGGCCATCAGATCGGCCATCTTCTTCAGGCCGTCCAGGCCGGGCATCACCAGATTCAGAGTGCGCTCGCCATAATTGCCGTATTTCTCATACAGAGCCATGAGGGCATCGTACAGGGTCATCCCCTTGCCGGCGTAATAGGCGGCCATCTCGGTGAGGGCCACGGCGGCGGTGACGGCGTCCTTGTCCCGGACGTAGCTGCCCAACATATAGCCGTAGCTCTCCTCGTAGGACATGATCACGCTGCCCTCGCCGGAGCTCTCCAGCTGGTCCTTTTTCTGGGCCAGGAACTTGAAGCCGGTGAAGGTGTCAAAGCACTTTAGGCCGTTGACCTCGGCCACCTTGCGGGCCATCTCGGTGGTGACGATGGTCTTTAGGGCCACGGGGTTGGCGGGCATTTTGCCGGTGCGCTGCTTGGCCCCGATGAGATAGTCCAGCAGCAGCACGCCGGTCTGATTGCCGGTGAGCACCTTGAACTCGTCCCCCGCCCGGACCATCAGGCCCACCCGGTCGGCGTCCGGGTCGGAGCCCAGGATGAAGTCCGCGCCCTCCTGGTTGGCCAGGTCAACGGCCAGATAAAAGCCCTCGGGGTTCTCCGGGTTGGGGGAGGCCACGGTGGGGAAGTTGCCGTCGATGACCATCTGCTCGGGCACGCAGATCACGTGCTTCATGCCCAGCCGCTTCAGGGCCTCGGGAATGAGTTTGTAGCCCGTGCCGTGGAAGGGGGTGTATACCATCTTGAAGGTGTCCGCCACCGCGGCCACCGCCGCCTGGTCGTTCACCTGCTCCATCACGTTGGCCAGGAATTTTTCGTCCGTCTCCGCGCCCATGAGGGTGATCTTGCCCTCGGCCACGGCCTGGTCATAGTTCATGGCGGTGACGGAGAACACGTCGCTCTCCCGCATGATCTTGGCCACCTCGTCGGCGTGGGCGGGGGGAAGCTGGGCGCCGTCGGACCAGTAGACCTTATAACCGTTGTACTCCTTGGGGTTGTGGCTGGCGGTGATGTTGATGCCGGCGATGCAGCCGTACTCCCGCACGGCGAAGGACAGCTCGGGGGTGGGGCGCAAGGACTCAAACAGGCGCACGGGGATGCCGTTGGCGGCCATAATGCAGGCGGCCTCCCGGGCAAACACATCGGAATTGTTGCGGCAGTCGAAGCAGATGGCGATGCCTTTTGCCGCGGCCTCGGCCCCCTCGTTCAGAATCACCTTGGCGAAGGCCTGGGTGGCGTGGCGGATGACGTGTATGTTCATCCGGTACAGGCCCACCCCCATGGTGCCCCGGAGGCCGGCGGTGCCGAACTCCAGCTGGGAGAAGAACCGGGATTCGATCTCCTTGTCGTCCCCGGCGATGGCGGCCAGCTCCGCCTTTTCCGCTTCGGACAGGGCGGGAGCGTTCAGCCACAGTTCATAGGTTTGCTTGTAGTCCATTGGAATCGTCCTCCTATTTTAAAATGTGGGTGGTCTGCTGTGTAGGGGCGCGCATGGGCACGTCCCTGTATTAAAACGCGAAATTGCCGTTGACAAACACCGGGGTCTCCTTCCCGTCATGGGCGGCGCCCACGATGGACAGGTCCTGTGTCCCCACCATGAAGTCCACGTGGGTCATGGACTGGTTCAGCCCCGCCGCCTTCTGCTCCGCTTCGGACAGATCCTCTCCGCCCTTGACGCAGCTGGGATAGGCGGCGCCGAAGGCCAGGTGGCAGGAGGCGTTTTCGTCAAACAGGGTGTTGTAGAACAAAATGCCGGTGTTGCGGATGGGGGAGTCGTAGGGCACCAGAGCCACCTCGCCCAGATAGCGGGCGCCCTCGTCCACCTCAAGGGCGCGGCGGAGGAATTCCTCCCCCTCCTCCGCGTGAACGTCCACGATGCGGCCATCCTTGAAATCCATATAAAAGTTCCGAATCAGGTTTCCGTCCATGGCCAGGGGCAGAGCGGAATACACCCGGCCGTCCACCCCGTCCCAGCGGGGGGCGGTGAAAATCTCCTCCGTGGGGATGTTGGGCAGGAACTCCACCCCCTGGGGGGTGTGGTCAGTGGCCCCGGCCCACAGGTGGTTTTCCGGCAGCCGGACGGTGAGGTCGGTGCCCAGGGCGTTGGTGTAGTGAAGGCTGGCGAACTGGTAGCTGTTGAGCAGCTCTATGCGCTTTTTCGCGGCGGCGGCATGAGCCTTCCAGCGCTCCACCGCCTTGCCGTCCCCGGTGATGCGGCACACGGAGAAAATGGCGTCCCACAGAGCGTCTATGGCCTCGTCCCCCCTCTTGCCGGGGAACACCTTTTCCGCCCAGGCCAGGGTGGGGTGGGCTCCCACGCACCACTGGAAGCGGTTGGCGGTCATCGCGTCGAAATAGGCCTTGGTGGCAGGGCCGGACACCTTGCGCCGGGCCTGAATCCGGGCGGGGTCCACCCCCTTGAGCAGCTCCGGGTTGGAGCCTGTGAAGGACAGTCGGGGGGATTTCTGCTCCAGATACCAGTCCACCCGGGCCTTCATATAGCTGGGGTACTCGCTGAACACGGCCTCGTCCGCCCGGAGAAAGGCCTCGCGGGTGGAGAAGTCGTCTCCGTAGTAGGCCACCACGTCCCGCGCGCCGCAGTCGTAGCAGGCGGCCACGCACTGGCGGGTGAGGGGGACATACTCCACATTGCTCTCGATGCTGGGGGTCTGTCCCGGCTGGACGTTCAAGCCCACCTCCACCAGCAGGTGGGCGTATTCCTGGAGTTTTGCTTCAAAATTTGGAACCATTGGCATCGTCTCCTTTACGGTTTGTCTCCGCTTTTCCACCGGCGGCAGTTCTCCGCCGCCGCCAGCAGAGTGTCGTCCGGCGCGTCCGGGGGAAAGGACAGGGCGGCGTTGACGGCCTGCTCCGTGCTCTGCGCAATTCGTCCGGCGATCCCGGCCCGGTCCATCCCGGCGGGATAGAAATCCATCAGGTACTGCTCCCCCCGTAGACCTCCGCGCCCTCCGGGAGCTGTCCCCAGTCGAACGCCAGGGCAGCCTCCCGGGAGAGCTGGAACTCCGCCAGCAACTGGGTGAGCCGGACGGCCCTGCCGCGCAGGGGGGCGTAAATCCGGTTCAGTTGTTGAAACAGGGCCGCATCCACAGGCTCCGCCTCCCGCCGGCATGGACAGTCTGCCGGAAATTTTCCGCTCTATCCCATGATATATGGAGAGTATACCATATTCAAGGGGGAAACACAATTCGATTTGCATTTTTTTCTGGGGCGCGGTATAATGTAATTCAATTTAATGTGGTAAAGGAGCAAAGCCTATGCTGACCACCGTCATTCCCCAGGGGTACGCCCCCCTGTTGAACCTGTACGACACCCAGAAGGCCATCGGCCTGTTAAAGCGGCTGTTTGAGGACGATCTGGGCGGTTCGCTGAACCTGCGCCGGGTGTCCGCCCCCCTGTTTGTGGAGGCGTCCACCGGCCTGAACGACGATCTGAACGGCGTGGAGCGGGCCGTGTCCTTCGACGTGCCCGACGCGGGCCGGGACGCCCAGGTGGTCCACTCCCTGGCCAAGTGGAAGCGCATGGCCCTGCACCGCTACCAGTTCTCCGTGGGCGAGGGGCTGTACACCGACATGAACGCCATCCGCCGGGATGAGGAGCTGGATAATCTCCACTCCGTCTACGTGGATCAGTGGGACTGGGAAAAGGTTATCGCCCCCCGGGACCGGAACGTGGACTACTTAAAGTTGGTGGTGAACGCCATTGTCAACGCCCTGGCCAACACCCAGCAGACCCTGCGCTCGGTGTACCCCCAGCTCACGCCCCTGCCGCTGATTGACCGGGGGGTGTCCTTCGTCACCGCCCAGGAGTTAGAGGACAAATGGCCGGAGCTGTCCCCCAAGGAGCGGGAGGACGCCTGGGTCAAAGACCACCCCACCACCTTCCTCATGGGCATCGGCGGGGCGCTGAAGTCGGGCAAGCCCCACGATGGCCGCGCCCCGGACTATGACGACTGGACGCTGAACGGGGATATCCTGCTGTGGAACTCCCTGCTGGGCCGGGCCTTTGAAATCTCCTCCATGGGCATCCGGGTAAGCCCGGAATCCCTGGACCGTCAGCTGTCCATCTCCGGCCATGACGAGCGCCGGGAGCTACCCTTCCACCGTGCCCTGCTGGCGGGAGAGCTGCCCCTCACCATCGGCGGTGGCATCGGCCAGAGCCGGGTGTCCATGTACCTGCTGGGCAAGGCCCACATCGGGGAGGTGCAGGCGAGCATCTGGGACCCGCGAACGATAGAAGCCTGTAAGGAAGCAGGGGTCATTTTGCTGTGAGATGTGGGCCTTGCCCGCCGCCGCAGATGCGGCGAACGAGTATTTTGCCGCAGGCAAAATCTCGGCGCAAGGCGGGATTCATTCCCGCCGCGCAAGTCAAATCCGAAGGGGCCCCCATGGGGCTTGACCCATGGGGAACAAGGCCCACATCGGAGAGGTGCAGGCGAGCATCTGGGACCCGCGGACGATAGAAGCTTGTAAGGAAGCAGGGGTCATTTTGCTGTGAGGGGAGGTTACAAATATGGACGAGCGCAGAGGCGATTTTAATGCCGGGAGCGCGGCCAAGGCGGGGATTTCCTTTGGCAGCGCGCTGGCCATGGTCATCAGCTACACCACCTGGCATTCCGTGGGCTGGGCCATTTTCCACGGGCTGCTGAGCTGGGTATATGTGATCTATTTCATCCTAAAATATTGAGGCAGCGGTCCCGCTCTTTGGAGCGGGGCCATTTTCTTGAACATAGCTTGGAAAGGCCAAGGGTCTGTTGTAAATTTTACAATTCAGGCTTGTTGGACGCCGCTGTTTCCCCATGATATACTGGCAGCATAGAGGGCGCCCTTTGAGAATCAGCATAGGAGGAATCTGTATGAAATTGACCATCGGAAAAAAAATTGCCCTGCTGCGGAAGGAAAAGGGCATTACCCAGACGGAGCTGGCGGAGTACCTCTTTGTGACCCCGCAGACGGTGTCCCGGTGGGAGGTGGACAGCGGCGCCCCGGAGATCACCCTGCTGCCGAAAATCGCCGCCTTTTTTGGGGTGAGCGTAGACGAACTGTTCGGTCTGACCTCCCTGGAGCGCACAGAGAATTTGGTGTGCAGGTATTCGGTTCTGCGGGATGACCGTTCATTTCAGGAGGCGATGGATTACATCGACTCCCAGCTCCAGACCATCAACGCCTTTGCGAAAAACAGTGGGGCGGATCCCGCCGGGCTGGAAGGGGAGCGAGACCAGCTAAAGGCGGAAAAAATGCATATGTGGATCCAGCAGGGCCGGGAGGCATTCCAGCGGGCGTTTGATATCGCGGACGGCTTCGTGGGGAAAACGGAAGGACACCCGGACCACCCATGGTATCTCCCCATGAGATTGCAGCGGGACCAGCTGTGCGGCAGCATCGGCAGGGGGCGGGAGATTCTGGCGGAGCGGGAATGGGATTTCGCGGCCTGTCCAGATAGGACATCCCTGCTGCGTTACCTGGCCGTGCTGGACGACCGGGAGGATTACGAGGCGGCCCTGTCCGTGGCGCGGGCGGAGGGCCCGGGCCGGGAGCTGTTGTTCCCGCCCTGTGAGGAAAACCTGTCTTCCTGGCACCGGCTCATCCGCGCTGCCGCCGAAACGGGGGACACGGACTTCATCGAACGGCGCCTACCGCCGGTGCTGGCGGTGTGCGGCAAACAGGACGAGGCGGATTTCCTCGTGCTTCTCCTGGACGTATACCAGGGGGAGCCGCTGGCGGCAATCAAGGAGCGGCTTCGCTCCCTGCTGCCGGAGATGGCCTGCAACGAATACTTTAAGGAGAAGCTCAGGGAGCGCGTTGAAAAATAGGTCGGGTCCCGCTCTTTGGAGCGGGGCTCTTTTTTGCCGTCCATCCGCTTAAAACGACCGACTGTCCCGGTTTGCTGGACATTTGGCGGGGACTTGGGTATACTGGAGCCACAACGAAAGGGGGAGCATCGTTGAAGGTGGAAGTGCAGATTGATCCGGCCCTGGACGAGCCGGTGATCGTTCTCCGCGCCCCCATGCCCACCGAGGAGGTGGAGCAGCTGGCCCGCCTCCTTCGGGCGCAGGACGCGCCCCGGCCCTTCACCGTTTACGCCGAGCGGGAGGCGGTGCGGGTGAGCCGCTCCGTGGTGCTGCGGTTTTACGCCGAGGACAAGGGCGTGCTGTGCCAAACGGGCAAGGGGACGTTTACCGTCCGGGCGCGGCTGTACGAGCTGGAGGAGGAGCTGGCGGGGACGAGATTCGTCCGGGTGTCCAACTCGGAGATTGTCAACCTGGACCGGGTGACGGCGCTGGATTTAACCTTGACCGGCACCATCAAGATGACGCTGGAGGGCGGGACGGTGTGCTGGGTGTCTCGCCGGTACGTGAAGAGGATCAAAGGGGCGTTAGGATTATCATTGTAGAGGGGGAGATTTTATGGAAAAAATCAAACGGCAATGGCTTTGCCGCATTCTGACCGGCGCGCTGGCGGGCGTCGCGGCCCATGTGCTGCTGGGCTATGTGCTGGGCAGCTTCAGCCTGTTCGGCCCGGCCCGGTTCACCGGGTTTGTGTTCCCGTACTGCGGCTTCCCCCGTGAGATCGAGTGGCTGGGGGTGCTGCTGTCCTTTGCTCTGTTCGCCCTGTTCGGGGCGGAGGCGGGCGTCGCCACCCTCCCCTTTGCCGACAGCGGCAGGGAGCTGGTGGTCCGTTCCCTGGTTCACTATATGGTCACGGCCGCCACCGTCTGCCTGTGGGCGGGGCTGAACGTGTGCTCCGCGCCGGCGGACTACCTCACCTTCCTGGTTCCCCTGACGCTGGTGTATCTCATCGTCTGGCTGGGGCGCTGGGTGGGGTGGTACGCCGAGGTGGCCGCCATTCGGGAAAAGCTGGGGCTGGCCCCCGGTCCCTCCCCGCTGCATTGGCGGGAGTCCCTGCCCTACGTGGGTTTCGCGGCCTTCCTGTGTCTGGCCCTGCCCCTGGCCCTGCGGCTGCTGGAGGACCCCACACCCCTTTTGAGCGTCCTGTACGGCTGGCTGCTGCTTCCCGTGGGGGGCTTTATGTCCGGGCTGTCTCTGGGGCGGCGGCACGGCTTCTGCCCCATCTACCCGGCGGCCTGCGCGGTGTTCATTCTGATTTTCATTCCCCTGGCCCGGCTGTTTTCCAACATCTCCGACGTGGAGCTGATTCCCATCGCTCTGGTGTGCGTGCTGGCGGGCAATCTGGCTGGGGCAGCGCGGCGGCGCGTGAAGCGGCGCGGGGAGACGGCGCGCTGACGGTTTTCGCGGATTGTGGAAGGAGGGTTCTCCATGTACGTTCTCGCTTATCTGGTTTTTGGGGTTCTGCTTCTGGCCTATGGGGTGCCCATTGCGCTCATGGCGGTGTGCGCCCTGGCCCAGCTGCGGCTGGCGGGCCGGATCAATCCCTGCGCCTTCGCCCTGCCCGCGGCCTCGGGGCTGGCGCTGCTGCTGGCCGTGTACATGAAGTCCACCGCCTCCGGCTGGGGGGCGCTGGCGGGCCAGGTGCTGACAAACTGGACGCAGGGGGCCTTTATCGGCGCGGCGGCGGGCTGGGCGGCGGTGTATGCCGGTCGGTTCCCTCTTTTTTCTGTGCGCTCTTGCAAATCCCGGAAAAAATGATATACTAAGGAAGCACTGATTAAATAGGCTGCGGCATCTTGCGGAAATTTTGCGCCATAATCTTGTTGCGATTTCTTGAAATAAGCACAATTATTCCTGCGAAATCGCGCCGCATTCTGGCGCAAAATTTCTGGACAATCTGCCCTTGCTAACTTAATCAGTCCTTCCCTAATGGCACGCCTTATCCCCGCTCCCCAGGGGCGGAATCAGATTATCAGGAATTGAGGGAACGCATATGGAACGCATCACCATCGCCTCCGTCTTTGCCGACGCCGACAGGCTGGACGGCCAGACCGTCACCGTTATGGGCTGGGCCCGCACCATCCGGGATATGAAGACCTTTGGCTTCATCGAGCTCAACGACGGCTCCTGCTTCAAAAACCTCCAGATCGTCATGGACGCAAACACCCTGGAGAACTATAAGGATATCGCGGCCCAGAATGTGGGCGCGGCCCTCATCGTCACCGGCACGGTGGTGCTCACCCCGGAGGCCAAGCAGCCCTTAGAGGTGAAGGCCGCCTCCATCGCGGTGGAGGGACCCTCCGCCCCGGAATACCCCCTCCAGAAAAAGCGCCACAGCGTGGAGTACCTGCGCACCATCCAGCACCTGCGGCCCCGGACAAACCTGTTCTCCGCCGCCTTCCGGGTGCGCAGCGTGGCCGCCCACGCCATCCACTGCTTCTTCCAGGACCGGGGATTTGTGTATATCCACACCCCGCTCATCACCGCCAGCGACTGCGAGGGCGCCGGGGAGATGTTCCAGGTGACAACCCTGGACGTGGGCAACCCGCCCCGCACCGAGGACGGGGCCGTGGATTGGTCCAAGGATTTCTTCGGCAAGCGGGCCAACCTCACCGTGTCCGGCCAGCTCAACGCGGAGAACTTCGCCATGGCCTTTGGGAGCGTGTACACCTTCGGCCCCACCTTCCGGGCGGAGAACTCCAACACTCAGCGCCACGCCGCCGAGTTCTGGATGATCGAGCCGGAGATGGCCTTTGCCGACCTGGCGGACGACATGGACACCGCCGAGGCCATGATTAAGTATATCATCAGCGACGTGATGGAAAGGTGCCCCGACGAGATGGCCTTCTTCAACTCCTTTGTGGACAAGGGGCTGGTGGAGCGCTTGCAGCACGTGGCCTCCTCCGACTTCGGCCGGGTGAGCTACACCGACGCCATCGAGATTCTCAAAAAGAACAACGACAAGTTCGACTACAAGGTGGAGTGGGGCTGCGACCTTCAGACGGAGCACGAGCGCTACCTCACCGAGCAGGTGTTCAAGAAACCGGTGTTCGTCACCGACTATCCCAAGGACATCAAGGCGTTCTATATGCGCCTGAACGACGACGGGAAGACCGTGGCGGCGGCGGACTGCCTGGTGCCGGGGATCGGGGAGATCATCGGCGGCAGCCAGCGCGAGGAGCGTCTGGACATTCTGGAGGCCCGCATCCGGGAGCTGAACATGGATCCGGAGAGCTACTGGTGGTACTGCGATCTGCGGCGCTACGGCACCTGCCGTCACGCGGGCTTTGGCCTGGGGTTTGAGCGGTTGGTGATGTATCTCACGGGGATTTCCAATATTCGGGATGTGCTGCCCCATCCCCGCACCGTGGGAAGTGCGGAGTTTTGAAAATAGCTCCCCCGAAAGGGGGAGTTTTTTCTGCCCCGTTCGGGGCGGGGAGGTCTCAGCCATGAAGATGGCTGGTCCTTTGCACCCCCCATTTTCTCTT
>ERZ808046.1455-NODE-1455-length-10395-cov-3.245881_pt1 | contig 10395 bp, 10 predicted proteins | sample MGYA00380196_ERZ808046 | MGnify/ENA primary metagenome ERZ808046 (study PRJEB31490, sample SAMN06133421) | mouse gut metagenome | isolation source: Z6_2 | host: mice | place: China: Chengdu | collected 2015-05 ...
TCAGAAAGGAACGGGCGAATCCCCAGCTCGCTCAACTTCCGGCAAACAGCCACAAACTCCTGGTAATTGGCCGGAACTGGTATATCATTTTCATCAAGCAGCGTTTTATTCATGATAATGCTATCGATCTCCGCACAAGCCGGGAGCCAGTTCACCGTGCCATCGTCATAAGTATAATTCCGCAGATAAAATTGATAAAAAGAATTCGCCAGTTCAGAATCGCTCAAATCCATCAAAGAATCTCTCCAAGAAGCCACATCCTTCAATGCAAAACGGCGCACCGTAAGGATATCTGGCAAATTATCATGCTCCTTTTTAAATCGATAAAAGTCCGTGGAATTGGTTGCGACATAAAACTCAAATTCCACATTCGGAAACTTATCTTGTAGATATTTTCCATAGCACTCTGTCATCTGATCGCTCCAAAAAGCAATCGTGACTTTCTCATTTTGGCTCTGTTCTTTTGATTCCACACGATCGTCTGCCGATTTTTCACCACATCCGGTCAAAAAAGAAAGTAGCATCATTCCTGCCAGAAGGACTCCTGACCATTTTCTGCTTCTCATAACAGGTGTTCCTCCATTCGCTTTTTAAACACTCTTTTTGCGTTTAATCATACCACTGTACAGAAAAAAGCGCAAGCTGTCTTACCAAATGCTCCCATGCATATACATAGTCGTATTTCAGCACACCACCGCCAAGGCCCCCAACATCCCCAGCTCGCAAAGCTGCAGAAAATATCCTGCCAAATCCCCAGTAATTCCGCCAAACTCTCTCAATATCATCCGATGATACCAGATAAATATAACGACTGCCGCAGACACGGTAAATAATCCGACCAACCATCCTCCTATACAAAACAAAAAAAATACGGCGGCCATACCCCAGACTATCATAGATATCTGCACCACCCGTGTCTGTGCGCCTTTCGCAAAGGTACTGACTAACCCCTCTGCTCTCGCCTTTGGCCACGAGACCACCGACCAGCCGCTCAGCGCCCGCTCCAGCACATAGATTCCTGCTACCGCCGGAAATGCCTTTTCTTTCAATTCACTAAATGCGGCCAAATATAATAGAAGATAAACGCTACATCCTAAAATGGCAAACGCTCCTGTATGTGGATCTTTCATAATTTCCAGCTTTCTTTTTGCTGGCTGGCAAGAACTGCGGGCATCCACCACATCCAAAAATCCATCCATATGGATTCCTCCTGTAAGAAGCACAGGAAGTCCAGTGCCAATGCAGGCATAAGCAATCTTTCCCAGTGCCACTTTTTGAGCCGCCCAGTCAAATCCTACCATCACTCCTCCCATCACCACCCCGATCAGCGGAAAAAAACAAAGTGCATATTTCATACCCTCTGCCGTCCATTCCACCTGTGAAACCGGAATCCGCGAATACATGGCAAACGCAATCATCAGGCTTTCGTGAACCGTTCTGCTTTTTTTCCTTTCTTTTTTCTCACTATCCATACTATTACTATTCATACTTTTCCTGATTTCATCCCTTCCTGCGCTACACTTTGTCATCGAACTCCATTGTTTCCTGTTTTTATGGATAAGGCAATCCCATATACCACCTCCGTCACCTGATCGGCCATAGCTGCCAATTCCCGATTTATTTGTCCCAACAACCGAATATACCGCATCGTCTCCGCTTCGTAAAAGCATCCGTCTGAAAACACCTCATTCGTAATGATGATCACGATCGCGGCACAATCCTGCAAATGCCAGATTCCTCTTTGAATCCGCCCTAAAATCTCCTCGTCTGTTCCCCCTGCTTCAAACAGTTCATTCGCCACCAAATTGGACATACATTCCAATAAAATCACCGTATTTTTCCAAAGCCCTGCCTCAGATACTGCCTCTTTTTCCTTTACTGGTCTTTTCGGTAGCACCACGGTTTCGAGATTGTGATATACTTCTATCGTATGAAATCCTTTGCCCAAGCGCTGTTGACGATGTCTGGCTACCCGTGCCTTTCCCTCTTCTCCCCAAGGCCGCATCGTAGCCAGATAATAACGGTATCTGCCTTTGGCCTCCTCTGCCATCTGTTCCCCATAGACAGACTTCCCGCTAGCGCTGCCTCCGGTGATTAAATGGATCATTTCTCACCCCCTGGCAGGGTGATCACATACACCGGATTCTGTCCCTGCATCAGATGATAATTTCCCAACTTTTCAGCCCTTGCCACCTGCACACTGACAATCTCCGCTTCTCGCTCACAACGTTGAAGATATTCCCCCACCGCTGTCAATGTCTCCAGAGCAATGACATTAAGTACTACTCGTACCTGTGGGTTGAGCTTTTGTACCTGAGCCAATATCTTTGCTAACTCTCCCCCACTGCCTCCAATGAATACCCGGTCCGGAACCGGAAGTCCCGTTAGAGCCTCTGGTGCACGGCCTTGAACTACCGTCAAATTTTCCGCTCCCAGAACCTCTTGATTCCTGCGAATCAGCTCGCATCCCTCTTCTTTCTGCTCAATAGCATAGACATGACCCTCTCTTGCGATCAAAGCTGCCTCGATTGCCACTGATCCGGTTCCTGCTCCGATATCATAAATAATACTGTCTTCTTGCAACTCCAGTTTAGCAAGTGAGATCGCCCGAATCTCACTTTTCGTCATGGGAATTCTGCCGCGAATAAAGCGTTTATCCTCCATTTCCGATCCTCCTAAAATTCTGCCCTCGTTTTTACAAGCTCTCTCATTTTTAATTTTTCCTGAAAAGTATCGGGATGATCCAAAATTACTGCTACCAGGGAATCCGTTTCCTGTTCACAAAGTTCCCTCACCTTCTCTATTAAAATTATTTCCTCCGGATAGCCCAGCCGAATTCCTGCTGACACCCAGATATCCCCCCATCCGGATCGCTCTAATCTTCTACACAAACTCTTCAGATTTTCCTTTCCTCCCATCAGCAAAAACACGCTCTGATGCGCTTCTAACAACTTCTCCACGTCACAATCCCTGCCATGAATGCTGGCCGGATAAATCTCCTCCCAGGACCTTCCCAGCCGCGAGCAAAGACAAGACAATGTAGAAATCCCAGGAAAAATCCGGACACTGACGTTTGCTTTTGCAATCCCGCCTTTTCCCATCAAAGCATTCAGCAAAGAACTACAACCGCTGTAAAACCCCGTATCCCCGGAATATATTACCGCAATCCGAGAAAATTTCGGATGCTTCTCAAGCCAGTCTCGGATCTCTTCTCCCAGATATATCATCTTCCTGGGTTTTCCCTTCACCCATCGCTCCACATCTGCCAATAATCGCGGCGCTCCCAGTACTATCTCACACTGTTGCAGCGCCTCCCGTGCTTCCATCGTTAATTGATTCCCACATCCCATGCCGGCCCCAATCAAAAACACCTGCTGTCTGACCTCTGTCCGGCATCTTTTCTCTGATATGTCTTCCCCATCCTTTGCCAGTAATTGCAATTCCTCTCTGGCCCGCTCCATCAAGATTCCCTGTTCTTTTCCCGGTCTCTGAATTACAATCGTTTGCACCCCGCAGATTTCTGCCGCCCTGAGCTTTTCCAAAAATCCTCCCTGACTGCCTGACTCCTTTGTCACCAACCATTTGGCCCCGACAGCGCGAAGCATGGCCACATTCATTTCTTCTGAAAACGGTCCCTGCATAGCAATCAATTGCCGGCCGGATAACCCCAGTTTCTCACAGCGAGCCAGTACCTGACTGTCTGGCAGCACTCTGGCAAAAATACGCTCTTTTACAGACAATACTTCCACAAATACTGCCAATTCCTTACTACCGGTAGTCAAAAGCACTGGCTTGCTGTCCTTTTCCAGGATTTCTGCCGCTTCCTGTGCGCTATGCACCCGAACAATCTGCGGTTTCGGTTCCTCCTCTTCCTCTTTTGCCTCCTCTTCTTTTCGCAGTACCCGCAAACAGCGTATTTCTGCCCGCTGGCATGCTTCCCGGATTTGCTCACTAGCCGCCATTGCATAAGGATGCGTCGCATCCAATACCAAAAGAGGCTGTTCTTTTTTCAGCAGCCGGAATATTCCCTCTTCATCCAATGTCCCACAACGCACCAATAAATCTTCCCTTTCTCCTGTTACTTTTTTTCCGTATTCCGAAACCACACTGAGCAGAGTCGGAATTTTCTTTGATGCCGCATACATTGCCAGTTCCCGGCCCTCTGTCGTCCCTCCGAAAATTATTGCTTTCGTCATCCTGTCGCTGTCCTTTCTGTCACTCTACCCCTCTTCTGCCATACTGCCGATCCCATTCTGCCTGTGCCACTGCCACTGTCACTCCGTTTTCCGCCCGCTTTCTTACCACAAGTCTTCCCCCTACTCCCGCTCCGGCAAGTGCCGCCCGTTCACATACATTGCCGGTTCCTGTCACCTGCCGGACAAATGCAGATTCTTCCACGGATTCCTGAATTTGCTCCAGTTGCTCTGCCGAAAAAGTGAGAAAAGGCACAGCCCATTTTCTAGCCAACCAACAAATCCCTTCCTCCTCTTTCTTTCGATCAATGCTGGCCAGACAGCTTACCGCACGCCAGTCCAGCTTCGCCTCTCTTAAAATCCGTTCTATCATTTCCTCAATCCGTTCTTTTTTCATTCCTTTCCGGCAGCCGACTCCCACGATCAATATCCGGGGTAAAAGCCGTAAAAGCCGTCTTTCTGTGACCAGCTTTTTGAGCAGCTCCTCCCCCGGATCCGGCTGCGTTCTCACAGTCAACCATAGGTTTCTTTCCCCGGCTTGTCCATAGAAATATCCGGCCGGCAATGGCTCAAGCAGAGGAAAATCGCTGAAAAATCCGACCGGCTTCTCCTCCAGCAAAGACGCCGCCACCTGTTTTGCCTGTTCCCGATCCCCGATTTGCCATCCCCTCTCGGCCGCCCAGACATCTGCTGCTTTCTTCTCGTTTACATCTGTCGCTGTGGTGATCACCGGCTGTGCGCCACAGACGTTTGCCACTGTTTTCGTCAATTCATTGGCTCCTCCCACATGACCAGACAACAGAGAGATGACATAGTGCCCTGCCTCATCCATCACTACTACCGCCGGATCGGTCATCTTGTCATTTAAAAAAGGAGCTATGGCCCGTACGGCAATTCCCACTGCTCCAATATAAATCAATCCGTCTGCCTGTAAAAATTGTCTGCCTGTCCATTCTCCCACAGATTCTGCCATCAAATTAATCCCTGGCTGTCCGGCTCCGGCCTCCGCCAAAAAACGAGGCTGTATATATCCCTCGCACGCGTCTCCAGATTCTCGAAAATGTCTTGTCAGCCGGCTGCACCATCTGGCTCCGGCTCTGGTAAAACTAATCACTGCCAGCCTCATACGCTTCCTTTCCACAAATCCAGAAATTCCTCCGCCCGCTCCGTTTTCCCTACAATGCCATGTGCCGAAGAAAACACAAAAATCTCTGCCTTAAGCCGTCCTTCTGTCCATTGTGATATATGTTCTTTTATACGGATTGCCACCTGATTCATAACGGCCTCCGCCAATCCTGCCTTTTGCAACCATCCCACCGCTTCTTCCGTGGTATTCGCTTTGCCAATCTGGACAAACAGTTCTTTCATCTCTGCTTCCGTCAGATCTTCTCTCTCTTCTCCTGTTTTCTCAAAAACCATTTCCTTTTTTTGTTCCTTTGGCATTTTCTTCCACACTTCGCGCGCCAATTGCTCCATCGTCTCCATCCTGTGATCTCCATATCGGGAATGCGTGTTTTTTACTCCTCCCGCCACCTTTATCAATTTTCCGATGTGTCCTGCCAACAGCAGCTTTTCCCATCCCTCCTCCGCCGCAAAATCCACAGAATCCCCGATAAAGTTGCTGCATTTCACAGCTTCGCCTAATGGTATCCCCAACTCCTGTTTTAAAAACGTCTCTCCATAATTCCCCGGTGTCAGCAGCAGCACTGGTTCCCTGGCCACTGCTTTCATCCGGATATCCAGACGAATGGTTTCTAAAAGAGCCTGCTCACTCATTGGCTCCACGATCCCGGTAGTTCCCAGAATCGAGAGTCCTCCACGAATTCCCAGCCGCGGATTAAATGTCTTTTCTGCCAAATGAATGCCTCCTGGAATGGCAATCTGAATTTCCAGCTTTCCCTCATACGCCATATCTCTTCGCACCGTCTCTACGGCTGCCAAAATCGCCCTTCGGGGCACCGGATTGATCGCATAACGGCCTACCGGACAGGACAACCCTGCCCGCTCTGCGATTCCGATTCCCGGTCCGCCATTCAGATAGAGTTTGGGATATTCTTTCATCCTGTATCCGGCTCCCTGATGGCAGAGTTCTTTAAACCTCTCCTCCAAAATTGGCAGCACCCTGGCGTACACCCACACACCATCTGTCACATCCGGATCGTCTCCGGCATCCTTTTTTACCCGGCACCAGTCGTTTGTCCCTGCCATTCCTTCCAGAGCCTTCCCGTACTCCGGACAAAAGTCTGCCATCGCGCCATTCCCCAGGCAAACGCTTACCTGCTTTGGCAGTCCCTTTTTCCCTTTCTTACAATCATTCCTGTTATGAAACAAGAAAACAGCTGCAGCCATAGCTGCAGCCGACGCGCAGCTCCCCGTAGTATATCCGCTTCGCAGCTGTCTTGCCATCCTTTTTTCCCCCAAACCTCTTTTGCGATACTTACATCTTATCATAGCAATTCTATCTTTTCAATATCTTCAAAATACAGTTATCCGGCCCGAACCCGAATCAGCTCTCCGGCAATGCTGATGGCAATCTCCGCCGGCGTCTCTGCCCGAATACTTATGCCAATCGGCATGTGGCAGGCATCAATCTCCTCTCGGGAAAATCCGTCTGCCATCAGTTTCTCTGTAACTACACCGATTTTGCTGCGGCTCCCGATCACGCCGATATATCGGGGATGACAGGCCATCACCTGTCTTTGCACCAGATAATCAAAGACATGTCCTCTTGTCATCACACAGACATAATCCTCTTTTTTGATCGTAAGATAATCCGAGATTCGGTTCATATCTCCCACCACAGTTCGCTCTGCCTTTGGAAACACCCGATCATTGGCAAATTGTTCCCTGTCATCCATAACCACACATCGAAAACCGACATGACTCAACACCGGAACCAGCTCCTGAGCTACATGACCGCCGCCAAACACATAGACTATTCCTGCCTGCGTCAAAGATTCCATATAATAGTTCTTTTCAGATAATGCCTTTTTTTCCTCTTTGCTGTTGCAAAGCCACATCCGCCAGCAAATCTCATCCGATAGATCCAATACCAACCAGCTGTCTTCCTTGCGCTTCAAAGCCTCCATCACCGCCTTACAAACGTTTTTAAATTCCTCATCTTTCGGATTAATATACTGAAAATAAACCGTCACTTCCCCTCCGCAGATCATGCCGATATCGGAAACCTGATTTTTCGTCAAAGTAAACCCCTTTATCCGGGATATCTTTTTTTTAATCACCTCCATAGCTATCTCTGTCGCACGGTACTCCACCGCGCCACCGCCAATAGTCCCTCGGATTTCTCCATCTTCCCTGACTAACATTCGTGAACCGGCTCCTCTGGGCGTTGAACCAGAACTTGCAATCACGGTCACCAGCACTGCCGATTTTCCCGCCTCCAATATTTGATATAATTCCTCAAATAATTGTCTCATCGCCTCTGTCCTCCTCTCTTATTGCTTGATGTCATCTTTCTTAAGCAGCAAAATCGCAGATGCATCCACCCGCAACCATTGAGGCACCTGGCAGCTCCTGCCATGGCTGCACCTGTCTTTTTCCCTCTTCCACCACAATCCGTTTTCCAGTGTAATATACCACTCAAAAGGCAGCTCAGACACCACAGCAGTTCCTGTAGAAATCAAATTTCCGTCTTCTCTGTTTCTCCATCTTTCCAGTTCGTTTTCCCCTACTGCCTGAAAATCATGGGCACGGATTCCCACAAAACCAATCTCTTCCCCAATCGTTTCTTTTGTCATTAATTCCAAACCTCCCCAGTCCAGAGCACGAAACCGATGACTCGCCAGCCTGTCTATTCTGCTGATATTCTTGCAGCCTGTCAGTCTTGCAACCTGCACAATCTCCGGATCCAAAAACAACTCCCGCGACGAGCCGGACGCCAATATCTGCCCTTGTTCCATTAACATCAACTGATCGCAGAGCTGATATGCCTCATCCCGATCATGTGTTACCAAAATCGCAATCCCCTCATACTCTCTCATTATCTGCGCAAGTTCCAGACGAAGCCGTTCCCGTAAATAAGAATCCATGGCTGAAAAAGGCTCATCTAGCAACAGCACCCGCGGTTTATAAGCCAAGATTCTGGCCAATGCCACCCGTTGCTGCTGTCCTCCGGAAAGTTGGCGGGGATATCGCTGCTCTAACCCCTCCAAGCGAAACCGGCCAACCATCTCTTCCAGCTTTTGATATTTGCTCTGCCGGGAAAGTTTCTTTCCTCCTGCCATGCTCCCTTCAATCCCTGTCATAATATTCTGTTCCACTGTCATATGAGAAAACAAGGCATAGCTTTGAAACAAATAGCCTACCCGTCTTTTCTGAGGACATAAATTTTTATTTTTTTCTGAATCATAAAAGAGCTGATCTTGTTCCTCTTCATGCAGTACAATGCGGCCGCTATCCGGTGTCACAATCCCGGCTATCGATTTTAGCGTCATACTTTTTCCACATCCGGATGCCCCCAGAATTCCCCAGACCCCTTTTTCGACTGTAAAATCCACACTCATTGCAAATTTTTTCCAGCGTTTTTCAAACCTGACTTCCAAACAGCAGTTCCGGTTTCTGTCCTTTTCCACTCCTTTTTCAACCTCCTCATTTCTGTGAAAGCCTTTTTTTCATCTGGTTCGCCATCCAGTTCATCAACGCTAACGCCGCAAAAGAAATCACTACCATCAAAGCCACATATCGTCCGGCTTCCTCCATATTTCCTGCCGCCACCTCTGAGTAAATCGCCATAGGCAATGTCCGGGTCTTACCGGCAATATTTCCGGCAATCATTGCTGTGGCACCGAATTCTCCCAGCCCTCTGGCAAATGCCAGCACCCCACCTCCCGCAATCCCTGGTACGGCATCAGGCAACTGTACTTTCCAAAAAATTCTCCATTCACTCATTCCCAGTGTCCGGGCTGCCGCCAGCAGATTCGAATCTATCTGCTCAAAAGCGCTGCGCGCCGAACGATACATCAACGGAAAAGACATCACCACTGCCGCTAGCACAGTAGCCAGCCAGGAAAATGCAATCTTAATCCCGAAACACTCCCAGAAAAAACTCCCCAATGGTCTTTTTACCCCAAACAAACTCAGAAGAAAAAATCCCATCACGGTCGGTGGAAGTACCAGTGGCAGAGTCAAAATACCATCGCAAATCATTCGGCGGTTTTTACTTTCTATCCGCACTACTGCCCAGGCTGCCAAAATTCCCAGAAAAAATGTGATAAAAATTGAAATTCCTGCCGTTTTCATGGATATTAAAACAGGTGTCCAGTCCATTTTTATTCTCCCCGTGAAAATCCATAGCTTTCAAATACCCTCATTGCTGCCTCTGTCTGCAAAAATTCCACAAACTTTTCCGCCGTATCCGGATGCGTGCTGTTCTTGATTACTGCTGCCGGATAAATAATTTTTTCAGAAATACTCCCATCCGGAGCTTCCGCCACCACATACACCCGATCCTCGATAAAAGCCGCATCCGTAGCATACACAATACCGGCATCCGCACTGGCTGCCGCCACCTGATTCAGCACTTCTGTCACATGGGATCCCAAGCTGAGCCGTTCCTGCAATTCATCCCATAACCCTAGGCTCGTCAATGCCTCCCTGGCATATTGTCCTGCTGGCACACTGGCCGGATCGCCTAACGCAATACGGTTGACCTTTTCAATGTCTTCAAACGTCTCGAGTTCATTCTCATTTCCTGGAGGCACAATCAATACAATTTTGTTTTCCAACAAATTCACTACCGATTCGGGAGCAATCAACCCTTCCTTAACCAAAGCTCTCATCTGCTTTTGTGCTGCCGGCATAAACACATCTGCCTCCAATCCTTCTTGAATCTGGGTTTGGAGCTTCCCCGAGCTGTCATAAGTTCCTTTTACCGTAACTCCCGGATGCTGCACTTGAAACATTGGAATCAATTTCTCCTCATAAACGTTCTTTAAACTAATCGCGGCTGCCACCAGGATTTCCTCCTTTGAAGTCTCCCGCCTTGTTTCTATCATATCTTTTTCCTTTGCAACTGCTTTTGGTGCCGTTCTTTCATTTCCAAAGTCTTTTCCTGCACAACCAAACATTAATCCTGCTATCACTATCATCAGTGTTGCAATCCATTTTCTCTGTCCCATCTTTTTCCTTTTCATCTCTGTTTTTTTTATTTATTTTTCTACTTACATAAATTTAATTAGCCAGT
>ERZ808046.1456-NODE-1456-length-10385-cov-2.941114_pt1 | contig 10385 bp, 7 predicted proteins | sample MGYA00380196_ERZ808046 | MGnify/ENA primary metagenome ERZ808046 (study PRJEB31490, sample SAMN06133421) | mouse gut metagenome | isolation source: Z6_2 | host: mice | place: China: Chengdu | collected 2015-05 ...
AAGAACGGAATAAAAGATTTTTATATTATATAATAAAAATCATTTAAGAAAGAGTGAATAGAAATGCTACAAAAAATATACTCCAAATTTATAGACCAGAAATCAAAAGAAATATTCAAATCCAGATTATTATTCAGTCTGACCGGAGACTATTCTGAAATCTGCAAAATTGTATCCGGCACAGACCAGGCCGCAGAAATCAGGCATAAAATCAGTTTTTCAAAAGACAGGCATGTGTTCCTGTGGGGCACCGGATTCTGGGGGGATCATCTGATCAAAAGTTTCCCGGACATCAAGTGGCAGGGGTATGTGGATAATTCCCCCAGAGAATCCCAAAAGAACGGGATGCCGGTATACGATCCACAGGAATTTCTGAAAATTTATTCGGGCCAGCCGGTTTTTATTGCAACGGCATTTTACCATGAGGAAATTCATCGCCAGCTGCTTTCCTATGGGATTGGGGAAGATAAAATCATCAATGCAGGGAAGCTGATGGTGGATCTGTTTGACAGCCAGTATTTTGACCTGCCGTTTCTGCCTCACGCAGAGGATGAAGTTTTTGTGGATGCGGGATGCTTCGACGGGCTGACGGTTCGGAATTTCATTAAATGGTCGGGAGGAAAGTACAGGGAAATCATCTCCTTTGAACCGGACGCTGTGTGCCTTGAAAAGTGCCGCGCTGTTTTAAAAGATGTTGAAAATCTTACCCTGGAAAACACGGGGTTGTGGAGCAGCAAAGGGGTGCTGTCCTTTCATGCAACAGGGAACTCGGATTCTCAGATCGCCGAAGAGGGGGAAACCCGGATCACAACGGGAATGTTGGATGAAATTGCAGGGGATCGAAGAATAACCTTTATTAAGATGGATATTGAAGGGGCAGAAAAAGAGGCGCTTATGGGCGCGCAGAATATTATCAGAAATCAAAAGCCTAAACTTGCAATAAGCATTTACCACAAGAAGGAGGATATCTGGGAATTGCCAGCGCTTTTGCTGGAAATGAATCCCGAATATCAGTTTTATTTGCGGCATTATTCATTGCGGGAAGCAGAGACGGTTTTATATGCAGTCTGAGCGTCTTGATAAGTGAAATATAGATATTCAGGCCAAAGGTTTTTGCATTTTGCTCAAAAGTCAGTGGCAATGTTGTAAATTCAGCCAATAGCGTTTGCGCTAGGTTTACTGACTTTGTCCCAATGTCATAAACAAAGAAAATATGCCCGCCGACAGGATTGCCAGTGAGTGATACATCCAATCGGGAAACGGCTTTGGCAGGTCCGATGTGATGTTTGAGTCGCAAAAGGGGCAGATATGATGCTTTTATACTGGAATTTAAAGAGCATGATCCAGATGAGGAGGAAACTTTGCAGAAGCCTTTGTAGTCTGCGTTTTCACAGATATCGGAAAAGAAGTATGCCAGCCTATTAGAAGAAAGAGGAATCAGCCCAGAGAGGATACGATGTTAAGGATATACTTTGAGGGGAAGAGGGTGCTGATAGGATAGTGTATGCATAGATTTAAATATATGTATAAAATAATTATTATACCTAAAAGTAAGTTTTGAATAGAACAATAGTTGGTGGTGCTGCATTATAATTCATGCTATATTTTAATTGTCATTAAATTTTTTTTGATATTTTTAGGATTGAATTATAATGACATATTGCAGTGCAGGAAAGAATTATGTTATAATAAAACTATATATTTAGGTCAAAAAATTTTAAATAGTACATTGAAAATCACACAAGTTTTTCAAAACATTATTTTCCAATTGTTGCAATATGGAAGTAGTATGCTGGTTTATGATACATTTTCTTCTAGAGTGGGCAGTAGCTGACGAATTGATTCGGAATTATAAAAGATGACAGATGAGGGCAGAGAGGGAATATTATTAATTATAGAAAAAATGTGTGAAGTAATAGTTGTGTGAAGTTTTCAGATTCCTATTTGAAAGATGCAGGAATTTAAACATTTTTTTGACTTTCAGCATTATAATTCAGTTTTAATGTATCACACGGATAGGAAGCGGATATAATATAGTAAAGAAAGCAGGCAGGTAAGTTTACCTGTCCTATGTTTTTATCCATTTTCTATTATGTCAGCCATCGTAGACAAAGCAAGTTCTCATTATTTGGTATATTGGGGACTCACGGACAAGTAGGAGAATGCTTATGGAGAGAGGATTGGGAAGAAAAGTATCAGGGATTACATTTAGCCGGACGGAAATTGTGAAAGCTGTGACGGAGAAGCGTCCGCCAAGCAAATTTTGGAGGGTGAATCAATCTGGAAACAGTGAGAATAGCAATGGCGTTTTTAGCCAGGCGCCAAGGAAACCTTGTAGGAAAGATATCAAACTTACAGGAAGCGTACTAAAAGCCCGCTGAATAAATAGCGGGCTTTTTACGTATAAGAATGGCTCACTGGGTGGGGAATTTATCATATAATTTATGAGAGGAATTTTACATATGAAAAATATATGCAGGCCATTTACGCTGTACAGTGACTTCCTTCCGCCGGCGAGGGAATGCAGAAAGTGGGATTATCTGGCCTTTGGGTATTTTGACGGCGTGAATGTCGGTAAGAATCTTTTCACGGATAGTGGCTGGGATTTCGGGAAAATGTGGCAGTATTCCGAGCAAGAAAAGAACTGTTTGGATGGGAGTTATACGGAGCAGACTATTTTTGGATTTCGTACGGAAGATGAGGGCGAAGAAGAAGCACAGTTTTGGGAAAATGCTGAAAACGGAAACTTTCCTTTTCTGTTTCTGATTTTGCTACAGGATGATTCCGATAATAGTGATTTTCTGAAAGCTTGGCGTGAGCACAAGCAGTTAGAGGAAAAACTGTTTGCCAATGAAGGCGTGAGCGTAATTTCGTACTTGACGCTGGATAGCAGTGACATGCTGCTTGTACTGGCATGTGATGAGTATTCAGCAGGGGCAAAACTGATAGACAGTTTTCATACGGGAGATGGAAACTCTGTATTGTGTGAAAGCGGATGGAACTTACGTTACAGCTATACGATTCCTGCCATTCGAAAATCTTTCCTTAACGACTCCAATAAAATTGCGGGGTTGCAGGGGACAGTGGACTCTGCGTATATCCATATCATTGAAAAGCATCCGGGAAGCATTGAAAATGTGTACGGACAGATAAAAGAAGCGTGGCCAGAACCAAAGAAACAAGAAAAAAAGGCTGTTTTGGGATGTAATGATGATTTGATTGTCATGAAAGGTGTACCATGGAGCCTTTTCCTTAAGTTTTATCAGGACAATACAGGATTGCTGAATCACTCCTACTGCGTTTACTATAACAATATTATTGGAGTGACGACAATTTTGGGGGAAGAAGAAAATGGAAGATATATAAAGAATGATGGAGCCGACCTTGATAACACCACTACCATAAGCGAGGGCCTGCGGGAGGTATGCACAAAGACTGCTTTTGACGGAGGAAGCGGCCGGGGGAGGGCTGTCAGGAAAGAACTGCTGTCCGTGTTGAATTCACTGGAAAAGTATGAAAAATCACCGTTTCATGATTACATATTTTTGTCTGCATTGAAACCGATGAAACTGCTGATTGAGATGCTGGTGGAAGCGGACAGTCAGCGAGATGAGGATAAATACGGTTATTTTTATGACTTCCTGACCAGCTTTAATATGTATACACAGAACTCGGTGCGCTCCGACAGACAGTTTACAGAAGTGCCGGATTTCAACATTCGTATTTATGAGACACCGGTTAAAATGAATGCTCTTTATAATGCAGTCATTTATGATCTGAAGTTATTTTTAAATGAATTTACTGCGGAAGGAAGGGAAAAACATGAGTATGAGTTTTTGACATGCCCCGGGGTGACGGATGACATGCAGGTAAGGGAGATTTATCCGGGATTCATTGCCAATAAGAGGTTATTTCTTGTAGATATGCCGGAAAAGCAGGTTTATAGTCCCAAGCTGATGTTTACAATGTTGGCGCATGAAATAAGCCACTTTGTTGGCAGAGGGATCAGACATAGGGAATATCGGTATGAATGTGTGGTGAAAATGGCTTCAGATGCCGTAGTATGGTTCCTTTCGCGAAAGCTATCTGAATATATTAAAGATGAGCGGCATTTAAAAGAAATCATGCAGGTAGATGAAGGGGGAAACTATTGGGAAATATTTCAGAATGAGATAGGGAGACAATTGAGGCAGTACATGGAGGGCGAGCATAGTGATGCATTTATAGATACTCGCTTTGATCCGGACAGCATGGAAGAGGATGACAGAAAGTGGTGGAAAAATCAATTGGAAGCATACAGTTATCATAGTGATATGATGGTAAAATTGATGGCAGACCATCTGTGCTGGATTTTTCACCAGAAGGATTTGTTTTCATATTTATATAAAAAGGAATATATTTATCAGGTAAAAGAGGGTAACGGGGAACAGGCAGGAAAAAAAGAAAAGGAACTCAGACAGCATATGGAAAGCTGGGTGTGGGATTTTTTCGCGTCCACAGTCTGGAACCGCTTCGAACTGAACTTTTATTCAGTAATGGAAAACTTGATGTATTTGTTAAAAGAAAGCTTTGCAGATCTTGGAGCTGTAATGATTTTGAAGTTATCGGTGAGGGAATATCTGGAAGCAATTTTGTCTAGTGCAAATGATCATGGAATCGATATAAAAACATTGGTTGATCAGGAAGATGGTATAGTCCGGGGGGCGTTGGTGTGCCTGTGCATGGTGAACGACGAGGAGGATTGCCCGCAGGAATGGTCATTGGATGAGATATTTGACATAACCCGGAAAGGGGGCGAAATTGCAGAATTAGCGGCTGCATTGTGGGAGGCTATGCGCATTTATACAGAAGAGAGTGAAAAGGAGCCATGGGAAATTCAGGATGAACAGAAAACTTTTCATTGCAGAACCGTTTGGGAAAGCGCATTGCGTTACTTGGTAGAATGCCGGAAAATTTTTTTGTCTGACTTAAAAAAATCCATGGAGCCGATACAAAACGGAATTCTTGACATGTTTAAGACATTTTCGAAAAAAAATGTTGAACAGGTGATATTAAATATTCGAAAATATATAGGCGTTTATATACGAAATCTGGAGAAAGATTTGGATAAATGCAAAATGGATAAAGGGGAAGGAAATACTGGGGAATGAGTGATGGGAGAATACAGGATTTTGCTGCGGAATTTGGAGAAAGTCTGAAAGACAGCTTTTGGGAGCTGGCAGGGGAAATAGATTTTTTTATGATAATCAGGGATTCAAAAGAAGAGTGTTCGTGGCTGCCGGATACAGCAAGCCGTGAATGGACAGGTTATTGCGGGCAAGACGCAGATAGGGGGTGGATGGACAGTCTTCTTGTATGGCTGAATTCTCAGAGACTGGATTCAGACGAGGAGGTAAACGATAATCTGGAGGAGATGGTCAGTAAGGATGAAATTGTGTATTTTTCATATGAAAGTGCCAAAGCCGATTCAAGAATAAATGGGAAGTATTTTAAAAGCAAAAAGGATATTATCTGGCTGATACGGAGAAGGATGGGAGACCGTCCGCAGAAAAATAATTATTGGAAAATCCTTCTTGCTGAGGTTATAGGGAAAACACAAAGGCAGCTAAGAGATTTGATTTTTCTGGATTACTGGCGGCAAATCGATTCTATAAAAGATAATTTGTTTGAGGCAGTTTGGGACAAGGAGAAGATCCGTGGACGCTATATTAAAAAAATATGCGAGGAAGCAGGGATATGTGATCAGGAGCTGATTTTACGTATATCTGCAAAGAAATATGAGAAAAGGGAATTATATTCCAGAATTTATTTGGGGGAAGTACCGGAGAGTGGGATGGAGCTTTCTTTTGAAGATGAAAAACGTAATATGTGGAGGTTTTCCGGCAATAATGAACGGTTTATCAGAAAGGTACTGGAAACAGCAAAAGGTGAAAGGGTATTGGTGGTCAGTAAGGATGGCGGAGAGCAGTTAATGAAAGGGATTGCTCTGCTGGGAAAGGAAAAAGGAAATCAGATTACGTTTAATGGTTATTTGAAGTGGACGCTGACAGAAGGCGGAAAGATACTTTTAAGATATGAAGACGGAAATTATTATTTATCGGACAGAGAGCAGGAAGAAGAGGAATATTTAAAGGCGATTGAAGGACTGCATCTTGTAAATGGGGGAGAAATTAAAGATGTTATTAAGAGCTTAAGGGCACAGCAGCATGGGACTTCCGTTGTATTTTTGAAAAATGACGTATTAGTGGAAGAACTTAAACGGCTGGGAGAGAATAATCGGGCGTGCAGGATAAAACCTGTTTCTATACTGCATCCCCCAAAAGTAAATTATAGACAAAGAAACCATAGGAAAGAGAACGAGCAGACATTTAAGGAGTTTATGATAGGGATATCTGCAATAGACGGGGCATTGATTGCAGACTTTCAGGGAAAAATTCATGCAATCGGGGCAATTCTGGATGGGGAAGCTGTCGTAGAAGCAGATATGTCTAGGGGAGCAAGGTACAATTCCCTTAAAAACTATATAAACTGGCTTATAAAGTATAAAAAATATGAACCAAATCAGTGTTTTGCAGTTATTATGTCAGAAGATGGAGGGATAAAGGTAGAAATAGGAAGTCCATAAACTTCATAAAGGATATAGCTGCTTTATGAAGGGTTCATATGTGATTTTAGAGGAACACAGAAATGTTAAATTTATGCAACAACGTAAAAGACCCAGCAGATTTATTCAGCAAAGAGAAAAAAATTGTCTTATATGGTGCGGGGGCATCAGCAAAACTGATTCTGGCCTCCTATTATAAAAGGGGACTAAGCGGTTCTCTTGTCTTTATTGTAGACCAAAATGAAGCCCTGGACGGGACTTTCTGTACCATTAACGACATTAAAGTAAAAGTCATTTCACTTAAGCATTTCTGCCGGGATTACGCCTCCCGGATGCATGAGTTTGCCCTGTTATTCAGCCTGTATTATTCCTTATCCATTATAGGCGGACTGGATACCATCCCCGAACTTGACGGTGTGAGGGCATATATTTTTTCTGTCATTCTCAACAGGAAAACGCCGGCGCCTTTTGAACTTAGAAGTCTGGAGACACCCCGGATACCAAAGATTATCCATTATTTTTGGATCGGCGGGCAGAAGCTGCCTAAGGAGTATGCAGAGAATATAGAATCATGGAAGAAATATTGTCCCGGATATGAAGTGATTCAGTGGGATGAGTCAAACTATGATTTTACAAAATACCGATATGCAAAGGAAGCTGTGGAAAATAAACAGTATATGTATGCTACGGATTTGGCGAGAAAAGATGTCTTGTTCCAGTATGGCGGTATTTATTTTGACACGGATGTGGAACTTTTGCATCCTATTGACGATCTGTTATACAATGAAGCCTTTATAGGGATTGACGATGGAGGACAGGTGAACTCCGGTTCCGGGCTGGGGGCTGTCAAAGGCAGCCAAATCATAGGAGAACTGCTGGATATTTACAGGGATATGCCCTTTGTCAATGGGGACGGCAGTTTTAATCTGTCCTTTAATACCTATTATGAGACAAAATATATGATAGAGAGAGGGTATCTGGTTCGGAATGAGTATCAGAAAATAGGAGACATGGTGTGCTTTCCAAGGGAAGTGTTCATGCCGGAAGGGGTGGTTGGGCTTAGGGACGATTACACAGAAAAGACCCTTGCCAACCACAAAATCAATCCCTATGACAAAACCCATTGCCGGAAGGTGCTTGAGAGAGTCAAAGACCCGGGCTGCGCGGGTTTTGGCAGCCATTTGGATGGCGGCTTGCAGTGAAAGTATCAAATGGCAGGAAGGGAGAGTAGCATGCAGACTTCCATAACGATTTACGGCGCCCAGATGGTGGCCGTAAGTGTTTATTATGCGATAAAAGAATTATACAGTGAATGCCGTATCCAGTGCTTTCTGGTCAAAGAGCAGGCAGGCAATCCTTATGCCATTGACGGAATTCCTGTCTTAACACTGGACAAATACCAGGAAACCCATATCAAAGTGCTGATTGCAACGCCGGAGAACCACCATCCGGCTATTATCAGGGATTTAGAGGCAAAGGGCATCAAAGATCACTTGTGTATGGATTCCCAAAAAGAAGCCGCGCTGATGGAGCGGTACTATGAAAAAAAAGGATACCGGATTTTACATGCTTATCCGGCCGGAAGCAGCCGGGCCGGGCTTTCTATATTTATGTCCAAATTTTACCGGGATCAGCCTTTAAAAGGGGACTATCAGACACCCGATTGGATCTATCCCATTCAGGCCGGGGCAGCGCTGACAGATATCCGCATCGCCCGGATCTGCGATAACCAGGGGGACAACATTTCAGAAAAAAATGGAAATTACAGTGAATTATCCGCTCTGTACTGGGTAGGAAAACATGCAGATGGGGATTATCTCGGGCTGTTTCACTACAGGCGCATTCTGGATGTACAGGAGGAGGACCTATACCGTATCAAAGAAAATGACATTGATGTCATCCTTCCTTTTCCTACCATACATTATCCCAGCATAAACGAGCATCACAAGCGTTATTTAAAGGAACAGGACTGGGAGGCTATGGTACAGGCGCTGGCAGAGTGCGCACCGCCTTACGCAAGGGCACTCCCGCAGATTTTTACCGGACAGTATTTTTATAATTACAATATGCTGGTTGCAAAAAAACAGATATTTCAGGATTTCTGTAACTGGATGTATCCAATTCTTGCGCGGACGGAAGAACTTAGCGAGCCAAAGGGATGGGAGCGGACGGACCGTTATATAGGGTACCTTGGGGAAAATCTGACAGCCCTTTATTTTTTGTACCACCAAAATGATTTTCATATTGCACATACGGGGAGACGGATGCTTGTGTAGGGGAGGACTGGAGATAAAAAATTTGGGGATCGTCTGGTGATAAAATATTGGCTAAATACCAGATATTGTAGATACCTTTACAAAGTGATTTGCTGGCGGCCATATATGGTATTGTGCAGTTTTTCTTTAGAGCTTTTAGGCGAAAATATTTTGCATGACAAATGAAAAACTGCGTGATATATTTTTTCTAAAGCATACATTCTATAGCGCAATCATATCTCCTGCCGCAAACGATACAACAATGGCTGTTGCTTTATTCACAATAAGCTGGCTCGCGGATCGGGTCAGGGATATCTGAAAGGAAAGTAGAACGGTCAATAGTAATGTGGCTTGAAATCGGATAGGTGTAGACAAAGGGAAAGAAGGAACTATGAATTTATATCAATGTGAGTTAGAGAAAATAAGCAGACTGAATCTGCCCTGGGGAAATTTCTTTGGCAGGACGGTTATGATCTCCGGTGCTACTGGCATGATAGGAAAATGCCTGATCGACTTTTTTATGCTTTTAAATACAATGGCGCAAACGCCTGTTAAAATAATTGCATTAAGCAGAAGTAAAGAGCGGGCAGGGGAGCGGTTTTCGTCCTGCTGGGAGAATGAGAATTTCCGGCATATTTCCTGCGATGTCAACAGGGAGATACCGGAATGCGGAAAGGCTGATTATATTATCCATGCAGCCAGCAATACCCATCCTGTCCAGTATGCCGGGGATTCCATAGGGACCATTGCATCAAATGTGACCGGTACCGGAAAGCTTCTGGATTATGCGGTCAGTCATGGTGCACAGCACTTCTGCTTTATTTCCTCTGTGGAAATATACGGGGAGAACCGTGGGGATACAGAGAAGTTTGAGGAGCAGTACTTAGGGTACATTGACTGCAATACGCTCCGGGCAGGCTACCCTGAGAGCAAACGTCTGGGGGAAACTTTATGCAATGCCTATCATCAGACATATGGGCTTTCGTTTACGATACCCAGGCTTTCCCGGGTATACGGCCCGACCATGCTTCCTTCTGACACGAAAGCAATTTCACAGTTTATTAAAAAAGCGGCAGCAGGGGAGGATATTGTCCTCAAGAGTGAGGGAGGCCAGATGTATTCCTATACCTTTGTGACGGATGCGGTGTCCGGTATTTTGTATACAATCCTTCTGGGAAATTCCGGCCAAGCTTATAATGTGGCGGACGAAAAATCAGATATTGCGTTGAAAGATCTGGCCGGGTATCTGGCGGATATTGCAGGCACACAGGTGGTTTTCCAACTCCCGGATGATAATGAGAGCCGTGGATATTCAACGGCAACCAAGGCTATGCTGGATGCTTCCAGACTATGCAGTCTTGGATGGAAGCCGCAGGTACACATGGAGGAAGGGCTTCAGTGTACGGTGGAAGCTTTTGCCGAAAAGAAAAATGAATTGAACTGATACACTTTCAATGGTGGATGAGGCGTATCGGCTTTTGATTCCCGCGGGCAATGAGACAAGCGGATGCGTCAGCATCCATTTG
>ERZ808046.1458-NODE-1458-length-10370-cov-3.030215_pt1 | contig 10370 bp, 7 predicted proteins | sample MGYA00380196_ERZ808046 | MGnify/ENA primary metagenome ERZ808046 (study PRJEB31490, sample SAMN06133421) | mouse gut metagenome | isolation source: Z6_2 | host: mice | place: China: Chengdu | collected 2015-05 ...
ATTTTCATGCGTATTATGTGATTGGGTTCATAGAGGAAGGGCAGCGTGTTTTATCCTGTAAAAATAAGGAGTACACCATAGAAAAAGGGAATATGATACTTTTTAATCCGGGTGATAATCATGCGTGTGTCCAAAGTGGTGACGGCACCTTTGATTATCGATGTTTTAATATTTCCGAAAGCATCATGCTTGACTTAGCGGAAGAAGTAACAGGAAAAAGGGAACTTCCCGTTTTTTCAAAAAATGTCATTTGTGACGAAGAAATTACTTGTTATCTGCGCCCGCTTCACGAAATGGTTATGAACGGCACTTCTGATTTTGGAAAAGAAGAAAGCCTTTTGTTCCTCATCTCTGCTCTGATACAAAGTTACGGACAGTCCTTTGAAAGCTGCGTGCCGGAATGCCGGCAGGAAATTGAAAAAGCCTGTGAATTTATCCGCCAGCATTTGCATGAACGAATCGATTTAGACCAGATATGCCGTTATGCCGGATTAAGTAAATCTACCCTGTTGCGTGCCTTTACAAAATCAAAAGGGATTACGCCTTACCGCTATTTAGAAACAATTCGTATCAATGAGGCAAAAGCTCTTTTGGAAAAAGGGATGCAGCCCATAGACGCCGCCATGCAGACAGGATTTTCAGACCAAAGCCATTTCACAAATTATTTTAACCGCTTTATCGGGCTTGCCCCCGGCGTTTATCGTGAAATATTCTTTGGCAAGGATAAGAACAGGGAGTGATGGTATGGAGAACAGAAAAACACTTGGACATTTAGCGGCACTATTAACGATTGTGATTTGGGGAACGACTTTTATCTCAACAAAAATTCTGTTAGTGGATTTTCAGCCTGTGGAAATTCTCTTTTTCCGCTTTGTTATGGGCTTTTTGGTTTTATTGGCAGCATATCCACATATATTAAAGACCACAGACTATAAGCAGGAATTGACCTTTGCTCTTGCAGGACTGTGCGGAATATGCCTGTATTACCTGTTGGAAAATATCGCCTTGACTTTTACATTAGCGTCCAACGTGGGCGTGATCATATCCATTGCCCCGTTCTTTACGGCAATACTGGCGCATTTTGCTATGAAGTCCGAGGAAAAATTACGCTCACAATTCTTTATCGGATTTGTTGTTGCAATGGCAGGTATTATCTTAATCAGTTTTAATGGACGGGAATTAGCGCTTAATCCTTTTGGAGATTTGCTTGCGGTCGCTGCTTCTCTTGTTTGGGCTTGTTATTCCATATTGACAAGGAAAATCAGCAGCTTCGGCTATCCTGTCATACTTTCTACACGGAGGACATTTTTTTATGGGATTTTATTTATGATACCGGCACTGTTCATTTTTGATTTTCAACCGGATCTATCCCGGTTCACAAATATAACATACCTGTTCAATATCCTGTATTTAGGGTTAGGGGCTTCTGCCCTGTGCTTTGTCACATGGAATTTTGCTGTGAAAGAATTAGGCGCGGTAAAAACCAGCGTATATATTTATATGGTTCCTGTAATAACAGTTATAACCTCTGTTTTGATTTTATATGAGCAGTTGACTTTATTAGCAGGAGCAGGAACGATTTTGACTTTGATAGGATTATTCCTGTCAGAATATAAGGCGGAAAGGAAAATCCATAAATACATTCAAAGCTAGAGCGTGTTTGAAAATTGCTTTCTGTCAGATGTGCGTCACAGTTTGTGGGAGACTAAGAGCATGAATGCTCTGCCAAATGAAGGGCGCATAGCGGGCTATGTAACCTGAATTTGGCACAAATATCACGCAAAATGGGGCGTGCAGATGGCAGGAATGATTTTTCAAACACGTTCTAGCCTGCACCAGAAAAGGGGTTCGGACGTATAAGAAAGGACTGAACATGTTCAGTCCTTTCTATCTTCCAAATCATTTTACTTAGGCGGCAACCTGCCTGCTTTCAACTGTCAGGTTCCCTTAAAACCCCTGATTTACTCATTCTTATTTCAGTTTCCAGATATCCCTGTTGTATTCTGCAATGGTTCTGTCAGATGAGAAAAATCCGGCTTTTGCAATATTTACAAGCATCATCTTCTTCCACTTATCACGGTCTTCATAGTCCGCAAATGCTTTGTCCTTTGCGGCAATATAATCTTCCAGATCAAGAAGGGTCATAAACCAGTCTTTGCCCACCAGTTCTTTATGGAGGCGTTCCAGATTTTCCTTATGTCCTGCTTTCAGGGCTTCCTTGCTTATGATAAAGTCAACTGCTTTTTTGATAACAGGACTCTTTTCGTAGAAATCTTTTGCCACATAGTCTGCTTTCTCGTAGTGTGCAATGACTTCCTCGGATTTCTCCCCAAAAATGTAGATATTGTCATCGCCTACCAGCTCATGGATCTCCACGTTCGCCCCGTCGGATGTTCCAAGGGTAACGGCGCCGTTTAACATAAATTTCATGTTTCCGGTACCGGATGCCTCTTTAGAAGCAAGGGAGATCTGCTCGGAAATATCGCAGGCAGGGATCAGCTTCTCTGCATAGCTTACATTATAATTTTCAACCATAAGCACTGTCATATAAGGGCTCACATCCGGGTCGTTGTTTACGATTTCTTCCAGCACAAGAAGAAGGTGGATGATATCCTGTGCAATGACATAAGCCGGGGCTGCCTTGGCACCGAAGATGAATGTAAGGGGCCTTACAGGCTTCTTGCCGCTCTTGATTTCAAGATATTTATGGATGATGTAAAGGGCGTTCATCTGCTGGCGTTTATACTCGTGAAGTCTCTTCACCTGAATGTCAAAGACTGACTCAGGATTTAAGGTAACGTCTTCCATTTCTTTTACATAAGCTGCCAGATCCTTTTTCCGGTTCATCTTGATTTCCGCGATACGGTCAAGAACTGCCTGGTCGTCCTTGTACTCAAGAAGCTTCTCAAGCTTGTCAGCATCCTTCTTGAAGCCGTCCCCGATGGTTTTGGCAAGGAAACCTGCCAGCTCGCGGTTACAGCTAAGAAGCCATCTTCTAAATGTGATGCCGTTGGTCTTGTTATTGAATTTTTCAGGATAAATCTTATAGAACTCATTTAACTCTGAATTCTTTAAGATTTCCGTATGAATGGCAGCAACGCCGTTCACTGAAAAACCGAAATGGATGTCAATGTTTGCCATATGGACTCTGTCATTTTCATCAATGATCTGTACTTTCGGCTCATCGTATTTCGCTGCCACTCTCTTATCCAGCTCCTTGATATAAGGCACTAACTGGGGAACTACCTTCTCCAGATACTTAAGGGGCCATTTTTCAAGGGCTTCCGCAAGAATTGTGTGGTTTGTATAAGCGCAGGTCTTACTTACCACTTCGATTGCTTCATCCATAGCAAAGGCTTTCTCTTCCACAAGGATGCGGATAAGCTCAGGGATCACCATGGTAGGGTGTGTATCATTGATCTGGATGACTGCATGCTCGTTCATCTTACGCAGGTCATACTTCTTTTCTTTCATTTCACGCAGGATAAGCTGGGCTGCATTTGACACCATAAAATACTGCTGGTAGATACGCAGCAGGTTGCCTGCCTCGTCAGAATCATCCGGGTATAAAAACAAGGTAAGGTTCTTTTCAATCTGTTCCTTGTCAAAGTTGATTCCTTCCTCCACCAAATCTTCGTCAATGGATTCAATGTCAAACAGTCTCAGTTTATTGACACCACTGTCATAACCAGCGACATCAATGTCAAAAAGTCGGGAAGTCACTTTCTTGTCGCCAAAACATACGTCAAATGACACATCTGTTTTCGTCAGCCATGACTGTTCTTCCATCCAGTCATTTTTCTCCGCTTTCTGGAGCTTATCCTTAAATACCTGCTTGAAAAGGCCGAAATGATAATTCAGTCCGATCCCTTCCCCGGGAAGCCCCAGTGTTGCAATGGAATCCAGAAAACATGCTGCCAGTCTGCCAAGTCCGCCGTTTCCAAGGGAAGGCTCCGGCTCAACCTCCTCAATAACAGAAAGGTTCTTTCCGTTTTTCTTAAGAATTTCATCAATCTTGTCGTATACCCCAAGATTGATCAGATTGTTGGACAATAATTTCCCGATAAGAAACTCAGCGGAGATATAATAGATCTTCTTCTCCCCTTCATTGGTGTCTGATACTGCCATCAGTCTTTTGGTATACGTCAGTACCGTATAATATGTCTCCTGGTCGGAAAGCTGTGCAAGTGATTTGCCAAACAAAGACTGGGCAACGTCCTCAAGCTGCCCCTCCATGTTCAAAACCAATACATCCTTCTGTAAATTTGTTTGTGCTGCCATAATTCCCTCCTGAATTTTTTCTCCACTATATTATTCCAAATATTTCCCGTTGACATACTGCAAGTTTACCACAAGAAAACGTTTTCCGCAAGTCCAAATTAAAAAAACTTGAATTTTCATATGTAAATGTTGTAAACCTGTCTCTAGCAGATAATATCCATGTACTTCATCCGTGCAATTGTATAGGGCGTTCTCACATTTTGTCCGCACTTTCCGCACATGAGCTGCTGCAGTTCTTCCATTGCCTTTTCTGAAACCCCGGAAAAATCCTGGCGGATGGTGTTCATCTGCTTTCCCACATATCCCATCAGGATAATCCCGTCAAATCCGCATACCGGCCTGAAAATATCCATTTCCGTCAGTGCTTTCATGGCGCCGATCGCCATCAGATCAGAAGCGCAGACCACAACATCTTTATTTCTCCCGTATTTCATGGTGATGTTCCGCGCCTTAAGCTCTGAAAATTCCCCATTTTTCACCAGCATGGTCAGTTCCAGTTCCTCCACCAGTTCCCGCATACCGGCAAGGCGTTCATCCGTAACATAGCCGTTGCGTTTCCCGGCTATATAGAGAACGCGCCTGCAATTATTATCTATTATTGTCTTTTTGGCCACATCATACTGGGCCTTCTGGTGGTCTATCCCGATGGAGGAAGTATTCTCATTGACGATCGGTGCATCCACCACCACGCATTTGAACTCCTGTCTTACAATCAGTTCATGCAAAACTTTATCTTCTTTGGAAAGCCCGTAAATGATGATTCCTGCGATACTCTGGGACTGTAGATATCTGGTTACTTCCTCCACAGTCCTATCCTTGAACATAGAAAAAAATAATGTGATCACATCAAGATTTAAATCCATTGCTTTACTAATTGCACCGTGGATATACTGCATATCAATCTCATCAACTGCCTGGGTCTTCACACTTAAGTTCACCAGCAGGGCCACTCTGCCCGTCCGCTTGGAAGAAAGCGCTGCGGCCACAGAGTTGGGTACGAAATTCAGTTCCTCCACGGCTGTATTTACTTTGATTTTTGTTTCCTCACTGACATTTGGGTAATGATTCAGAACCTTGGAAACGGTGGAAATTGCCACTCCTGCATGCTTTGCAACATCTTTGATCGATACCATATTGCCTCCGGAATTCTGTTGGAAAACGATTTCTTTATCATCATACCCAATATTTTCCTAAAATGCAAGCACTTTTTGAATGGTCAGTTTTACTTCTTCGTTGTCATAGGGTTTAACAATAAATTCCGCAGCGCCGCATTTGATTGCCTGGATCATTTTTTCTTTCTGTCCGGCGGCCGTGATCATAATCACCTTTGCTTCCCCGTTATACTGCTTGATCATCTGCAATGACTCAAGCCCGTCCAGTACCGGCATGGTTATGTCAAGGGTCACAAGGTCGGGATTGACCTCTTTAAATTTCTGGTAGCCGTCTTCTCCGTTTACCCCTTCTGCAACAACCACATGTCCCGCTTCTTCCAGCATGCTCCTTAGCATCTTCCGTGATGTCCTGGAATCATCCACAATTAAAATATTCGCCATATTTACGCCTCCTGCCTGATCTCAATTTTATTTCCTATTGCCATAATAAAATTAACGGTGTCTCCCTTTATGTGCAGAGGAAGCACCAGCATTTCATCCCCCGCGATTTCCGTGATTTCCGTTGAAAATTCCGGCGGATACAAATCCATAAAAATCCCTTTCTGGCTCTGGCTCCTTGCATAAAGCCCGTTGATGCAGTTTAAAAGCTCTCCAACTGCATCCAAAGCGTCCTCATCTACCTGTTCAAAGTCTTCCTTCCCAAAAATAGAAGCGGTCTTAAGCAGGGCCTGCCCTCTGCCGGCCATACCGCAGGTTACACAGGGATTTCCCTCCACATACTGTATTGCCCCGTTTTCTGTCCCGCAGCTTTTGGTAATATATGCTTTATCAGGATAAACCTCCCCGTCCACACAGCGCATGACCGTACGCAGAGCAGTGCCTGCAAGATCCAGATATTTTTCACTGTCAATGGGCATATAAAGAGGAAGTATCCTTGCTGCATCGTCACTTTTCAAATCTTCAATGTCGGAATTGGTTAACTGGTTTTCGCGCTGGAAATCAAGCATATATAATTCCAACTGCTCTATGGTCATCAACTGGAGGTTTTCCATTGCCTGGGCAAACGCCAGATAAGCATTTCCCTGCTTTTTGAGAAGCGACTCCACCTGGCCCTTCGTCAAATACTTCTTTTCTACTGCAATATCCCCAAAGGGTTTATCCATCACCGCCTGCAGGTTGTTTACCCTTACCGCCTCGTCGTGACCCATCAAGCCTTCCGCTACTGCTATTAACCCCAGCTTCACACAAACTTTCCTCTGCTCGGCAGACAGGTCATTGAACTGCTCGTAAGTGATTAGTCCCTTTTCCAATAAATAATTACCCACTATACTCGAAATCATTCTTTAACCTCCTCCATAATGATACATAATTTTAGAATAATATATTTATTGATTTAAGTCAACGAAAAGTGACATATCCACCCGGAAAACCTGCTGGCTGCCAGTCAAATTTAACAGCCGGACGCCGCACAAGAAAGGCTGACCAGTCCAGTCAGCCTTTTATTACTGTAAGCTGCCTTACGAAGCGCGGCAGTCTTTGTTCCCTATTTCCTGATATTTATTTTCTTACCAGATGGCGGGGTGTTCCGTTTACGAAAACAGGAAGCAGTTCGCCCATAATAAGGGGTCTTGCGTATTTGATGTAGCCCTCATTCAATCCGCATCCATCCTCAGTGATCCACTCTGCCGGAACAGGTCTTTCCACGTTTGCAATGGCATGGATGTCATATGCGCTTGTGCCGCACTGGTAAGGGTCGTCCCCGTTTCTGTCAAGGGTGATCATCATGCCTGTCTTGCCTTCTTCTGCCGCAGCCACTGCATCATGTCCAACCTGGAAAGCTTCGTTGATGTCTGTAAGGGAAGCAAGGTGGGTAGCTGCACGCTGGAGAGTTGAAAACTCAATTGCCCTGGTCTTTAATCCTGTCTCTGCTGCGATCTGCTGTGCAAGATATGCTGCTGTACCAGACATCTGCTTATGTCCAAAAGCATCTACCGGAACATTTTCATTTGCCACTTCACAGACATAACGTCCGTCAGCAAGGTGAATACCTTCTGATACGGCAATCACTACAGAGGATTTGGTTGCTGCCAGAGTTTTAACCTTTTCCATGAAAGCATCCATATCAAAGACTTTTTCAGGCAGGTAAATAGCGTCTGCGCCGCTGCAGTCGTCTCCCTTTGCAAGGGCTGCTGCTGCTGTAAGCCATCCAGCATTACGTCCCATGATCTCTACGATACAAATGGTAGGTTTCTTAGCGCCGAAAGATTCATTGTCGCGGATGATCTCTTTTAAGCTGGAAGCAATATATTTCGCTGCGCTTCCGTAGCCGGGACAGTGATCAGTAACAGGAAGATCATTGTCGATCGTCTTGGGAACTCCCATAAACCTTTGTGACTTTCCGTGGGCTGCTGCATAGTCGGACAGCATTTTAACGGTATCCATGGAATCATTTCCGCCTGCATAAAACAGACATTCAATATCATGCTTTTCCATAATTTCAAACACCTTTTCATAGACATCTTCATGTCCTTCAATTTTAGGCATTTTGAAACGGCAGGAACCTAAAAATGCAGAAGGGGTTCTCTTCAGCAATTCTATTCCTGTAGGATCGTCCAGATAATCCTCAAGCTCGATCATTCTGTCCTCCAGGAAACCTTCAATCCCGTGAACCATGCCATAAACTTTCTTTACACCAAGTTCTTTCGCTGCTGCATACACACCTGCCACAGATGAATTGATTACGGCTGTAGGCCCGCCGGACTGTCCAACAACAATATTACCTTTCATTTCAATCTCTCCTTTATCTTGATTCGCTTTTTATAAACATCATTAGAAGTATACCAGATTCCATTTTTTCTGACAAGTATCATTCTGGCAATTACTGCCGCTGTAAACCATTACTGGCAGAGCTTTCTTTAAATGAAAGACACAACACAGTAGACAGCATAAATTCCCAGAAGCACGACTCCCTGGATTCGTGAGGATTTCTTTCTGATAAGGATAGGCACCAGCAAAACTGCCATGACCAGACACGCTAAAGGCATGTCTACACGGATGGTTGACGGTTCCAGCGGGATGCCCGCAACAGCCGCCGGAATTCCGATGACAAGAAGCATGTTCAGAATATTGGCCCCGATGACATTTCCAAGCCCTACATTTCCATACCCTTTGATCAATGACATGATGGATGTCACCAGCTCCGGCAGGGAAGTGCCCAGGGCAATAAAGGTCACTGCAATGACACGCTCCGGAACGCCAATGGTCTTTGCAATGAAAATACCATTGTCCACTAAAAGATTGGCTCCCACATAGAGCAGCAGCGCACAGACAGCCAGTGTGACGATCTGCAGGAACATAGAAATCTCCTTACTTCCCTCCTCGTCTTTTTCTTCGTCCCCGCCTTCTTTGGAAGAACGCTTAATATTCAAATACGCATACACGGCAAACAGGATAAGCATAGCGATCCCTGCCGTACGGTCAAAAGTCCCTGTCACAAAACCGTACCCATTCATAACAATCAGCACAATAAAGAAAAACGCGCTGCGCCAGGCCATGGAGGAAAATTCCACCTTCCGGGACGGCCGTATGGTCTGAGTCAGCCCTGCAATCAGTGCCGTGTTGCAGATAATAGATCCAAAGGCATTGCCCGCCGCAATAGCTGCCGAACCGTCAAAAGCCGCTGTGGTGGAAACCAGAATCTCCGGCAGAGTGGTGCCCAGGCTTACAATGGTCGCTCCCACTACGATCTGCGGTATGCCAAGCTTTCTGGCGATTGCCACAGCCGCATCTACCAGGCGGTCGCCGCCCAGACATATTAAAACAAGCCCAACTACAAATAACAAAACTGCATTTACCATTTTTTAAGTTCCTTTCGTCCTTTGCTGTTATATTTTAGTAGTGTTCCCATGAATTTGTCCGGAATTCATCCATGGGTTTGTGTGCCTCACTGTCAAATCTCTATAGCCCATTGCCAGTACAGTCAGTGATTCACAGGCACGTCTGCCCGGCTTACCGGCCGCCAGCAAAAAAAGAGACTAACGACACACAAATAAGTTGTGTCAAAAGTCTCGTACTTCCCTACTATTCGGAAGTGTCCAGCCACAGCTATGCCGGGGATTGTTGGCTGAACCTTTTTTACTACTCCCTCTTAACTATAATAGACTTTACCAAAAAATCCCCTTTCTGTCAAACAATATTTTCCAGAGTTTCCCTTGACACAATCTTTTTTATATGCGTAAAGAATAAAACCGAAGCTACCGTTGCCGAAAGGATATCGGAAATCGGCTCCGCATAATAAATTCCCATCACGCCGAACCTAAGGGGCAGAATCAGCGCAAGAGGCACCAGAAGCAGCACTTTTCTGAAAACCGCAATAAACAGGGAAATTTTTGCCTGTCCAAGGGCAAGGAAAGTTGGCTGAATCCCGTTCTGCAGTCCGAACACCAGCATACCGCACATGAAAATGGGCATCATTTTCCCCACCAGCGCAATCAATTCCGCATCATTGGTAAACAGCGAAGCAAAAAATTCAGGGAACACTATCACCAGAGCAGTAGCCCCCGCAGAAAAAGCAAAGCAGATTCCAATCATCCGCCGGTAGAGCTTTTTCACCCGGTCAAAATCACCGGCGCCGAAATTGTAGCTGATAATGGGCTGCACACCCTGAGTAAATCCGCCAATCGGCGCAGAGTACATCTGCATCACGCTCTGCATAATTGTGAGAGAACCCACATAAATATCGCCGCCGTATCTCTGCAGGCCGCTGTTTAATACGATGCTGATTAAGCTTTCCGTGGCGCGCATGATAAAAGGCGAGACCCCCAGCGCCATGATTCTTCCAATCACAGGCCAGTCGGGCTTTAACGCCTCCTTTTTGATTGTAAGGGAAGACTTTCTGCTCACAAGAAAGCCCACCGTCCAGAGCGCGCTCAGCAGCTGGGAAATCACCGTAGCTCTTGCCGCCCCTTTTACCCCCAT
>ERZ808046.1460-NODE-1460-length-10345-cov-3.106350_pt1 | contig 10345 bp, 11 predicted proteins | sample MGYA00380196_ERZ808046 | MGnify/ENA primary metagenome ERZ808046 (study PRJEB31490, sample SAMN06133421) | mouse gut metagenome | isolation source: Z6_2 | host: mice | place: China: Chengdu | collected 2015-05 ...
TATCTGCCAAAGAGAGCTGTTTGTATGGTATCATAGGTATCAGAATAACTCCTTTCCTGATGCATGGTTTATAGTTTTTGGACAACTCTATTATACCATATCCGGTGAGGAGTTATTTTAATTTATAACAAAAAGAATCCCGTAATTATGCGGGGTTTGGCGTTTCGCAAACGCCTAGATAAAATTATAAAATGCGAGGAGTTTTTAAAATGGAGAGAAATGAGATTGTTAAGTCCGAAATTGGGGCAGAAGCTGCCTGGAGAGGATTTTCTACTCAGACATTATATAGCAAAACGTCTTTTGACAGCAGAAAATTTAGAAGATGTCTGAAGTTTCAAGTTATGGTTCATTTTATCAATGCAAGATCTGGTAAAAGAGAATCTAATATCCCTCAACCCCGTATAAATCCAGCATTCCATTAAAAAGTTCGCAAAACAGATGGTAAAAAAGATTGCAGGATTTAACTTGGAGGGAATTTTGCGGAAGAACGCAGTTAAAAATGGCAAGGTGCTGGATATGAAAATGTATTCTTTGGTTAAGGAGGAAGTATGATGCAGGTAATAGATTATTATAATTGTGACCGGCAGGAACATTGGCTTGCACAAATAAAGAAAAGCGACTGGGCGGCAGGTCAGTTTCTTTATGAATTATTAAGTGAAAACAAGTTTAAGGATGCTGTGGGAGAAAAATCTAAGGTATTAATGCTGGTAAATGGGGATGAACTCATTTCGTTCTGCACCTATGCGGAAAAGGATGATATCCAGCCCACAAATTTAACTCCCTGGATGGGATTTGTTTATACTTTTCCAAAATACAGGGGAAATCATTGCATGGAGGAATTATTTCTGGAGGTTGAGAGGCTTGCCAGAGCTGAAAAGGTACATGATGTCTTTATTTCAACAGGTCATACAGGGTTATATGAAAAATATGGCTGTGAATTTTATCAGATGATGGAGGATATGTCTGGTGAGTCTGCCAGAGTTTATAGAAAACATATAGACTAAAAAATGATTTAATTTACTTAGAATTTGTACGCGGTGCCCATTTGCAATAATTTTTCTTACAATAATATTATACCACAAAAATGCTTATAATTAAAGACTGGTAACTACATCCATGCAATGTTAGTATAGTAACTGCTCGCTTCTATAAGGAGAAAACGCGGCAGAAAGGAAGTTGAACTCTATTTACGCTTTACTATATTGAATGGTTCAAAAGTCAGGTCTTAGGAGGTAGGTATGGGGAAAAATTGGATTGATTTATTACAGCAGCAAAACCAGTTGGGCAAAGTGGTAGAGACAAACCGGATTACGCAAAAATATGGACTTACTCTTAGCAAGGAAGAGGCACAGCTGCTTTTGAGCGAGCGCAGTTTTGCACTGAGAGAGCAGAAAAGGGTGGAATTTGGAGAAGGGATAACGCCTAAAATTATTTATGAATTTTGTGATTCGGATTTTATTGATCAGAATAATTATGTTCAGACAATGATTCGATTACAGGAAATATTTTACTTATATAAAAATGAAATGCAGGATGAAATATCGGATGATGAGCTTTTGCATTTTATGAAAGAGCAGTTTGAAGAAAAGTGCTTTGGGGATTTGGATTATTTGGAAGGCACGTGTCTTTTGATTTTTTCCCAGGCAGTCAGAGCCGGGTACCGGGGATATAAAGCTTCAGAAGGACGGGGAGAATATGAACAATTTGACGAGGTTTCAAGGTGGGATTACGAACTATATCTTGAAGCTTTAAAAGAGCTTTTATGGAGGTGACCGGCATATGAATTATGAAATGGAAGAATTAATGCCGATCGTAAGCGGTCTGGCAGAAAAATATAATGCTTTTGAGAGTACTTCAATGACTTATGAAAAAGCAGAGCAGCTTTTGGGAGCTGTAATTTATTGCATCAATGAAGTGATAAGGGAAGAGAAGGATTTAAGTGCAGTACTTTCAAAAAAAGGATTACCGGCGAAAAGAGCCTATGAGATAGGAGCTGAAAGGGTATCTGACAAGACCAGGGAAGCACTGGAAATGTACAATAAGATTCTGCCCAAATTAATTGACTGTGGAAATATATGTTTGCATGACACTTTCGTAAAAGCAATTCCGGAATTTTTCAAGTGGTATGATGTGAAATTTGCACCACAGGATGAAATTATAACATTGGATTATCCGGTTTTAAAGGATATTTCCCAGCTTATGGGGGTTGATAAGGTTTATGAATTTATAAATTGCATCCGTTTAGAACAGCAATTTTTCAGCGTATTTAATGAAGAAGATCTGCGCCATATACTTGCAAGGCATGAAAAGCAATATGAGGACAGCATGGATAATATTTGTGAAGTTGTCTTAACCAATATGATGATGCATATTTTAGCAGGAAAAACTTTGGCTGACCAGGAGTTTACAGAAAAGGATTATCAGCAGATTAAAGATATTTTTATACAGGAAAGCCTTGAAAAGATCAATGAAAAGCTGGAAAATGCAATTAAGGTATTTGTGCAGGAGTACTTTGACGATAAAGAGGAATTGTTCATTTATCTTACAGCTCCTGTGAAAGGCATTACCTTTCGAATGAAAAATGCGGCAGTTTACGGTATGCTTTCATTAGGTATTTGGTGATAATGAAGCAACAAAAAACTGGGAGATTTCCTGCCATAAATGCAGGGACATCTGCCCATATAATTTTGGATATCAAATTAAGGAGTGAGGAAAGTGATTATGAAAAAGATTTTAGTTACGGGCGGAACGGTATTTGTCAGTAAATACATTGCAGAGTATTATGTAAAATCAGGAAATGAGGTGTACGTGCTTAACAGAAATCATCATCCCCAGCCGAAAGGAACCTTTCTGATTGAGGCGGACAGACATAGCCTTGGCGGTCGATTAAAGGATTACGTATTTGATGCAGTCCTAGATGTTACATCATATACGGGCAGGGATGTGGAACTGTTGCTGGACGCACTGGGAGAATTTAAGGATTATGTCCTGATCAGCTCAAGCGCGGTGTATCCTGAATATTTGCCACAGCCTTTTACAGAAGAGCAGGAAACCGGCGAAAATAAATATTGGGGAGCTTATGGAACCGGGAAGATTGCTGCGGAGCAGGCACTTTTGAAACAGGTTCCTTCTGCCTATGTTTTTCGTCCGCCATACCTTTATGGCCCCATGAATAATGTATACCGGGAGGCTTTTGTATTTGAATGTGCGGAAAAGAACCGGAAGTTTTATCTGCCGCAAAAGGGGGAGATGGAACTCCAGTTTTTTCACGTGGAGGATCTTTGCAGATGCATAGACAGTGTTTTGGAAAAACATCCTGAGAAGCATATATTTAATGTTGGCAATGAAGATACGGTTTCCATTCGGGAATGGGTAAAACTTTGTTATGCGGCAGTTGGATGGAGGCCGGAGTATGCAGAGGTTCATTCAGACATTAACCCCAGAGAGTATTTTCCTTTTTATGATTATGAATACAAGCTGGATGTAAAAGAACAGCACCGGCTGATTTCCGATACAATGCCATTACAGGAAGGGCTTAAAGAAGCTTATCTATGGTATCAGAATCACAAAGAGGAAGTAAACAGAAAGGACTATATTAAATATATAGATGAAAAGCTTTGCGCCAGCTAAGTCTGGTTAACTGCTAAGATCAGGTGTGGGAAATGGACCTGCATTTGGCGCATATTTACCTATAAAGAAATGCGAGGTTGACGGACCGGCACATGTTTGATTAAATGAGGATAGAAAAGGAACAGGAGGAAATTTGCATGAAGAAGGATTGTGGTGTGATTGCATAGCAGTGGCTATTGCAAACATATGAAAATGAATGTTATAGCCATTGCATACCTGAAGAAAAATTTTAGGAGGGCAATCATGGGCTATGTAAAGGCAGAGGATGTTCTGCCGGAAGAAGTACTTGAGTGGATTAGGCAGTATATTGACGGCGAGTTGATTTATATTCCAAGGAAGGGAGAAAAACGCTGCTGGGGTTCCGGAACAGGAATACGTGACAGCCTGGGATTCAGAAATGAAACTATCTTTAGAAAGCATCTGCAGGGAATGTCAGTGCATGAACTGGCGGAGGAATATTGCTTGTCAGTGAAAAGTATACAGAGAATTATAAGAAATTATAGAGTGAAGAAGGAGTTCTGACATATAAGGGGAAATTAAATTGAATAGAGAAAATAAAAGAAAGTCCTTTGAAAAAGGATACTATAAAAGGCATGCCTGCAGAGAGATATTTACCTGCAAGCTTTGCGGAAGAGAAGTGATGCCGCAAGCTGTGGGAGGTGCACACAGAAATCACTGTCCCAATTGTCTGACCAGTCTGCATGTTGATCTTACACCGGGAGACCGGGAGGCGGATTGTGGAGGATATATGGATGCGGTTGCTGTGTGGGTGAGAAAAAACGGAGAATGGGCGATTATCCATCGTTGCAGAATGTGTGGAGCATTTAGTTCCAACCGCATAGCGGCAGATGACAATCCTGTGAAGCTTATGTCAATTGCCCTAAAGCCGCTGGCAATGCCGCCTTTTCCGGTGGAGCGGATAGAGGAAATGACTCGCCTTATGGGCGGAGATGGAGTATTACAATATTAGAGACAAGTTAAAAAAAGCAGGTCACCGGTTATTTAACGTTGACCTGCTTTTTGAGTGGTGGTGTACTTGACGACGTGTATTTATAGAAAATTAAGCTTTGCAAGATAAGCATACATTGCAAATGATAGAGAATTAATTTAAAATCAATGATAAGAATTATAGAAAGCGGTAGTGCGTTTTATGGTGTTAAGTCTTAGGGAAGGCAGTATCAGATAGAGTAAAGGAGGAACAAAATGAAAAAAGTAATAGAAAATTTTTTAACTTATGTTAAAATTGACACCCAGTCATCGGAGGAAAGCTTAGTGACTCCCTCCACCCAAAAACAGCATAACCTGGCGGAGGTTTTGGTACGCCAGCTTACGGATATGGGTGCAGAAGAGATTACCTATGACAGAAAGCACTGCTATGTGTATGCGTCTGTTCCTGCGTCAAAGGGATGTGAGGATATACCGGTTATTGGATTTATTGCCCACATGGATACTGCTCCGGCAGTAACAGGGGAAGGCGTTAAGCCAAGGATTGTGGAGAACTATGACGGAAAGGACATCCTGTTAAATCAGGAAAAACAGATTATTATGAGGGTGGAAGACTTTCCGGAGCTTCCTTCTGATAAAGGAAAAAGGCTGATTGTGACAGACGGGACCACTCTTTTGGGTGCGGATGATAAAGCTGGTGTTGCTGAAATTATGGCAATGGCAGAAGAACTATTGCTGCATCCTGAAATTTCACATGGCAAGGTAAGGATTGGTTTTACGCCGGATGAAGAAGTGGGAGCGGGAGCAGATCATTTTGACGTTAAGCTTTTCGGAGCAGATTATGCCTATACGGTAGATGGCGGAAAACTTGGTGAATTGGAATATGAGAATTTTAATGCGGCAGGAGCAAAAGTGATTATTCATGGCAGAAGCGTACATCCGGGTGACGCAAAGGATAAAATGCGGAATGCAATTTTAATGGCCCAGGAGTTTCAGTCTATGCTTCCTGTTTCGGAAAATCCTATGTATACCTGTGGATATGAAGGCTTTTTCCACTTAGATCAGTTAAATGGTACAGTGGAGGAAGCAAAAGCAGAATATATTATCAGGGACCATGACAGGGGAAAATTTGAGAAAAAGAAAGAATTGTTTTTACAAACCGGAGCATTTTTAAACAGCAGATATGGTGAAGGAACCTTTGAAATAGAGATGAAGGATTCTTACTATAACATGAAAGAGATTATTGAAGGGCATATGCACTTGGTGGATTATGCAAAAGAGGCAATGGAAGAGTTGGAAATTGTGCCGGTGGTGGTTCCTATCAGGGGAGGAACAGACGGGGCAAGGCTGTCTTTTATGGGGCTTCCATGTCCAAATCTTTGTACAGGCGGGCAGAATTTTCATGGACGGTTTGAGTATGCCTGTGCGGATGAAATGGAAAGAATCGTTGATTTATTAATAAAGATTGTGGAAAAGTATCAGGTTTTTAATTAAATAAGTCGATATTAACAATAAATACATGGATGTATTTATTATATTACAAGGATGTGATTGAATGAAAATTGGAGAGGCACAGCAGATTTACAGACAGCAGGTAAAGGAATACAGGGAGCAAAGGGCAGCTTTGTCAAAACAGCTTCAAAGCGTGCGGTCAAAAATGGAACATTTTCAGGACAAGGACGGACAGTTTGCTTCAGAAGCTGCTACACTGGAACTTACCATTGGCGCATTAGATGAAAAAGAAGATGAGTATCAGGAATATCTTGACAGGCTTGCAGATAAGTACTGTGCTCATTGGAATGCAACTGTAGCGGAACAGCAGGCAGACGCCGCTGAGGAATATGCAGTTGAAATGGGAAAAATCCTTGAGGTTGCAAGGCGCATTATGAAAGGTGCAACTGTACCGGCGGCGGATGAAAAAAAGCTCATGGAGTTTAGCTTTGAAATGTATCAAACTGCGAAAAACATTGGTGCAATAGCCCGCAGGGAAAAGAAAGAGGAGTATGATTCTCTTTGGGGAGATGAGGAAAAAAAGGAGTATGATGATCCTGGGGAGGTTGCAGAAAATGCCCAGGCGCCTGCCGGAGAACCGGAAATTGTGGATGCTTCAGAAGTGATTAGTTCGGCTGGAGGCTGAGGGAATTAACATTTTTAAACATAGGGAAGACGTACTTTGCGAAATATTTTTATGTAAAATAAAACGACTATACACTACTTTAAAAGTAATGCACAGTCGTTTTTTGAATTTAAATATCATTTTTTGTATGTATTAATTTGGACATGGTTTCCAGTAACAATGGAATATCAATGGGTTTAGTCAAATGCACGTTCATACCGCTTTCTAAGGAAGCCCGCTTATCACTTTCAAAGGCATTGGCTGAAAGAGCAATAATCGGGATGCTTGCCAGTTCAGGATCTTCTAAGGCACGTATGGCCTTTGCCGCTTTAAGTCCGTTCATTACAGGCATTTGAATATCCATTAAGATCAGGGAATAATCTTCAGGACGGGCATTTTTCATTTTTTCAATGGCGATACTCCCATTTTCAGCTGTGTCAACTAAAAATCCCTGATCACGCAGCAGTTCCGTTTCAATTTCCAGATTAATTTCATTGTCCTCAACAATTAAAATTTTCAGTCCCGCCAGGCGGCTGTATTGATTTTGTTCATTTTCAGACATGGCAGGAGCTGAATCCTGCATACGGAGGGTTAAAGTAACAGTAAAAGTAGTTCCCTTGTGGAGAGCGCTGTCAATTTCTATGCTGCCGCCCATCATGTCTACAATATGTTTGGTGATTGTAAGTCCCAATCCTGTACCAAAAGCCCCGCTTAAGGTAGTGTTATTTTCGCGTTCAAAAGGCTCGTAAATATGGGCAAGAAAATTTTCACTGATACCAATTCCGGTATCTTGAATTTTGAATTGATAGACCGCACAATTGTTTGTAAGGTTATCCAGTTCTTTGACGTACATATCAACCTTGCCGCCGGGTTCCGTATATGTTATTGCGTTATTTGTAATATAATGAAGAAGCTGAGTCAGCTTATCGCTGTCTCCATAAATGTCAGAGTGTATCAGTTCGTCAGTATGCAGGGAAAAATCAATGCTTTTTCCGGAAGCATGTGGAAAAAGAGTATTATATACATCGCACATAATATCCTGCAGGCTGCATTTGGATTCTGCAATACCAGCATTGTTGGACTCCAGCCATGCGATTTTTAATACTTTATCAATTAAATCCAAAAGCTGTCGGCTGGAGGATTCAATTTTGTCAAGGTAACTTAAGGCAGTGCTTTTGTCAGCAATATTTTTTCTGGCAAGAGAGGTAAAACCAAATATGGCATTTAAAGGTGTACGCATGTCGTGAGACATATTGGCAAGAAACGTATTTTTAACATCCATTGCCAGATTTGCATTTTCAAGGGCATTTTCCAACAGTTGATTTTGTTCCATCTCACGTTGGATTTCTTCATCTACAATCCGGTATCCCATAACAATCTGGGAAATATGTTCACTGCTCCCTACGTTTACGATCCGCAGTTGTAGGTATTGCACTGCATTATTATTTATTACCCGGTAATTTGTATAGTAAGTTTTGGAAACAGACAACTTGGAACGTATATAATTCGGAGCGGTTACTTCAAAAAGCAGCTCTCTGTCCTCAGGATGAACCCATGTGTTTATGTATTCGGAGGTAAAGTCAGGAAAATCAAGAGAGCGTAGTTTTTGGTTAAACTGTTTTTGCGTACGGTCGCTTAAACGGTAAGGAAGAACATTGTTTGTGTCTAAATCTATGTAAAGGATGGAGTCGTAATTTACACTAAGTCCTTCTATTACTTTTTGACGGCGGAGCTGCTCCTGGTCAATGAGATTTCTTTCTTTATTATATTCATCAATGATTTCCTGAAGTTCCTGTTCTTTTTCATTTATAAGAGTTGCATTTTCGGTTAACTGCCGGTTTCGCTTTTCAGTGGCATCTCCTATAAATACATAAAAAAAGTCTCCTGCAGTTTCGCTGTGGATAAAATGGCCATAATCTTCAATCCAGCGGATCGAACCATCTTTACGGAGAATACGGTATTCAACATAATCAAGATCATATTTGCTGGCGGCAATCTGTTCCTTAATGCTATGTTCTACCCCATCCAAATCTTCCGAAAAAACAATTCCTCTGAAAGAATTTCCGGTAAGGGCCTGAAATTCTTTCATGCTGTCGCACTGGAAAATCCGAAGGACAGCCTTATTTGCGTACACTATTTGTTCTTCCTGATCTGCATGATAGATAAAAAAGCCTCCCGGCATTTCATCCATAAAACGGATAAGACTATATGCTGTGTGCAGATCCTGTGAATCTGACAAAATGGAAAATGTCGTCTGCCAGTCATTTTCCATTAAGTGTTCCAGATCAATATGATGTGTTTCAGAAAACTTAAGGAGTGTTAGTATATATTCAATTAAAAGTCGATCTGTATTAATGTAATCCATGTTTTTGCTCCCTATAAAACTTTCATAAATAAATTTTAGCATAAAAAGCATACGCTGTCATTATTTATGTGCTTTCGTATTATAAAAGAATATGGTATAATCACAACAATAATTGTGTAAAATCATATGATTTTGTGTAACAGGAAGGAGAATTTATGGGAAGAGCAGGCAGCAGAGGCGGTGGCGGAAGAGCCAGCTTTGGAGGCCGCAGCGCGGGACGAGTCAGCGGCGGCCACAGCGTAGGAAGGGCAGGAGGCGGAAGCCGTGCGGGACGAGGCAGCTTTGGAGGCGGAAGCTATAGCAGCGGAATGGGGAGAGGGGCAGGGATGATGCCTCCACCACCAAGGAGAGGACCAGGAATGCCTCCGCCGCCTATGTGGGGAGGGCCGGGGATGCCTCCACCGCCCCCGGGAAGAGGATACAGAAGACGTTCTTCCTATCATGGCGTAGGCTGTCTGACAACTACAATTATTGCAGTTTTTATTATTGCGTTTATATTTGTACTTTTTCAAAGTGTTGCAGCAGGTGCAGGACGATCAAACGATTATGGTAATTCTTACTCTTCGGAGCAAACCAGCAGGATTGTGAGAGAAAAATTAAAGACCAAAAATGCATACATAAATGACTGCATTATAGATGAACTTGATTGGTTTGACAATGCTGCAAAAGCAGGAGGAGAGCTAAAGGGCTTCTGGGATGAAACAGGAGTTCAGCCTTATATTATCTTGAGAGAATATGATCCGAAGCTTACTTCTGATAAGGAAAAAGAAGAGTGGGCGGCAGACTATTATGATGAGCATTTTGATACAGAAAATATTTTTCTGTTTGTGTATTTTGCAGAGGAAGATACGGATAATGATGTTGGATATATGGCCTATGCAAATGGATATGAAACCTCATATATTATGGATTATGAAGCAATAGAAATTTTCTGGAACAATATTGATAAGTATTGGTATACGGATATATCCACGGATGAAGTATTTCGGCTTGCATTTAAAGACACGTCGGCTACGATTATGCATACACCTACTACAGGAAAAGATATTCTCAAATGGGTGCTGATTGTACTGACGGTTGCACTGGTATATGCACTTATTGTGTATCTGGTGAAGGAGAAAAACAGGCGTGCGAAAGAAAAGGCGGCAGAGGATGAAAGAATTCTGAACACTCCGATCCATGATATTGCAGACGATAATCTGGAAGATAAATATTTATAAATAACAAAACGAAAGGATGGTAAGAAAACATGGGATTAGCAGACACATTAGGAAGAATTCCTAAAATTT
>ERZ808046.1461-NODE-1461-length-10329-cov-7.257121_pt1 | contig 10329 bp, 9 predicted proteins | sample MGYA00380196_ERZ808046 | MGnify/ENA primary metagenome ERZ808046 (study PRJEB31490, sample SAMN06133421) | mouse gut metagenome | isolation source: Z6_2 | host: mice | place: China: Chengdu | collected 2015-05 ...
AAAACAGAGGTAAGCTACGACACCACGGAAGGAGGGATTGGATTGGAAAAAGATTCTGCATTGTACCAGCTCATGGATACCCGCATGAACGGAGTCATGAACGGCATCGTAAGCAGTGACGGGGAATACCAGGCGATTCTCCGAAAGTCGGATGTATACTCCGGCGAACTGGAAAGGATGGAACTGCCGAAAGAAATCCGGCTGCTGATCGACCGCTACGTCAGCGAGCAGAACGCGCTGGGTTCCCGGTTTGGGATGCTCGCCTATCTGCTTGGCTTTTCCGACTGCAAGGCCATGTTTTTGGGGAAATGCCTGCCGACAGAAGCAAAAGAAATGAACACAGAATTGTAACCGCAAATTGACTGACAGGACGGAAAGGCCGCTATGCAGCCCTTCCTCCCTGTCTCTTTCGTTTTCAAATGAATATCCATGCCTCCAGCTCCGCATATTTGTTGGACTTTGACCACTGCGGGTGCATCCTGAACCATGCCCGCTCGTCATCCGGCGTGACCGTCAGCTTCGTAAAATAAACAGGGGAACCGGCATCATCCAGTTCCCCGCGGGCTTCGGGGCTTAAGTTTAAGAGCCACTCAAAGCGGTCTTCGTAAACCCTTACCCCGAAAACATATTTATCGATATCTTCCTCCGAAAACTCCCCATCATCCGGCACGGGCGGCTGCCCCATGAGCCTTTGCAGGTTTTCCAGCTTGCCGCTCACATCCGCCTCCGTGGCGGGCTTCACATCGCCGTACTGCATCATCTGCTGTTCCAGCTCTGCGATCTTTTTCTCCACCTCCTGCTGCTTGCGGCTGAATACCTCCCTCGGTATCTCGTTGTTCATCCGCATATCAAGGAGCGTCTCGTAGCGCCCCTGCTCCTTTTTCAGCTTTTCCTCTATGATGGATTTATCCCGCAGCACTTCCGCCTGCTCCACCCCTGCCGCGCCGAGACCGAGGACCGCCGCCGCATTTTTCAGCGTTCCCTCCGGGTCATCGAAAATGGCGTGGAGGACTTTCTGCGCCATCGTGTGTATCTTCCAGTCCTGCACCAGCGGCGCCCGGCAGACGCCCTCAATGCTCAGGCCGTTCTTAAGCCTTGCCGAAATGGTCCCCGTCCGGGTCTGGTCATAGCACTTGTAGGTGTAGGTGGTGAAGTCCCTTGACTTGGAGTGCCACCTGGTCTTTGCGAAAGCGTGTCCGCACTGGCAGCGCAGCTTCCTGCGCCAGAGGTCGTCCGAATGGACGCCCCTGCTCTTCAGGCATTGCTCCATCTGCGGCCTCTTTTCCTCTATCAGTTTCTGCACCTTTTCAAATTCCTCTTTGGTGACGATGGGCTGGTGCTTCCCTTCCACGATGATTGCCACGGGCGTCTTAAACTCGATCTCCCCATTCTCCTGCGTTTTCTGCAAAGCATAATCATTGCCAACGCGCAAAAGGAGCCAGCGGAAAGGCACGGGAATCTCCCATGGAAGTTTTCCATTGCCTTTCTCGCTGGCTCGGCCATATCAGATATGTAAAAGGGTATAACAGGGTAAAAAAGGGTGCGGTTATGCCATTGTTTGCTTAAGTCCACTCGCCAACCGGCTAGTCAGGGCCACTTTTTTCCTGTTTTTTATAAAAACTTTATAAAATGCGCTGCTTTTATGGTTCTGAAATGCAGAAATTTCTCATAGAATTTGACAAACATCCGAACAGAATATATAATTGAACCATCGTTCAAATATGGAGGGTGCAATGGCTCAGGTACTGAAAGAAGAAATAAGAGAAAATATCCTGAAGGCAGCCATGCAGGAGTTTTTTGATAAAGGCTACAAATCTGCTGCCATGCGGAACATTGCTGAACAGGCCAAAATTCCCACCGGCCTTATTTATTCTTATTACAAAAATAAGGATGCTCTCTTTGATGCTGTCCTCAGTCCTGTCCTATATGACTGGGAACGGGTATTGACCGCGGGAGAGGAAAATGAAGGCAGGCACACAAACAGCGAAATTTACGGACTGAGCAGGGCAGAAGCCGAATGCATATTAAATCTGTTCGACCACCGGCAGGAATTTATCATACTGATCGATAAGAGCGGCGGCACTAAATATGAGAATGAAAAAGAACGCTTTATCAAGGACATAGAGGAACATTTGAATGAGCACCGGAACGATGACACGGATGATGAGTTATTTTCACACATTATTGCAAATAACTTTGTGGACGGACTGATGCAGATCATGTATCATTACAAGGGAAAGGAATGGGCGGTTATGATACTACACAAATTATCAAAAATGTATTTGTCGGGAATTGGTCTTTAGGCCGGTTCCTTTTTTTATTGAACAATATTGAATATATGTTCAGTTTTGAAAGGAGAAAATTTATATGATGTCACTGTTTGTACAACTGTTTATCAAAAATAAGGAAGATGTTTCAAATCCAAGTGTAAAGAAAGCCTATGCCACTTTATCAAGCGTTATCGGCATCCTGTTAAATCTGTTTTTATGTATGGCGAAAATAGCGGCCGGGCTGTTAAGCCGCTCCGTTGCCGTCTCGGCAGACGGGTTCAATAACCTGTCAGATACAGGAACCAGTCTGGTATCCCTTCTGGGCTTTAAAGCTGCGGGATATGGCGGAGGCAGTACCCATCCATTCGGACACGGACGGCTCGAATGGATCATGGGAATCTTTGCTTCCATCGCTGTCCTGCTTATGGGAATAAAACTGGCAGGGACTTCGGCAGATGCAATTACAGATCCGCATGAGTCGGCAATCAGCGCAGCTACAATAATTGTGCTGATACTTTCCATTCTGGTTAAGGTCTATATGTATTGCTACAATAAACGCTTAGCTGCGATTACCGATTCGGAAACCCTGAAAGCAACTGCCGCAGACTGTGTTAGTGACGCGATTGCCACTACTGCAGTTTTGGCCTCAACTGCCGTTACTTATGCCACACATTTTGTGATTGATGGTTATTGCGGTGTACTCGTCTCCGTATTCATTATTTTTGCCGGAGTGAAAAGTTTGTGGGAAGTATTGGGGCGTATCATGGGGAAGTCCGCGGATACAGACACAAAAAATGCAATTCTGCAGACAGCCAGGTCGTATCCTGAAATCGTTTCAATCCATGATCTGATGCTGCATGATTATGGCTTTGGGTACTTTGTAGTCTCCATGCGCGTTGAAGGATACAAAAAAGACAGCGGGAAGCTCTATCTTGCAGCCCGCCATATTTCCTGCGAACTATACCGGAAGTTCCGTTGTGACTGCTTTATACAGATTGATTACCTTCTGCAGGATGAAATGCTTACCCATACCATTGCAGAACAAATCTATTCTGTCCTGAAAAAATACAGTGGTGAAATCCGGGTGGACAATTTCCGGCTCATTGAAAACGGTTCCTGTTTTGATGCAGCCTTTGACATGGTATATCCCGCCGGACTGAAAAAAAGAGAAGATGAAATCTGTAACAGCATAGCGGAAAAAGTCAGGTCTGAAAATCCAAAATGCCATCTCATCATCAAAGGTATGATATGGCGTGAGCGGCTAAGTCTGCATGCCACAAATCATTGACGCTATATCCTCTGCCAGAGCAGCATATTATCCTGAAATTCAGCCGCCATCTTTCCGGTATCTTTCAGCCATGAAAGATAGGAACGCACCGTGCTGCCTGCCAGCACATACTGCTCAAAATTCATGGCAAGCCGATATGCTTTAAACACTTCCTGCAGAATATGCTCGAAGCATATCGGCTCCTTGCAGATAGATAAAATCTTCTCCGCCACCTCATGCAACTTATCCCTGTTGTATCGGACAAGTTCCTTTATATCGGCAGACGCCTCCGCATGGGCAGGAACGAACATAGTGGCTTCCATCTCCTCCACCATATCCAGTGTTTTCATATATGCCCCCACATCATAGATAAACGAAACGGCATACTTCTCCAACGTTTCCCTGCTGCTGATGCAGTCCGCAAGGAACACCGCACCATCCGGCATACGGAATCCCACCATGTCAAAGAAATGTCCCGGCAGAGGTATCACCTCAATCTCCTTCGGAAAACTTTCATCTGAAAAATCCGTTACACTGCTTTCCTGCGCCATCAGGAATTTGTGCCGCAGGTCCTTGCACGGATAACCGCCGTAAAGGAAGGACGGCTCCAGAACCGGGTATTTTGTGAAAGCCGCCTCGATACCGCCGGAATAAATCTTACACCCCGTCTGTCCCTGCAGATATTTGTTCCCGCCGATATGGTCTGCGTTGGAATGGGTATTCAGTATGGCGGTCAGATGCCAGCCATTCTTTTCCAGTATCTGTCTGACCTTCCTCCTGGCATCCTTATCATTCCCGCTGTCAACCAGACAGACATGATCCTTGTCCGCCACATAGACACCAATCTTTGCCGGACAGTTTATGTAATAGCATTTCTCACTGACTTGAACTAATTCGTACATTTTTCGTTTCCTCTTTTAATTGTTCGGGTAAAAAATCAATCCTTCAATCGTCAACATCCACTCAGCCCTCCTTTCCCAGATTCCTGAACTTACCCCACCCAATAAGTCATTCAACAAATCGGCAAACTTCGGTTTTGCCAATGTAAGATACGACACCAGGCCGGGAGGGATTGGATGGGAACTGTCAACAGAGCTTTCTGCATTTATTCCGCCATTTGGAAATGAACAGATAAAGCAGAAACCAAATAAAACAGTGCGCCATAAGAATAAATATGTCTTTTGCAACCATTGTTTTATCGCCGCCGGCCAAATTCATGATTCCTTCAAAGGCCGCACTGGACGGCACAAAATAGCAAAGCACTGAAATCAAACCTCCCGCCGCCAATAAATAGGATACTAACGGCACTGCCATAAATATAATCATAACAATTTTAATACAGGCAACGCCTGCCATAAGGCTTTCGGAAAATTTACCGATAAACAATCCGATCAGCGCAGCCGTAAAAGCGGAAAGCATGATCAGAACCAGCATAAGAACTGCGCTTCCCCATTGCAGCCGGAAATAGCAACAGGCGGTCAAAACGGCAGACAGACATCCTCCCGTAAAACCCACAAATATTTTTTGCATCACATACCCGCTCTGTGTCAGAGGCAATATCTGATTCACCAGATCAATACCGTTTTCTTTCTCAGATATCATGTTCATGGCATTAAAAGTACATCCCATAAACATGGCAACAATTAACGTCAGGGCAATAAATATATTTTGAAATCCTGCCATCATGTCAGGGCGCTGTAAAATATTGATGTTTATCTGTCCTGTACTTTCTCTCCCCTCATACAATGCCGGAAGCGTATCAGCCGTCTGACGGAATAAATCCAGTTCATCACCGGATACCATTGTCCGAATGCCGTCGCCATCGGATCTTACTCCAATCATGTAGGTGGACGGTTCATTGATTGCGGCGGTTAAGTCTTCCTGTGTTTTATATGCGGTTACGGAACCATACCTCTCTAACCAGGAAATTGTCCGGACGGACAGGTCGCCTTCCACCACGCCAAAATGAAATTCAGCCACAGAAGAAAGATCAATCCCGCCGATAAAATTCAAAGCCAAAGAGGCGGCGATTGGCAGGAGAAACGAAATAATACAGAATTTGTCTTTCCATACGCTTTTGAGTTGATAAAATAAGCCTCTCATAATCAGCCCTCCTTTCCCATTTCCCTGTAAAATGCCGTCCGGACAATCAGGAACAAAACGGCAATTCCACAGGCAGAACAAATATAGTAAACCGGATTGGTGACAGGCGCCCCAAAGCAGGCATTTTTAAGCCCCATATATACATGATAGAAAGGGTGGAAGTCTGTCCACGCCATTTTCACCGAAGTGTTTGCCGATAAAAATATGGGTACCGAAGCAAAAGTAACGATTACCACATAGGCAAGGGAAAACTGCCTGAAGTCCTTTAGCAGCATGGCGCATCCAAATCCCGTAAGCGCCATAATCAGTGACAGAATTGCAGTCTGCACCAATACCGCAGGTAAAATAACGGCTGCGTCGGGGAATCCTATATTAAGCAGGGTAAGCAATACCGCAAAAATCAAATCGGACAGCAAAAAAACAGTCAGTTTTGCCATGATAAACAAGCCCTTTTTAAATGGAAGAACCCCATGGACACGGATAACCCCCATTTGCTTTTCTTTAAATAAGACTGAGGCAATTCCCAAAAAGCCGACGGCAATGATTTCTATAAACAATAATTCGCTGCACATTTCTTTCCGCTGTTTTGACTCCAGTGTATTAGTCCCAACTATTTGGGCAGTGTACTCATTTTCCCGATGAAGAAGCGATAATGCGTAGTCGGCCCTGTGGTTATCGCTCTTTTCACTTCCATAATAAAAAACGATATCCGGCATGCCGAAACTGGCGTCTATCCCTACACCGTTTGCATCAAAGGAAAGCGCCGCATTTAATTCTTCCGGCGAAGCCACCGTATGAATCCGTTCGGACACTTCCTGCTGTGTTCCCTGCGGGTCATACAGATAAACATTGTAGAGTCCGGCATTCATATAAGGAACGTAGCCAAAGTTGATAAACAGCGTATAAATAATCAGTGAACCAAAAGCGACAGGGAAAAATTTCCCGGCCAGCATCATCTGGCAGTCTTTTTTGAATAAAGAACAGAAATTTCCCAATTTCATGACAGCCCCCTTCCCGTATATTGGATAAACATATCCTCCAAGGTCGGCTCTTCTGAGTGGACGCTGATAATTTCATCATGCCGGAAAGGAATGCCCTTTTCCAATTCCGGGATTTCCATTGTTTTTTCCTCACGCCTGCCCTGATACAGGTAATCAATCCTTACGCGATGATTGCTGTTTTGCTCTTTCAATCTTTTCGGCGTGTCCAATGCAGCGATATTTCCGTTTGTAATAAAGGCTACCCTGTCGCACAGTAAATCCGCGTCCAGCATATTGTGTGTGGTTAAAAATACTGTTGTACCTTTCTTGCGCTCTTCTTCTATGATATTGCGGAACAGAACCGCGCCGGAAGGGTCAAGCCCGCTGGTTGGCTCGTCCAAAAACAACAGTTCCGGGCTGTTGATCAGCGCCCTTGCCATACTTACACGCTGCCGCATGCCTTTTGAGTATGACGAAACAGGCTTTTTCATAAAATCCGTCTTAAATTCCAACTTTTCTAAAATCTCCCCAATGTCCCTGAGCCGCTCTGCAGGATAAAAAGAGGAAAAGTATTTAAGATTGTCAACAGCGCTTAAATTTGCATACAGATAGGGAAATTCAAACAACACGCCTGTCTTCTCAAAAAAGTCCTGTGTATGCGCTGTGGAGATGTCCTGTCCGAACAATGACACATAACCGCCATGCCCTTTCAAAATTCCGGTGAGGATTTTTTGTGTCGTTGATTTTCCGGAACCATTCGGCCCCAGAAAGCCAAAAATTTCTCCGTCTCCTACAGAAAAATTCAAGCCGCGTAAAGCCTGCTTATCCTTTCCGTATGAAAAAGTCAGGTTTTTCACTTCGATCATTTATCATTCCTCCTTGTCAGTTGTTTAAATTTTATTTGCGCCGACCGCATGCCGCAGCGCGGCTAAGTTCCTTATGCGGTCGTGTGCATATAAAATATGAGAATGAGATGAAATCGAAGTGTGGTCTTAGTGAAATCGGTGTGAAAAAACGGCTTTCCCTTTACTTCTGAAGGAATAGCCGCTTATAAAGAAAATCTTATTTTATGACAGGAATGGAGAAGAAAAACCGCACGCCATCTGATAAATTTTCTGCTCCGTATTCAAAATCCTGCATGGATAGAATTTGTGCAACAATGGCAAGACCCAATCCCGAACCATTGTATTTCGCATTTTTATCCCGGTAAAACTTTTCCCATATTTTGGGCAGCTTTTCCGGCGGTATGGAAACACCCTGATTATAAACGGAAAAATGAAGCATATTGCCCAGTTCGATTAATGATAATCGTAAAATCCCCTTTGGAGATACGTTCTTTTTCGCATTGACAATTAAGTTGTCCAGGACCTGCTCCATGCGCTGCCTGTCCGTGTAAACAAAAACTTTGTGCTCCGGAAGTTCGTACTGTAATTCAAAATCGGTGTCCGGCATATCTATCAATAACCGCCCTGCTATCGTTTCCGCAAATTCCACGAAGTCAAACCGTTCCGGCATCAATGCCACGGCCCCGTTTTCCAATGCGGACAAATCTAACAGGTTCTCGATAAGCTTACCCATTCTTTCTGTCTCGGAAATGATGATCTCGGAATATTTCTGTCTTTTTTCTTCCTCTGTTTCGTCCTGCAGCCCCTCCGCATAGGCGCGGATCACTCCTATCGGCGTTTTCATTTCATGGGAAAGGCTCTCTGTTAATTCCTTTCTTTCCGCCAACAGTTTTCTTTCCCGCTGCACGTCTCTTTCAAGCCGGATATTTGCTTTTTCCAGTTTTTCAAGCGTCTCCTGCAAATTTTCGGACATTTTATTGAGATTATCTGCAAGCTCGCCGAATTCGTCCTTTGATGCCACCATGCAGGGCCGGGAAAAGTCCAGTTTTGCCGTCCTGCGCGCCATTTCACAGATTTTGCTGACCGGATTTGAAATAAATCTCCCCAGTAAATAATCCATCACAATGGTCAGTATGATAACAAAGATGATCCACAGCAGAAAAGAAACATCCTCTTCCAAAGGAAGCCGCGTTGAAATAAGGTAGGAAACCACCAAAACGATACCTGCAAGCTTTGAAATCATGATGATTTTTTTCCGTACCGTGCGGAGCGAGAATTGTTCTTTCACTTTGCCACCTCAAATTTATACCCGGAACGGATAAGCGTTACAATGTATTTTCCCTCGCTGCCCAGTTTTTGCCGCAATGTTTTGATATGGGTGTCAACCGTTCGCGTATTCCCCTCAAACTCATACCCCCAAATACGGTTTAGCAGCTGTTCCCGTGAAAATACCTGTCCGGGATTGGACATAAAAAGATACAGCAGTTCATATTCTTTGTGGGTCAGCATAATTTCCGTACCGTCCACGAACACTTTATGTGCGGCAGGGTTAATTGCTATTTTTCCCGCACTGATCATTTTTCCGAACGTGCCGCTTCCCGAATCCGTGGAAGAGGCTAGGGTACGGCGCAGCAAGGCATTTATCTTTGCAAGCAATATCTTCGGACTGAACGGTTTCGTCATGTAATCATCCGCACCATATTCATAGCCTTTCAGCTTATCTTCTTCATCACTTTTTGCGGTCAGCAGAATGATCGGCAGACCGCTCATTTCCCTTGCCGTTTTACATACGGAAAAGCCATCAAGATGCGGCATCATGATATCCAATATCATTAAATCCACAGGATTGCTCTTTAATATCATCAGGGCATCTATACCGTCATCCGCAGTAAAGCAGGTATGTCCGTCCCTTTTCACATATTCGGCAATAATATCCTGCATATTCTTTTCATCTTCTACAATTAAAATGTCAGCCATGAAATCATTCCCTTTAACTATGCCTGCATTTTTGGGCGGCAGGTTCTCTGCGTCTTCCGGTGTCATCAAAAGCTGTGCCTCATCAGGGCTTTGCATAGCGACAGATAACAATTATACCCCTTTCGGATTGATTTTACAACTTCTGAAATCCGTAGGTTTGTAGATAAAAATTCTGAGTTTATGTTTTTCTCTTGACATCTCTCATACAGTAATGAAAAGCGAAATTTAAAATGAATGAATCCCAATATATACCCTGGGCTGAAGACAGGCAAGCTTCCCAAGCTGTGCGCTCAAATACGCCGCAAGATCATAGGTCTGATCCTGCCAGTTTAATGTACTTACCCTTGAAAGTTTCCTTTTTACAGTATTACTGAATGGTTTTGCATTCACAATGATCGGTTTTATTGTAAATCAGCCGGCACCTGGCAGTGTCCGGCTGATAGTCTGTTCTTATTCTCTTTTTAATGTTCTACCCTTAATTCCTGATATATTTTCCGGCAGTCATATTCGGGGGCATACTTCTCCGCTATCCTGCAGATCTGCTCCACACCGGCTTTTTCCTCCTCCAATTCGTCTGCAATAGTGTCCGCCGTTTCTCCTTTGATTAGTTTTTTGCACACCAATTTGATCAAATTCAATGCTTCGCCCTCAACAATTCCTTCTGCTCTTCCATCCTCTCTGGCATATGCCAGTTCTTCCCACTTCTGCATAAACTTTACCCCCATTTTCTCGGATGCTTTAATCTTCTTAACATTTTTGTGTATCAGCTTGAGACGCATACTGTCCGAAGCTTCCGCTATCCTGTCTGTAGATGCCGTAATATAAGCCATAAGATCCAAAAACTCCTGTGAAAACTCTTCGCTGTTATTTCCTTTTGTGTTGATAAA
>ERZ808046.1462-NODE-1462-length-10322-cov-5.384285_pt1 | contig 10322 bp, 9 predicted proteins | sample MGYA00380196_ERZ808046 | MGnify/ENA primary metagenome ERZ808046 (study PRJEB31490, sample SAMN06133421) | mouse gut metagenome | isolation source: Z6_2 | host: mice | place: China: Chengdu | collected 2015-05 ...
AAAATAAATTTTTTCATATTCTTTCTTTCGTTTATTTAATAATAATTATATATACTTAAGTGTTATATTTTCCTCCATTCACTAAATATTTATAAATGTAATTCTATGATTAAAATATAACATAACAAAAAAGGATACATTATTATATATCCTTTTTTGTTAAAAAAACCTACTTTAGTGTTTGTTGTAAGCAAAAACATTAAGAACTTTTGTTGTTTAATAATTTTCATAAAAATATTTTTTTACTATTTTTCTTTTTCTAACACTTACCTCAAATTTACAATTAATACCATTTAAATATAGATAATTATCTTCCAAATTATTAATTTTATCTCCATTTATAACTGTGTCATAGTTTATTTTGATAAAACGTTCATCAAGCATTTCCATTATTTTCTTTAAAGAAGTGCTATTAATATTTATCATTTTATTTCCATATATTATTGAAACAATATGGTTTCCAATATATTGACAATAAATTATACTATTTATTCTAACATTTATATCTATACCTCTTATTTTAAATGTAATAAAAGACTCATTGTTTATTATTTTAATCAACTTTGTTATTTTTTTTACTAATTCTTTTTCAATATCTTTTTTTAATATGCATCCATATATATTAGGCCCAAAAGCATCTTTAATTTTTAAAATATTATTTGTTAAAAAAATAATTTTTAAATGATGATTATTATTTAAAAAATTAGTAATATCCTCATTTGACATATCAATATTTAGTAATAAAAAGTCCAAATTATGATTAATTTCATGTATAGAATTATACAACTGAATACGAGTATTACTAAATTCGTTAACTAAAATATTGTATATTTTTGTGTAATATTTTAGTTCATTATCTATTACCCCAATAGAAATCATTTTAATTCCCCTCTCCATATATAAATAAATTCTATCATATATTTTAAATAAAAGAAAGACTGCAAGAGTAAGAGGACTTACTCATTGCAGCTTTTAATTATGTTTGAACATTTCAAATGATGAAGCAATCATTAAAAATAGCATCCCAGTATGAACCCAGAAAATAGTGTAATCAAGAGTACCATGTAATAATATGACAACAATACATGAAATTACTAGTGCAACATAACGAAGATTTATCTTTTGTTTATATACTTTAAATAGTCGTTTACAATTATCTAGTATATATGGAATAAGTGTAGTTACACCAATTACACCAAATGATAAAATTGGATCAAGGTAAATACTATGAGCGTGTTGAGTATTATGACCAGCATATTGTTTAAATATCATCATATAAGTCATTGGTCCTTGCCCAAATAGTGGGTGAGCCTTGATTCCCTCGATTGCAGCATGCCAAATTTTTGTTCTAACAGTAAAGTTGTCAACTAGTTTTTCAATTCTTGGAAATTGTTCAGGGTGAATGATAAAAAAGATGCCAATAACAATACAAGCCATACCAATTAAACAACAAATCCAATAATTTTTGTTAATTATAAGAAATACTAACATTGCTACAGCTGTAGCAATAAAAGCAGTACGACAACCAGTCATATATAATAGAAAGAAATTAATACAAGCAGTAATAAAATAATATACTTGTTTTTTTAATTCTTTAGTACCAAATATTTTATAACCAATCATCATAATAATAAATTCAATCATCATCGCATAATAATTAGCATTAAAGAAAACAGAATTCAAACGATTTTCTCGACGACTAAATACTTTTAAAGTAAAATGATCATATCCAAGTCGATTTAAAATTTGTAATTGTTCATATAGACCATAAATAGCCCATAGAATGGATAGAGCAATTAACATATCTAAAATTAATTCGAATACTTCTTCATTAATATATTTACGATAATAAAGCATTAATGAAATAAAAATAAAAATTAAAACTACACAACCAACTCCAATCCAATTTCGATAAATCAAAGATATAACTAATGTCAAAATCATAAAGATAATTAAATATTTTGATTTTGGTGTAGTTTTAAAAGCATTAATTATTTTTTTAGTGTACAATAAGTATAATGTTTCAAGTAATAAAAAAGGTACACATATATAAAATGGGGTTGATAAGCTAAGAGCAGTAAGAATAATCATTAACTGTTCTTTAGAAAAATGTTTTTTTAATGAATGAATAAATTGCATGATTGACCTCCAAGTACCGTTACTATAGCATAAATATAAAATAGATACAAATAAGGAGTTATTGATGAAAAAGTTTTTGTATGTTTTTAATTATCCTCCAGAAGATAGAGAATTATGTGCGTTAGAGTTTAAAGCATTATTTAAAGATAAATTTGTAAGTAAATGTTATTTAACTAATAAAGATTATAGTGTTGATAGAAGTGTTTTTATAAAAGCTAAAATAGATATTTGGCAGATTGATAAAGATTTTGATAATTTAATTTCTAAGGTTGATAAGTTACATAAAAACTATGCAGATTTTAAAGTGATTTATTTGAAAAATGAAATTACTCATGTAGAGTATCAAGAAACTTTACAAAAATGTAAAGACATATCATGGAAAATAGAAGGCAGTGTTAATATGTCTAAGCCTCAACATGTTATTGCAATAACTAAGTTAGGGGATCAATGGATATGTGGTTATTATCACCATGGGGTACCTTCATGGAAAAAACATGATAAAAAACCTCATACTTTTTCAAATTCTTTAGATATTAGATTGGCAAGAACACTTATAAATATAGCGGCTGGTGATAATGAAAAGATTAGAATAGTAGATCCATGTTGTGGAATGGGAACAGTGGTTCTTGAAGGTTTAGCCTTAGGATTAGATATTGAGGGATTTGATATTTCCCGAGAAATATCATGGCTAGCTAGAAAGAACTTAAAATATTTTGGATATGATGAATATTTGATAAATAAAGTAAGTATTCATGATTTACAAAAACATTATGATGTAGCAATTATGGATATCCCTTATAATCTTTATACCCCGATAACATATCAAGAACAATGTCAAATAATCCAATCATCACGAAAAATCTGTGATAAGATGATTATGGTTACTTTTGAGAATATGAGTAAAGAAATTAATCAGGCTGGTTTCTTAATTATCGATAGTTGTTTAAGAAAGAAAACTGAGTATGTAAAATTTGGCCGTTATATCTATGTTTGCATATAGTTTTGATATATAAAGTGGTATAAAATATCAATATAGCTAATTTTAATTTATTAGGATATAGGGTATAATAAATCCTAGATTTGGGGGTTAAATAATGAAATTGTTAAAATATATAAAAGAGTACCGTTTTTCTGCGATAATTGGTTTTGTTTTTAAAATTGCTGAAGCTGCATTAGAATTAATGGTACCTTTAGTAATGGCAGATATTATAGACATTGGAATTAAAACTAATGATAAAAATTATATTTTAATGAAAGGTTTAACTTTAGTTGGTTTAGCGATAGCTGGATATTTATTTGCTTTAGTTTGTCAATATTATGCATCTGTAACATCACAAGGTGTTGGTACAAAATTACGTGAGGATATGTATCATCAAATTAATCGTTATGATCATCATAATCTTGATAAATTAAGTGCACCAACTTTAGTAACTCGATTAGTTAATGATGTTGTACAAATTCAATTAGCGATAGCAATGACAATTAGATTAACCTCAAGAGCACCATTTATTATGATTGGTTCATTGGTTTTAGCTTTTTTTATTAGTGGACCATTAGCATCAATTTTTATTATTGGTGCAGTTATTTTAGCAGTGATTATGTTAGCAATAACTGTAGTTTCAATGCCTTATTTTAATAATATTCAAAAAAAATTAGATCGAATTAGTTTGATTGTTAGAGAGAATTTAAATGGAATCAGGGTTATTCGTGCTTTTGCTTCACAAAATAAAGAGATAAATAAATTTAAGAGTCAAACTAAAGAGCAAAAAGATATTCAAGTTAAAGTAGGTAGAATACAGGCTTTATTAAATCCGTTTACTTATTTGATTGTTAATATTGCAATTGTTTTAATTATTTATTTTGGTGGAAGGGAAGTAAATGTAGGTGGTTTATCTCAAGGAGAAATAATAGCTTTAGTAAATTATATGAATTCAATCTTATTAGCATTGATTGTTTTTGCTAATGTTTTATCAATTTATAATAAAGCTGGAGCTAGTTATACAAGAATTTTTGAAGTATTAGAAACTGAACCTAAAGTTAAAGATTTAGGTAAGATACAAACATGGCATAGTAGTGAGAATTGTATTGAATTTAGAAATGTTAACTTTGCTTATAATCAAAAAAATATTTTACATAACTTAAGTTTTATTATAAAAAAAGGTGAAACAATAGGTATTATCGGGGGAACAGGTGCTGGAAAAAGTTCTTTAGTTAATTTGATTAATCGTTTTTATGATGCTGTTAGTGGCGAAATATTGATTAATGATCAACCAATTAAAGAGTACGATTTACATAGTTTAAGGGAAGATATTGGTTTTGTACCTCAATATGCCTCTTTAATTTCAGGAACAATAAGAGAAAATATTCAACTAGGTAATCAACAAGCTAGTGATGAAGAATTAATGAATGCTTTAAAGATAGCCCAAGGAAAAGAATTAGTTGAAGATAAAATAGCAGGATTAGATACAATTATTGAACAAGGGGGAAAAAATTTATCTGGAGGTCAAAAGCAGCGATTGACAATTGCAAGGGCATTAGTTAAAAAACCACAAATATTGATTTTAGATGATAGTTCTAGTGCCTTAGATTATGGAACAGATTATCAGTTACGCCAAGAATTAAAAAAATTAGATATAACAAAAATTATTATTTCACAGCGAACATCCTCAATAGAACAAGCTGATAAAATAATTGTTTTGTATCATGGAGAAATAGTAGGTTTTGATAAACATGAACAATTAATGAAAGACTGTCAAATATATCAGGAAATTTATGCATCTCAACATAGTAAGGATGGTGATAGTCATGAATAGAAAAATAATTAAAAGACTTTTGACTTATTGTAAACCATATCAGCTTATTATTATAGTTATCTTTGTTTTATCGTTTTTTAGTGTTTGTTTAACATTATTAACACCAGTATTATTTGGTAGAGCGATTGATTCATTGATAGGGATTAATCAGGTTGATTTTAATGCATTGATAGTACAGTTGATGATTATTGTTGGTGTGATAGTTGTTTGTGTATTAGTTCAATGGCTTTTGGGTCAATTTACAAATAAGATTACATATAGTATTACTAATGATTTACGTGATAAAGTTTTTGAGAAACTTCATTTGTTACCTTTAAAATATATAGATAGTCATCCTCATGGGGATATAATTGGACGTGTAATTAATGATATTGATTTAATTGGAAATGGGTTATTGCAGAGTTTTACAAGCTTGTTTACTGGAGTGGTAACAATTATTGGAACTATTATAATCATGTGTTTAATTAATTTGTCGATTGCTATAGTTGTAATTGTTTTAACACCATTATCTTTATTGGTTGCTTCAATTATTGTTAAAAGGACACATGCATATTTTAAAGAACAATTAGAACTTAGAGGAGAAATGAATGGGTATATTGAAGAGATGATTGGTAATCAACGTCTTATTAAAGCTTTTAATTATGAGAAGACAAATGAAAAAAGATTTCAAGAAATTAATCAGCGAATGCATGTAAGTGGAGTTAAATCACAGTTTTATGGGGCTTTAATAAATCCAACAACTAGAATTGTAAATAGTTTAGTTTATGGAGCTGTTGGTGTTTTTGGAGCAATTAGTGTTTTAAATGGGCACTTTACAGTAGGTTTATTATCTAGTTTTTTAACTTATGCTAATCAATATACAAAGCCATTTAATGAGATATCTTCAGTTATGACAGAGATGCAGACGGCTTTAGCAGCTAGTCAAAGAGTTTTTGAGCTTTTAGATGAACAAAATGAATCTTTTATAGTAGATCCACAAATAGTTAATGATATCCAAGGAAAAGTTACTTTGAAAGATGTGTGTTTCAGTTATGAACCAAATGTCTCTTTAATTAAAGATTTAAATCTTAAAGTTAAATCAGGACAAACTATTGCAATTGTAGGAAAAACGGGTTGTGGTAAAACAACATTAATAAATTTATTAATGCGTTTTTATAATCAAAATAAAGGAATAATTACTATTGATGATGTTGATACTTTAAAGATGGATCGAGATTATCTTCGTAAATTGTATGGTATGGTTTTACAAGAATCATGGATTTTTAAAGGAACTATTAAGGAAAATATTGCATATGGTAAAAGTGATGCAGATGATGAAGAAATAATAGCAGCGGCTAAAAAAGCAAGGGTTCATAAATTTATTATGAAATTACCTGATGGTTATGAAACAATGATTGAAGAAGATGGTGGAAATCTTTCTCAAGGACAAAAACAATTAATTTGTATAGCCCGAATTATGTTGACAAAGCCACCAATGTTAATTCTTGATGAAGCTACTAGTTCAATTGATACTAGAACTGAGTTACAGATTCAAGAGGCATTTGATATAATGATGGAAGGACGAACTACTTTCATTGTTGCTCATCGTTTATCTACGATAAAAAATGCTGATATTATTTTGTTTATGGATAAAGGTAGAATCTTAGAACAAGGGATACATCAGGAGTTATTAGATAAACAGGGGTATTATTATAATTTGTATAATAGTCAATTTAATTTAGGATAATAAATAAACTAGCTTGATTTTAAGCTAGTTTTTACTTTGTTTTAAAATTAAGTTAAAGATTTCTTTTTCGGATTTTATAGTTACATCAAGAGGATAGTTTTTAGATAAAATAATAAATTTATCTAAGTAATGATTAGCTTGGATAGGATTATTATTAACTAAAAGTTCATAGGCATAAAGTTGTCTTTGTCGCTCTAATGATGTTTTAATAGTCATTTTAATGTATTTTTCTAATTTTTGATATAATTTTTTGATTTCAGGATTTCGGAGATTTTCCATAATCAGATAGAATAAATATTCACAATCAAGTTCATTTTTAAAAAGGGGAAATAATGTACATTGTTGATTAAGCTGGTCAATTAAAATTTTAGCTTCATTGAATTTTAATTGTTCATGTAAACTAGCTGTTTTATTAATAATAATTGATTGATTCAAAGGGTTATTAAGGTTGCAGTTATCAGGTAATTGAAATAGTGTCTCATCCATATCTTGAAGTTTAATACCGTTTATCATTAAATCATAAATAGTCATTTGGCTATAAAACCCAAATCGTGAATCTTTTTCTTTGAACATCATTAAGATATTATAACCATCGTTAGGGATATCAAGTTTTAAAGGAAGTAAATTTAAATAGCCAGTAAATAAATTTATTAAAGCAAAGGTACTTAATATTATTTTAATAACGAAATTATCTTTAAAAATTATACATAGACCAAATGAAATAAATGCAAAAATAAGATTAAATAGTCCTCCACCTATATTATATAGAAAATAAGGAAAATGCTGATTATAGGGTGGTGGTTTTAATAAACATTGTCCTGCAGTTTCTAATAAAGAATATGTTTTTATTTGAAAAGAATTATTTTGTTTAATTATTATTTTATTATTGATACGAAAGGAGATAAATTTATAACCACTTAGTAATCCTAATATCAAATGTCCACTTTCGTGAATAATAACTATTAAGGGATAAGTAAGTGGTTATAAAGAAAATAATGAAAAAAGGTATTAATGAGTTTGCAGGAATATTCATGGGTATAAATATTCTTAAATAAAATCCTACTATAGCTCCACTAATTATTTGAATAATTTTAGTTTTATGTTTTTTTATTATCTATCAATAAAAGAATGACACATATCACTGATAATATAATCAATCATTTGTAATGGGGTTGTGATCAATTCAATATCACACTCTTTACAAACGTCAACTATTGCAGCCCAAACAGCAGGATTACGAATGAAAAGGCAATCAGGTTTTCCTTCTTTTAAAATGTATTCAATTAAAAAAGATAATACTAAACCAATTTCATCATCGTCTGGACTTAAAAAATGGGTAGCCATGATCATTTGAGTTTCTTCATTCAAAACAATAAACATCAAAGGATTAATAGGGCGATCAAAACCGTTTTCAGTTATAGAAAATTTCATATATACTAAATCAATAATAAGCCTATGATGATTATTAGGAGCTAAACTTGCCTGTTCAAGTATGCTTTTATCTGCTATTTCGATAGCACAAAATTTATCAACTGGAGTTGGTAAACATAATGGTTCATAGGACCAATTATCCTTTTTTTGATAAGCATGAATAATTTCATTTTCATCAAATTTAACATCAATCTTATTATTGATATAAAGATTTGTAATTTCCATCAATTTTTTCATTACTCTAATAATAGTAAACGCCTGATTATCATTAATATGATATGGGCTAAATCTTTTTTTATACGATAAAAAATATGGCCAATTACCACGTCCACGATATTTAAAACCTAAATCTTTAATAAGTTTTTTTTGTTTCGGTGGTACTTCTTCACGATCCCCCATATAAAAGGTTAAACAAGTTTGATCATACATCATGTATGTTGTTACAGTATCATCAATTGGCTTTGTTGTAATTGAACAGAGATCCTCATATCCTTTATCTCCTAAATAGATAGAAAGACCAATACATTTATTATCATATCCCATGATAGTACAATAAATGGTTTCTTCATTTTCAAAATCTATTTTAATCCAATCATTACATTTAAAATATTCCCATGGTTTTAAATCATTCCATGCTTTAGTTGTATCATGTAGTTCGTGCCAAATAGTTAAATTATTTTCCATAAAATTCCTCCATATATTATTATTGTAACTTATTTAACTATATAAAAGCTATAAAAAAAGCAATTATAATTGCACTTATTACATCACTTATATAGTGGACACCACATAATATTCTAGATAAACTAACAAAGATAGCTAATATTAACATTATATTACCTAATAATATATTTATTTTTAAGCAAGCAAGAGCAATTGAAAAAGCGCTAACAGTATGTCTGCTAGGAAATGATTCACCAGATTTATGGCTTAATAAGGGTTTAATATTCATTTTTTCATATGGGCGTTTACGATTAATTATTTTTCTAAAAATGGTTACAGTTATGAAAGATAGCGAAGGTTTAATAATTGTAGATAGTAATAAATTGTTTTTAGTTATAAACAGATAAATTAAAACAGTTGGATAGATAATAAAGGTAATAAGGGGAATGTATTTAGAAGAATAGATAATTAATTTTTTTAATAAGGGATGATTGCGGATTGTTTGTAACATATTTTGATATAGCTTTTCCATAGAATTCTCCATTTTTTATTTTTTAATGAAAAAATAGTTGTATTAGCATTCATAGTTAAAATTTTGTAAAATATTTTTTATATTTTTATTGTTTTCTAATATATTGTTGTATTAAACTGTTTGGAATAACTATGAATAATTGTAACCTCATTGATTAAAGGATTAATACTATTTAGAAAGATATCTAGTTTAATTTTAGATTCAAGATATCAATTTAATTGTCTTTTTTCATGTTTTGATAATATAATGGTAATCGTTTTATTAATAGAGAGTCAAGTATAAATAGTTAAAATAATTATGGCAAAATAAAGGGATTTTATTATGAAGCATTAATAAATTCATTAAATTTGGATTCAACTTTGGAAGTTTTACTAATAAAAAAGCGAAGTGATAATTTTTGATTTCTCCTTCATCGCTTTTTATTAGTGATCGGTTTAGTTAGTTCCAATATAATTTATTATTCATGTATCTTTTCTATTTGTTGTTTAAACTTTTCATAATCGTCTTCTTCAAAAATTATTTTTTTGATAGCTTTTAATTGCTTTTCATTTAGCGATGATATCCATTCTTCATCCCTTATTCCATATCTTACTTCAATAAAATTAATAGTATTTTTTAATTCACCTTCAATCCTTCCTTCAGCTTTTCCTTCGATTTTTCCTTTTTCATATATTTCTTGCTTTTCTGATTCATTTGCTGCCCTGTTTAAATCTCTTTTATAATACATGTCTCTTAACTTGGCTTCTTCATTAAACTTTTCCAACTTCTTTTTCATGATATTGATCACTCCCTGGTCTGTTAAACCAATTATATCATTATCTATTCCATTTTTGAATATATACAGTGCCACTTCTATTCCTGTCATTCTTTTTAATCCTTTCTGTTTTCTGATAATATTTATATACGGCAGCTGAACATAGCTTCTGGTTGTAAGATTATATTTTTCTACCATTCCTTCATCGTTGATACTTCTGTATGTATCAATAAGTTTCAGATTATCCTTATCAATATCATCGAT
>ERZ808046.1463-NODE-1463-length-10315-cov-2.500195_pt1 | contig 10315 bp, 8 predicted proteins | sample MGYA00380196_ERZ808046 | MGnify/ENA primary metagenome ERZ808046 (study PRJEB31490, sample SAMN06133421) | mouse gut metagenome | isolation source: Z6_2 | host: mice | place: China: Chengdu | collected 2015-05 ...
TCTGTCATCACTTTTCCTTATTATTTACCCAGTGTGATTTCAGTGTACGCAGCGACAAGAAAAGTCACTTTTTTCGCTGTGACATTCGCTTTGTCAGCTGTGACAAGCTCCGCAAATCGTGACAATAACCGCTTATGTCTCTATGCCTGACAAGACTTATTTCCTATAGTCAGGCTCATTAGCTTCGTTTATTGCAACACAAATGCAACAATAAAAATACATTTCACAGAGCGAAAACGTGCCATGAACCCCGCAGTGGATAATGAGTTTCAGCAATGGCTTTCCCAAATCAATCAGGTATGCGGAAATTTTACCGGACGCCTGCTGACTGAGCGTTACACGGGTGTACTGGACACGCATTTTGCCAAAGGACTAAAGCTGAGTACCGTGACAACCAGCGGGGTGAATTTATCCCGCACCTGGCAGGAAGTAAAAGGCAGCGACGATGCCTGGTTTTACACCGTTTTTCAGCTTAGTGGTCAGGCAATAATGGAGCAGGATGAGCGTCAGGTGCAGATTGGCGCTGGCGATATTACGTTACTCGATGCCTCACGCCCCTGTTCGCTTTACTGGCAGGAGTCTTCTAAACAGATTTCATTACTTTTGCCACGCACTCTGCTGGAACAATATTTTCCCCATCAAAAACCTGTCTGCGCAGAAAGACTGGACGCTGACTTACCCATGGTGCAACTCAGTCATCGCCTGTTACAGGAGAGCATGAATAATCCGGCACTTTCTGAAACAGAAAGTGAAGCTGCGCTACAGGCGATGGTGTGTCTGCTGCGCCCGGTACTTCATCAGCGGGAATCTGTTCAACCTCGTCGTGAACGTCAGTTTCAAAAAGTGGTTACGTTGATAGACGATAATATTCGCGAAGAGATATTACGCCCGGAGTGGATAGCCGGAGAGACAGGTATGTCAGTACGTAGTTTGTACCGAATGTTTGCCGATAAAGGTTTGGTAGTCGCGCAATATATTCGTAACCGTCGTCTCGATTTTTGTGCAGATGCGATTCGCCATGCCGCAGATGATGAAAAACTGGCAGGCATCGGCTTTCATTGGGGATTTTCTGACCAGAGTCTTTTTTCAACGGTATTTAAGCAACGCTTTGGGATGACGCCAGGCGAGTATCGACGTAAATTCCGCTAACTAATTGGCGTTGTGTGTACTGCAACGCCAATTAGTTAAAACAGATATTTGACTATGCATTTTTCAGGGCGAAAGGCAATTTGACAGGAGTTTTTGAATATTCACCTTGTTTCAGGAAAATAGATCAATCGCTTTCTCCTGTAGCGTTATCCCGATATTGCGGTTTTGCTATTAAAATTTTCGCACCCATTTACCGTTTATCCCTTGTACATATTCCCCCGGTTTGGCCCGAGCTACGAGCTTTTGCCCGGCGAGTTTCGCGATATCATCTACCGACACATTATTTTGCTTTGCCAGTTGTTGGTAACTCGCTTTACGTTCGGCATTAATGTCGGCTACTAATTTCTCTGTTTCAGCATCCGTTTTCAGCGCAACCAGATAACCATAAAATGTTTCACCTACCCGCCCCTGAGTTCTGGCTTCATCCAGAGTCAATGCCATTACATTGCTGCTTACCAGCCCAACAAGAAACGCACAAAGAAGTAATGTTTTCTTCATCATCGCCTCAGAAAAGATCGCTACGAGTTTCAAGCAGCTCTTCGACATCTTTGTCTGCCTTGATGATGATCTCATGCTCAATTTTAACGTTCATATTGATAGTGATCGGTTCCTTAGGTGCAGCGACTTCAATGCGAGGCGTACAGCCAACCAGCATAAAAGATGACGTCAACGCAGCCAGTAAAATTTTCATTGTTTTTCCTCACACTCTTTTCCTTGCGGACAGTCATTTCCCGGCAGACGTGCGTTCTGCTCCAACCATGCCTGGAGATTATCGCCAAAGCGTAAACTGCGCCACAGCGTAAAAATATTCTCTTCATGATGGTAATTAAGGTTTACCGTACCGCTTTTACCATCAACGCGACTGGTACCTGTAATGTTGGCCTGCATGGTTAATAAACCGAGATTATCTAAATTAATTTTTGTCGATGAACGGCTAATTTCCATATAGCGCAACCAGTTAATTGCTGAACCCGCAGTCATATTGTCTTTCACCACCGCATCTGCGGTGTCTTTATCCAGCCGCAAGGTCATTGGCCCGCTATTTGCCAGCCAACCATCTTTCACTATCCATTTTTCGTTGTTTAGCCATAACGGCAATGCACCACTAAATGCCCCGGACATGGCGAATTGTTTCGGATTGACGGCGCTAACCAGTTCGCTGGATGAGAGATTATTCAGCCGCAACAGCGCCGGGTCATGTTGCGGCATACGTAATTGTTTCATCAGTACGTTACCGCCTAACACATCGACGCTAACATCAGTCAACAGCAAGGGTTCTTCTTCAGTCCACGGATAACGCCCTTGCAAATCAGCCGTAATATTTTTCGCTGTCACCAGATTAATCACTTCGGCAATTCGCAACGTAACGGGGCCGCGAGTCCCCAGATGCCAGGCTCCATCGGCAAAACGGAAAGGCAGGACAAAATCGACACCGTTAACCTGATTATCTGGCATCCAGGCACTACCGCCTTTCAACACGCCGTGCCCTCCCGCGCGGAATCCTTGTTCCGGCGCAGCAGAAAATGCAACCTGAGCATACAGTTCACCATCGCGTAAGTTCATCTTCCAGTCGGGTGGCACCAGCGGCTGGAATACAGTCAGTGATTGTTTTGGCCACCAGGCGTTACCGCGCAGACGAATACCGTCCCAGCGACCATTTACCCGAACCGGGCCAATCTCACCAGCATGTAAATCGCCTTTAAAGAGGAAATACGTCGGATCGCGCCCATCGACGCTAAATTTTAAGGTTGATGGCGGTAACACACTGCCGCCAGTGAACAGCGTTCGCCCGGCTGCCAGTGACAGCGCGCCGCTGAAGGAGGGATGCTGTGCGTCACGTACCCAGACGACGGGCTTGTCGAGAATTAATCGCGGCTTTTCTACCGTCATCGTACCGTATTGTAACTGGTCGAAACCGGTGGAGAGATCGGTCAGCGTAATCGTGCTGTCATGCCACTCACCTTTTCCTGCGACATCCCAGGTGGCATTCATCGGTGTAAAACTCCCTTTTCCCCAGTAGCGCCACTGCCAGCGGCCAGCGTCAGGGAGAAAATCATTCGCCAGCCCATCCATATGCAGCACGAAATCGCCCAGTTCATTTTCATGCGCCTGCAAGATGGCCTGCAAACGTCCGTCAACACCACGTTGGGTGACTTTTACACCCGCTAAAGGCCAGCGGATTTCATCGATGTCCAGCGAATCGATGACTCTTCCCTTCGAACGTAATAACGCGCCTGGCTCAAAGGCCAACGTTGGGTCAGTCAGACTTCCACTTAGCTGCGCAGGTAAACGGGCATATAAAATGAGGTCCGCCTGTTTCGCTTCACCGGTCAGCTGCAGAGGCAGCTGACTGTTATCCATGCTTAATTTTCCTGGGCCAAAATTTAGCACCGCGTTGCCTTTACCCGCTTGCCCCTGGGTCAGCACACTCAGTCGTCCGCTGATCAGAGCGTTCTCAAGCCCTGCCTGCCAGTTGTCGACTTTGACACCCAGTCGGCCACTCAAAGGAAAACCTGCATACGGCCAACTCCAGCGACCATCGCTTACGGTCAATTGTTGACGAGTAATTTGCCACGGCAAATCGAGCAACGGATCGCCGTTATCCCGTGCCAGCACGATCAATTGCCCGCTATTTTCCTGCCAGTCCAGCTCTGCATCCACCAGTGACGGTTCCTGCGGCAAGTTTAACGTCGCAGTAGCATGCCCACTTACAGGAAGTCCATCCGGCACGAGCGGCATAGTAAATTCCCCCACCAGTTTAACCGGCGGCTGATTTTCAAACGCGACGACATCCAGTTCGCTGACTGTAAGTTGTTGCCCTTTAAGCTGGCCTTGAAATTTAACTTTTTCGCCCTGATAACGCAGTTGCTGGATATCAGAGGTTAATGCGAGAGAGAGTTTTCCCTGCCATTCCTGCCAGGGAGAAAAAATCAGTTTATCGATATTGATCCAGGTGTTAGGCAGCATGGACTGCCACTGCGCGAGGGTTTTTGGAGCAGCTGGCGATTGCTCCGTCTGCGGCAATTTCGCCAGACAAGCAGAATCAAGTTCTACCGTGCCGACGTTCAATAACCAGCGGCTGGGATGTGAAAGGCTGGCGTTGGTGATATGCGCAAGCTGACAATCTCCCACCAGATAACGGAGATCGGGAATGATTAAACCTTTACGCGTAATGCGTGGGCTTTCATCTAATGCAATACGTGTCCCGAGCGGTAGCCAGATGCCCGCCAGCGTGGGAACCCACAGCCCGAGCGTCATCAACAGCGTCAACGGCACAAGAATAATCAGTAATAACAGCGCGAGAACGGCTTTATATTTACCCAGCATGGGTAGTTAATATCCTGATTTAGCGAAAAATTAAGCATTCAATACGGGTATTGTGGCATGTTTAACCGTTCAGTTGAAGGTTGCGCCTACACTAAGCATAGTTGTTGATGAATTTTTCAATATCGCCATAGCTTTCAATTAAATTTGAAATTTTGTAAAATATTTTTAGTAGCTTAAATGTGATTCAACATCACTGGAGAAAGTCTTATGAAACTCGCCGTTTATAGCACAAAACAGTACGACAAGAAGTACCTGCAACAGGTGAACGAGTCCTTTGGCTTTGAGCTGGAATTTTTTGACTTTCTGCTGACGGAAAAAACCGCTAAAACTGCCAATGGCTGCGAAGCGGTATGTATTTTCGTAAACGATGACGGCAGCCGCCCGGTGCTGGAAGAGCTGAAAAAGCACGGCGTTAAATATATCGCCCTGCGCTGTGCCGGTTTCAATAACGTCGACCTTGACGCGGCAAAAGAACTGGGGCTGAAAGTAGTCCGTGTTCCAGCCTATGATCCAGAGGCCGTTGCTGAACACGCCATCGGTATGATGATGACGCTGAACCGCCGTATTCACCGCGCGTATCAGCGTACCCGTGACGCTAACTTCTCTCTGGAAGGTCTGACCGGCTTTACTATGTATGGCAAAACGGCAGGCGTTATCGGTACCGGTAAAATCGGTGTGGCGATGCTGCGCATTCTGAAAGGTTTTGGTATGCGTCTGCTGGCGTTCGATCCGTATCCAAGTGCAGCGGCGCTGGAACTCGGTGTGGAGTATGTCGATCTGCCAACCCTGTTCTCTGAATCAGACGTTATCTCTCTGCACTGCCCGCTGACACCGGAAAACTACCATCTGTTGAACGAAGCCGCCTTCGATCAGATGAAAAATGGCGTGATGATCGTCAATACCAGTCGCGGTGCATTGATTGATTCTCAGGCAGCAATTGAAGCGCTGAAAAATCAGAAAATTGGTTCGTTGGGTATGGACGTGTATGAGAACGAACGCGATCTGTTCTTTGAAGATAAATCCAACGACGTGATCCAGGATGACGTATTCCGTCGCCTGTCTGCCTGCCACAACGTGCTGTTTACCGGGCACCAGGCATTCCTGACAGCAGAAGCTCTGACCAGTATTTCTCAGACTACGCTGCAAAACTTAAGCAATCTGGAAAAAGGCGAAACCTGCCCGAACGAACTGGTTTAATCTTGCCGCTCCCCTGCAATCCAGGGGAGCTGATTCAGATAATCCCCAATGACCTTTCATTCTCTATTCTTAAAATAGTCCTGAGTCAGAAACTGTAATTGAGAACCACAATGAAGAAACTAGCCGCGTTTGTTGCGCTAAGCCTGCTGATGGCGGGATGTGTAAGTAATGACAAAATTGCTGTTACGCCAGAACAGCTACAGCATCATCGCTTTGTGCTGGAAAGCGTAAACGGTAAGCCCGTGACCAGCGATAAAAATCCGCCAGAAATCAGCTTTGGTGAAAAAATGATGATTTCCGGCAGCATGTGTAACCGCTTTAGCGGTGAAGGCAAACTGTCTAATGGTGAACTGACAGCCAAAGGGCTGGCAATGACCCGTATGATGTGCGCTAACCCGCAGCTTAATGAACTCGATAACACCATTAGCGAAATGCTGAAAGAAGGTGCACAAGTGGATCTGACCGCGAACCAGTTAACGCTGGCGACCGCGAAACAGACATTAACTTATAAGCTGGCGGATTTAATGAATTAATAGCTGCCACAGCTCCCGGCGGCAAGTGACTGTTCGCTACAGCGTTTGCCGTTGGGTAATGCACACATCCCAATCGCCGTACCATCCAGTTGACGGGCAACAGAAAGCGAACCGCCGATCATTGCACAATTTGCTTCTCCACTACTGGACATCGACGCTTTTAAACCTGGCGCTACGTGCGCCGCAGTCGCCTGCTGAACAGGTTCACTACTACACGCCGACAACAATAAAGCGGCACACCCTACCCAAAACGCTGCTCGCATCTTTTCTTCCTCTGATCTTCAAGCCAAACGACACCGCCATAAATAATAGGCAGCACAGAGGGCGGCGTCGAGAGCTGTCCTGCGCGTTGCCCCGCATTTTTACTTTTTTATGGCTATTTTTTTGCCCTCTGTTTGATCAAAACATTCATTACGCTGATGTGGGGGACACAAAAGCGAAAATGCAGAAGAAAGCCATTTGCTAAAATTGAAGGATTACTACTGGGCGCGCAGCAATTTCGTGCGCCCCTCATTTGCGCAATGTAAGGGTGTCATATGATTACTATTGACGGTAATGGCGCGGTTGCTTCGGTGGCGTTTCGCACCAGTGAAGTTATCGCCATCTACCCTATTACCCCCAGTTCCACGATGGCAGAACAGGCTGATGCCTGGGCCGGAAACGGCTTAAAGAACGTTTGGGGAGACACACCACGCGTAGTTGAAATGCAGTCGGAAGCGGGTGCTATCGCTACCGTGCATGGCGCTTTGCAGACGGGTGCCCTTTCAACATCGTTTACGTCATCGCAGGGTTTGCTGCTGATGATCCCGACGCTGTACAAACTGGCAGGCGAACTGACGCCATTTGTCCTGCATGTAGCGGCACGTACCGTTGCCACACATGCACTCTCTATTTTTGGCGATCATTCCGACGTTATGGCGGTGCGCCAGACGGGTTGCGCGATGTTGTGTGCGGCTAACGTCCAGGAAGCGCAAGATTTTGCTCTCATTTCGCACATCGCAACGCTGAAGAGCCGCGTGCCATTTATTCATTTCTTTGATGGTTTCCGCACGTCCCACGAAATCAATAAAATTGTCCCGCTGGCCGATGACACTATTCTTGATCTCATGCCGCAGGCCGAAATTGATGCTCATCGCGCCCGGGCGCTCAACCCGGAACATCCGGTGATCCGCGGTACGTCCGCCAATCCTGACACTTATTTCCAGTCTCGCGAAGCCACCAACCCATGGTACGACGCGGTCTATGACCATGTTGAACAGGCGATGAATGATTTCTCTGCCGCGACAGGTCGTCAGTATCAGCCGTTTGAATATTACGGGCATCCGCAAGCGGAACGGGTGATTATCCTGATGGGCTCTGCCATTGGCACCTGTGAAGAAGTGGTTGATGAATTGCTAACCCGTGGCGAAAAAGTCGGCGTGCTGAAAGTTCGCCTGTACCGTCCCTTCTCCGCCAAACACTTGCTGCAAGCTCTGCCGGGATCCGTACGCAGCGTGGCGGTACTGGACAGAACCAAAGAACCCGGTGCCCAGGCAGAACCGCTCTATCTGGATGTAATGACCGCACTGGCAGAAGCCTTTAATAATGGCGAGCGCGAAACTCTGCCCCGTGTCATTGGTGGGCGCTATGGTCTTTCATCCAAAGAATTTGGCCCGGACTGTGTACTGGCGGTATTTGCCGAGCTCAACGCGGCTAAACCGAAAGCGCGCTTTACGGTTGGTATTTACGATGATGTGACCAATCTGTCACTGCCGTTGCCGGAAAACACCCTGCCAAACTCGGCGAAACTGGAAGCCTTGTTTTATGGCCTTGGTAGTGATGGCAGCGTTTCCGCGACCAAAAACAATATCAAGATTATCGGTAATTCCACGCCGTGGTACGCACAGGGCTATTTTGTTTACGACTCCAAAAAGGCGGGCGGCCTGACGGTTTCTCACCTTCGCGTGAGCGAACAGCCGATTCGTTCCGCTTATCTCATTTCCCAGGCTGATTTTGTTGGCTGCCACCAGTTGCAGTTTATCGATAAATATCAGATGGCTGAGCGTTTAAAACCTGGCGGCATTTTCCTGCTCAACACGCCGTACAGCGCAGATGAAGTGTGGTCGCGCTTGCCGCAAGAAGTTCAGGCCGTGTTAAACCAGAAAAAAGCGCGCTTCTATGTGATTAACGCGGCGAAAATCGCCCGCGAATGTGGCCTGGCGGCCCGTATTAATACCGTCATGCAGATGGCTTTTTTCCATCTGACGCAAATTCTGCCTGGCGATAGCGCCCTCGCAGAATTGCAGGGTGCGATTGCCAAAAGTTACAGTAGCAAAGGCCAGGATCTGGTGGAACGCAACTGGCAGGCTCTGGCGCTGGCGCGTGAATCCGTAGAAGAAGTTCCGTTGCAACCGGTAAATCCGCACAGCGCCAATCGACCGCCAGTGGTTTCCGATGCCGCCCCTGATTTCGTGAAAACCGTAACCGCTGCGATGCTCGCCGGGCTTGGTGACGCCCTCCCCGTTTCGGCGCTGCCGCCAGACGGCACCTGGCCGATGGGCACCACTCGCTGGGAAAAACGCAATATCGCCGAAGAGATCCCCATCTGGAAAGAGGAACTCTGTACCCAATGTAACCACTGCGTTGCCGCTTGCCCACACTCAGCTATTCGCGCCAAAGTAGTGCCGCCTGAAGCAATGGAACATGCCCCTGCCAGCCTGCATTCGCTGGATGTGAAATCGCGTGATATGCGCGGGCAGAAATATGTCTTGCAGGTGGCACCGGAAGATTGCACCGGTTGTAACCTGTGCGTCGAAGTTTGCCCGGCGAAAGACCGTCAGAATCCAGAGATTAAAGCCATCAATATGATGTCTCGCCTGGAACATGTCGAAGAAGAGAAAATCAATTACGATTTCTTCCTCAACCTGCCAGAAATCGACCGTAGCAAACTGGAACGTATTGATATTCGTACATCGCAGCTGATTACACCGCTGTTTGAATATTCAGGTGCTTGCTCCGGTTGTGGCGAGACGCCGTATATTAAATTGCTGACTCAGCTCTATGGCGACCGGATGTTGATCGCTAACGCCACCGGCTGTTCTTCAATTTATGGCGGTAACCTGCCCTCTACACCGTATACCACCGATGCCAACGGTCGTGGGCCGGCATGGGCGAACTCTCTGTTTGAAGATAATGCCGAATTTGGCCTTGGTTTCCGCCTGACGGTCGATCAACACCGTGTCCGCGTGCTGCGTCTGCTGGATCAATTTGCCGATAAAATCCCGGCGGAATTACTGACAGCGTTGAAATCAGACGCTACGCCAGAGGTTCGTCGAGAACAGGTCGCAGCTTTACGCCAGCAACTCAACGATGTTGCCGAAGCACATGAACTGCTGCGTGACGCAGATGCACTGGTGGAAAAATCAATCTGGCTGATTGGTGGCGACGGCTGGGCTTACGATATTGGCTTTGGCGGTCTGGATCATGTATTGAGCCTGACGGAAAACGTCAATATTCTGGTGCTGGATACGCAATGCTATTCCAACACCGGTGGTCAGGCGTCGAAAGCGACACCGCTGGGTGCAGTAACTAAATTTGGCGAGCACGGCAAACGTAAAGCGCGTAAAGATCTTGGCGTCAGTATGATGATGTACGGTCATGTTTATGTGGCGCAGATTTCTCTCGGCGCGCAGCTCAACCAGACGGTGAAAGCGATTCAGGAAGCGGAAGCGTATCCGGGGCCATCGCTGATCATCGCTTATAGCCCATGTGAAGAGCATGGTTACGATCTGGCACTCAGTCACGACCAGATGCGCCAACTCACTGCCACCGGCTTCTGGCCGCTATATCGCTTCGATCCACGTCGAGCCGATGAAGGCAAACTGCCGCTGGCGCTGGATTCACGCCCGCCGTCAGTAGCACTGGAAGAAACGTTACTTCACGAGCAACGTTTCCGTCGGCTGAATTCGCAGCAGCCAGAAGTGGCAGAACAGTTATGGAAAGATGCTGCAGCTGATTTGCAAAAACGCTATGACTTCCTGGCACAAATGGCCGGAAAAGCGGAAAAAAGCAACACCGATTAAATGCTCTGGATAAGGATTATCCAATTCTAAAAAAAAGCCCGGACGACT
>ERZ808046.1466-NODE-1466-length-10300-cov-16.058887_pt1 | contig 10300 bp, 13 predicted proteins | sample MGYA00380196_ERZ808046 | MGnify/ENA primary metagenome ERZ808046 (study PRJEB31490, sample SAMN06133421) | mouse gut metagenome | isolation source: Z6_2 | host: mice | place: China: Chengdu | collected 2015-05 ...
GTCATTCACTTGTCAGTCAAAAAGATTATCCCACAGATTTTAGAATATGTAAAACCGGTAGGTTATTCATCGCTTACTTATGAACGCAGATAAAAGCTACTTTTTTCTTATCCATAGTTAAAACCCCAACTTATGAAGTAAAGCAATTACATCATTCGATTTTAACACCTTACCCATAGAAACAACCTTTTCATTGACAACAAGGGCTGGCATACTCATAGCACCGTATTCCATTACTTTCTGCATATCCGTAATGTATTCCACCTCTATGGAAAGCCCCATATCCTTTATTGCCTTTTTTGCGTTTTCATACTGTTCGTGGCAGGATTTACAGCCTGCACCCAATACCTTAACACAGCAAATTCCGTCCTTTGCTTCAGGACAGCGGTCATTTGTGATTTCTTCCGCCTCACTTGTCGGGCAGCCACTACTGCAAGCGCAGGCAGGTGTTTTCTTTTCTTCTTTCTTTCCGAAATTAAATAATGCCATAATGATAACCTCCTAAAATTAGACAATTAAATATTGTATCGCGTTGAAGAAATAGCCTACAACGATAATACCGATTGTACATATTGCAACGAAAATGCCCAACAGCTTCGGTTTAACCGCCTTACGAAGCATAATCATTGACGGGAGAGAAAGGGTAGTCACGCCCATCATAAAGGAAAGGACAACGCCGAGCAAAGCACCCTTTGCAAGTAAGGCTTCTGCAATCGGGATTGTGCCGAAAATATCCGCATACATTGGAACGCCTGCAACAGTAGCAAGCACAACACCAAACGGATTGTTATCCCCAAGCACCTTGACAATGAAATCTTCGGGTATCCAGTTGTGAATAATTGCGCCGATACCGACACCGATTAACACATAAGGTGCAACCTTTTTAGCTGTTGAAACGACCTGTTCCCAAGCATATTTCATACGGTCTTTGAAATGCAGTTCTTCCTGTGGAACATCAATAGCATGACCGTTTCGGATATATTCTTCCACTTGATTTTCAAGGTGTAATTTTTCAATCAGCGTACCGCCGACAACAGCGATTACCAAGCCGAGAACAACATACAAAACGGCAACTTTCCAACCGAAAATACTCATCAGGAGCACAAGACTTCCGAGGTCAACCATTGGCGAAGAAATTAAAAATGAGAATGTAACGCCAAGCGGCAAACCTGCGCTTGTAAATCCGATAAACAGCGGAATAGAGGAACACGAACAGAACGGCGTTACCGTACCAAGTAATGCGGCGATGATATTTGCCCATATCCCGTGAAATTTGCCAAGTATCTTTTTTGTCCTTTCGGGCGGAAAATAACTTTGAATGTACGAGATAATCAAAATCAATACGCCGAGCAGTACCATAATTTTTATAGTATCGTAAATAAAGAACTGAATGCTGCCTCCTACTCTGCTTGTAGTATCTAAACCGCAGACATTCAATATAGTTGATATGAGCTTATTCAGCCAAGCCATACCGAGGACTTCATTTTGAAAAAAATCCCAACCAATTTTTAATGCTTCCATAAAAAGCCCCTTTCATATAGTTATATTGAAATATGTCTATGGGTTGGTGGTTTTATAAGCCGTGCGGAAAAGTAATCTATAAACCTTCTCACTTTTCACAGCACGACTCGATTTTGTGTTCAACCTCAAGTGTTGTCAACTGTTCCAAACATTCCTTTGCCTGCTTCACGCCTTTTTCTGAAATGGAATAGTGCGTCCATTTTCCCTCTTTGCGACCAACAACAATTTCAGCGTCACAAAGTATTTTCATATGGTGAGAAAGAGTGGGCTGTGTCACATTGATTTCTTCCAACAGCTTGCAGGCACATTTTTCGCCCGAACGCAGCAGATTTATAATTCTAATACGATTTTCATCACAAAATGCTTTGAAGATTGCCGCAACTCTTCTTTCATCCATCTCTCAAAACCACCTCCCATAGATAACTGTCTATATGTTATTATATGCATCGCATAGAAGATTGTCAATATGTATTTTGAAATTTATTTGCGAAAAGCGGCGGCAGAGAGTTTTCCCCCTGCAACAAAAATCTGTAGCCAAAAAAGACCCAAATACAGTTTTTGGGATACCCCCTCATAAGAGCCGTAACCGTCACGCCGATATTCTTTTATCCGAAGCGGAAAGAGCAGGATAAGCAGGGCGTAAGCCCTGCCATAAGGGAGTCCAGAGGGAACGTCTGGCACACGACTTTGCAGGGCAAAGTGTAGTGTGTTACACCCTGTAAACGCAGTCGGAAAAATCGGGGGATTTTTCTGACCGCAGGGGTGGCTTTACGAGCCGAAAAGGGCGAGTAATGCCCACGCCTGCACTTTGCGTTTACGGGGGGTTCTCCCGCAGGGTGACAGCGCAAGATGGACAAAACAAACGCCAGAATCGCTGTGGCTGTTACACTTCGGGATATGACGGTGACGCTGGCAGGGGGGTATCCCAAAAACACCGTCATCATCGTCATGACCGTTACGCATGAGGCAGAGCCGCCGGTTCTGCTTAAGTCTAAATATCGTTGATAACAGCAAGGGAAATCATCCGCCCGCTGCTCCTGCGGCTGAAATCATAGCGGATATGGTTTTCAAGCAGGAAATCAAGGCGGTACTCGTTCATCCACTTCGTCAAGACATTCGCCGCTGTCCCTGTTTCCCCCAGAGCGTCCAATAACTCGGTGGCTGTGCCAGTCCACCCCTCTCTGCCCTGCATGAAATCCACTAACCGAAAAAGAATATCTGGTATCGTTTCTTTCGCAAGCTGTTCCTGCTCCTTACGTTCCACCAGTTCCCAACTGCAATCACGGAAGCGGAGCTTAAACTCCTGATAGGGCGTGTCCCTGCCCGTCACATATAACTTTGCGGCATTGGACGCACGGCTTTCCTGTTCCAGAACAAAGGTTGCGTCTGCACTCCCCGTCAATCCCGTCATGCCAGACACCTTGTTGAACACGTCGCTGTCATTCTGCTTTCGGATGTGGTGGACGACAATAACCGCAAGAGAATGCCTGTCTGCAAAGTCTTTGATAAGGGAGATGTCCCCGTAATCGCTTGCATAGGCGTTGTCTTTGGATGCGGTGCGGACTTTCTGCAAGGTGTCAATCACAACGAGCCTGCTGTCGGGGTATTCTTTTAAATAGTCCTCCAACTGCACGATAAGACCGTCTGAGAGCTTATCGCTTGCCACCGCAAAGTGGAGCCGCCCGCTTGCTTCGTCCGTCAAGCTGTCAGCCTGTCTTGAATGCGGCAGAATGTGTCCTCAAGGCAGAGGTAAAGCACATCGCCCTCCTGTGCCGGCATATCCCACAAGGGGATTCCCTGCGACACGCATAGGCAGAGCTTTTACATAAGCCAGCTCTTGCCGATTTTCTGTGAGCCGCAGAACAGGGTTAAGCCCGTGGGTATCAGACCGTCCACCACAAAAGACGGCTTCACAAGCGGCTCATAAAGGAGCGTGTCGGCGTTGACTGTCTGTAACTTCTGCATGGGATTCCTCCTTTCGGGCAGTGTCTTTGGTTTTGTTGAACATAAAAATAAGCCTCCTTAAAAAGATTTACTCCCACGGAAAAAAGTGAGAGTATGTAATGCCGCCAATCCCACGCCTATAAAAGCAGGAGAATACTATTCTCTCCCCACCCAATAGCCCGTAGGAAAGTGCGGATTTCCCCTTTACCGCTTAAATGGTTTCAATCTGTTCCGCAGCTTGTCCATCCGTCTGTAAACAGACTTTGTTGACAGCTTTACGGCTGCGGCAATGTCCTTAGTGGAATATCCCTGCATTTTCAGCAGGACGATTTGTAACGTGCGCCTGTCCACCGTGACTAAGGCAAGGTACAGAGTTTCGTTCTCAATCTCATCCAGTAAATCAGAAACAGACCTTACCTCCGCCTGCTTCTCCATGTCTGCCATGCCCTCAAGGTATTCGCCGAAGTCACTCGCCCATCGGTAAAACCGCCTGTTGGAATTAAAGTCCACCCTGTCGTCTGTGCGGATTTGCTCAATGACCGCTTCATCAACGCCGCACTCACGCAGAACCTTTTCCTCGGCTTCTTTCCAGATACGCCATTTCCTGTCCTCCCGTCCGTGGTTGTATGCCATTCTTATTTCCTCCAATCAGAATTGATTGAGAGGGCAGACAAAAGCCCCCTCATTTTCCCAAAGGAAAAAACAAGGGGCTGAACGCCTTAAATTTTGTTTTCCATTATCTTTCTCAGCTTCGCAAGGATTTTGGCTTTTCGTTTGTTGACAACGCTCTGTGTTATGCCTAACCGCAACCCGACTTCCCGATCAAAAGTTCTTCAAAAAAGATTGCTTGTATCAACGGCTGTTTACTGTCCGACAACAAAGGCAGGGCGGCTTTCAGCCTGTCCATCATCACCGCACGGACAACGGTTTCTGCAACGTTCACCGTTTCATCAATAACGAAATCAAGCACATTCCCCTTACTGTCTGTAAATCCCTCTAACGACAGCAGGCTGTGGTTCGTGTCCAGTTTTTGCAGATAACGCCACCGTTCTTTCTCCTTGTAGAAATCTGCGTACTGTTCCCGCACGACTTCAAGCAGACAGCCCTGCACGGGGATAAACAGCTTGTCCATGTAACTCTGGTCGGCTTGCTTGCGGTGGCAGAAATCCGTATAGGATAATTCCACATATCTGCCGCTTTCTTTGATATATACTTTTCTTGGTGCATATTTCACCGTAAGTACCTCCCATCTGAATTTTTGAAAATGTAAAAATCCAGATGGAGAGGCGGAGAGCGGCAACGAATATCAAATACAGCCCTGCGGCACATTCTGATAAAAAACGACAAAAGAAAAACCGCAAAGGCTCTGCGACCTCTACGGTTATAGGAGATACATATTCTGTTAAGCGGAGATTCTACTTCTGGTTTCATGGTGAGAAGTAACGTTGCATGGGCAGGGATTTTTTTAACTGGCTTCCTGCCAATCCCCGATATGCTATGTATGGATAAACTCTGCGTTGCGTGAGCAGATGGATAACTGCCCGAAAAAAGGACATAAAAAATCCCTCCAAACTGAAAACTGGTCTGGAGGGTAACGTCTATTTATTTAGGCATGGTAAAGCCGCCCACCGAACCTCGTTTTTTTATTCGGTGGGTAAGTATCACAATGATTTTTTATCAATATCTCTTTCTTCTTTCGTAAATAAAAACTACTGCAATTACCAGCAAACTTAAACCGAAAATCCATATCTTTGTGGAATAATTGCCTTTTCCCATTGAGAACAAATAGAAAATACTATCCTCTGATACATTCCCCAAAGAATTTAAAAGAAAATATCCGATTGACGCCAAGTAACCTACAATAACAGAATTGCTGAATATGGCGGCTGCAAATCCAAAGCTCCCCAATGCCATTGCGCTTATCACTGTTCCCGCCACATAAGGCACAAAGGGAAATATACAGTTTGCCCATACCATAATTCCAGAGAACAGGCATACCATCAGAATTAGCAGCAGCATTGACATGATGAACCGCAGCAATAAGATTTTCCAATGAGGGATTTTCTTTGTGCAGACTACGTCCTGTATTTCCTTAGACTGTTCTGGGGCAGGCAGCGGAGCTATGAGAAATATTCCTGTTAGTATTACAGCCTGTTCCAAACATTCCGCTGAACGAACCATATCTAAATTTGCAATCCCCCTTAGTAAAGGAATTATCAGCAAATAAGCCGCCGCCAAAATTAAATTATTTTTTACTGCCAAAAGAAAGTTTGTCCTGCATATGCCCAAAACACTTGTGATAGATGTTCGCCGCATTTATTTTTCCTTTCCGCTTAAACTTAAGAACCCATATGGACAGAATGACAAATAGAATACCGATTCCCGCCATAAGCAGCCTGTTCCTACAAATCATTTGAAATCCATCTTGTATTGTTTCATAGCCACGCAATGTATTGTGCCTTATCATTAAAGTTGCTGCCCCCGTGTCCCCTGACAGTCCAGTTACTCCCTTATCAACCATCCACCATAGGAATTGAACGGCAATCGCAATCGGAGAGTCTGTGAGCAAAGTGAAAAATATTCCGATTGCGGATACCGCCATAACCTCTGACAGGAGCCACCATAAAATGTATTTGATATACGCAAAATAGTCTACTGAAATACCTTTCTCTGCGCCAAACGATATAAGCGGCACAAGGGATTCAAAACTTAACAGCAAAACAGGCAGGAGAACCATAGTGACACTTGCCAAATATCTTGAAACCACCAGTCTTGCCGAAGATATTTTTTTGCTGTAAATCAATTCTGACGCATTGCCCATACGGTCTTTCATCCATATAAGCACTACCAAAAATATAGGGTACAAGCCTAGTTCCAATCCTATATAATCACAAAATAACCGTGCAAAACCGCCTGTCACTTTATCATTGCTGATTGTCTGGTTATATTCCTCACATGCTTCCTCATAAGTCATTTCAGACATGCCAAAATAGGTAATCATCATTTCGGGGGAGTACTGTGAACCGTTTTCCCCTATAATATTTTCCATTTCCTGCATTAGCTCTTTGAAATGTTCATAAGTAACCTGTGATACAAAATGCTTATATTTATCATCTCCGCTTTCTGTGTCTGCCCTGTTTCCCATCACCGTATTCAAATTTCCATTCTCATCAACACTCATTGCGTCAAAGGAAATAATTGTGCCTGTGACTGCTGGAAAATAATCTTCTGGCAAATCTTTTAATTGTTCTTCCGTCAATCCCGTTATTTCACAAAGTATTTCAAGTACACGTTTTTGCTCATCATCGCTAAGTGTAATCGCTTTATAGTATCCAAGGGGATATGCAGCGTAACGATTGCTTTCATATTCTGACAATAACGCCCTTGTAACGCCCATCATGATTGCCGCCGGGTCATCCTCTGAAACCTTACTGCCAAAGTAATCATCCTCCTCGGATGGTTTTGACAGTAATGAGCGTTCAAAACCTATATCTGCCGGGGGAATACCCTTTTCCCAATTGATTTCTGTTTTTGTCACTCCCCGAAAATTCTGGAACCAGCTAAAAACCAAAATAGCGAGAAAGAAATAATAAATCACGCTTGCCGCAATCTTTTTACACTCTTCCAAATATAACTTCATCGTTCTATCCCTCCCTTAAGTCTGGCTTAACAGATACATATACCCATCTTCCAACGTAGGGGGTTGAAGCATATATTTTTCTTCTGGCTCCACGTCTGACAATACCCTGTACTGCGTGCCTGACTGTGAAGAAATGATATTTAAGACAGCATACTTTTCCTTGATATGTTTATCCTGCTTTTTTGCCGCTGAAATAAGGTAAACTTTTCCCTCTGCCTGTCCCACCAGTTCTTCCGTGCTGCCATTCCATATCATTTTCCCATTGTTCAATACTCCTATATTTTCACAGCACGATTCAACATCTGAAGAAATATGGGTGGAAAGAATCACGATCCTGTCTTCTGCAAATTCACTTAGCAGATTTCGGAAACGAATACGTTCCTCTGGGTCAAGCCCTGCTGTCGGTTCGTCAACAATAAGGATTTGCGGGTTATGTAACAGTGCCTGTGCAATCCCCATCCGTCTTTTCATCCCTCCCGATAAAGCCTTTACTTTCGTCCTCATATCTTCTTTTAGATTTACCTGTTCAAGTAATGCCAATATTCTTTCTCTTCGGATTTTATCTGGAATTTCCGACAGCAGCCCAAGGTAATCCATTGCGCCATAAACACTCATACCTCTGTAAAAAGAAAAATCCTGCGGGAGATAACCTACGATTTCCCGTATTTTACCTGTTTCTTTGATTGGGATGCCATTCATACTGATTTCCCCGCCTGAAGCTTCCGATAGCGTTGCTAAAATTCTCATTAGGCTTGTTTTTCCTGCGCCATTCCGCCCAAGAAGCCCGTACATTCCAGAATGGATTGTAACGGATACATTTTCTAGGGCTGTCTTTTTTCCATAGTTTTTGGAAAGATTTCTTATTACAATTTCATTGTTTTTGCCGTATGGCATAAAGGTATCCTTTAGGATTTCCATAAATACAAAAACCTCCTTACTTGTGTTGTAAGGAGATTTTATAATAGAAAAGCCAATTTTCCGAAAAGGATATTAAAAACTTTTTAATTTGGCGGTTACACATGCCCCCTTTTCTTTCTGATTTCCGACATACAACAAACCGCCATGTTTTTCACAAAGTATCTTACATACGCTTAAGCCTATACCAAAATGCTGTTTTTCCTTATCATTGCTGTAAAATACAGTGGTTGCTTTTTCCAAATCTGCCGCTGAAAAACCTTTCCCATCATCCTTTACCGTAAGAATGAGAAAATCTTTTTTGTGTGAAAGGTTTATGCTTACTTGTTTTTCTGCATATCTTAATGCGTTCTGCAGGAGATTTTCTAAAATCCGAAAAAACACGCCCTTATCTATTTGAATTTTGTCCACCGTAATATCGTTTGAAATAATGATTTCTTTATTTCCCGCAAGCTGCCGCACATTACTTCTTAATTCATTCAATAATAGCTTCACATTTTCAGACCGTTTTTCAATTTCAATATTTTCAATCTTCTCAATATCCCGAACGCTCTCCACATATAGCTCCAATCGGTTTACCGCCCCCTGCATAGATGATACCGTACCTAAAAGCATATCTTCCGTAAACTTATCCTGTGGAATATTTTTCTCTAAATAGTCTAAATATCCTTTGAGTACGGTAATCGGCGTTCTTAAATCATGAGCTACCGAAGCATTCAATAATTTCCTTTGTTCTAAGGATTCCCACAATGCTTTGTGTTTCTGCCGAAGCTCCCTGCGCATTTTTTCCATAGAACAGCATAACCGCCCTAACTCATCATCACCGTCATATTCAATGTGAAAGTCAAGATTATCCTCCTGTATTCTTTCCACGCCATTTTGTAGCTGTGTGATAGGATTCCGAAGCTTCTTTCGGTAATATACCGCCGCAGCCGCCCCAATCCCGACAGCAATATAAAAAACAGGCAGACCAACCATAGCAGCATAAGAGCCATAATAGATGACAGTATCCCATCTGCTTAAAGGCTGCCATGTGATATTGTTGTTATCAATATCCAACATATAATTGCCTGTGTTCTCATCCATCTGAAAATCAGGGGAATTTATCGTCATATACCGTTTCTTTAATATTTCATGCTGCACTTGGTTTGCCGCAAAGATAGTGATGGACGATAACAGGGCAATCACACATATCGTAATTAAAAAAGTAACTGCCATAGATGTCCTAAGCGACTTTGTTTTTATTTTGCCCATTTATAACCAACTCCCCATACTGTTTCAATATAGTTTTTATCCGTATAAACTGACAGCTTATTCCGTATCTTTCGGATATGTTCTTTTACTACAATGCTATCGCCCTCGCCATGATATCCCCAAAGTTTTTCATAGATAGTTTCCCTGTCAAAAACCATGCCTGCATTTTGGGAAAGAAAACGGATGATCTCAAATTCTTTATTTGAGAAGTCCAACTGTTCCTTACCATAAAATACCGTTCGGCTATTGTAATCAATAATCAATTCCTCATCAAACCTTAGATTTTCTGCCGTGCCTTTTCTTTCTTCACGCCGAAGGTGTGCCGAAATTCTTGCCAATAATTCATCCATGCGAAAAGGTTTTGTAATATAATCATCCCCGCCGACAGACAGCCCCCTTATCACATCCCGTTCCGTTATCCGTGCTGTCAAAAAAATAATCGGGCAGGATACATGCCCTCGGATAAGCTGGCACAACTCCAGCCCATCCATTTCTGGCATATTGATATCCAACAATATAATATCTGGTATTACGTTTAATAGTTCTAACGCTTTTTTTGCATTTTCCGCCGTATATACGGAAAATTCTTCTCCTAAACATTTTTCCATCATGGATAATATCATTTCTTCATCATCAATAATCAGTATCTTGTATTTCATAGGCAATGCTCCTTATCAGTTAATCCCTTTATCGTAACCGATAAAAGACAGATTTTCGACAATTTCATGCCAGATGATTATAATTATACCCGCTATTTCCACTGCTATCAACAGCATTGGATACCCATTTTCTTCGTGGTATGTGCCGCCCAACTGTTCAAATATTGATTTCATATGCAAAGACTCCTTTTCTGTATGGTTTGGTTTCTGCGGGGTATCTGCAAGCAATGTATCAGCAGGCTGTATGTATATACTATCTTTAAGTTAAGTAAACCCCTTGCAGTTCATACCCAATGTCATTTACTTAACGAGAATTCGGATATTATGTCCGAATTCTTTTTTTCTACCAGTAACCCAAATTTTTTAA
>ERZ808046.1470-NODE-1470-length-10274-cov-3.334216_pt1 | contig 10274 bp, 10 predicted proteins | sample MGYA00380196_ERZ808046 | MGnify/ENA primary metagenome ERZ808046 (study PRJEB31490, sample SAMN06133421) | mouse gut metagenome | isolation source: Z6_2 | host: mice | place: China: Chengdu | collected 2015-05 ...
ACTGCATATTTCTGGATTCTGAGCTAAAAATTCAGATATCCTTTGATACCAAATAACATACTCTGATGCAATTGAATAACGTTCAAAGGCATCATCGGCCTTCTCCGCCTCAAATAAATCCTTGGCTTCTGCATACCACTCGATGTTTTCCCGTGCCTTGGTTTTGGCGTGATCCTCAAACAGCTTAAGCATCTGTTCAAGAACGGAAAAGTAATCATCCTGGGTAACCACAGAATCTAAAATCTGCTCTACGGTCTTACCTTTGATTTCAATCGGTTGTTTTTCTGCCTTCAAACCATAGGCGCGAAAACCATCCTCATATGTGGCTACTACATCGCCAAAACTTATGTTCATATCCAGAGGAAGTGATGTATTGCGGAACTTCTCCAGATTACGTTTTAGTGCAAGAGTATTTCTGGCAGTATTGTAATTGATAGCTGCTGAGACTGTGTTCAGCCATTCATCCGTTGTAACATCATCTGTTTCCCCCATCATGAGTGGTTTCATGATAAGCGGTTTAAGCTGCATGAATAGCAGCGCCGCAGTTTGGGAATCTCTAGTATCGATTTTCCCATTGAACCAATCAACAACCATGCTCTCTTCACTATCGTTGACTGCCTCAATCAAAAGTTCCCGAATAATAGCAGCATCGTTAGCGGGAACATAATTAGCGCCTTTTTCTTTGAAATCCTCTGGGTTACACAGCACCAATTTCTTTTTCAAAAAAGAATATTTCTTGCGAAGCAAGCGTTTCTTAGCTTCTTCATAATTTTCCCAACTGTAGTGATGGATAATGTCATCGTATATAGCCTGCAGGCTGACTTTATTTTCATTCATGGCATTCCGCCTCCTTTCTATGGACTATTCTAACGCTAAAAGGTAATATTAGCGAGGAACGTAAAATCCTCATTTCCGTTCCTCAGTCTCCATTCAGATGGTTATCAAAGGAAGTGAGCCACTCCAGTATTCCATCTGTAGAAATCGTTCCTTCCTCTTTCTGTTTCTTTCTTACCTTCATTCCTTCTGTAAGTTCCTTGAAACGTTCACGCAATGCAACATCATCCGGGTGGCGTTTGACTGCCATCTTTAGCCGCATATACAGTCTTCGGTATTCTTTGGTAAGGACATCATTCTTCATCTTTTTGACTCTGGTTGCATTGGCTCCTACATCCCGGCATGCCTTTGTTTCGTCTTGGGGCGCAGGATATCCGCAGTACACCGAATCAGATCTTCCCACTGGCACAAAGTAGTTTCCACAATTCTTACACTCCACAAACTTTGTATTGGCATCCATAGCATGGGCTGCCTCAAACAAAATCAGCGATATGGATGACTTAATCGTGTAAATGGAGTGGAACGAGTCATCAAAAAACATAATGTGGAAATCAATGTGCTGGAAATCTGTATTAGTCGCATACAGCCCCCAGAATGCCATCACCTGATCCTCTTCGTATTCCCCGCCGGATACCAGCATATTAAAAGAGTGCTTGAATGCCACATAGCTGTCTGCATACGCAGCATAGGCAGACAACAAAGTCTGACCGATGGTGCCGATACCAAATTCATCAAAGCCTGTTTTCTCCAAAATGAAGGATTTGACCTGGCTTGTGTCCTTATCCCCATTCATCAGGGCAATAGGTCCTTGCAATTCCTCTTCATTTTCCTGGATGAAATCGGCTATGAAAGCAGAAAAATCTGTGACGATCATGACAGCGGTGACTACCCCGAACTTTGCCAGACAGACTTCATAGAGACTCATAAGGGCATGACTGCCATTTCCATTCAAATCTGTATCATGAAAATAGGGATTTTCCATGATGAGAGGCTTAATTTCTGTGGGGCGAAGTCTTGCGTACTCACAAATCATACCACCAACCGGATACACATTGATGATGTCGCCCTCCATCACAATATTTTTCTTACCGTCAAAATCTACATTCAAACCAACATCCATGCTGTATACCTCCTGTTATCAATTGCTATTTGATACTAAAACAGGCAACTGTAAACAATCGCTTGTTTATTGTATCTATTGATAACATTATATCAAATTTCGCTCTGTAAGCAATAGATACAATAAATATCGCCTGCTAACATTTCTGAGATATAAATTGTTAACACTTCATCATATCTGGCATTTAAGCTATATGCCAAGGGCATATCCTAGTACATCTATGTACTACATCCCGCGCCATACTGTACTCACCTCTGCTTTCGACATTTTTCTTTGCTCTATTATATGCATGTCCACTGCAATTATTTTCATATTTTGGAATTTTTTTCATATACTTTATTTTGAAATGCTTTTTTTTCTAAAATAATTTCTGTGTTATTTTGTTCGCTAACTTGCTAACTACTCAGGCAAAAAAATATGCGGACTGTGGCAATCCGCATACTTCCTGTCAGAAATCATACGCAAAGCTGTGTGGCAATCATATTCAGCACATCACTGCTCATCTGGACATCTTGTGGTATATAGCCAAGCTGCTTCAGCCGGTATGATGCGGCTTCAAAAGACACATTAAACACATTTGAAACCCTAGCTGCAGTGATATAATTTCTGAAAACTGCCTTAGTGGTTTTTACACTTTCAGCGACCTTCCTTACCATTGACACAGGCATAAGGATTGCGGAAGAAAGGGCATTCGCCTGCCACTCCATCCAATCCCGTTCTGTCCATATTTCCGAATTCCTTGCTTCCATTTTCTTTGTGTCTATCCGGCACTGCACCATTGGTATTGGAGCTTCCCCGATATAATCAAATATCGTCATCTGGTCAGGATCATAAGCAAAATACTCTTTATGAAGGAACTCATGGCTTGCCTCATGCCCCATGGTGAAACGGTACCGGTGTTCCTGGTTCTCCGCTAAAAGAGTCTTGTCAATGATCACGGTATGGGCTTTTGCGCTGATATAATCTGCACATTCTCGCTGCGGGTCGTAAACTGGCACTTTGTCCGTGTCATTGAAAACCGTCATCCCAAGATAAACTCCGCAATGCGATAAATATTGAAAGTCCTGATCCATCCCAAGATAATTCTGCGCAAATGAATCGATATCAATCTCCTGTGGGGTTTCCAAAGCATCCGGCATAAAATCCCCGACAAGATTCTCACCGATCAAATCTATTTCTTTCCTGCTCAATACCGGAGCTCCCGATTTTTTTCTTGTTATAACTGGTCTATACATATATAGGCTCTTACCCCTTTCGCTTTCTCAGTTCTTCAACAAACTGGTTCCATTCTTCTTCTCCTGCATCCAAGTCCCTGGCGGTCCTCAGCGCAGCACTGACATAATCCCTCTCCATGATGTATTCAGGTAGGTCGGGTGCTACTGCATTCCGTTTCTTACCGGCCAGATTGAACATAAGCTCACGTTCCTCATTTGATAAACCTAATATTTTTGCGAGTTGGGTAAGTTTCTCCATGTCAAAAGGATTGCGTCTATCTTTTTCCACATCTGTTAAAAACGGGGCGGATACACCAAGCATATCTGCCATCTTCCTCAATGTAATCTGCTTCTCGACTCTCTTCTGACTTATGAATTCTCCAAAATTCGCATTCTTCATACTCTTCACCTTTTCTTCTCTCTTCTTCGTTTTCTCTTTTTGTTTTCTCTTCGTATTCTCATTTTCAGGTGTTAATTTTTTAGCGCGCTTGCTTGTTCGCTAACTTGCTAATTTGAGTATATACATAACGGGAGAGAATGTCAACCACCTTTGTGAAAAAGTTTTATTCTCTCCCATTAATGTCAGTAATCATATGGAGAATGCCTTCATTTTTTACTCAAAACTGAATTTTCCCTCGATGCTAAAAAAAACTTGATAAAGTGAGCCATAAACGCTATAATAACGCTATCGAAATGATAGGAGGTTGAAAATGAATTTTTCTGATGCTATCAAGGAACTTCGCCAGAAGTGTTATCTAAGTCAACAGGCATTTGCTGATGAGCTGGGCGTTTCATACTCCACTGTCAATAGATGGGAAAAATCAAAAGCCATGCCAAACTATCAAACCATGAAGCGTCTTGTAGATTATTGCAAGAATACACAAGTCGACTGTGGTGATTTAGAAAGAATTTGGAAGGAGAGCAAAAATGCCACTGACACATATTGACTGCTTCGCAGGTCCCGGCGGAATATGTACAGGACTTCACGCTGCCGGATTTGAGACAAAAGTTGCAATAGAATATATTCAAAGCTGTGTAGATACATATTCCTACAATCATCCAGAAGTACACATGATACACGCAGATATTAGAACAGTCACAGAGAATCAAATTCTCCCATATATTCCTAAATCAGGAATTGACCTCGTAACATCTGGTATGCCATGCGAAACTTTTTCCACTGCTGGAAACTCGTCAAGAGCTGCTTATGATGATCGGCAGTTTTTGTTTAGAGAAGGGATACGAATAGCCAAAATTGCAAATGCAAAAATGATTCTATTCGAAAATGTACCCATGATTACTACAAAAAGAGTCGCTAAAAACTCCAAAAAACTAATTATTGATGTTCTAAAAAAGGAACTTATCGAAGCTGGTTATAGTAACTTTTGCGAATTTGTTTTAGATGCCAGTAAATATGGAGTGCCACAAAGAAGGCGCAGATTCTTTATTTTAGCCGCTAAAGACCAAGAGCTAAAAATTAAAGCACCAGAAGAAACCTGTTCACAAGAAGTAACCGTAAAAGATGCTTTCATTGATATACCAGAAGTTGTGGCAAACACATGGAAGGAAAACCCAAACTATCTTCCACAAGATTCTGACTACACGCGCCTTATGAAAAATGATACTTTCTGGAATAGGCATACAACTGAACAAAAACTATTTAACCACTTGCCTATGAATCATAGAAAGCATATAATTGAGCGATTTCAAATATTGCAGCAAGGAGAAGGATTAAAAGGATTGTTTGCACGGTTATCACCAGATGCGCTGGCTGAGTACCAAAGTAGAAAAGTTATTCCACGAACAATCTATGTAAAAAGAAATTATAGGTTGCGTTGGAATGAACCATCTCCCACGGTCACCAGCCACTGCTTAGATGAATTTGTCCATCCAGAGCAAGCACGTGCCTTGACTGTTAGAGAATGTGCAAGGCTTCAAAGTTTCCCTGATTCATATGATTTTGTTGGGGGACCATACTTAGTAGCTCACGATGATAGAAGCCAGCAAGATAAATATGAACAGATTGGAGATGCTGTTCCTCCTTTACTCGCATATGCTTGGGGCAAAAAGATAAATGAAATCTTAAAGTAGAGAAAAAGTTGGCCAAATAATGGCCAACTTTTTCTCATTCTGTTAAATCATCAGACTCGTGGAAAAATTCTCCAAAGGTCTTAACATTGATTTTAGGAAAACGGTGATTCAGCTCTTCATATTTTTCTGGCACATCAAGATAATACGCTCTCTTTATCTGCGAAATAAATAACTGATAGTTTATCCACTGATTCGGAACACAGGTAAGGGCAACCGACATATCTTTACTGTAGAAATTCGTTTCACCGATGCAAGTAAGCAAGCAAAGAAATCTACCAACGCCAAATGCTCCATCCAACACTCTTTGCTGTGCCCATACTTCAACCACTCTTTCTCTCGTAGATGTCTTGGCAGGAACATGGAATTTAGGTCTTCCAGCTCCCAAATCAAAAATAAAATCTGTAGGAAGAGAAATGGACTCACCATCAAGTTCGACCGCATTCATCTGATTCGTGGGACTTACCAATAAATGCATAGAATATAAATGCCCGACCAATTTTTCAAAATAATCACCAGAATTACTTTTAACACCATTAACAAGATCAGCGCAACAACAATAATTCATGCAAATTGCATACAACGCTGTTGTTATGTCCTCTGTCGACTGATTTGCAATACTATGTGAACGAACATTGTTCCAAAATGTATCAATAAGAGATACACCATTTGGATAAAAGCCACAACCCACATTGTATAAATCTATGTTTACTGGCCGCGAATATTTTATACTATTTCCGACTTGAGAAGAAAAAACTATATAGTTTTTACCGACTGCTGTAGCTCTACTCATAATGGGAATCTGATTCATTTGGTTAATCTCAACACTGCACAAATTATTAATTTCTTGAAACTTGGTAGTAACCGCTGGATCTAAAGGAGAGACGCTGAATAGGTTTTTCATTTCATCATATTTATTTGCAATAATATGTACCGGCATATTCTACCCTCCTCACCCATAGTATATTACTGAAAAACACACAGTAAACTTCAAAATGGTTTCTAGCTTTTTACATATTATATTACGGATTGAGGAAGTTTACAATATTTAATCTTGCTTATCCTATTTTAGAGAACTGTTATTGTTCGATGGCACTACCCAAAGGTAATCCCGTATAATTTGCAAAACAGGTTCAGCATACAATTGTCATCGCAGACCAAGTTCCCAGCATCATGGGAATATTTACACCCACGATACCCACCCATGCTGCTACAAATTTCTAATAGCGGACATTCTTTCTCGACTACTCTCCCATCTTCGTCAAGCATTTCGTACAAGACAAATGGCCCCAGCAGATATCGGGTTTCTATATCTTTCCCGCCTTTATATGCACCTGAGTAAAAGTAATTACGGCTGTCAAGCATAATCGGAAACTCAAGAAGGTTTATCACCGTCTGTATACATCCATATCTTATATGGGCATCTTCAGGAAATAAGCATAGGCTAAGAAATATATTCGATTGCTCTCTTAATTCGCATCCTAACTCAAACCTTGATATAACCCACTCCCTAATATCTTTAAACTCAGGTATTTCCCCCGGGTATAAACACGCCAGGATATCCTCTATCCTCTGCTTTCTCCCTCTGAATCCAATATTATAATTTTCCGAAACATATTTTTCCAGTATCCTTACATCTTTGGTTAAAAATTTATCCCTTTTCATTTTCCGAAGCAGCTTCACAAAAAATACGCCAGAATTACACTCCAGCAATGCAAATTCACATAAGGCCAACACAATCATGTCATCAGACATCTCGGGGTATTCCTTCTCACATATTAGCTGGCAAATATTATACGGAAATTCATTTTCACGCACTTTAACTTCATAAAGTCTCTTCTCTGACAGATATGCCATGCTTTCCGCAATACACGCTCCTCCAAAAACAAATTCTTTATTTCCGTTATAAACCACCTTTACATATTCCCAATCCGATTCCCCATATTCGGCTTTATAGTCGGGATCTTCCTCGATACTGATTTTATTTATAACCACTAGGCTGTCGCTTATGCTGTCATACCCCCGAAAAAATGTGTAATAATCCCTGTTTTGCTGGACTTCATTATCTTCTCCGACTTCAATAAGATTCAATTTTAGCAGCAGTTCCTGCAAATTATAGTTATATGTCATATACCCATATGTCGTGGACACATCCTGGATAAAGTGACAGTATTCATGCATAAATGTGCCTTTCTGCTCATCCTTGTTCCCTTCAAAATTATCAAAATTTAATGATGAGTCCATTTTCATAAGCATATATGATGGATAATATGCTCCTGCCCCGCTGTCAAATAAGCTGACCACTTTATATCCTCCAACACGAGTAAAGGATTATCTCACATTCCAAACCTGCATGAACGATAATCCCTTCTCCTTTTTCTCTTACAGATTACAGGCAATGCTTCGAATCCACAAAATATTTGCCCACTGTTATGTATTTCTCGCCTTTGAAATCTCCATTGCCTCCGTAATCGTATCCGATGTAAGTAGCGTGTCAAGCTGCGCCCATACACGGTTCGACATCACAATTTTGTCCCCTGTGCGGACATCCTTTGACGGTATGATCGCCGGTCCCAACTCATACACAAAATGCGTCCTTGAAAGTTCTGTATCCGGTATTTCCGGGACAAACGGGTGAAGGTTATCCGTAACAGTATATTTTTCTATATGATGGATTGATTGCAGTTTCCCATGATATCTGAACGCAATGTATGTCAGTGGCTCTTTAGGCCACCCGCCTTTCCCTCCGCCGACAGGACAGCAATACTTATGGTATTTCCTGACAATATCCACATATGTGATATTTGCAGTTTCCGTTTTCCCTTCTGATGTTGTGATTTCCACTTCGCCCAAGCCAAGCGATACAACATATACCCAATTTGTGTCCTTATTCTGTGTAGTCATTATTCTTTTAATATACCTCTCTAATTCCCCAAGAATATAGTTCTGTTTGCCCGCAGTCCTTATCCGCAGTTCCCCTGCGAGGTCACATATCACCATCCACGGAAGGTGAAGCACCGTAGTTCCTGGTATTATCGGCAGCCGCTTTTTTGCATACATCTCCGTGCATTCCGACATGGACACGATTGCTTTCATTTTAGCAGGACTTCTGGCGAACCCCTCCCTTTTCGAATACAGTTTTAACTGTGACTCTCCCGGAAGAATCCACCCCCGTTTTGCTTCGATTATAATATAGAACTTCTGGTTGTCTGTGATCTCCAGGTCAGTGATGCCCCCATCCTTTTCATATTCTTGGTACCGGATCACGGCATTGCCCGCATCCACGCTTACATGGAGCAGATGTTCAATGACCTTCTCCAGCAGATTAGGGCATTTCACAAAAGCCCACGCTATGCTTTTGGTTATATCATTTTCCCTGTCGCCTATAAGGTCAAAAATCGTCTCGACCTTTTCGTTGTATGCAAATAATTCTGCCATTAATCCCACTCCTCAGAAACAGACTGCCCAACCAATAAACCATACGAAAATTATACAATAGGATGATAAGGCTTGCAATATAGATACCAGTGTCACACCACCATGAACCTGCTGGGGCTGTTACTCCTGCTCTTCTTCTCCGGCATCCTGCCAAAGCACAAAATCCACCTTTTTCAAATCCGTAAACCCTGTTTTGGGAAAAGCCTCATCAAATGCCCGGATGACCGCCTTCCCATCATCGGATGCCACATAATTGAGGAAATCCCTCTTGTACCGCTTATATCGGTCAAGTATCTTCTTTTCCCGGTCTTTTGTACCACAGGCTGGTATCTTATAGCCAAAATGCCTATCCGTGACATTCTTGTCCCATATCGGCTGCTCCGGATCAAGCGTATGTACCAGCTTGCTCGAAAATGAAACCTCCAGTGTTCCGTATTTCAGGAAATATGACAGTGCTTCTTCGAACGTAGGCACCGCATCTTTACACCGCTCCATGTATGCGAAATAATCCCGCCGGAACTCTTTCGGGTACCTGCCAAGCGTATAAAAGTTCTCATATGTCTTCTGGAACACTTCATCCAGGGACACATCAACCCGCCGCACATTCTCCATGATGAACCGATACCGCTCTATGCCTGTAAGCATCTTAGATTTTGCCAATATTGCCGGGAGCCTCCTTAAATCAAATATCTTATCGCTCGCGCCTATGACATCCCCGTCAATCTCTTTCAGGCGCTCAAGCCACCTCTGTATGCTCCCTTTCTGGAAGAAGCCAAGAAGCGCCCCATCGCAGAACCTCTCCGCCCTGACTGCCCCCAGCAGGAGCGCCATGACACATATTCCATCCTTGCCGGAAACATCCACGGCATCCATGGATACACTCCCCCATTTGATTCCGTTTTGTTCCAGAATATCCCTATATCGGTTCAGGCCGTATTCCGGATGGTTCTTTTCAAATGTGTACACTGCATCCATAAATTTTCTCACAATTCCCGAATACGACACAAAAGGCATCTGGATTGGGTGTTCCGGACTCCCATCATTTTCATGGTCAATAATCCAACTCCCATATTCCCCCTGCGGAAGTTCTCTTAAAATATCTGTAAGTCCCTCATACATCTTTACCGTCTCCTCTTTCTGTATCTTCCTATTATCGCTCTGCCCTGCCCTTTTCCCATATAAATCTGCAAGATTGTTATGAGCAGTTGACGCTTATGCCTGCTTCTCTGCCAGAAGCCCCATCCCTCTTCTTTGCCGATTCATATATTCGGACAATGTCTTCCCGTGGAAACTTAGGGAAGACAGCAATAACCCCATCAATATCAAGACCGCATCTGCACATGGATTCTACGGCACGTTTATCCTGTTCCTGCATCATTACCTCCATATTAGCCAATCTTCTGTTTGAAAACCTCCCACGCCCATGGGATAAGCCTTAATTCTCTGTTAGCAGCAGGACAATTGTTTTATCCCTTCCTGCCTTTCTATCATCAGGAACAGGCTGTCCAGCCTTTTGGCGCTGCGTTTCTCCTCCCGCTTCTTCGCCGTCCTGTAATACAGTTTCTGCCGTTCCGTATTCT
>ERZ808046.1472-NODE-1472-length-10263-cov-3.271746_pt1 | contig 10263 bp, 12 predicted proteins | sample MGYA00380196_ERZ808046 | MGnify/ENA primary metagenome ERZ808046 (study PRJEB31490, sample SAMN06133421) | mouse gut metagenome | isolation source: Z6_2 | host: mice | place: China: Chengdu | collected 2015-05 ...
ACAGGTCAGATGTCTCGGCACGGTCAAATACCGGCATCCCTTCATCGTCCACGCCCACGATCTCTGAATCAAAATATCCATATCTTAACGCCATTTTCTACCCTGTTTCCTTTCTTATAATCTTTTTGAAATCCACAGCACTGTCATTCCCAAAAATAACGCTTAATGTCCTCTGGGAACCCTCAAGCACTTCCTGGATTTCCGTAATCCTTTTGGAACATTCAATATTCACATCGCTGTAGCGGTAAGTACACAGGTCCCCAAGGTCGAAATCTTCCCCGTACACCAGATTGGCGGCCGGGTCAATGTCGCTGTCCACCTTTTCCACCGCTGCATAACCGGACAGCTTTTCAAGGCCGCGCTGAAAAAGCATGTCCCGGTACTGGGCATCCGTATAATCCACATTGTCAGAATGCTGCTGCAAATCCCTTGCGTCAACCCACAGCTCCCGGCGTTCTTCGTCAGGACTCTGCCGTACATCCACCTCAACCACCTTCCGGGCAGTCCCTTCCCCCTCCCCTGCCACATAGGCAAAATTCTTATAATCGGATTCATCCCTGTCATACTGTGCATTTTTAATGTTCCTGAAAGCATCCGAAAAGATTGCCCAGCTGTTTTCTGTCTGGGTGTCCCTGCGGTCAAGACCTTTCCAGACTTCATATGTCAGGGTGTTTTCCAGATAATCAAACACAAGCCGCTGTGACATTTCCTGTGTTTTCAGCATGTCATAAAGCCGTTCTCCCACATAATCCCCGGTATTCTGCAATGCTATGGATGTACCCGTGCCCCGCTGGCCCCCCAGCCGGATATTCTTTATTTTTCTGTCTGTGTCCGCAGGGCTAATAATGTACTGGCTGATGATCCCCCGTGCAAGAGCTTCCGGCGTCCCCGTCCTGCTGAATGTTGGATATATAATGTTGTTATTCAGGAGATGTTCCGCAAAATAGCCTTTACAGTATGCTGTCTTTTCACTTTTTTCACCGCGCATGAAATTAACCTCCCGGATCACACCCAGCTCCGTACGGTCATTCCTGTACAGGTACATGCCGCAGTTGATCAGGTCAAAATATTTTGCAGGCACGTGCAGTTCAAACATTCCCGGACTATAGTACCTCCTGTACCAGAGCAGGGTGTTGAATACCTTTATGGAGCCTGTTGTCTGAAAATCTTTGTCAAGTATGATAAACTGCATGTCACACCCCCAGATATTTGGGACGGTAATATAGATTTACGTCCAGATTTGTGTAATTTTCGTCCGCATCATATTCAAGGTAATTGTCCCCAACTTCCAGTTCAAAGGGTTCTGACTTCCGGTCTATGTGATGGTAGTAATTCTTCCCGTTCAGTTCAATCACCTGATGTCGCGGGTCTGTATCAACCAGCAGGATATCACCTGCTTCCATGTCACAGTGCACCCTCATGAAACGGCCTGTTTTAATGCTGGTTATTTTGGGGTTTTTCACGCTTCCTCTCTTTGCCATGAACTGTATCTGTATTCCGGTAGGGACATCCCCGTCATTGGCAAGGACTACTTCCTTTCTAAGGGTCCTGTACCCGGTGATCATGCCGCCCAGCATCAGCCCCCTTGCTGCCCCGGGGTACTGGTTTTTATCCATGGCCCGTCTTTTCAGGGAATGCCATGGGAAATGAAACTGCGCTGTATAATGGGCCATATTTTTGCCGAAATTGTCAATATTCAGCATATAAGGATCCGGGCACATCAGGTCTGCTATGATCCCCAGCCGTGCATCAAGGCTGCGCTGTTCTGCAAACGTCCACCCTTCCAGTTCATACTCGATATTCCGGGATATGCCCATGTTGGTGATCAGGGCTTTCCCGGTATACTTCGGATTAAAAAATTTAATGACCGCAGCCCGGTTTTCCGGGTTATTGCGGCCACTTTTAAACTTCGCTTCAATGTGGATGATACGCCTGCCTATTTTCTTACCGTCTACAGACACCCCGTCCACCAGTGCATTGTCTGATGTACTTATTTCCAGTTCAGAAGATTCAAGACCGGAAACTTTCGTTATGTCTATATCCAGTCCCGGCCCCATCGCCAGTGTCCTGCCGTTACACGTCAGTTCAATTTTTATCGTATTTAATGTCATTACTTCACACCCCCGGCCATCCTTCTGAATGCTTCCCTGTTTGCCTTTGCAGTTTCTGCTGGTGTCACTACAGGCACATGGTAGTTGTTTTCCTGTTCCTGATGGTTGTCATTATATATAACAGTCCCCGCAGAAGTCAGCGCCCTTGCGCCTGCCATTGCCGACGCGTTCAGGGCAACTCTGTTTATGGAAGCGTCCACAGTCCCCTGCATGGCTGCTAAAAGTTCCCCGGCCTGCGCTTTCATCTCCCGCAGTGCACCAGGCATTGACCGTTTTACGCCCTCCACGGCACCAGGCATCAGCCAGCGCCCGAACTGGTCACGGAATTCTGTGGAAGGGGAGTTAATCCCCAGTTCATTCTTTGCCGCATCCAGCAGGCTGTTTGCCAGCCCGGCAACCTTATCTTTCAGCCAGTTCCACCCGCTGGAAATGCCGTTCCAGATGCCGGAAACAATATTGCTTCCCACATGCGTCAGCCTGCCCACTATATCAGCTCCCCATGAGACCATGCCGGAAGTTACCTTTGCCAGTTCCCCGGACACCTTCCCGGGCAATTCGGAGAGGATGGAAATAACATTGGAGACCATGCTTCTTACTGCATCCCGGGCAGTGGAAAGCATCTGCTGGCCCCATGCTGTTACTTTGGCAACTGTATTGACCAGCCACGTCCACACTTTTCCCGGGAGCTCCGAAAGCAGGGAAATGATACTGGATATCATCCTCTGTATTGCGGTCGTTGCCGTGGTATACATCTGTTGTCCCCACTGGACTACTTTAGTAACCACGTTTACCAGCCATGTCCACACTTTTCCCGGAAGGGTGGCAATCAGGTTTACGGCTGTGTTCACCACGTTCTGGATAATACTCTGGACGCTGCTGAACATTTGCTGTCCCCACGCTATGACCTTACGGACTGTCTGATCCAGATATGCGGCCAGTTCTGCGGGCATATCAGCGATACCATTTATAAGCCCCTGTACCAGAAAAGCTCCCTGTTCAGTCATTACAGTTGACGGGCTGTGGATACCGAAAAAATCCTTAATGCCGTCCAGCATACCGGAACACAGGCCGCCCACCGCTGACCACAGGCCGTCCAGGGCACCCGTGATTCCTGCCGCGATCCCCTTTACAACATTGATACCCAGATCCAGCCAGTCAATCCCTTTAAAAAATTCAACTGCCGAAAGCCCTATGGATTTCAGGGCGTTGGGGACCGCCGTCAGCAGGGAATTTATGCCTATCAGGATCAAATCAATAATATCCGCGCCCAGCGTATGCCAGTTGATGGTACGCAGCCAGTTCACCGCCGTCTGTCCGATGTTCTTAAGTGCACCGGGGACTGACTTTGCAAGGCTCTTTATTCCCTTTGCAATAGAATCTACTATGTTCTTCCCCAGCGAAAGCCAGTTAAATGCAGTAAACGCTGCCACAATGGCTTCTATTATCTGCGGAATATTTGCAACCAGTACCGGTATTGACTGAATCAGCCCCATCGCCAGCTTCCCAAGCAGCTCTATGCCTGTAGTCAGCAGTTTGGGTGCATTATCATTTATGATTCCGGCTATGTTGGTAACAATCGCCGGGATCGTCTCTATAAAAACGGGCAGATTATCAATCAGGGACTGTGCCAGTGTCATGACCAGATTCAGCCCTGCATCCACCAGTAAACCGACATTCTGCCGCAGGGAGCCGGAAAATTCCACAAGGGCCTGCATTGCTGTGGGAATCAGGGCCGGAAGATTAACGGCGATCCCCTCCGCAAGCCTGTTCAGTATGTCCACTCCTGCACTGGAAATCTGTGGAAGGGCCGACATGATACCATTAAACAGCGTTGAAATAATGATCCCTGCTGATGAAAAAATGGAAGGGGCATTATCCATTAATGCCTGTCCAAACTGTGCCACGGCCTCTTTTCCGCTTTCAAGTATCTGCGGGAGCTGTGCGGCCAGTCCTGAAAGAAATTCTGCAAACAGGAATACCGCTGTACTCCACAGTTCCCCGGTACAGGATACCAGTCCCACTATGATGGATGTAATCAGCGCCGCCCCGGCTTCCCCTATTCCCGGTGCATTTTTCAGACCGGCGCAGAAAGAAGTGACCAGCCTTACTGCTGAATCAATAACCATGGGCGCCGCCTGCGCTGTCCTCTGTACCACCTGTGCCAGCACGTTACCAATGGAGCCTACCAGTCCGTCAAATCCCCCTTCATTGAAGGAATCCTGTAGCTGTACCACCATGCCCTGTGCTTCTTTCACAACGTCTTTTGCCGTGTCCTGCATGGTCTGATACAAGGAAATACCCAATGTCTCAAGCTTGGATTGCAGGCCTGTCAACTGCCCCTGTAGGTTATCCTGCATAATTTCAGCCATTTCCTTGGATGCACCGCTGCAGTTGGAAAGTGCACCGGACAGTTTTTCAAAATCTTCATCAGATGCATTGATAATATTCAGCATGCCAGACATCGCTTCCTGTCCAAACAGGGTAGCGGCAGCCTGGGCCTGCTGTTCCTCTGTCATGCCCCGGAATGATTTTCGAAGCTGCAGCATGACATCATAGAATGATTTCATTTTACCGCTTCCATCAGTCAGCAGTGTGTTTTGTATCCCTACTACCTGATTACTTCCTGCCTGTGCAGCACTTAGGCTGCCCGATGCCTCTGCAAGTTTTCTCTGGGCTGTCTCAAGACTGATGGCTGCTTTCTGGGCCTGTGCGGAGTCTGCACCGTATTTTGATACTGCAGTATTATAATTAATCTGCGCTTTCTGCATTGCTGCAGTTTTGTCAGCAATTTTTCCCTGTAGTTTGTCCACTTTGGAACTGTCAACAACATGTTCCACCTGCTCAACGGCAAGGCCAAGGTCAATCATGGTCTGCTGCATATCCTCTGTGGGCTTGACAAGACGGGTCAGGGCCCCACGCAACGCTGTACCAGCCTGTGATGCATGTACACTGCCGTTTGACATAAGGCCAATGGCCATTGACACATCTTCTATGCTGTACCCTAAAGTACCTGCTACCGGCGCAACATACTTAAATGCTTCGCCCATTTCCCCTACATTGGTATTGGCCGATGCGGATGCCTGTGCCAGTACATCAGCAAAGTGCCCTGACTCATCTGCTTTCATCCCAAATGCTGTTAAAGCATCCGTTACAATGTCGGAAGTAGCGGCAAGGTCTTCGCCGGAAGCTGCGGCAAGGTTCATGATCCCTTCAATACCGCCTATCATATCTTCCGCTTTCCAGCCTGCCATTGCCATATAATTAAGGGCCTCCGCTGATTCAGTTGCACTGAATTTAGTGGAAGCCCCCATCTCCATGGCCTTTGCTGTGAGAATATTCATTGCGGTCTCGGTTGCACTGGCGCCCTTTTCAAAGGAAAGCCCCATCTCATCCGCTTTTTTGATAATGTCGGGAAGGTCCTGGTCCGAAACTGTCCCCATGATAGCCTGCACCTGCGACATCCCCGCCTCAAAGTCCGAACCGACTTTTACCGCCGCGCCGCCAAGGGCTGCTATTCCTGCCGCAGCAGTTTCCAATACTTTTCCGGTAACTGCAAGCCCTTTCTGTGCAACACTGCCTATTCCGTTTAAGCCTTTTTCAAAACCCGAACTGTCTAATTTTGTATCAAAAATTAATGACCCGTCTTTTCCTGCCATCTGAAAACCCTCATTTCATAAGATGTGAAATATTGCCTCCTTTTGCAAGGATGGCTTCCATTTCCTTGTCGAGCTTTATCTTTGCAGCAGGTTCCGGCAGCTTATAAACTTCCTTCATCCGCCTGTAGAATTCCTTCTGTGCCTTTGGCATCCTGGCCGGGATCTCCATGGTGCGGTAGCCCATTATCCGGCAAAACTGCGTCGTTTCTGGCAGTCCTAGAAATAAAGCCCGGAATTTCCACCAGTGGGGTCTGTTCCTTGCAAGGTCAATTCCATATGTTTCCATGAATGCAGCATAAATGTATGGGGCGTCATGTTCGTATGAAAACGGCGGCTCTTTCCCGGAAGATTCCTCACCGGTACCGGTCAGCGCCGTTTCATCAGTGCCACAGCGGTAAAACCACATGATCATGTCAAGTGCTTCCTGCACCGTCTCCATATCTGTCAGCAGGGGGAAAATATCCTCCCCATAATACAACTGCAGGATGGTTCCCAGCTTTTCATCATCCGGCTTCCCCGGATCATTTAAAACCTGCTCAAAATAAATCCCTGTACGGTAATCTGTATTTATGGGTATCTGCCGTCCTGCAATGGCAACGGTATAAGGGAGCCTGTCCATCAGGATATTCATCTATGGTCCTTCCGCTGCTTTTTCTGGTGCCCCTGCATGGACTGGATCCCGTTCTGGTTCTGTCTCTGGGTACATCTGTTGGAAAAATCGTTAAGCTGTTTCCGCTCCTCCCTGTATGCCACATTTATCTGCGCCACTGCTTCCAGATGCACCCGGACATTGCCGCTGCCGTTAAAAATACGGCTGCCTGTATCAGGCCCCCACACCGTATCAAAAAAATTCTCCACGCACTGGTTCAGTTCCCTGTACCCTGCCGCTACACTCCTGCCTGTCTGCGCCTTGCTTTTGTTGATATCATCCAGCATTTGATGTAATGCCGGTTCAAAAGCCTCCATAAAATCTGCGTCCATAAAATCTGCCTGCAAAGTTATCCCATTGATTTCCATATTCATTTTTTCTTCCTTTCAGTCACCACAGCATATAAAAACAGCGCAAAGCCGTGGTGCTGCTCTGCGCTGTCCTGAACGTCCACTGCCATACGGTCAGTTACCGTTTTCAGTCATTTACATCCTTTTATTCTTCCGGTGTTTCAGTCTCATCTTCCCCAATATCAAATACACCTTTGAAGTCCCCCTCGGTAAACGTCATGGAGACTGTATCAAACTTGCCCTGGACAGGATCCCCTACGGCTTTAAGGGTACCGGATGCACTGATTTTCTGCCCGCCGTCCCCTTTAAAGTCATTCACTTCATTGGATACAATGAACCTGCGCGCCGTATATTCAGCGGATGCGTCCGTTGGCGTCCCTATGGGATTGAACAGTTCCACCCGCACATAGGTATGTTTTGCATTATCCCCTGTATGATGGTTCCGCCCGTCCTTCCATAAGGCATAAAGGGCTTTCTGTGAAGGAACTGCATCAAACTCATAAGGAAATTCTGTTTCATAACCGATAATGTCGGAAGATGACGTGGACTCATTGATATATGTGGTAGAATCACTCTGTGCACCCGGCGATTCATCCAGCTTCGTAAACCCAATGCCGCAAAGTTCCATCTTCCCGTTTACCTCCAGATAATCCGCAATCATCTTGCGGATCAGGGGGCTTCTGCCACTGTTAAAAAGCTGTAAATCAAATTTTTTCATAATTCTGGTGCCTCCTTAAAATATTGTAATTGTAGCTGGACCTGATAAAACGCATTTTCCATTGTCACATCCAGCATGTAACCCGGTGTCAGGACCGCCAGTGCCTGCGCTTCGCACCCTTCCGGCATTTCAGGGAGATTCCCAATCATGCTTTGTTCTTCCACCCAGTTACAGAAATCTTCATAAAAACTTTCGTTCTGTACTGCAAGGATCCGGTCCATTGAATAGGCTTCTCGGCTGTTGAAATTAAAGCGGTACTGTCTGACAGTGGAGCCGTCAATATACGTCTGAATGACCGGGGATGTCACTTCCGTTGTAAGAGCATACTCCACCGGCTCACATCCCAGCGCATCCACGTGGAAAACACCGTCTTTCAGAAGGGGACACTGCATAAAGTATGCCGCCAGCCCTTCTATAATCGATGTAACCAAAAACATCACCCCTTTTCTGCTGCCCTCTGGATATCTTTTTTATGGGCTGTTTTCATCCTTTCAAACCATTTGGCCCCCCGGCGTGGATCATAAGACCGGGACTCTGCCGTCTGGTAATACTGAAAACGTGCGTATGGCGCTATATATTTAACTTCTCCGCTGCCGATCACTGTTCCCAGCGTTCCCGATTTTTCCAGCATACTTGTACGAAGTGGTACCAGTGGTGAGCAGTAGCGCAGGACTTCACTGTCAACCACCATCTGTTTCCGGTTAAACATTTTTGTCCTGTCGCTCCCCATGCCGGAATTCCACACCAGCCTGCAGGATGTCTGCCCTGTCTGTATGATACTGCCCCGGGGCGTGTCAATCCTGTGTACCCCCATTTATTTCCCCCCAATCCGCCAGTGCTTCATATACGGGCTTCCCCCGGAAGTATCGTCAGCATACTCCGTAACATGTATCAGGTCAGCTCCATGAGCCTGCGCGTATTTTATGACCTCATCCTCATACAGAGCCGGGCCGTCCCCGGCATATCTTCCCCGGATGACCATGTCCCCCCTGCTGACTGTCCAGTATTTTGCCGCTTCGCTGTCATCCAGTCCTGCATAGACCAGCTCTGGCATATACATCCTGCCATCCTGCACCGCGGCTTTCATGGGGATCCTGATTTTATACTGGACGGTATCACTCCATACCCCGTTATTGGCAACTGTAGCTCCCTTTGCTTCCGCATAAGACACGCCGGTGATCACCGTAGGGATATACTTTTTTCTCCGTGTTTCCTTATCCGTCCTGCCATTAAAGACAGTCACAGCATCCACATTTGTGACCATACGCACATCCTGCCTTTCTTGAAAGCCATCCGGTAGGCAGCAGAAGGGGGCGCACTGTCTGATACATGCAGCGTTTCCTGTACCCATTCACAGTCTCCCCGTCCTTCCGGGACAATGTAAAGGAAACGGAAAAGCCGTCTTTGCTTTCAGATTTGACGTTACCTCCCTGTTCCTGTTCCCGTTCTGCTTCATAGCAGGCTTCCGCAGCCGCACAGACAGCGCCTTTTACAGCGTCAGCCTGTGCTGTATCTGCGAAAATATCGCCGTTGGGGTATGTCAGATACCGTATGAAATCTTCCGCTTCCCTCCCGGCCTTTTTGAAATCCCCTTCTGACGGGATCCGGGTGCCGCCGTAAGTTTCTGTGTAATAGCCATATTCAACATACATGCCTGCCCTCCCTTTATGCACCTGCAGCAGATTTTGCCGCAGTCATGACTGCAAACGGGCACCTCTTTGTCTTGTCCTTCTGTAAGGAATTGATCGGGTTCGGGATCTCCCATCCCAGACGCATGACTGCACGCAGGGCAACCATGTCATTCTGCATCAGGTTATAAAGAATATCGCCTGTGGCAGGATCCTGAATCACGCCCTGGTCAAAAATCTTAAAGGTGATGTCCTGACGGATAGAGTAGGCAAGCTGTGAAAAATCCCCGGAGATCATCAGGGCTTTGCTTTTGTCAAAGGCTCCATTGCGGGGAAAGTTCATGGGGGAACCATCCAGCGTATAGGTAGTGCCGGTCTGCATGTCAGACTTAAACACAGGCTGCCCCATGGTGTCTTTTAGGCCCCGCAGTTTTGCCCTCATGGTGATATCTGCCATGTGTCCGTTGACAAAATAGCCGCTTTCCTCCACTTTGGCAATCACCCCGTCTTCACCCAGAATAGAATCATATAAATCAGCTCCCAGCGCCACAGTCGCCCCCGCCTTTGTGGCCGTGGTCACAACGTCATCACGCCATGTTGCAGGCTTATCCTGTCCAAACAAAACAGCACCGTCAATCTTCTGGCCAAACGCTTCTACCAGGCGGGGCCGTACTTCTCCCCAGATATCATAGTCAGCATCATCAAGCACGGCTTCGGAAATCGGAACAATGACCGCGATTTCCTCCGCATAAATCATTTTTTTATCCCATGCCATGGTTGTCAGTTTTTTCTTTGCGGCTCCACCCTCCCCGTTGACAAAATAAGCCAGCGGAAGCAGGTCAAGCACAGGCATGCGCCACTGTGCCGCTGTCATATTGGAAAGCCTGCGCCCACGCTGTAATACAGCAGATTGTTCCACAGCTCCCTGAATGATTTCATGGCTCTCCTGCACCGGAATCAGGGCTTCCGCATCAGTTCTGGTGATGGATGTGCCGCCCGCAAAAGTCTGTAAGTTAAATTGTTTCCTGTTTCTGTTCATGATTATTTCTCCCTTCCCTATCTTCCAAGCGCTGCACGGATGGAAGCGTTGATTGAATCATTGACTGTCTGGCCCGTGCCGGAACCGCCGTCAGGCTTGCCGGTAGACACAA
>ERZ808046.1473-NODE-1473-length-10255-cov-3.438691_pt1 | contig 10255 bp, 7 predicted proteins | sample MGYA00380196_ERZ808046 | MGnify/ENA primary metagenome ERZ808046 (study PRJEB31490, sample SAMN06133421) | mouse gut metagenome | isolation source: Z6_2 | host: mice | place: China: Chengdu | collected 2015-05 ...
TAGCTGATTCTCCTCGTATAAAAATCGGAAAGGATTTTGGCGGTCCAAAAGAGGATAATAATGGCAAGCAGGGTGCTGACAAGAAAGACAGCCTGTGTCTGGCGAGCCTGGGAGTTGATTTCACGAAGGGGAATAATGGCAATAAACATCCACTGTGAGTCAAAAATTTCCTGGCTTTTCATATAACATTCTTTGCCCTGAAAAAGGGTGATATCCCAGTCGGAAGATGCGTTGTATCCGGGATAATCTGTGATATCCGGCGAAAGTCCGATGGTTTGTCCCTGTTGGTTGACCAGATAGGCAACCCCGTTTCTGGTGATATTTGCATTGCTGATTAAGTCCAGAATAAATCTGGTCTGCATGCTAATTTCTGCGACAGCCAGTTCGGTTATATTTCCGTCCGTAGAGTTGATACGGCGAAGGATAGACACCTGGCTGGTGGGAAACGGATTGTTCGGGAGAACAACGTCCCTTGGCGGCATAAAGCAGACCTTGTGGGTGTTTGCCGGGGAGTCAAAGAGCTGGAAATCTTCTCTTTCCTTCAAGGATGAGAGGGGAGCAAAATGCGTCATATTATCACTGTAGATAATGTTATCGGGAATATATATCCGGCTCTGGCAGATGAGCTCGTTTTTTTCCACAGAGGACATAACCTGGTCGAGAATCAGAAATTCGCGATAGCGCTTGCCAAGATTTGTCTCATGGGCAAATTCGTTTGAGGTAAGGATTCTCTGTACATCACCATTATAGTAAATCAGTTCAGAGGCATATAAAAGTGTATTGTAATACTGCTCCAAAAAAGAACAGGCCTGATGGTAAGACTGATTTGCGGAATAAAGAACCTGCTCTGTGGAATGGCGCATGAGAATATAATAAAGGGCCAGCATCAGTGAAATCAGTATGGAGATTACGGAAAACGAAAATGAGAGAAGCATTTTGGTGCGCATATTCAGTTTTTCCCATTCCAGATATATTCTTTTGAAAAATTTTTTCATGACAGATTGTCCTCATTTCAAGTATTGCAGCCATCCCTGTATTCTGTAGGAGTGATTCCCGTAGTTTTTTTAAAAATCCTTGCAAAGTAATTGGCATCCTCATAACCGACCATCTGCGCCACCTGCGACAGAGGATACTGGGTTCCGCGGATGAGGGACTTTGCGTGCCGGATACGAACGTCCGTCAGGTATTCGCTGATAGTAAGCCCCAATTGCTGTTTAAAGAGAGTGGACAGATAGGTCGGGGTCAGGTAAACATTTGCGGCAAGCTTGCGGACGGACAGGTCAGGGTCCGAATAACTGTTTTGAATGCAGGAAATGACGGCGTGGAGAGAAGCGTGGGACACCCGTTTCTGCTCGGCATTACGGAAAATATCGGCAAGCTGAGCGGACAGATAGTCGTTCATTTCCTGAAGAGTATCGAGCGACCCTATCTCGTTAGAAGGCGCAGTATGTTCGGAAAGAGGGTTAATCTGACCGGACTCGTACAGAATCTCCTGGTAAAAAGAATAATAAATGTGCTGAACGAATCCGATATTCATAGGATGCGTAAGGCACAGGTAGTCATACGTCTTTTTTAATACCCTTTGCAGGCCGGAAAAATCATGCTGGTGAAGAGCCGTCTGAAACTCTCCGAACAATGCCGAATCAAAGGGAATAATCGCACGGGGAAAGCCCTCGCTACAGTCGGCACATGACTGATAGCCGCGATAAATTACAGACTGCATTGCAAAAAGAGCGTTTGCATATGAGTCGGGAATCTCCTGCCGGGTGTTTGCAAGGCTGCCATATGCCAGAAAAAGGCGTTGGTTATCTTTGCTGTAGTGAGTAACGGCCAGGGAAAGCGCGGACAGATACGCCCCCTGGAGCGCAAGAGCGTTTTGGTCCCCGGAAAGCAGAAGGATAATATTACGGTTGTCCTTAAAGCACGAGTAAACGCAGAGCCTGTCGCTTCGGGGCTGCGATTCATCCAGACAGGGAAAGGAATCCATAAAACGCCTGAGATTTAAAACGGGCGCAGCGGTATGCAGAATACAGACGCGATACAGGGAGTACGCTTTTTTCAATACCGCATTTGTCTCGCTTGCCGAAACGGGAACGGCAACAGAGGAAGGGCAGGTCAGGGACAGCAGGACATTGCGCCTGACTTGAGATATATATTTCTCATGGTCCAGATTAAGGGTGAGCTGTTCTTCCCGGACATCAGCCACCGTTTTTCGGACAATTTCCTTTAAAGAGGAGGGCCTGACGGGCTTTTCCACATAATCTACCGCATTAAGATGAATGGCAGCTTTTAGATACTCTTTATCTGAGTAGCCGCTGATAAATATAATTTTGCAGTTGGGATTCAGCTTCCGGATTTCTTCGCACAGTTCAATGCCGCTCATACCTCTCATACGAATATCGGAGAGAATGATATCGGGAAGAAAATCCTGGCAGAGGGCAATCGCTTCCGCACCGCTTGCCGCGGATTGAATTATGTCAATACCGATATCAACCCAATCAATATGGTTCAGCAGCCCATTTCTGGTTTTAGCCTCGTCGTCAACTATCAGCAGTTTAATCATGAACACGCACTCCTGTTCTGCCGGACCGGCACAGTTGTTTTCTCTAAAATTATAATATAACGGAAATTTATTGACAAAAAAAAAAGGGAACAGGGAGAAAAGAACACAGATTTATCCTGCTAATCTGACTTTTGTCCAGTTACTTGCAAAAAAAACGGATTTACAATGGAACAACACAGGAAAAGTGAAAACACAATAATGTTTTGGAGGAACGGCAAGGATGGAGCAGAGAACTTATGTTAATTGTATCGAGCTTTTGCAAAAGGAACTGGTTCCGGCATACGGATGCACAGAACCGGTTGCAATCGCCTATGCGGCGGCCAAAGCGAGAGAAATATTGGGTTCTGTGCCGGAACGGATGATTGTATCCTGCAGCGGAAATATCATAAAAAATGCAAAGAGCGTGGTGGTGCCGGCCACAGGGGGACTTAAAGGAATTGAGGCCGCAGCGGCAATCGGCATAGCCGGAGGGGACGCCGGCGCGGGACTGGAGGTTTTGCATCAGATTAACGAATTTCACAGGCAGCAGGCATTATCTTTCCTTTCGAAAAGGATGTGTCGGGTAAAGCATCTTAACACAGAAGAAAAACTTCATATTATCGTGGAAGCCTTTACAAAAGAGGCCAACAGCCTTGTGGAAATAAAGCAAAGCCATACGAACATTGTCAGAATGGAAAAGGATGGCAGGCCTGTTTTGGATTTGGATGGTAAAGGACAGTACAAATATTCAGACGAGGAGGAAAAACCGGAATTTTTGAATTTTGATACCATCTATCAGTTTGCACAGGATGTAAGAATCAGTGATGTGAAGGAAATGCTGGACAGGCAGATTTCCTGCAATACGGATATCGCAGAGTACGGTATGACTCACAGCTGCGGCGCCAACGTAGGTACTACATTGGTGGAGATGTATGGAAAGGATGTGAAGACTCTGGCAAGGGCGCTGCCGGCAGCCGGTTCCGACGCGAGGATGGGAGGCTGTGAAATGCCGGTGGTTATCAATTCAGGCAGCGGAAATCAGGGGATGACAGTTTCATTGCCGGTTATTACATATGCGAGAGAGATGAAGGCCAGTGCGGAACAATTGTATCGGGCGCTTTGTATCAGCAATCTGACGGCAATTTATCAAAAAAGCGAAATTGGAAGGCTTTCCGCCTTTTGCGGAGCAGTCAGCGCCGGGGCGGCGGCAGGAGCGGGTATAGCTTATCTTTTAGGGGGCGGGGTGGAGCAGATTGCATCCGTTGTCAGCAATACTCTTGCCAATGTTGCGGGAATCATCTGCGACGGGGCAAAAGCTTCCTGTGCGGCAAAGATTGCATCCAGTGTGGGAGCGGCGATTATGGCGGTTAATCTTACCATGTATGGCAATTCCTTCTGTCCGGGAGACGGAGTGGTGAGGGAAGACGCCAACGCTACGGTAAAGGGCGTGGCGGCTATTGCAAGAGAGGGGATGCGGGAAACCGATGAAGTTATTCTGGGAATTATGGTGGAAAATGAAAGGAGATTCTGAATGAAGCAGGGAATTGTTGAAGAGCTTGAAAGCTGGTTAAAGGAACATGAGGATGAGATGTTTGAGGACATTTCCAGCCTTGTGGCAATTCCGACGGTAGTGGAAGAAGGGGAGGGCGGCTATCCCTATGGGACGGCGCTGAAGGATGCGATTTGTCAGATGGGAAAGCTGGCGGAGAAGTATGGATTTTCATGGAGAAACCATGACTGGCATTGTATGAGTATAAGCTACGGGGAAGGGGAAAAACAGCTTGGTATCTGGGGGCACTTGGACGTTGTCGCTGTCGGGGAAGGCTGGAGCTATGAGCCTTTTGTCTGCAGACGGGTAAAAAATTATCTGATAGGCCGCGGGACTCAGGATAACAAAGGGCCGGATGTGGGTTCCCTTTATATTTTAAGATACCTGAAGGAGCATGGCATAGATCCCGGATTTGAGATAAGGCTTATTTACGGATGTCAGGAGGAGTCGGGGATGAAAGACGTGGTGGAATATCTGAAGCAGGAGGACGCGCCGGATTATTCTTTTGTACCGGACTGCGCGTTTCCCGTATGCTATGGGGAAAAGGGTTTTTTGAAGATAGAGCTTAAGTCCCACCCTCTTTCACCTGCGATTACCGCTCTTTCGGGCGGGCAGGCTGCAAATGCCATTCCATCAGAGGGCACGGCGGTTATCGGAGAAAAGGTTTATACAGAAAAAGGGACTGGCGGCCATTCCGCATATCCTGACGGTCTCGTAAATGCCTTTTGCGGTCTGGGAAAAACCATAATGGAACAGACAAATCTTCCTGAAAGAGACAAAAATGCCTTTCGTTTTCTGGCAGAGGCCGGGGAAGACGGATACGGAAAAAGGCTTGGCATTGCCAGAAGCGATGAAGAGAGCGGCGCTATGACCTGCGCGCCCACACTTCTGGATATGGATGAAGGGTGTATGAAGGTGACAGTGAATATTCGCTATCCAATCACCCTCAAGGGAGAGGATATTGCCCGTGAAATGGAGGAGAAAGCAAAGGAGTACGGACTTATGGTGGAAAGCGTGGACGACAGTAAACCTAACCGCGAAGACCCGAATGGAGTCTGGGCGCAATATCTTACACAGACATTTGCGGAGGTTATGGGAGAGAGGCAGGAGCCTTATGTTATGACGGGAGGGACTTATGCGAGAAAAATCCCGAACGCGGTGGGGTTTGGGCCGGGGCTGCCAAAGGATTTGACGGTTCTGAATCTCCCGGAAGGGCATGGAGAATGCCATCAGCCGGATGAATCCCAGTGTATAGATACATTGTTCCAGGCATGGAAAATTTATATGTATACGGTATTGAAGCTTATCGAAACAGGACTTCCCGATTAAGAAAACCGGGAGAATTAAATGGAGGCGGCAATGAATAAGAGAGAAAGAGTTTGGGCGGCATTACACAATCAGGAGGTCGATTATGTACCAGGATGCTTCTGGCGTCACTACAGTCCGGAGCTGGACAGGGGCGAAGATATTGTGGAGGCGCACTTGAAATTTTACCGGGATTCGGATGTTGATTTCCTTAAAATTTCAAGCGACGGATACTTTGGCTGGCCGGCAAAAGCGTTACGCAATTTGCAGGAGCCCTCGGAGCTTTACGCGATGGAGCATATCGGACCGGAGGAACCGTTTATCAGGGAGCAGGTGGAAAGGGCAAAGGAAATCGTAAAGCGGCTGAATGGGGAATGTGTTACCATGTATACATTGTTTTGTCCGCTGTCCATTTTCAGACTGCAGGTTGGCTGGGATGTAATGATGGACTGCATAAGGAAGAATCCAGATGCGGTGTTACACGCCTGCGATGTGATTGCGGAGGATGAAATCCGGTTGATTGACGCGCTGATACATGAGGCGGGGGTAGACGGAATTTTTTACAGCGTGCAGAATGCGGAAAAAAACAGGTTTTCTTTGGAAGAGTATAAAAAATGGGTAGAGCCGTCGGACCGGAAGGTGCTTGATTTTATAAATTCCGTCAGCGAATGCAGCGTTCTGCATTGCTGCGGCTGGGATGCGGATGAGGCGGGAACCTGTAATCATCTGGAAAGCTGGCAGGACTATCCTTCCGCCGCCGTGAGCTGGGCTTCTTATGTTGATAAGAAGAATGTGACGGAAATCCGCGACTTTTTTAAAGGACGTCCGGCCTGGGGCGGATTTGATAACCGTACCTGCGGAATCCTGTATACAGGAACGGAGGAAGAGGTAAAAGCGGAAGCAAAAAGGCTGATAGCTCTGGGAGGAAAAAGAGGCTTTATCCTGGGTCCTGACTGCAGCCTTCCAAACGATATCAATCCGCAAAGAATCAGGTGGGTCATTGAGGCATCCAGGTCAATGTAGCGCAGTAAAACAAGGAGGGTAATATGAAGGTACATTTTCAGAATTTTCGAAAAGAACTGAAAAAAAACAAAGCGCTGTTTTTGATGGCGCTGCCGGCAGTTTTGATTGTCTTAATCTTTTCCTATCTTCCTATGTCAGGCCTGGTACTTGCATTTAAGGATTATCGTTATAATAAGGGGGTATTCGGAAGCGACTGGAACGGGCTGGAAAATTTCAGATTTTTGTTTGCCTCCGGCGTAGGTTTGAAAATAACGCGGAATACAATTTTTTACAACCTGCTGAATCTGGTGACTTCTCAGGGGCTGGCAGTTGTTATTGCGGTAATTATTTCGGAAATCAAAGTGGTTCCGTACAAAAAGATTACGCAGTCGGTTATCTTCTTTCCGTACTTTATATCATGGGTTATCGTGGGGACATTTGTTTACAATATATTCAATTATGAAACGGGTCTGCTCAATACCATAATCAGAGGATTCGGCGGAGAAAGAATCAATGTTTATTCCATGCCCGGAGTATGGCCGGCTATCATCTGCGTTTTCAATGCGTGGAAGTGGTGCGGTTATAATTCCGTCGTCTATATAGCCGCCGTTACCGGGGTGGATACAGAGTGCTACGAGGCGGCGGAAATCGACGGGGCAAACATTTTTCAGAGAATCCGTTATATTACCCTGCCGGGTATCCGGCCCACAATTATTACCATGCTTCTCTTAAATGTGGGAAGAATTCTGCGCGGCGACTTTGAAATGTTTTACCAGATTGTGGGAAATAACGGTCAGCTGTTTGATGCCACGGATGTGATTGATACCTATGTATTCCGCTCGCTGACCACCAGCGCAAACCTGGGTATGACTGCGGCGGCAACTTTTTACCAGTCGGTTTTATGCTTTATCATCATCATGGCAGTAAATGGAATTGTCAAAAAGATTGATAAAGATTACGCTCTGTTTTAGGAAGGAGGGGAAATAAATGGCTGCAAGGAACGTGAAAAAAGGAAAAGCGACAATTACTTTTAACGTAATTGGCTATTCGATTGTCGGCCTTATCGCAATCATCTGTCTGCTTCCATTCATCTTTATGATATCGGGTTCTTTCTCTTCAGAAAAGGCGATACTTCTGCAGGGCTACAGCCTTTGGCCAAGGGATTTTACACTGGAGGCGTATTCGACGGTGTTCCGTTTTCCGGGAAAGATTGCCCGGGCCTATTGCGTATCCATATTTATCACCGCGGCGGGAACGTGTATCGGGCTGTTTGTTCTGACAATGGCGGCATACGTAATGAGCAGACAGGATTTTAAATACCGCAATGCGCTGTCCTTTTTCTTTTATTTCACCACATTGTTTAACGGAGGCATGGTGAGCACTTACATTTTTTATATCCAATATCTGCATTTGAAGGACAACATGCTTGCATTGATTCTCCCCGGTATGCTGAGCGTATTCAATATGCTGATTATGAGAAGCTTTATTACTGCGGTTCCCTCCGCACTGATTGAATCGGCAAAAATTGACGGGGCTCCTGAATTTACAATATTTATAAAAATAATAATACCTTTGTTAAAGTCCGGCCTTGCTACAATCGGCCTTTTCATGGCGCTGCATTACTGGAACGACTGGTATAATGCAATGCTGTATCTGAATTCGGAGGAAAAGTATCCCCTGCAGTACATGCTTTATGATTTGTTGAATCAGGCGCAGTCACTGGCGAGAATCGCGGCGCAGTCCGGCGTTCCGGTTGACAATCTGCCTACCAATACATTAAAGCTGGCCATGGCAGTGGTGGCGACAGGGCCCATTGTTTTGTTGTATCCGTTTGTACAGAAATACTTTGTAAAGGGTATCGCGGTTGGCTCTGTGAAGGGTTGAGAACCGGATTTCCATAAATAATTTAAAATTAAGAAAGAGAGGAAAAAAGATGAAAAAGAAACTATTATCCATTGTGCTGGCAGCGGCAATGACAGTGGCGGTACTGGCAGGCTGCGGCAATAAGGCAGACCAGAATGCAAATGCAAAGCCGGAGGAGAGCGGGCAGACAGAAGCGGCGGACACCACAGAGGCGGATACATCTGCCCAGGAGGGCGAGGAGAGCGGCGAACCGGCTGCTGCAGAGCTGGATACGTCCAAACAGGTGGAAATTGTCATGTATTACCTGGGAACGGAACCGGCAGGACAGCAGGTAATCTGGGATAAGCTTAACGAGATTCTTCTGGAACGGCTGAATTGCACTTTAAAGGTTAATTTTATCAGCTTTGCGGACTATCCGAATAAATACCCGTTGCTGTTTTCGTCAGGCGAGGAATTTGATATCGCCTATGCGGCCAGCTTCCTGAATTATTCATCGCTGGCACTGAAGGGGGCGTTCATGGAGCTGGATGAGCTCTGGCCGGCGTATGCGCCCAACAATTATGCGCTTGCAAGTGAAACTGCAAAAAAACAGGCAAAAATTAACGGCATCACCTATTGTATCCCTTCCCTGAACAGAACCTACTCCGCATATGGGCCGATTTACCGTAAGGATTTGGTGGAGCCTTATGGATTCACCAAGGATATTGAAACGTTTGAGGATGTGGAGGAATATCTGGATATCATCAAGGAAAATTATCCTGAAATGCAGCCTCTTTCCATTTATTCCATGGGTTCTGATGTGGATGACTGCTTCATGTATTACAATGGGATGTATCCGATAAAAGGTTCCCAGAACGATTTTTTCTGGATTGACCCTACGGAGGAAAACCCTAAGATAGTTACCTACTATGAATATGCGAAAACACCGGAATTTCTGGAAATGATGAACCGCTGGAATGAAAAAGGCTTTTATCCGAAGTCGGCGCTCTCCGATACGGACTCAAAAAAGTTTAATAATGGAATTGCGCCGATGCTGATGCATAATGTGGACAATTATGTGAGCAGCGCAGTAACCAATCCGGACTGGGATGTCAGTTATACCAATTTTGCAACGGATATTTCCAATCTGTCCTTTACACAGGATGCAATGGTTATTTCCAACACGTCTAAGAATCCGGAAAGGGCGCTGGCGCTGTGGGATTTACTGACAACGGACGAAGAGGTTTTTGACCTGTTTTATTATGGTATTGAGGGCGTATCTTATGAATTAAATGAAAAAGACGAGATTACCATGATAGATACGGACAATTATAATACATCATCCATGTGGGCTGTCCGCAACAGCGAGTATTTGAAAAATTCTGTGGGTACGCCGGATTACTATGGTGTTTTGAAGAGCGAATGGGACGCTTATATCAAGGAAGACCAGGGAGCTCAAAAATATCGTTCTCTGGTGATTGACACTACCGCTGTGGAAACAGAATATTCGGCCTGCTTAAACACACATCAGCAGTATTGGTGGCCATTGGAGCTGGGATATACGGAACCGGTGGAAGGACTGAAGGAATACCAGTCTATGATGGAAGCGGCGGGCATCGAAAAGGTAAGAGAAGAGTTACAGCGTCAGCTGGATGAATACGTTGCTGGTTTGAAATAAAGTATAAGCTACAGGCGGCAGGAACTTTGCCGCCTGTTCTGTAAATTTTAAAAACTGATTTGACGGTTACCGGAACAATATTTTACGGGCAGGGTGAAAATAACATGAACGGCAGAATGAAAAAGGCGGCAAGAGCGTTGCTTTGTATGCAGAGGCATTCCTGGGAACAGGGGACGGCCATGCAGGCATTTTTGGAATGCGGACGGATGGAGGAAGTGATTGCTTTGGCATGGGAGGCAGTGTATCGCAGCACAGAAGATGGAAGAACGGCGGTCATCGGTGTGACGGATGGGGTAACAGACCCCTGCAGCACAGGCGAGGCATTGCTGAGAGCATG
>ERZ808046.1481-NODE-1481-length-10226-cov-3.331264_pt1 | contig 10226 bp, 9 predicted proteins | sample MGYA00380196_ERZ808046 | MGnify/ENA primary metagenome ERZ808046 (study PRJEB31490, sample SAMN06133421) | mouse gut metagenome | isolation source: Z6_2 | host: mice | place: China: Chengdu | collected 2015-05 ...
GGTAACAGTTCAGACAGGCAGCAAGATGCCCCGTCTGAACTGTTACAATTAGGGAAACGATTGAAATATTTGTGTTGACAATCCGCATAGAATATGCTATTGTACTAAAGTATGGACTGCCGAAGACAGCAGGCGCCGCAAGGCATAAGGTAAGAACGCCTGCCGAGGACGTATGATTTTTTATATTACTGTGTCTGTCCAGGTTTTGCAAGGCAGAGAAGACAGAGACTTCTTTGCCGGAAGGAAAGCCGGATTCCGGCAGGAATCCCGGGTTTGCGTCCGGGAACAGGGCCGGAGGATGACAGACGACTGGTAATTATAAGTGATTATAGGGTCTCTCCGTCTCCGTGCGGAGGGACTTTTGTTGTCCGGCATACCAGGAACGCGCCGGTGGCGTGTTGTATGGTTTTTCACAGCGGCAGAAATCAGATACCCCGCAGCAAGCTGACGGGGCATCAAAAAGTAAGGATCCGGTCAGGCGATATCCTTCCGGATTGTTACGAACTAAAACAGGAGGAAGATATTCCTGGCAAAGGTTGAGTTAAAACAGCCGATCATCGCTGAGATCTCTGATCTGTTGAATGGCGCTGCATCTGTCGTGGCAGTGGACTATCGCGGTCTGACTGTTGCCCAGGATACAGAACTGCGTAAACAGTTAAGAGAAGCAGGTGTTGTTTACAAAGTATATAAGAACACCCTGATCAAGCGTGCGGCCGACGGAACTGATTTTGCAGCCCTGGATCCGAATCTGGAAGGGCCCACTGCAATTGCAGTATCCAAGGATGATGCGACTGCTCCCGCAAGAATTCTGGCAGAGTTCGCCAAGAAGGCAGACAAACTGGAAATGAAAGGCGGTATTGTAGAGGGAACCTATTACGATGCCAAGGGGATTCAGGTCATCGCGACTATCCCGTCCAGGGAAGTGCTTCTGGGACGGCTGCTGGGAAGCATGCAGTCTCCGATCACCAACTTCGCCCGTGTGCTTAATCAGATTGCTGAGAAGCAGGCAGAAGCGTAAGGAAAGAATCATAAGAACTGTTTTATCCGGCTTTATGGCCGGGGAGGGGGACTCCCTGAGAAAGATTACAAGACCAAATGAATAATGGAGGAAATCAAAATGGCAAAATTGACTACCGCTGAGTTTATTGAGGCTATCAAAGAATTATCCGTACTGGAACTGAATGAGCTGGTAAAGGCTTGTGAGGAAGAGTTTGGTGTATCCGCATCTGCAGGTGTTATTATGGCAGGTCCGGTAGGCCCGGCTGATACAGCTGATGAGAAGACAGAGTTTGATGTAGAATTGACAGAGGTTGGTCCGAATAAGGTTAAAGTTATCAAAGTAGTTCGCGAGGCTACTGGTTTAGGCTTGAAAGAGGCGAAGGATGTCGTGGACGGCGCTCCGAAGGTAGTGAAGGAAGGCGCTTCTAAAGAAGAGGCAGAAGAGCTGAAGACAAAACTGGAGGCCGAGGGCGCAAAAGTTACTCTGAAGTAAGAGAACGCCAAGACGGGTTTTGGCAGAAAGACTTAAGGAATCGGGAGGAGATGTACACCTGCATTCTGTGGGTGTACATTTCCTCTTTTCATTTATTGAGTTATTTAATTGTTTTACAGAGGATAATTATCTGTTACAGAAAAATTGAAATTAATAGAGAATTATGTCATCTAAAAATTGAAGTTTATGTATAAAATCATATGTAAAAAGGGAAAAAGAGGAAGATTGAAAAGAATTGCTTTAACTTCAAACCACGATTTTTCGCGGTTTTTCTGCGTTGCTTGTAACCTGGAAGTGAGATTTTGGAACCGAGAGGTAAATTTATAAAAACTTTATAGTAATTGCTCGAAAAATAGCGTAAAACCCTTGACAGGGGTAAAAATCGGTGATAAGATTAGCTAGTATTTTCACATGAGCTATTGATTCACATATTTGTGTAAGTCATGAAGTTAGCCTCATGATTTACACAAATATGTGATTTTTATTTCAGGGGAAATACGAAAATAAATGGTAGGAGGTACCCATTATGAATAACGGTACAGTAAAGTGGTTTAATGCAACTAAAGGCTATGGATTCATTACAAATGATGCAACTGGAGAAGAAGTGTTTGTTCACTTTTCTGGTATTGTAGCAGATGGCTACAAAACTCTGGAGGATGGACAGAAGGTGACCTTTGATACTACCGAAGGAAACCGTGGTGTACAGGCAGTAAATGTACATGTAGTGGTTTAATGAGTCTGAAGGAAAAGCGGCTGCAAAGCAGGGAGAAGGAACTCCGGCTTTGCAGCCGCTTTTGTCTCAATAGAGAAATAAATGTATTCAGGTATCAAAAATGTAAATGCTTACAAAAATATTAGAAATACTCTTGCATTAAAGAAAAAGATCGTGTATGATTTATAATATAAACTATCTATTTTGTTTTGTTGTTTAAAATGTAAGTGCTTACAAAAAATGATAGACAACAGCGGCAGGATGGATAATGGGAAAATAAAAAAACGGAGGTTACAGGTGATGAGCAATGAAAAAGAAACAGTGATTCAGTTTGGTGAAGGTGGTTTTCTGCGTGGTTTTGTGGATTATTTTTTCCAGAAGATGAAAGATCAAGGATTATTTGACGGCTCTGTAGTAGTAGTGCAACCGATTGAACGAGGGATGTGCGAAATACTGGAGAAACAGAATTGTGAATATAATCTGTTCTTGCGGGGAATCGATGGGGGAGAGGTGGTTGATGAGCACACTCATATTCAGGTGATTTCTAGATGTGTGAATCCATATATGGATTATGAGAATTATATGGCTTTGGCTGAGAATCCGGATTTTCGTTTTATTGTATCCAATACCACAGAAGCAGGAATTGAATTTGCACCTGACAATCAATGGGAAGATACCCCGGCAAAGACTTTTCCAGGGAAACTAACTCAGCTTTTATACAAGAGATACCAATTGGGATTAAGAGGATTCATCATTTTATCTTGTGAGCTGATTGATCATAACGGGGAGGAGTTGGAGAAATGCTGTTTACAATATGCAGATCTGTGGAACCTGGGTGAGGAATTTAAGAGCTGGCTGAAGAGCGAGAATGATTTCTGTTCGACTTTGGTAGACAGGATTGTAACTGGTTTTCCGCGGGATGAGCACGAAGCTCTGTGTAAGAGAATCGGGGAACAGGATAATATGATGGACACGGCAGAAATTTTCCATCTGTGGGTGATCCAAGGGCAACATGAGGATGAGCTGCCGTTGCAAAAAGCTGGTTTTAATGTGGTTTGGACAGACAATGTAGATCCCTACAAAAAGCGTAAAGTACGGATTCTCAATGGCGCTCACACTTCAATGGTTTTGGCGGCACATTTATATGGGCTGGAAACGGTTGGCGAGTGTTTGAAGGATGAGAAGGTTTCTGGGTTGCTGAAAAAATGTATTTTTGACGAAATCATTCCGACCATTGGGGATACGGAAGATAATCGGCGTTTTGGGGAGGCGGTTCTGGAACGTTTTTCTAATCCATTTATTAAACATCTGTTGTTGTCGATTGCCTTGAATTCTGTGTCCAAATTTAAGGCAAGAGTATTGCCGACAATTTTGGAGCACAAAGAGCAATTCGGTGTTTATCCCCAGGGCTTGACGTTTTCTTTGGCGGCATTAATTGCATTTTATCATACGGATGCGGCGAATGACAGCGAAGATGTAGTTCAGTTCATGAAAGAAGCATCGGTAGAAGAAGTGCTCAAGAAACAAGAGTATTGGGGACAAGATTTGAGTGATATGTGGACAGAAGTTCAAAAATGGTATGATAAGATTCAGGTAGATGGGATGGCTAGGGCATACGACGAAGTTTTGGCATGATGTTTTGAAGTCGTAACCATTCGAAAGGGATCTAAATATTTGCTCGGCAAAAGTGGATGACGTTTTATCCGATTTTGCCGGGCATTTCTTTCTGCTTCAATCAATCAACAATTCGTCTACGGTTACAAACTGATATCCTTCCGCTGTTAGCTGATCGATAATTTCGAGGGCGGCTTCTACGGATTCAGGAAAAATATCGTGCATCAAAATGATGTCTCCATTGCGAACTTTATTTTCCACCAGATTGACAATCCTGGCTTTGTTTTGAAGTTTCCAGTCCAGAGAATCGACAGACCAGAAAACAGTAGTTAAATTTAGACGACATTCCAAATTTTCATTCCAATCGCCGTAAGGAGGACGCAGATACTTCGGTCGATTACCAGTAATATTTTCAATGATCTGTTCCGTGTGTTCGACTGCTTCACATACCATATCTTCTGCTGCTTTTGTCAGTGGAATATGTCGGTAACTGTGATTTCCAATCAGATGACCTTCTTGTTGCATTCTACGAACCAGAGCTTCATTCCCACTGATATTCTGACCCATCAAAAAGAAAGTAACTTTCACTCCACGTTTCTGTAAACCATCTAGCAATTGTAACGTATAAGTTTCGTGTGGTCCATCGTCAAATGTCAATGCGACTACTTTTTCTTCAGCTCCTGGGTGGACGACAGACATAGGAACTGTTTGATGCTTTTGCAAGAGATGTTTATCGATTCCTTGATATCGGAACATTGCGATTCCCATTCCCAAAAGAATTCCATCTACCATTAAAATGGTCATCAAGAAAGTGGTTTTTCGTCCCAGATTCCATCTATCCCAGAACATAAGGGATTCACCTCTCTTTTTGCCAACAATTATGGTTCAATCATAAATCAATATATGTTATTGGAAGGCATTTCAGTCCAGTTGACATCCCTCCTTTCAGGGGATATACTGAAAAAAGAAAAATTATCAGTCTTCATGGCTGGAGAAAAAGAGGTATTTTATGGACTTATTTGACTATATGAGAAGCGCTGCACAAGAAAAAGAATCTCCTCTTGCTTCTCGCATGCGGCCACGTACTCTTGATGAGGTTGTGGGGCAGCAACATTTGCTGGCAAAGGACAAGCTGCTTTATCGGGCGATTCGTGCGGATCAGTTGGGGTCCATTATTTTTTACGGTCCGCCAGGAACCGGCAAGACAACATTGGCAAGAGTAATTGCCAATACAACCAGCGCTGAATTTCGCCAGATTAATGCAACAATAGCAGGGAAAAAAGATATGGAAGAAGTGGTGAGAGCTGCAAAAGATGCTTTGGGTATGTATGGAAAAAAGACGATTTTGTTTGTAGACGAAATTCACCGCTTTAATAAAAGTCAGCAGGATTATCTTCTGCCTTTCGTGGAAGATGGGACATTGATTTTGATTGGCGCCACCACGGAAAATCCTTATTTTGAGGTGAATGGGGCGCTTTTATCTCGTTCTCTGATTTTTGAGTTAAAGCCTTTGGAGAGAGCAGATGTGGAGGAATTGATTTACCGAGCCATATCCGATAAGGATCGGGGAATGGGAAGCTATCACGCGGAGATTGATAAAGATGCGGCAGAGTTTTTGGCTGATGTGGCTGGAGGAGATGCGCGAGCTGCTCTGAATGCGGTAGAACTGGGGGTGTTGACCACCGAGCGGAATACTGCGGACGATACGATCCATATTACACTTGAAGTGGCTCAGGAATGTATTCAGAAACGAGCAGTCCGCTATGATAAAGAAGGGGATAATCATTATGACACAATCTCGGCATTCATTAAAAGCATGAGAGGATCGGATCCAGATGCCGCCGTATATTATCTGGCAAGAATGTTGTATGCTGGCGAAGATATCCGGTTTATCGCCCGGCGGATTATGATTTGTGCGTCTGAAGATGTGGGGAACGCAGATCCACAAGCATTGATGGTGGCAGTAAGCGCGGCTCAGGCAGTGGAACGAATCGGTATGCCAGAGGCACAGATTATTCTGGCTCAAGCTGTGACCTATGTGGCGACAGCGCCCAAAAGCAATGCAGCAGTATGTGCAATTAGTGAGGCAATGAATGCGGTGAAAAATCAACGAGGAATGCAGGTTCCTGTGCATTTGCAAGATGCACACTATAAAGGTTCGACGGATTTGGGACGGGGCACAGGGTATCAATATGCCCATAATTATCCTAATCATTATGTAAAACAGCAGTATTTGCCGGACGGAATGGAAGGGCAGAGCTTCTATCATCCAGCAGAAAGTGGCTATGAAAAGAAAATTCAGGAGCATATGCAGTTTTTAAAAAATAGTGTGGAAGCTTTATCGTGATAGAATTATTCAGGTGTCTGAAATATTAGCCAGTAGTAGTAAAGATTTCGACAAAGGAAAAATCCCTCTTTCTTTTTTGCTGAAATCGTTATATAATATCCATATATGGGACGGGGGAGGCCAAGTTTATTCCCCCGTAATCTGTCGTCAGGTTTTTCTGGAGTCATTTATTACCCCTAAGCAATGATTGGTCAGGTGAGCAAAGCATAGTTTGCCTACAAAAGAAGCCAAAGAGAACAAAATTTCATATTTAGAAATGGAGAGCATTATATGAGAGAAAAATTACAAACATTGCCTCTTGCTGAATTGCGTGAGCTTGCAAAGGCGCAAAAAATTAAAGGTTGGAGCACTATGCGGAAGGCTGAACTGATCGACATTTTGTGTAGCGCTGCAGAACAAGAAGAAATTATCAAAACTGCAGTGGCTCCTCCATTGACAAAATCCCCCAATGAAGGAAAGAGTGAAGAACGCAATCTGAACTTAGGAAAACCTCAGATCCGTCCAGTGCGGGACAATCGTCAGGCGGAAGTGCTGAGTCCTCAGGAGGTTGCTGAGTTGGATAGCGGGATTGGCGCGAATGGTATTTTGGAGGTAATGCCGGATGGCTTTGGTTTTATTCGATGTGAGAATTTTCTCCCAGGAGAGAATGACGTATATGTAGCGCCATCTCAGATCCGCCGTTTTAACTTAAAGACAGGCGATATTATTGTGGGGAACCGCCGGGTGAAGACAGCGGCAGAAAAATTCGCCGCTCTTTTGTATATAAAAAATGTAAATGGTTATCCCATCAGCGTGATCGAAAAGCGTCCGAATTTTGAAAATCTGACGCCGATTTTTCCTAATGAACGTCTTCATATGGAAACAATGGAAAAGACATCCACAGCAATGCGGGTGCTGGATTTGTTGTCGCCAATTGGCAAGGGACAACGCGGTATGATTGTTTCTCCGCCAAAGGCAGGTAAGACCACATTGCTAAAGCAGGTGGCTCAGGCAATTACTACCAACCATTCCGATATGCATTTGATTATTCTGCTGATTGACGAGCGGCCGGAGGAGGTTACCGATATCAAAGAATCGGTGATGGGAGAAAATGTGGAAGTTATTTATTCTACTTTTGATGAACTGCCAGAGCGCCATAAACGAGTATCCGAGATGGTGATTGAGCGAGCAAAGCGTTTGGTGGAGCATAAGCGAGATGTAATTATTCTTCTGGATAGCATTACTCGTCTGGCCAGAGCATACAATCTGGTGGTGCCCCCCAGTGGACGGACACTTTCCGGTGGTTTGGATCCGGCAGCATTGCATATGCCGAAGCGTTTCTTTGGAGCGGCTCGGAATATGCGTGAGGGTGGCAGCCTGACGATTTTGGCCACAGCGTTGGTAGATACGGGAAGTCGTATGGATGATGTGATTTATGAGGAATTCAAGGGGACTGGCAATATGGAGTTGGTTTTGGATCGCAAGTTGTCCGAAAAGAGAATTTTCCCGGCTATTGATATTTTGAAGTCTGGCACCCGACGGGATGATTTGCTTCTCACTCAGGAAGAAGGGGAGGCAGTAGATATTATTCGCAAGGCGACCAATACCCTAAAGCCAGAAGATGCTGTGGAGAAGGTTCTGGATCTATTTACCAAGACCAGGAATAACCGAGAATTCGTAGAAAACGCTAAGAGAATCCGATTTTATTGATGATTTTTCACTTGCAAATAGTGAATCTTTATGATATACTTACAAAGCTATTTATAGACGTGGGGTGATTTTAACAGTACAAGAGAGACTGTTAGCGGATCACAGGACGATATAATTGAAAAGTAAAGAGGTGAAAATCATGAAAGAGGGTATCCATCCCGCCTATTATCAGGCAAAAGTGACTTGCAACTGCGGTAATGAGTTTGTTACTGGTTCTACCAAGAAAGAGATTCATGTGGAAATCTGTTCCAAGTGTCATGCTTTCTATACGGGTCAGCAGAAGACAGCAGCGGCGCGTGGCCGTATCGACAAGTTTAACAGAAAGTATGGTATCAATGCATAAAAGCAGTAAGAGCGCGAAGTAAGGTTGAGACTTAAGTGGAGACACTTTGGCTCAACCTTCTTTTATTCTTAATTTTTAAAAGCAAAGTGTGTTCTATAAAATGAGTGGTGAAATTTTCACTGCGGTGGATTAGGAAGGAAAGGAGTTTTCATGAAGTATTCCGGAATCGGCGGGCAGGCTGTCATAGAAGGAATTATGATGAAGAATAAACAAGAATATGCTACAGCAGTACGAAGGCCAGACGGAGAGATTGAGGTCAAAAAAGACTGTTATGTCAGTATGACAGAGAAGATACCATTATGTGCTTTACCATTTGTACGAGGAATATTCAGTTTTATTGATTCCATGGTGCTGGGGATGCGGACGTTGAGTTTTTCAGCCAGCTTTTTTGAAGATGATGAGGATTCAGAACCAGGAAGGTTTGAACTCTGGCTGGATAAAGTGTTTGGGGAAAAAGTAGAGAAAGCGCTGATGGCGTTTGTGATGGTTTTTTCCGTGATAATGGCGATTGGGATTTTTATGGTGTTGCCCTTGTTGATTGCCAATGTTTTTCGAAAATTCATCTCTTCAGCGACAGTGATGGCGATACTAGAGGGATGTATCCGAATCGCAATTTTTGTGACGTATATCAAATTAATTTCCCGGATGGAGGATATTCGCCGTACTTTCATGTATCATGGAGCAGAGCATAAGTGTATTAATTGCATTGAACATGGCATGACACTAAATGTGGAACATGTACGCCAAAGTTCTAAACAGCATAAACGATGCGGCACCAGTTTCCTGATTATTGTGATGGTGATCAGTATTCTGTTTTTTATGGCGATCCGTGTGGATACAATATGGCTGCGAATGCTTAGTCGGGTGATTTTGATTCCTGTGATTGCTGGTGTCTCATATGAGTTTTTGCGATTGGCTGGGCGGAGTGATTCCAAGATTGTGAATTTTCTCAGCAAGCCGGGAATGTGGATGCAGAATTTAACTACCAGCGAGCCGGATGATAGTATGATCGAGGTAGCAATTGCAGCAGTCGAAGCAGTTTTTGACTGGAAAACTTATCTGAGAGAAAACTTTCCAGAGACAAAGGTTCTGGAAGAACGATCCGAACAGGTAGCAGAAATTGTGGAGACTGAGGGAAATAAAACGAAAGACCAAAAATCAGGGGCTATAAAGCCGGGGTCAGAGAAGTTATGACTTTGTTTCGTCTTTTAACAGAAGGAACCCATGCGCTAGAGAGAGCCAAAGCTCCAGATGCCAAACAGGATGCCAGACAGCTTTTGCTGGCGGCTTTTCATCTAGATATGGTACATTTTTTGATGAATCGGATGCAGGAGCTGGAAGAGAATCGTCACAACCAGATGTCAATAAAGCTTTACTGGGAGATGATTGACCGGAGATGTCGCAGATGTCCGCTGCAGCAGATTTTGGGTAATCAGGAATTCATGGGACTTGAGTTTTATGTGAATCGTCATGTGTTAATTCCCAGACAGGATACCGAGACGCTGGTAGAGCTGGTATTGGCTGATATGGAACATAGAAGAAATGGAGAACGGTTGGTGGAAAACGCTCTGCTGGATTTATGTACCGGGTCCGGTTGCATAGCAATCAGTTTGGCAGCAAGAGGGGGATTTCAAAAGATAACGATTACGGATATTTCAGAAGAAGCATTGAAGGTGGCAGAAAGAAATATAAGGACTTTGTTGCCGAATTGGCTGCTTTCGCGGGGAGAGATTCCTTGGAGGGAAATGTTCAATATCACAGAAAAAATGGTGGAGATTTTGCAGGGAGATTTGTTTGCTGCATTGTGGGAAGATAGCAGAAAATATGATGTGATTACTGCAAATCCGCCATATATTCCAACAGCGATGATTTCTGTTTTGGAGCCGGAAGTTCGAGAACATGAGCCGCTTTTGGCATTGGATGGTGCCGAGGACGGACTGCGTTATTATAAAAGGATTGCGGCTGCGGCTGGCGGATATTTAAAGCCGGGGGGCCGGATTTACCTGGAGATTGGATTTGACCAAGGAGG
>ERZ808046.1482-NODE-1482-length-10222-cov-3.156629_pt1 | contig 10222 bp, 7 predicted proteins | sample MGYA00380196_ERZ808046 | MGnify/ENA primary metagenome ERZ808046 (study PRJEB31490, sample SAMN06133421) | mouse gut metagenome | isolation source: Z6_2 | host: mice | place: China: Chengdu | collected 2015-05 ...
GCAGTCTGGGACTTGCTTATTTTGGAAAGATATGGAAGGAAAAAATGATGCTTCCTCTTTTAAAATTCCTGCTTTTGGTGGTCTGCATCAGTATGGTTCCGTTTCTGGCCGGAAAGCTGGAAGGAAAATACTGGCAGGGATCTATGTCATGGGCCCTGGGGGTCATGCAAAAGAGCCAGCATGAGGAAGATGAACTGCAGCTTGAGGAAGTCCGCGGAGAGGAAGAAGAAGATCTGGAAGCGCAGGCGGAGGCAGAGGCGGAAAAGAAAAGTATACCCCGGATGTTTTTAGATATGATGGTGGAAAAGATGTATGCTTTCTGGGGGTATGTATTCTGGGCGGGTATGTGTTTTGACGGCTGCTTTTTGCTGCTTGGACGTAAAAGATGGAAGAACTGGCAGAATAAACAGTTCTTTGCGGTGTGGCTGACACTGCTTTTTTGTATGGTGTTGACAGGCTACTGGATCCTTGGGATTCCCCAGTTGATGAAGGAGGAAAGGGTGAGCATGTTCGTGGGGTATTTCGGGCCTGTACTTTTTGCTTTTCCAGTGGAATGTCTGGCAGCATACTTTGGAAAATGGGGAAAGACGATGGCAGAAGTGGCAGGAGGAGTTGCTGCGGTTTTATGTTTTTATGTTACCTATGGCCTGGGCAATATCCCTTTCCAGACTTACTTTTATCTGGAAACCTCCACGGCGGCAAAAGCCTGTGTGAAAATAGCTGGGGAATACGAGAAAAATACATGGACAGTGGTTTCCCCTGTAGAGGAACTGTCTTTAGTAAGGGAGATGGGATTCCATTACGAGCTCTGGGAATTTATTTTGGGAATGGAACGTTATGACGAAAAACGGTATCTGGAAATACCTACAAAAAATGTATTTTTTATCCTGGAAAAAAATCCTGTTCCCTATAATGTTACCAGAATCATGGGCCGGCAATATCATGATGCGCCCATAAACCGGGAGGATGCGGCAGTGGTGGTGACAAAGGAAATGCTGGGCATATCCGAAAACGGCTCCATGAAATATTATAACATATACGAAAACAGAAGGGCATTGGAGGCCAAGCTGGAAGCCTGGATCGAGACATATGCCAGCCTGTTTCCAGAGCAGATGAGTGTCTATATGGAATCGGAGGACTGTGTGGTATACCAGCTTAAACAAAACGAATATGCCTGGAACAATCTGGCGGTGGACTATGGTTACAATGTGATTTCCGATGAGGAATATGACCGGATGCTGGAAGAAAAACAGAGCCTTCGCAGGGAGAGAGAAGCCGGGTAGTATTTGTGCTGCATCTGAATATTTTTCTGGAGGAAACGAGGAGAACGATGAAAAAGAAGGTATTGTTTGTGATAAATACCATGGGACGGGCAGGGGCTGAAAGGTGCCTGCTCCATCTGCTGAAAGCGTGGCAGGATGATTCTTATGAACTATCCCTGTTTTCTGTGCTGGGCAGGGGAGAATTATTTGATGAAGTGCCATCCCATGTGCGGATTTTAAATCAAACCCCGGAAAAAACAACGGTTTTTGACAAAAAGGCAAGAAAAGGGATAATGAAAGACCTTCTTAAAGGGATGTGGAAAAAGAAAATTTTATTAAGGGAAATTTTTTCCATGCTGGGACTTTTGTTCTGGCAGGTGAAGGAAAAGAAAGTTGATGTCAAAAAACTGTGCTGGAAGCCAGCCTCGGATACGGCCCAGGGGGTGGAAGAAGCGTTCGATCTTGCAGTGGGATACTTACAGGGGGCGGCCACTTATTATGTGATGGATCATGTAAAGGCAGCAAAGAAGGTGGTTTTCCTCCACAATGATTATGGGGCAAGCGGCTATTGTCCTAAGCGGGACTGGCCTTATTATGAGAAGGCGGATAAAATCTTCTGCGTATCTAACTTTATTGCGGAAGGACTTAAAGAGATTTTCCCTGACTGCAGGGGCAAAATTGAAATTTTTTATAACTTTGCAGACGCCTTGTGGGTGAAGGAAAGAGCAAAAGAAGGGGATCTGGGAACGGACGGTATACCCATGGATATGAAAAGGGAGCCGGGAACCATCCTTCTTTTGACAGCAGCAAGGCTGGAGCCTGCAAAGGCTTTTGATGTGGCAATACAGGCTATGGCAATTCTGAAGCAAAAGAACGTAAATGCCTGCTGGTATGTGCTGGGGGACGGGTCCTTGCGGAGGGAACTGGAAAGGGAAATCAGAAAGCAGAAAGTGGAGGATCGATTTTTTCTGCTGGGTGCAAAGGAAAACCCCTACCCCTATATGGCAGCCTGTGATATTTATGTGCAGGAAACGTACTTTGAGGGCTTTTGCACTTCCATCACAGAGGCGGTGATCCTGGGCAGGAAAGTGGTGGCCTCCTGCTGCGGGAGTAACCAGGAGCAGCTTGCCTTTTATGGGACAGGGATGATTACAGAGCTGAATCCCGGGGCAATTGCAGAAGGGATAGAAAGAGCCTTGCGGGAGGAACAGCCCAAAGTGGATGTGATGGAAAGACAGAAAGAAGAACTGGAGCGGTTGAAAAGAGAGGCTTGGACATAGTTTTAAGAAAGGCATGATGGAAAATGCAAAATCGGTTTTGGGCTTTTATTGGCATAATGATCTTATGCTGGATGGGGCTTTACGGGGAGGCTTTTGGCCAGGAGAAGGTCACAGTGGAGGTGCATTATGTTCGCTATAATGAGGATTATGAGGATTGGAATCTCTGGATCTGGACCGGAGGAAATGGAGGGCAGGCGGTTCCTTTTAAGGAAAGGGACAGCGATGTGTCGGCAGAATTTGTGCTGGAACTGAAGGAAGAGGAGGATGTGGGAATTCTGGTTAGAAAAGGGGACTGGGAAGAGAAGGATATTGACGAAGACCGTTTTTTGGATTTGGACAGAATCAAGGATGGCAGGCTTACCATCTGGCTGTGGCAGGGCGATCAAACCATTTATTACGAGGAAAAAGAGATAGGTGTACGGATTATGGATGCTGCGCTTGCGTCCCAGAGGGAGATCACGTTCCGGGCCTATTGTCCGGAAGGTATTTCTTTTGGTGTGGAGGATAAGGATGGAAAGGAATATGCCATAGCCGTAACGAAAATAAGCAGGGACGGGCTTGCTGTTTCAGGCGGCATAACCCTGCGGGAGCCTGTGGAACTTCCCAATACTTTTTATCTGACGATGGGGGAAGCGAAGACATGTATCCGGCTGGGAGGGATTTATGATACAGACTATTTCAAAGAAAATTTCCTTTATGACGGTAGTGATTTGGGCGCAGACTGCAATGAGAAGAGGTGTACTTTCAAGGTATGGTCTCCGGCAGCCGAGGAAGTGTCCCTGCTTTTATATGAGAAAGGAAATGGAGGGGAAGCGGCTGACAGGTATCCCATGGAGAGAGGGGAGAAGGGCGTGTGGTTCCTTACCCTTGCGGGCAATCACCGGGGCAGGTACTATACCTATCTGGTGAATGTACAAGGAAGCGAGAGGGAAGCAGTGGATCCTTATGCTTTAAGTACAGGACTGAACGGGGAGCGGGGGATGGTTCTTGCAAAAGGGGACGGGCGCCCGGAAGGATTTGAGAAAGACTCTTTTATAAAGGATATTCCCAGGGAAGATGTGATTTTGTATGAAATGAGCGTGAGGGATTACACGTCCGGAGAAGCTTCCGGCGTAACGGAAAAAGGAAAATTTATAGGACTTACAGAGGAAGGGTGCGTAAATCCATCAGGGGAGAGCACAGGGCTTTCTTATTTGTCGGAGCTGGGTATCACCCATGTACACCTTCTGCCTATTCAGGATTTCGGAGGTGTGGACGAGAGTGATCCGTCAGAAAGCTATAACTGGGGGTACAATCCCATGAACTATTTCGTACCCGAAGGTTCTTACGCCACAGACCCTTATGACGGTCTGGTGCGTGTGAAAGAGTGCAGGCAGATGGTGCAGAGTTTTCGTAATAAGGGAATCGGCGTGGTGCTGGATGTGGTTTTTAATCACACATATCAGGGGGAAAACTCTAATTTTGAACGGATTGTGCCTGGGTATTACCACCGTTTTACCAGAGATGGAACCTATTCTGACGGTTCTGCCTGCGGAAATGAGCTTGCCACAGAAAGGGATATGGTCAGAAAGTATATTCTGGACGCTCTGAAATACTGGATGGAGGAATATCATGTGGACGGTTTCCGCTTTGACCTGATGGGGCTTATGGATCTGGAGACTATGAAACTGGTGGAAAAGGAAGTGTACCAGATAAATCCAGAAGCTGTGCTCTACGGGGAAGGCTGGGATGCCGGAGAGACGGTTTATGAAGGGGAGCGGATGGAATCCTTAAATGCCCGGTTTACACCCCGGATAGGCACCTTCAATAATGTGTTCCGCAGGGCGGTGCAGAACTATATCTGCGGCATTGTAGATAAGAGGGATACGCTTATTGGCATGGAATTCGGTTTTGCAGGGGCGGTAAAAAATCCCAACACCAAAGACGCAGGAAGCTGGACGGAAAATCCTCTCCAGTGCATCAATTACGCTTCCTGCCATGATGGCTATACCCTTTGGGATTTGATTGGATTGAACTGTCCCCAGGAAGATGAGGAGATGTGGAAGCAGAGAGACCGCTTTGGGGCAGCCTGCGTGCTTTTATGCCAGGGGACGCCTTTCCTGCACAGCGGGGAAGAATTTCTAAGGACCAAGACGTCGGAACAAGACCCACAGCGTAAGTACGGTAATTCTTTTGAGGCAGGGGATTATGTGAATGCGATAGACTGGAGGAACAGAAGTGAAAATAGAGATATTCTTTCCTATTATAAAGGGCTTATTGCATTCCGAAAGTCCCATAAAGGACTGCGTTACAAGACGGCAGAAAAGTTGAATGATAATCTGGTATTTATTGAAGGGCTTCCTGAAAATGTTATGGGGTATTATATAAAAGAGCCGGAAAGTCTGTTTTTTGATAATCAGATTTGCCTTCTGTTCAATCCCCTGGAGGAAGCGGTAGAATACAGTCCATTTTTTGGCGAATGGGAAATATTTGTCAATGAAAAAACGGCGGGGACGACATGCATTACGACAGTGCAGGCAGGCAGCCCTCTGATCGTGGAGAAGTCGTCCGCCCTTGCCGCTGTGCGGAAAGTGGTGAGCGTAGAGCGCAGCCTGATCCTGGCAGCAGGGATTCTGGTGACGGCAGGTATATTGTGGTATGGGATCAGGAAAAACAGGAAAAAGCGTGAGCTGCTTCATTCCCTGAAATAAGGGTGATATTAGCCGTTATTTTTGAGGGATTGACAAGATATGGAAAAGATTGTACGATAACTTATATAGGGTATACAAAGGGAGTAGCTTGCACAGGTATTTTTGTGTTTACTTAGCCGTCAGTACGATTTTAAAAATCCGGCTTTGTGATGAAATAGCGAGACTTTGCTGTCAGAAGTACAGCAAAGTCTTATTTTTTGCAATAAATTGTCTTGCGAAGTGTGTCAGCGTTTGTTAACATAAGGACAGTTGGTAAAGCGTGACAGCTTTTGCTGCAGGGGACGTGCGGCAGTTTTAAGGGGATGAAGGGGCAGCATGAATTGTGATGGAAGATAAAGAGAGGGAAAGAGATGACGTTTGCAGGAATGGTAATGTTTTTGGTTAAACTGCTTGCAGGGACAGGTGTATTTTTGGTTGGGGTACATCTGCTGACTTCCAATATTGAGCAGCTTGCCACGGGAAAAATCAAGGATTTGTTTGGAAAGACTGCGGATAAGCGGATGGTCAATGTGGGGATTGGTATAGCCTCCACGGCACTGATTCAAAGCTCCGGTGTGACTACAGTGCTGATAGTGGGGTTTGTCAATGTAGGGATCATGAATCTGTACCAGGCGACAGCCATGATCATGGGCGCCAATATCGGTACCACGGTTACTGCCCAGATCGCGGCCCTTAGCGCATTTCCCATTACTACCTATGTCCAGATATTTGTTTTTGTGGGAATTATGATGGGCATGGTGTGTAAAGAGGATCATACGAAAAAGACAGGGCTTGTGCTGGCAGGTCTGGGGCTTATTTTTGTGGGTCTGTCTCTGATGTCGGATTCTATGAAAGACAGCCGGGATATGGTGCAGGGCATCTTTGAAGTTGTCACCAATCCCTTTTTACTGTTTGTGATCGGGATATTACTGACCGCGCTGGTCCAGTCCAGTTCGGCAACTACTTCCATTATTATAGCCATGTCGGTGGCAGGGCTGACGATCGGAACAGGGGGCAATGAGGTTCTCTATATCATTCTGGGTACCAATATCGGTTCGTGCGTGACTGCGCTGATGTCCTCCTTTACGGCAAGACCCAATGCCAGAAGGGCGAGCCTTATCCATTTCATGTTCAACACCTTCGGTTCCGTTATTTTCTTTGCGGTTTTGCTGTGCTGGCCGACGTTTATGGAAACTACCTTCCAGAGCTGGTTTCCTTCCCCTGCTACACAGATTGCCATGTTCCACACCTTCTTTAACCTTACATGTACCATAATTTTTCTTCCCTTTTGCAATGTGTTTGTAAAAGTATCTGAACTGCTGATAAAGGAAAAGAAGCCGGAGGCAGTGACAACTTATCTGGACGAAAGAATGTTATCCTCTGCTTCCCTTGCTATTTCACAGCTTGAAAGGGAGATGATTCTTTTATCTGATACGGCTATGGAGGCATTCAGAACTGCCTACCAGTCTTTCCAAAAGAAAGACAGGAGTATGATTGCGCCTGCCCATGAACAAATCAATCAGGCTAACGGTATTTACCATGCCATTGTCAATTACCTGATTCAGCTTTCGGCCCAGAGTAAGCTTGCTGATGAGCAGAACATATCCAACATCCACAACAATGTGGGAGATATTATGAGAATTGCAGAAATTGCAGATAACTTCACGAAATACACCCAGAAATCCATAGACAGGAATCTTGATTTTTCGGATACGGTAAAAGAGGAGATTTCCGCCATGGTACAGCGCATTGAGGAGTTGTATTCCATGACCAGGGCCCTTGTGCTGGAAAAGGATCAGACCCTCCTGGCCCAAATTGACCAGGCAGAAAATGAAATAGACGCTTTCCGCAAAAAACTGATCGACAACCATATCGAGAGACTTAATCTTGGCAAATGCAGACCTGAGAGCAGCGGCGTGTTCATCAATCTGGTGTCTAATCTGGAGCGTCTGGGAGACCATCTGACCTATATTGCTTATACGGTTAAGTCCGGCGATCATTGAATGGTAAGGAAAACGCTGTAAAGAACAGGGTAAAGGAGAACTGCAATGAAGAAAATCATGTTACTGTTATTTTTGAGCTTCCTTCTGGCGGGGTGTACAGCACCTGCCGCAGATTCAGGCTATCGTCAGGTCAGCATGGACGAGGCCGTGGCCCTGATGGACGGGGAAAGCGGCTATATTATTTTGGACGTGCGTACAGCGGAGGAATTTAGCGATAGTCATATTCCCGGCGCTGTCAATATTCCGAATGAAGAAATTGGAACAGAAGAAATTCCCCAACTGCCTGACAAGGATCAGAAAATATTTGTATATTGCCGCAGCGGCAACCGCAGCAAACAGGCTTCCGAAAAGCTTGCGGCTTTGGGATATACGAATATCATAGAGTTTGGCGGCATCAATAGCTGGCCGGGAGAAACAGTATCTGAATAATACAGCTTATTTGGGAAAGGTGAAACAAAAAATGAAAGTAGTTATTGTAGGCGGTGTGGCAGGCGGTGCAACAGCCGCTGCCCGTATCCGCAGATTGGATGAACAGGCTGAAATTGTTGTTTTTGAGCGCTCAGGGTATGTTTCCTATGCAAACTGCGGTCTGCCCTATTACGTGGGAGATGTGATCACAGAACCGGAGCATCTGACGCTCCAGACTCCAGAGAGCTTTTTTAGGCGTTTTAGGGTGCGCATGAAAGTGCGTCATGAGGTTACTGCCATTTATCCCCACAAAAAAACAGTTTTGGTAAAGGATCTGGAAAACGGCGGAGTGTTTGAGGAGAACTACGACAAGCTGATTCTCTGTCCCGGTGCGAAACCTGCCCAGCCCAGACTTCCCGGTGTGGGCATTGACAAACTGTTTACCCTGCGCACGGTAGAAGACACTTTCCGTATTAAGGAGTATATCAATAAGAACCATCCCAGGTCTGCCGTACTGGCAGGGGGAGGGTTTATCGGACTGGAGCTGGCAGAAAATTTAAGGGAGCTTGGGATGGAGGTAACCATTGTCCAGCGTCCAAAGCAGTTGATGAATCCTTTTGATGGGGATATGGCTTCCTTTATCCACAGCGAGATGCGAAAGCACGGTGTCAGGCTTGCACTTGGCCATACGGTAGAAGGGTTTGTGGAAAAGGAAGCAGGAGTGGATATCCTGCTGAAAGATGAAGCACCTCTCCATGCTGATATGGTGGTCCTGGCCATAGGTGTTACACCGGACACTGGGCTGGCCAGGGAAGCAGGGCTGGAGCTGGGAATGAAAGGAAGTATTGTTGTCAACGACCGGATGGAGACTTCTGTTCCTGATATTTATGCCGCAGGTGATGCAGTACAGGTAAAGCATTATGTCACAGGCGAGGATGCGCTGATTTCTCTGGCAGGGCCTGCCAACAAGCAGGGGCGTATCATTGCAGACAATATCTGCGGCGGGGACAGCCGCTATTTAGGTTCCCAGGGAAGCAGTGTGATCAAGGTCTTTGATATGACTGCCGCCGTTACAGGCATCAACGAAACCAGTGCCAGAAAGGCCGGGCTGGATGCAGATACAGTCATCCTGTCCCCCATGAGCCACGCAGGTTACTATCCCGGCGGAAAGGTAATGACCATGAAGGTGGTTTTCGAGAAAGAGACCTGCCGCCTGCTGGGAGCCCAGATCATAGGGTATGAGGGGGTAGACAAGCGGATCGACGTACTTGCCACTGCCATTCATGCAGGAATGAAGGCCGGCCAGTTGAAGGATCTGGATCTTGCCTATGCACCGCCTTATTCTTCGGCAAAAGATCCTGTGAATATGGCGGGCTTTATGATTGACAATCTTTCCAGGGGGATCCTTAAGCAGTGGCACCTGGAAGAGATAGACACGCTGCCCCGGGACGGCAGTGTTACGCTGCTGGATGTCCGGACTGTAGGTGAGTATGGCAGAGGCCATATTGACGGGTTTAAGAACATTCCTGTGGATGAGCTGCGAAAGCGGCTGGATGAGATCGGGAAAGATAAGAAAGTCTATGTCATCTGCCAAAGCGGTCTGCGCAGCTATATAGCATGCCGTATCCTGGAAGGCAGCGGCTATGAAGCCTATAATTTTTCCGGCGGCTTCCGGTTCTATGATACGGTCATGAATGACAGGTGCTTGATAGAAAGGGCAACTGCCTGCGGCATGGATGAATGACCGGCACTGGCCGATGATTCAGGAAGGGAGAACGTGTAAAGTGAAGTTAGCTGTTATTCACCATGTTGCAATTATTGTATCTGATATACAGGCAGCAAAAGATTTTTATGTTGGCAAACTTGGTTTTGAGGTTATCAGGGAAAACTACCGGGATCAGAGAGATGACTGGAAGCTGGATTTGAGGATCGGAGACGGAAAAGGGGCAATTGAACTGGAAATCTTTGCAGAACCCAATCCGCCCAGACGTGTCAGCCATCCAGAAGCCTGCGGCCTCCGCCATCTGGCATTTTGTGTAGACGATGTGGAGGCGGCTGTCAGTGAGCTGGCAGGACTTGGAATTGTATGTGAGCCGGTTCGGACCGATGAGTTTACCCATAAGAAGATGACTTTTTTCTTTGACCCGGACGGCCTTCCCCTGGAATTGCATGAATAATGGATCTTTCCAGAGGGATAACGGAAATACCCTGCTGCTTGCAGCGGGGGTGTTGACTAGAAAAAAAGGAGGATGTTATGATGAAACGTTTATTTTATTATGCAGACAGATATTTGGAAAAAAGCACATGGAAGGATCTTGCCCTGATCAAGTTCTGCCTTTTTTCAATAGGAGTATTAGCTGGTATATGGATACCAGCCAAAGGCAGGAAGAACGCAGGAAAGATTGCATTGGCTGTTTTTGTGGCAACCTATATCCCTCTTATGGCAAAGTTTTTTGCCGTCATGATGGATAAAGACGAATTTTAACGGTTCATGATTAAGGGAAGGAGACGGAAATGTATGAACTAGTGCCCTGTAAAGTCCAAAACTGTATCAAAAATATGATTTGATAATCTATAATCTGTATCAAAAACAGGGCACT
>ERZ808046.1484-NODE-1484-length-10208-cov-4.653440_pt1 | contig 10208 bp, 7 predicted proteins | sample MGYA00380196_ERZ808046 | MGnify/ENA primary metagenome ERZ808046 (study PRJEB31490, sample SAMN06133421) | mouse gut metagenome | isolation source: Z6_2 | host: mice | place: China: Chengdu | collected 2015-05 ...
CCCAGGATGCCCTTTTTTCTCCAGCCAACGTCTTATTATATCTGCAAAGCTTCCTTTATCTCTTAAGGTGGCATTTTTCATAGGTTCTGGTGATTGACTCCTGGACTGCTTTGGGGAAACCCAGTTCTCTCTTGAGAATCTACACCAAGAAGTATAGAGAGTAGAAGATGGAAATTAAATTCAAGTTCGACATAAACAACCAATACATGCCTCTCTTTGATTTATTTTTGTTTTTCATAACTTGCTACAGCTAATATCTGCTTTTCCATATTTTCTCCTTTACATATTTCTAATAGAAACTTCTCCCGAAAATACAACTACTTTTTCTCCTGTTTGTTTTTGTACCAATAATTCACCTTGTTCTGTAATATCAATTCCTTTTGCAGTAAACGGCTGTTTCGACAATATTTGTAATTCTTTTCCTATATTAATACAATATTTTTTATATTCCTCACGAAATGGCAAAAAACTACATTCTTTTTCGTATCGTAAATATATTTTTTCAAATTCTTCTATTACTGCCTTTATCATACTTTTTCTAGAAACAGACTCTCCTTTTTCTATTTTTAAAGAAGTTGCTACTTTTCGTAATTCTTCTGGAAATATTTCTGTATTAACATTAATGCCAATACCTGTTATTACAAAATGCACACTATCCATTTCTGCATATAATTCCGTCAATATCCCACAAACTTTTTTATTTGAAATCAATATATCATTAGGCCACTTAATCACTGCTGAAAGTTCGGTTTGTTGACGAATAGCACGACATACAGCAAGTCCTGCTAATAATGTCAATACTGGTGCTTCTGGAGGGGTAATATTGGGTGTCAATAACATACTCATCCAAATTCCTGTTCCTTTGGGAGATTGCCAGCCTTTTCCTCTCCTACCTTTTCCTGCTGTTTGTACTTCTGCAACAGCAACAACACCTTCTTTTTTACCCTCTTTTGCTAATTTTCTAATACAATCATTTGTACTATCCGTTTGCTCATAAAAATATACTTCTTTTGCTATTTTAATAGTATTGCACACTTCTTTTATTTCAATACCATTATATAAATCTTGCTTTGGTATCATGCGATAGCCCTTATTAGAAACGGCATCTATCTCATATCCTTGTTCTTTTAATTTTTGTACACCTTTCCAAATTGCTGCACGAGAAACACCTAATTTCTCTCCTAATTCCTCTCCTGAAATATAGCTTTCTGCCTTTTTTAACTCCTCTAATATTTTATAATACATTATTTTACTATCTCCTTATTGCAAAAACCCTCGAATACATCGAGGGTTCAGTTTGTCGATAAACTTCTGTTTGAAGATGGGAAAACAAAGTTTTCCTCAAAAATTTTGCCTCGCCTTTTCAAAAGCGAGTGGGGAAGTGGGGTGAAACCCACAGTCTTTTATGCTTGCAAGCGTGTTCTTAAAGGGGTGCTGAACGTTCAGTGGACGTTCAGCACCGACCGGAGTGAAGTATAGACTTGGGGAAACTTTTTACAAGTGAAAAAAGTTTCCCAAAAAACTTCTGATTTTTATCAAATTTATTATAAATCACTTTTTTGACAGTCTAAACCCTCGAATATATTGAGGATTTTTATTTATCAAAAAATACCATACTGTGGATTTTATATATACCCATTAACTTTGTTTTAAACGTTGTTCAAAAACTTATAATACAATGCTACTAAGTATTTTCATTAGTCACCAATGGTTGCAACCATAACTGCTTTGATTGTATGCATTCTATTTTCTGCTTCATCAAATACAACAGACTGTTTTCCTTCTAACACTTCATTTGTTACCTCATAGCCTCTCACAGCAGGCAAACAATGCATAAATATTGTATTCTCATTTTCTGTAGCTGACATAACTTCCTCATTTATTTGATAAGGCTGTAATAAATCTACTCTTTCTTTTGTTTTTGCTTCTTCTCCCATAGAAACCCAAACATCTGTATAAATAACATCTGCATTTTTTACGGCATATTTCATATCAGATGTAATCGTAATACTACCTCCACTTTCTTCAGCATATACCTTACAAAGTTCTACAAGCTGTTTATCTGGGTATAAACTTTCAGGAGATGCAATGACATAATGTAATCCCATTTTAGAACAACCAATCATTAAAGCATTAGACATATTATTTCTACCATCACCAGCATATACAAAACGAATTCCCTTTAGTTTTCCCAATTTTTCCTTTATTGTCATAAAGTCTGCAAGCACTTGTGTTGGATGGTCTTCATCTGTCAAACCATTCCAAACAGGTACACCACTATACTTTGCTAATTTTTCTACTGTTTCCTGAGAAAATCCCCTAAATTCAATACCGTCAAACATTCTTCCTAATACTCTTGCTGTATCTTCTACTGTTTCTTTATGTCCTAACTGTATATCATCTTTTCCTAAATATTCAGGATGTGCTCCTTCATCAACAGCACCCACTGTAAAAGAACAACGTGTTCTTGTAGAAGGCTTTTCAAATATCAATGCTACATTTTTATTTTTCATTCTTTTATCATAGATACCTTTTTTCTTTTTTTGTTTTAATTCTATAGCCAAATCAATCAAATATTCTATTTCTTCTGATGTAAAATCTTTTAATGTTAAAAAACTTCTTCCCTTTAAATCTACTATCATGATAAAACCCCCTTATCTACTGAAAAAAGACAGCCAAAGTCATTTTCGGCTGTCTAAAATTATCATTATGCCTTTTTGCCCTTTTCTTTGGTACGTTTTATGAAACGGTCTAATTCCACAATGGCACGTTTGTGTATACCAGAACCAATTTTATCTACTTCATCATAGGCTTTTACTTTAAATGTTAATGCTTTTCCATTGATTTCAATTAACTCAGCCACAACACGTACTTTCATACCAACTGGTGTTGCAGCAGAATGTGTTATTTCAACAGATGTTCCTACAGTATCATATCCTTTAGGTAAAAATGGAAGTACCGCATTCAATGAAACACCTTCCATCCATGCTATCATTTTAGGTGTTGCTAATACAGTTACTGTTCCACTACCAAAATGTACTGCTGTATCTGCTTCTGTTACAATATATTCTTCTTCCATACTCATGCCTACTGATAAATTAAATTCCACAAAAGTACCCCCTTATTCATCCTTTTTTTCTAAATCAACCGGTTGCTCTTTTTCTAATGAAATATCTTTTTTATTTTCCTCTTTACTATCTTCACTGTTTTCATTGATTGCAGTAATACCAAGAACTTTACTTCTTTTTTCTTCATCAAATAATTCTCTAAATTCTTCTCCTGTAATTTTTTCTTTTTCTACAAGGAGTTTTGCAGAGGCATGAAGAATTTCCATATTTTCTTTTAGCATACGAATTGCTTCACTATATGCTGTATCTACAATACGACGTACTTCTTTATCGATAGTTGTCGCTACATCTTCACTATAATTTCTAGCATGACCCCAATCTCTACCTATAAATACTTCATTGCTGTCATCGCCAAATTGTATTGGTCCAAGAATATCACTCATACCATATTGTGTAACCATACTTCTTGCCATAGCTGTTGCCCTTTGAATATCATTGGATGCGCCTGTTGTAACATCTTTTAAAACAATATATTCTGCGGCACGACCACCCAAAAAGCTGATAATTTCTTGTTCCATATGCAGTTTTGTCATATACATTCTATCTTCTCCAGGTAAAGGCATTGTATAACCACCAGCCATACCTGTTGGAATAATAGAAATACTGTGTACAGGGTCTAATTCACTTAATAACTCAAAAAGTATGGCATGACCACTTTCATGATATGCTGTAATAAATTTTTCTTTATCAGAAATAATTCTACTTTTCTTTTCTGTACCAATTCCTACTTTAACAAATGCTTTTTGAATTTCTTCCATATCAATCGCTTTTTTATTAGCTCTTGCAGTAAGAAGTGCTGCTTCATTCAAAAGATTTGCTAAATCTGCTCCTGTAAATCCAGATGTCGTTTGTGCTACTACTTTTAAGTCTACTTCAGATGAAAGAGGTTTTCCTTTTGCATGAACACGCAGTATTGCTTCTCTACCTTTTACATCTGGTCTGCCTACATAAACCTGTCTGTCAAAACGTCCTGGACGCAGTATAGCAGGGTCTAATATATCAGCTCTATTTGTTGCTGCAACAACTATAACACCTTCATTTACACCAAAACCATCCATTTCAACAAGAAGTTGATTTAATGTTTGTTCTCTTTCATCGTGTCCACCGCCTAGTCCAGCACCTCTGCGGCGTCCAACAGCATCAATTTCATCAATAAAAACAATACAAGGTGAATTTTTCTTTGCTTGGTCAAATAAATCTCTTACTCGAGAAGCACCAACACCAACAAACATTTCTACAAAGTCAGAACCAGATATACTAAAAAATGGTACACCTGCCTCTCCTGCAACCGCTTTTGCTAACAATGTTTTACCTGTTCCTGGAGGTCCTACAAGCAAAACGCCCTTTGGTATTCTTGCTCCTAATGCCTGAAATTTTTTGGGTTCTTTCAAAAATTGCACTAGTTCCTCTAGTTCTGCCTTTTCTTCATCCAATCCAGCAACATTTGCAAATGTCACTTTGTCTTTTTCGTCTATAGACATTTTTGCTTTACTTTTTCCAAAGGACATCATTTTTCCGCCGCCGCCACCCTGCATTTTTTGAAAAATAACAGTAAATATAATTACCATAATAATCATCATAATTAAAGATGGTAATATTGCTGTTAATATACTTGTTTTTGGCATATCTGATACAGAAATTTTTAAATTGCCATCTCTTGTTGCCTTTTCGTCCAAACGCTCTTGCAGTACAGAAATACTTGGCGCATTAACACGAATGGTTTCTCCATTTACCAATCTTGCTGTTACTGTAGCAAAATCATTTGCTTCAGAACTTCTTTGTACTTGAATTTCTTTTATTTGGTCTTTTTCTAACGCTGTAAGCAAATCACTATATGTATAACCCATATTAGATGACCTTTCCGTTTTTTGCCCTGCTACTGCAATCAGCATAGCAATCATCACAAAAATAACAGCATACAGTCCAAAAGATTTCCAATATTTTTTCAAATATCTCCCTCCTTGTATTTGCTACAAATCTGTTTATTTATATTATAATAGGAAAAATATTTTAGTATCCTATCACAAACAACAGAAAATTGTTTACAAAATATATAGTCTGTCAATTCTTAATTCTATCACACATATTCATTAAAAACAACATACTTACTTAAAAATGTTTCAAAAATACCCCATATTTATTAACAAAAACAAACTTTTTTTGACACAAATAAAAAATAAAGTGAAGATAACATTATCTTCACTTCAAAAACATTGTCAGCAAACATTTAAAACCTTATTAGACACAAAACATTTTTTGACAAACTAAAGTAATTATAATGTTACCTATCTATTTAGATTGTCAAAAAAATAAAGTATTATTCCATCATTTTAAATTTTTATTTAAAAATTTTTATTACCATAATTAGTGTTTATAATACTATTATTCTTCCTCAAATGATATTACACCTATATAATCTAAATTACGGTATTTTTGTGCATAGTCTAAACCACAGCCTACTACAAAAGCATCTGGTATAGAAAACCCTGTATAATCTACATTGACAGGAACAACTCTACGGTCTGGCTTATCCAATAATGTACATAATTTTAAACTCTTTGGTTTTCTGTTAGAAAGATGCTCTACAAGTTTACTCAATGTTCTGCCACTGTCAATAATATCTTCTACAATCAAAACATTTTTTCCCTCTATAGGCTCATCTAAATCCATAAGTATTTTAATTTCTCCGCTACTTTCTGTTGTATTGCCATAGCTGGAAACATCCATAAAATTCATGGTAACAGGCACTTTTATATGTTTTGCCAAATCTACCATAAATACAACACCGCCTTTTAATACACAAATCAGTTCTAAACTTTCTCCAGCATAATCCTGAGAAATATCTTCCGCAATTTCTGAAATCCTCTTTTGTATTGCTGTTTTTGAAATCAATGTTTCAATATGTTCTTTCATTTTTCTCTCCTTCCCAAACAGAAATCCATAATTTATTTTTTGTTGTTTCATTAGCTGCAAAATCACTCGAAACACGATAGCCTGGTATCCATAAAATTTGTTTTTCTACAGCAAACAACAAAAGCATATCTCTTTTTTGTCTTGCTATTTTAGCATCAATGAAAAAGTCTTTTAACTTCTTTTGGTGTCCATTTCCTATTGCTATACTATCTCCTTGTTGTCTTGTTCTACAGCTAATATCTCCTTTTATTTTATCATAATCAAACACTTCCGTATATATTGTAATCATTTTTTCTTGTTTTTTATATGCATTGAACGATAATTCGACAAATTTATCAATTTCTTTTATATAAATTGCTTTTTCAGGTAATAATTTATAACAAAATTTGTTACTTTTTACTTCACTTTCCAACGAAAATATAATATGATTGTATTCTATTATAACACTTCTTTTTAACGGTAATGATAGTCTTTTTCCTGTTTGTTTGTGTAAAAGTTCCTCTATTTGCTTGATATGTATGTATGACAAATCTTGTAAAGAACTATCTAATAAGCAAAATGCTTTTCTAAATATACGTCTTCTCATAGCAACATTTTCAGCAAGTAACAATGGAATATCTAATACTATCTTTTTTTCTTGTTTGATTACCATCATTTTTTGAAGTGATTTTTCCGCCAATTCTTCCAAAAATGTTTCTTCTTCTAATAAAAATGATGCTGTTAATGCAATATGCTTTACCGTTTTATCATTGATTTCTTTTTCTAAAAATGGCAATACAGATAATCTCATTTTGTTTCTAGTATAATGTTTTTGTTCATTTGTACTATCTTGACAGTAGCTAATATTCTTTTCTGATAAAAAACATTCAATTTCTTTTCTGCTCACAAATAGAAAGGGACGTATGATGTTTCCTCTTACTGGAGTCATACCACAAAGTCCTGTTAATCCTGCCCCTCTACATAAATTAAAAAGTACCGTTTCTGCTTGGTCATTTTGATGATGTGCTACAGCAATCTTACCATTTTCCCCTGCAATATCATAAAATGCATTATAACGACATATTCTTCCCATTTCTTCTAATCCTATGCCTTTTTCTTTTGCCTCTTTTGCTATGTCAAATTCTAGTATATGGCATGGTATACACCATTCTTTACAAATTTGTTTTACAAAAAGAGCATCTCTATCCGCCTCCTTTCCTCTTAATCCATGATGAATATGTACAGCCTCTATATTAATATCATATTCTTTTTGTAATGCACAAAGCACAGCTAAAAGTGCAATAGAATCTGCTCCTCCCGAAACTCCAACAACAATCCTATCTCCTTTTTCAATCATATGATAGTTTTGTATTGTTTGTTTTATATTTTCCAAAAACATAATATTTCTCCTTTATTTATTATAAAATCTAAAAAAAATATAGCAAAAAAAGAGAGATTTGTATATATCAAATCCCTCAAATCACTATTTTTATCACACTATTATAGTAATCATACCATAACATTTTCATATTTTCAATGCAAAATGTACTAAATAGACACTAAATACTATATCTCCCAAAACCTTCCTGCAATAACAGTCATATCATCTTTTCTACCTTCTTTTGCCTTTTTTTGTGCCTCCTGTAATATATAATCTGCCACATCTTGAGGATTACTACTATAAAATGTTTCAAAAAGAGAACTCAGCCATGCTACATCTTGCTGTTCTTCCCCTACTGCCTCCATAATACCATCTGTCATAAGTAGCACCATATCATTATGTTTTAATTCAATATCATTTTTTTCCATAGAAACCTGTTGTAATATTCCTACTGGTAGTGTTTCAGAACGTATCGCAATAATTTTACCATCTCTTAATATATAAGCCGCTGCCGCACCCATTTTCATAAATTCGGCTTTTGCAGTATATAAATTAACAGTACAAATATCCAATGTTGCAAATTTTTCTTCTGCTGAGCGCAACAAAAGAACAGAATTAATCATATTAATTGCTAATTCCTTTTCAAATCCTGCTTCTATAAATTGTTCCAAAAGTTCTATAGCTGATTTGCTTTCTTCTCTTGCTAGTATACCGCTTCCCATACCATCAGAAAGAGCAATCACAGAAATACCACTTGCTGTTTCTAAAAAACTTGCACTATCCCCTGATATACCACCCTCCTCTTTGGGACAAGCTGCTGTTGCAACAGTAAAACGATATTTATTTTCTTCTATTAAACGTAGTGTACATTTTCCTCCTGTTCCCGCATAACAAGCATATTTTCCTCCTGCCTTTTTCATAGGTTTATGAAGTGTTTTACTCACAATAGGTATTATTTTTTCACAACACATATTATTACCATTACAAGATTTCGTAGTAATAATCACTTCTGTGCCTTGGTGTACTCTATCCTCCATAACAGATATATCTTCTATAGAAATACCTGCTTTATCTAACTTTATTTTCAATTCTTTTTCTATACTTTCTAAAAAAATGCCTCTTACATCTAATTGCCCTGAAAGATTTTCTATAATACTACCTACTGCAAATAACTGTTGACTGACTAACTCCCTACATTCTTCCAATTTATTTCTCCATATGCTTTGTGCTTCAAAAATTTCATAACAACGATTTACAACATCTACAAAAGTATCACTTCTCACACAGTTTTTACGAAATGCTTCTGGAAGTTGTTCTAATTCTACTCTTCCTCTTTTTTCACATATTGATAATGCTGAAAATGTAGTTTGATAGGTTGCATATAATTCTGTATCCCAGCAATATACAGCAAGTCCACAGTTTCGACATGCTTTATCTGCAATGGTATCAATTAAAAGCGCAACATCATTTTTGTTTGTTGTCTTTCTATTTAATTCTGGCAAAAATGTTTTTCCTAAACTCTTAAATGCTGCCGAAAATTGTGATAATCTTTCCTCTGTTAACTCTTTCATTTTTAGAAAATAAGTATCTTCCTGAAATTCTTTTTCATGTACACCATATGTATTGATAAAAGCAAATGCTCTTTTTGGTACAAATAAAAAAATAATACTTCCTATTAAAAGCCCTTGTAAAAAAAGTGTATCCAATAATGCTTCATTACAATAAAAAAGTACCACAACAACAGCAATAAAAAAGCTGACAACAGATGCTATTTTTCCTAATTCCTTCATAGCACCACAAAGTAATCCTCCCAAACTTAATGCACAAAATATTTCCATTTCTACTTTTCCGCAAATAAGAAGTAAAAAACCAAATAACACACCTGCTGCTGTGCCAATTCCTGCTCCTCCTCTATATCCCCCTATTAATATCATAGAAGACGATAGTATTGCCATAATGGGAATTTTTAAAAAAGGTATTGTCATATCAGCAGAGCCTGCTATTGCTCCTCCTAAAAGTAAAGCAAGACTGATAATTTCCTCGCTTGTCATAATGTGCCTTTTTAGTCCTCTTTCTAAAAGCAATATACCTTTTTCAGTCACATATGTAAGTAAAAATACTGCTATACCTTCTACTATTGCAATTCCTCCATAAAAATAAGAACCACCTCGTATAGCAGAAAATAAAAGACCACCTAATACTGTTGCGCCTCCACCAAATGTTGCTTTTAAAAGTGTAGAAGGATATTTTATTTTACTACCAGCCCCCCAATGAAATGCCAAACAGAAAATAACACAAAGTATATATTTTTGTTTATTTTCAAAACTGCTCCAAAGTATCCCTGCTGTCACTGCTGCTGCAATGCGATAAAATCGTTCTCCTTGTATTAAAAATGCAGAAATATAAGCTATTCCCATAGGATTTAATATTTGAAATACTGTTGTATTTCCCCACAAAAAACCAATACTTAACAATATGCCTTCTTTTATTAATGTCCACTTTCTTGGTATTTGCAACTTTATTTTATCTAAGGGTAATTTTGGAGGTAGCATTTTACCAAACCCAGAGCGTTTTGCAACTATTTCTGTTTTCTCCATAATGTGCCTCCCTATTTTTTATTTGCTATATGCCCATTATACAAAATTAGAACTGCTTTTTTTGTCAAAAATACAAATCAGTATTAATTTTTTTATGCCTTTTAGTGACAAAAAAAGAGAGTTTTTACTCTCTTTTCAGCTTGTCAAAAAAGTCCTTTTTGTGGGTTTCACCCAGTCTACGCTTCGCTCCGGTCGGTGCTGGACGAACGT
>ERZ808046.1488-NODE-1488-length-10181-cov-2.881532_pt1 | contig 10181 bp, 8 predicted proteins | sample MGYA00380196_ERZ808046 | MGnify/ENA primary metagenome ERZ808046 (study PRJEB31490, sample SAMN06133421) | mouse gut metagenome | isolation source: Z6_2 | host: mice | place: China: Chengdu | collected 2015-05 ...
GTTTTCAGCTATTCTATGGGCAGCCTCACCCCGTAACGGCCGCCGTATTCCTCATGCCATTCCGGGTGAAAATATCCGGGGGCCAGGCGATAATGCGCCAGTCCAAGGAAGCGAAACGCGACACCATCAAGTCCCAATTCCTCCCGGCTCTCCCGCAGAATACAATCGCGGAGCGTCTCCCCTTCTTCCCGGCAGCCGCCGAAAATTTCCCAGTCATTCCGGTAGTGATTCCACCCCATCAAATAGTCGTTTCCAATCTTCACGGCCAGCAGGCAATGCGTGATGGGCGCATAGCTTAGATCCGCGCGATCTTCTTCGCATATAATGAACTCAAGCAGCTCATTGCCTCTGTCATCTTTCAGGATCATCCTATTTCCTCCTTCAAAACAGCGAAAACTGGCTGCTGTCCGGCAGGTCCCCGAAGGCCCCCGCCTCCTTGAGCTGCTCCAGATGGGTGGAGGACACCTTGGTGCAGGCCAGGGAGAACTCCTCGATGGAAAGGAAATCCTTTCCCTGCCGCTTCTCCATGATGTCCCAGCCCACCGTCTCTCCCAGACCAGCCACCGAGGTAAAGGGGGGAATCAGCGCTCCCTTTTCCTCGTCCACCAGGAAATTGACGGCGTGGCTCCGGCAGATGTCCATCCGGGCGAAGCTGAACCCCCGCAGGTAGAACTCGTAGCACACCTCCAAGGTGGTGAGCATATCCTCCTCCACCGCCGAGGGGCGGTCCTTCTTCTCCTTGGCGTTCTTTTTGGCATTGATCTCCGCCATCTTGTGCTTGACCACGTTCATCCCCCGGCACATATACTTTTCGTCAAAGGCCTTGGCCCTGATGGAGAAATAGGCGGCGTAAAACGCCAGGGGCCGGTGCACCTTGAACCAGGCGATGCGGAAGGCCATCATCACATAGGCCACCGCGTGGGCCTTGGGGAACAGGTAGGCGATTTTCTTGCAGGACTCAATGTACCACTCGGGCACGCCGTGCTCCTTCATCTCGTCCTCCGCCCCGTCGGGCAGGCCCCGGCCCTTGCGCACCGCCTCCATGATTTTGAACGCCCGGGTGTCCTTGAAGCCCTTGGAGATGAGAAAAATCATGATGTCGTCCCGGCAGCCGATGGCCTCGTTGACCTTGGCCGTGCCCGAGGTGATCAGGTCCTTGGCGTTGCCCAGCCACACGTCGGTGCCGTGGGAGAAGCCGGACAGCCGAACCAAAATGTCGAACTGGTTGGGGTGGGTGTCCTCCAACATCCCCCGCACAAAGGAGGTGCCGAACTCCGGGATGGCCACCGCCCCGGTGGGCCCCAGCACGGGGTCGTCGGTGAAGCCCAGCTCCTCCGAGGAGGTGAACAGGCTCATGGTTTTGGGGTCGTCCAGGGGAATCCTTTGGGCGTTCTCCTGGGTGATATCCTCCAGCATCCGAATCATAGACGGGTCATCGTGGCCCAGCATGTCCAGCTTCAGCAGGTTGGACTCCATGGAATGGTATTCAAAGTGGGTGGTGATGATGTCCGACTCCTTGTCATCCGCCGGGTGCTGCACCGGACAGAAATCGTAAATCTCCTTGTCCTGGGGGATGACCACCATTCCGCCGGGGTGCTGGCCGGTGGTGCGCTTGACCCCCTCGCAGCCCTTGGCCAGCCGCAGCACCTCGGCAAAAGGCACGTCCTGCCGCCCCACCTGCTCCAGATACTTGCGCACGTAGCCGATGGCGGTTTTCTCCGCCACCGTGCCGATGGTGCCCGCCCGGAACACGTGGTTCTTGCCGAACAGCTCAAAGGTGTATTTGTGGGCGTTGGACTGGTACTCGCCGGAGAAGTTCAGGTCGATGTCGGGCACCTTGTCGCCGCCGAAGCCCAAAAATGTCTCAAAGGGGATGTTGAACCCGTCCTTCTCATAGTCCGCGCCGCACACCGGGCACTTCATGTCCGGCATATCCGCCCCGCAGCCGTAGGGATGGGCGGGGTCCTGGCCGTAGTCAAAGTCGGCGTGCTTGCAGTTGGGGCAGCGGTAGTGGGCGGGCAGGGAGTTCACCTCGGTGATGCCCGACATAAACGCCACCAGGGACGAACCCACCGACCCACGGGAGCCCACCAGGTAGCCGTGCTCCAACGAGTTCTGCACCAGCTTCTGGGCGGACATATAGATCACGTCGTAATGGCAGCCGATGATGTCCTTCAGCTCGGCGTTGATGCGGTCCTGGACAATCTGGGGCGGGTTGTCCCCGTAGAGGGCGTGGGCTTTGCCCCACACCAGGTCCTTCAGCTCCCCCTCGGAGTTCTCCAGCTTGGGGGTGAATAGCCCGTCGGGCAGGGGGCGCACATGGTCGCACCAGTCCGCCACCTTTTGGGGATTCTCAATGACCACCTCCCGCGCCTTGCTCTCCCCCAGATAGGAGAACTCCTCCAGCATCTCGTCGGTGGTGCGAAAGTACAGGGGGTTGGGCTGGTCCGCGTCCTCAAACTCCTTGGCTGCCAGCAGGATGTGGCGGTAGATCTCCTCCGAAGGCTCCATGAAATGCACGTCCCCCGTGGCGCACACCGGCTTGCCCAGCCGCTCGCCCAGCGCCGCCACCCGGCGGTTGAAGGCCCGCAGGTCCTCCTTGTCCCGGGCGATGGCCCGGCCCTCCCTGTCCGGGCGGAGCATATAGGCGTTGTTGGACAGAGGCTGTATCTCTAAAAAGTCGTACCACCCGGCGATGCGCTCCAGCTCCCGGTCCTCCTTCCCGTCCACCACCGCCCGGAACAGCTCCCCCGCCTCGCAGGCCGAGCCCAAAATCAGCCCCTCCCGATTCTCGTCGATGAGGGACTTGGGCATGATGGGAAAGCGGTTGAAGTGGTCCAGGTGGGCCATGGATACCAGCTTATACAGGTTGCGCACGCCGGTTTGGTTTTTTGCCAGCACAATCAGGTGGAAGGCCGACCGGCGGCCCCGTCCACCCCGCTTGGTCCCCGCCAGCGCCCGGTTGATCTGCGCCGCCCGCTCCACGCCCCGCTCCCGAAGCATGGGCAGCAGCGCCGAGAGAATCTGCCCGCAGACATCCGCGTCGTCATAGGCCCGGTGGTGCTGGAAAGGGGGCAGACCCAGGGCGGTGGCCACCGTGTCCAGCTTGTGGTTGGGCAGCTTGGGCAGCAGGTACTGGGCCAGAATCATGGTGTCGAAATACAGCGGGTCAAAGCTCCGGCCCGATTTCCGGCAGTACTCCCGGATAAAGCCGGTGTCGAAGGCGGCGTTGTGGGCGCACAGCGGGGTGTCCCCCACCCAGTCCAAAAAGGCGTCCACCGCCTGGGCCGGGGTGGGCGCGTCCCGTAGCAGCTCGTCGGTGATGCCGGTGAGGGACACCGTCTTCGCGCTGAGCAGATGCCCCGGCTGGGCGAAGGAGGCGAACTTGTCCGCCACCTGCCCGTTCCGGATGCGCACCGCGCCGATCTCAATGATGGCGTCGGTGCGGGCGTCCAGGCCGGTGGTCTCCAGGTCGAAGGCCACGAACTCCCCATTCAGCGGCAGGTCGCCGGGGCCGTGAACCGCCGTCACCTCGTCCACATCGTTTTGATAGTACGCCTCCACCCCGTAGAGGATTTTGATCTTCTCCCCCCGGCCCGACGCGTTGTAGGCGTCGGGGAAGGACTGCACCACCCCGTGGTCGGTGATGGCGATGGCCGGATGCCCCCACTCGATGGCCCGCTTCACCACCGCCTTGGTGTCGCACAGCCCGTCCATGGACGACATCTTCGTGTGCAGGTGGAGCTCCACCCGCTTGTCCGGCGCGGTATCCCTCCTGCCTTCCGGCTTGGGCACCTCGTTGATTCCGTAGGGCTCCAGCACCAAATCGTTGTTGTCGAACCGGCCCAGAGTGAGCCGCCCCTGCACCTGAAGGCGTTGGCCCTTTTTCACCTGGTCAATGATGGGCTTGGCCTCGTCGCCCTCCATGAACTTTGTCACCCGGATGGAGCCCGTCAAATCGGTGATATCAAAGCACACCACCCAAGCCCGGCGGCGGGTGAGCTCCCGGTGCTCAATGTTGAACACCTCGCCCTCCACCAATACGCTGCCCATGTCCAGCGTCAGCTCTCCCAGGGGGACGGGGCTCTTTTTCCCCTTGATTTTACCGTAAATCTGCTTACCCCGTTTTTTCCCCTCTCTGAAAACGGGCGCGTCCTTCCGCAGCAGCTTCCGGCGCATAGCTGCCATCTGGGCCTCCAGGTCCTGGGCAGGCGCGGGCTGCTGTTTCGGCTCGGGTTTCTCCGCTGGAGCGGGCGCGGATTGCTCCACGGGAGCGGGCACAGGCTTCTCCGGCGGGCGCACCTCCACCACGGCGGCGCTCAGGCCAAAGGCCCGCTTCAGGCACTCCTCCGCCTGGGCCAGTGTTTCACGTGAAACATCCGTTCCTGTCGCCGCCACCTCCATGGTCCGCTGGGCGCGCAGCACCCGGACCTGGACGGGATAGTCCCCTAAAACAGCCAAAACCCCTTCTGGGAAGGGGCAGTTGGCAAAGGTCTGTTGAAAGGTTGGCATCGTTCTGTCTCGCTCCTTATCTGTCTCCGCGCTCTATGGTGTAATTTGCAGTGTCGATCACGCCTTGGTTGTTCTGGTGGGATTTCTCCCGCACCCCCTCAAACGTCATGCCGCACTTGCGCATGACGCCGCCGGAATTGGGGTTGTTCACGTCGTGGCGGGCCACAATCCGCTCCACCCCCACCCGGCCGAACAGGAAGTCAATCACCGCGCCCAGGGCCTCGGACATGATCCCCTGATGCCACCAGCGCCTGCCCATGCAGTAGCCGATCTCCGGGGCCTTTCCGTCCTCACGCCAGTGGCACACATCAATGCTTCCGATGGGCTGTGGGCCGTTTTCCTTCAGGGTGATGGCCCAGCGGTAGCAGTCCTTCTGCTCATACTGGGGCACCCACTCGCCCAAGATTCTCTCCGTCACCGACACGTCGGCGTGGGTGGGCCAGGTCAGGAATTTCGTCACTTCATCGTCGCTGGCCCAGTTGACGAACATGGCGGGGGCGTCGGACAGCTCGAAACGGCGGAGGATCAGCCGCTCCGTCTCTATGTACTGCGTTCCTATATGGTTCATGGTGTTCTCCTCACAATTCGTCAATCAGCTTCATCAGCCCCGGCACCAGCTGCTCCTCCGGCACCTTGGCCACAATCTCCCCGTGCTTGAACAGCACGCCCTCGCCGCGGCCGCCGGCCAGCCCCACGTCGGCGTGGCGGGCCTCGCCGGGGCCGTTGACAATGCACCCCATCACCGCCACGGTGATGGGCTTGTCCACGTCCCTCAGCAGCTCCTCCACCCGCTTCGCCATGGGGATGAGGTCGATCTGGGTGCGCCCGCAGGTGGGGCAGGAGATCAGCTCCGGCCCCTCCCGGCGCAGGCCGATGGCCTTCAAAATCCGCCGGGCGGCGTAGATTTCCTCCATCGGGTCGGCGGTGAGGGACACCCGCAGGGTGTCCCCGATGCCCAGGGCCAGCAGCCCGCCGATGCCCGCCGCCGCCTTCAGCTCGCCCATCTCCCGGGTGCCCGCCTCGGTGACGCCCAGGTGCAGGGGGTAGCCGTACCCCTCCGCCATCAGCCGGTAGGCGTTCATGGTGGCGGGCACCGAGGAGGCCTTCAGCGACACGCAGATATCCTCAAAGCCGTATTGCTCCAGCAGGCGGATGTGGCCCAGGGCGCTTTCCACCATGGCCTCCGGCGTGGGGCCGCCGTACTTGTCCAGCAGCTCCTTTTCCAGCGAGCCGCCGTTCACCCCCACCCGGATGGGGATGTGCCGCTCCCGGCAGGCTTTCGCCACCGCCTCCACCCGCTCCGGCGCGCCGATGTTTCCGGGGTTGATGCGGATTTTGTCAATCCCCTGCTCCGCCGCCTCCAGGGCCAGGCGGTAGTCGAAGTGGATGTCCGCCACCAGGGGCACCGGACTGCCCGCCTTCAACGCGCCGATGGCGCGGGCCGCCGCCATATCGGGCACCGCCAAGCGGACGATGTCGCACCCCGCCGCGGCCAGCGCCCGGATTTGGGCCATCGTGGCCGCCACGTCCTGGGTGGGAGTGTTGGTCATGGACTGGATGGAGACGGGGGCGCCCCCGCCCATGGGGACGCCTCCCACATTGATCTGTCTGCTCATTGCAAGCACCTGCCTACGCGAAGATATTCCATACATCGTGGAGGGCCACTACCGCCATCAGCGCCAGCAGCACCACAAACGCCCCGGCATGGACATAGCCCTCGTATTTCTCAGGAATGCGCTTCTGGGCCACGGCATACAGAATCCCGTTGAGCAGCACAAAGAAAATCCGCCCGCCGTCCAGCGCCGGGATGGGCAGCAGATTCATCACCGCCAGATTGACGGCGATGAGGGCCATGAAGTAGAACACATTCTGCACGCCCAGGGCCACTGTCTCCGACCCGGCCCCCACCTCGGACACCACGTCCACCACGCCGATAACGCCGGACAGCTCAGACACTGCCACCCGACCCGTCACCAAATCACCTAAGCTCATCCACACCATTCGCACAAAGTCGACGGTCTGGGCAAAGCCTTGGCCAATGCGCTCCGGAATGGACAGCTCCTCTACCTGGCCGAAAATCAGGCCGAAGCCGTGGTTTCTGTTCCCCTCAAATTCATAGTCGTACCGGCCCATGGGGAAATCCTTCAAGGAGACCCGCACCCCGTCCCGCTCCACCACCAGGTCCACGCCCTGGCCGTCGTTGCGGGAGAGGTAGGTCTGCACGTCGGCGTAAAGCCAGATGCCGTGGCCGTCCACCTTCACAATGCGGTCCCCCACCATGAGGCCGTCCGCGCCCTCGTGCTGAAAGCCGCCGGCAAACTGGGTGATCACCGGCACACGGACCTGGGAGACGCCCAAAAACAGCGCCACCGTAATGGCCAGCCCCAGCACAAAGTTCATAAACGCCCCGGCGCACAGGATGATAATCTTCTTCCATGCCGCCTGCCGGGCAAAGGCCCGGGGGTCGCCCGTGTCCTCGTCCTCTCCCTCCATAGCGCAGTAGCCCCCCACGGGAAAGGCCCGCAGCGCGTACAGCGTCTCCCCCCGCTGCTTGGTCCACAGGGCGGGGCCCATGCCGATGGCGAACTCGTTCACCTTCACCCCCAGCAGCTTGGCCGTGATAAAGTGTCCGAACTCGTGGATGGCAATGAGTACGCCAAAGAGCGCAATCGCCAGCAAAACATATAAAAATCTCGCCAAAATGTGTCACCTCACACAGTGATAGACCGCCTCGCGGGCGGCGCAGTCGGCCTGGAAAATATCGTCCAAGGAGGGGGACTTCACCACCGGCACCCGCTCCAGCGTGGCTTCTACCAGCCGGGAAATATCCAAAAACGTGATCTTCTCCTCCAGAAACAGGGCCACCGCCGCCTCATTGGCCCCGTTCAAAATGGCGGTGGACGTTCCCCCCCGCTCGGCGCACTCCAGCGCCAGCCCCAGGCAGCGGAAGGTCTCCGGGTCTGGCTTTTGGAAGGTGAGCGGCGGGCAGCTCAGCAGGTCCAGCGGCTTGGCGGGACCGGGGGTGCGCTCCGGCCAGGTGAGGGCGTACTGAATGGGCAGACACATATCCGCACTGCCCAGCTGGGCCAGAATAGCCCCGTCCTCAAACTCCACCAGGGAGTGGACGATGCTCTCCCGGTGGATGGCGATCTGGATTTTCTCCGGGGGCATGGAATACAGCCGCATGGCCTCGATGAACTCCAGCCCCTTGTTCATCAGCGTGGCGCAGTCCACGGTGATCTTGGGGCCCATGGTCCAGTTGGGGTGGCGCAAGGCGTCGGCCCGGGTCTTCCGGCTGACCTCCTCCGCCGTCATGCCGTAGAAGGGCCCGCCGGAGCAGGTCAGAATGAGGCGGCGGATCTCCCCCCGGTCCGTGCAGCCCTGGACGCACTGGAAAATGGCGGAGTGCTCGGAGTCCACGGGGACGATCTCCGCCCCGCTGCGCTCCGCCGCCGCCATCACCAGCTCCCCGGCGCAGACCAGGGTCTCCTTGTTGGCCAGGGCCACCCGCTTCCGCTCCCGGATGGCGGCCAGGGTGGGCTTCAGCCCCACCATGCCCACCACGGCGGTGACCACCGTGTCCACCCCCGGCAGCGTCGCCGCCGTGGAGAGGGCGGAGACGCCGCCGTGGACCTTGATCTCCGTGTCCGCCAGGCGGGCCTTCAGGTCCTTCGCCGCCGCCTCGTCGGTCATGATGACCAGCCGGGGCCGGAACTTCCGGGCCTGTTCCTCCGCCAGGGCCACGCTGCTGTGGGCGGTGATGGCGGCCACCGTCAGCCCCAGCTGCTCCGCCACCTCCAGGGTCTGCCGCCCGATGGAGCCGGTGGAGCCCAAAATCGAAATCGTCTTACTCATCGTCTCATCTCTATTCTATTCCAAGAAGCTGAAAATAATCTCCATCACCGGGGCCACGAACAGCACGCTGTCAAAGCGGTCCAGCACGCCGCCGTGGGCCAGGAAGAGGCGCCCGTAGTCCTTGATCCCAAACTCCCGCTTGATAAGGGAAAAGCTCAAATCCCCGATCTGGGCCACCGCGCCGCAGAGGAGGGCCAGCAGGGCCATGGGCCCATAGCCGATGGCGGAGCCGCCGAAGAAGCGGTTCATGACCCACACAAAGAGGAGGCCGCAGAGAACGTTGCCCAACAGGCCCCCAACAGACCCCTCCACCGTCTTTTTCGGGCTGACCTTGGGGGCCAGCTTGTGCTTCCCCAGGGTAAGCCCGGCGAAAAAGGCGAAGGTGTCACAGGCGAAGCTCAAAATAAACGGCAGGAGGAGATAGGCCCGGTGAACGCCGGAGGCCTCCAGGCGGAGGAAGGCGGAAAAGGAGTACCCGATGGCGATGCTCCCGAAGAGGCCCGCCATGATCTGGTTAAATTTGACCCCGCCGCCTTTCGCAATCGCGTAACCGAAGAACACCAGCGCCTCCAGCACAAACAGCAGGGCAATCTGGTCCGGGCGGTCATAGTACCATTCCACCGTGAAAACAGCCGCAATGGCACCCATCCCAATCCATTCGCTTCGCTTCACACCGCTGACACACTGCTGCAATTCGATTGCCCCGACACCCGCCAGAACACACAGCGCCGCCATCATCACAATGGGCGGCGCGGCCAGCACCACATACAGCAGCACCGGCACGCCCACCACGGCCACCAGAATTCTCGATTTCATCATCAACCCTCCACCCCTAATTTGGAGAGTGAAGAGTGGAGAGTTAAGAGTGAAGATGTCCTGATTGGAGCCATATCCTTTTTATCTTCACTCTCCACTCTTCACTCTTCACTCTACCTTCACGCCCCCGAACCGGCGGTCCCTGCCCTGATAGGCCGCAATGGCCTTATCCAGCTCCGCCTCGTCGAAGTCCGGCCAAAGCGTATCCGTCACGTAGAACTCCGAATAGGCGCACTGCCAGAGCAGGAAGTTGCTCAGCCGCTGCTCCCCGCTGGGGCGGATGATGAGCTCCGGGTCCGGGATGCCCCGGGAGTCCAGATAGCCCGAAAAGGCCGCCTCGTCCAGCTCCTCCGGCCTCCGCTTCCCGGCGGCGCAGTCCTCCGCGAACTGCCTCGCCGCCCGGAGAATCTCGTCCCGCCCGCCGTAGTTCAGGCAGACGTTGGCCTGGAAGTCGTCCTTGGACAGGTGCTCCGTGATCTCGTCGGTCTCCCGGGCCAGGGCCCTCAGCTCCGGGGCGATGGGGGTCATGTCCCCGAAGAAGTGGAGCCGGATGTGGTCCCGCTCCATGGTGTCCACCGCCTCCAGAAGGTACTTCTTCAAAAGCGCCATGATGGCGGCAACCTCCGTCTCGGAGCGCTTCCAGTTCTCCGTGGAAAAGGCGTAGACCGTCAGGTACTTCACGCCGATGTTTTTGCAATAGGTGGCGATCCGCCGGAAGGTCTCCGCCCCCTCCCTGTGGCCCGCCGTCCGGGGGAGGCCCCGTTTCTTCGCCCAGCGGCCGTTGCCGTCCATGATGATGGCGATATGGCGGGGCGGGGCGTTTTCCCCTGTTCCATCAGCGCGGGGCGGCGCAAGCCGCCCCGTGTCGCGTTTGTTCTCCGCCATCAGACCGCCATCAATTCCTTTTCCTTCTTCGCCAGCAGCTCGTCCAGCTTCTTGCAGCTCTCGTCCGTCAGCTTCTGGAAATCCTTCTCCACCTGCTTGAGCTCATCCTCCGT
>ERZ808046.1491-NODE-1491-length-10147-cov-3.683317_pt1 | contig 10147 bp, 7 predicted proteins | sample MGYA00380196_ERZ808046 | MGnify/ENA primary metagenome ERZ808046 (study PRJEB31490, sample SAMN06133421) | mouse gut metagenome | isolation source: Z6_2 | host: mice | place: China: Chengdu | collected 2015-05 ...
TCGAAAACAGTTAAAAACCAAATAATTAATTTTGTATGACATTCATACACGATAGCAATACAAAAATAACCAATGGACTTTCAACATGGTTGTCATCGCGGATTTTGTTTCGGAGCTTGGCGAACAGCGTGGCACGGGCGGATTTGGAAGTACGGGAGAATGACAGGGAAAAACGGCGTCCGCTGATATGGCAGACGCCGCCTGTGTCCTTAATACTGGTCTAAGATGTCGTGATGTCCCACATCAACAAGGATAATCATCCTCCAATTTTGCAAACAGCGCATCCACGCTGTCAAAGACAGGCTGCTCGCCGGAGGCAATTTTTGCCTTTACCTCACCCAGTTCGCCGCGGAGTTCGTCAAGATACTTTTTCGGATAGACGACAACCGGCAGCATACGAGCATCTCCTTTGCCTTAAATTTGAAAGTAGGAATTTCTAACTTTCTTACTTATAGTATATCGACTTTCCGGGAATTATGCAAGGGACACGAAAAAGGTTTGCGTTTCATTCAGAAGAAAGACAGTGGGGATTTGGGTGCCGAATATTCATGCATGAATAAGAATGCCGCCAGTCCATACGGACTGACGATATTCTTATTGACTTCTTTATCTGCGTTTTCTTCCTATCTTCATTGCTCCCGCTATAATGACCACTGCCAGACTCATCATAACCGCAGCCGCTGCCGGAGCCGCCTTTGCGGCGTCACCTGTCTTCGGTCCATTTGTTCCTGAATTGGTACCATTATTTCCTGATGTTCCAGAATTATTTCCATCGTCCGGTTTATTTCCATCGTCCGAACTATTTCCGCTGTTTCCAGTATTTCCAGCGTTGCCGCCGTCTCCGGTGTTTCCGGTATTTCCTGTGCTGCTGCCGTCTCCAGTGTTTCCGGTATTTCCTGTGCTGCCGCCGTCTCCAGTGTTTCCGGTATTTCCTGTGCTGCCGCCGTCTCCGGTTCCGGTGTCCCCGTCAGAATCATTCTTTCTCTCTTTCCAGCCCACACTAATCGGGGACAGACCGTGTACTTTAAATGTAATACCGTCTTCCGTCTTAATCACAACCGGATATTCCACATCTCCCACAGTAAATCCATTCATATCCTCTGTGAACATGTGAGCTGCCGTAAAGTCATGGGCCGTTCTTCCCGTACCGGGCGGATACGGCAGCGTAATGGTCAGACCGTCTGCCGGGAAATTTTCCTTTGTGGCAGCCGTCCAGCCCTGTCCGTCAATATTCACCAGAAGTTTCACATCATAAACCGCAATATTGGTTTCTGCAATCTCGCCGTCTTTATTCTGTATTTTCTGCTTCATCTCCTCGACAATCTTAGAAGGTGTATTCAAATGCTCTATGCTCTTGAAAGATTCCGGTACCTCAGAAATGCCCTGTTTTATTTCTATTTTGTATTCATTTCCGCCATTCCCGGAATTATCTTTCAGAATCAACTGCTCTTTGGCCGCCGTCAGTTCTTTAACAGCATCATCTACTTTCTTCTGCTCGTCTTTTGTCAGACTGTCATCTTCCATAATAGCCTGTGCTTTAGCAAGCACATCTTTAAATACATTGACGCTTTCATCAGTGTACTGGTTCAGGTCAATCCCGCTTACCTCACTCAACAAGGTCTCCAGTGCAGATTTGTCTGCTTTTGCAGGATTTTCCGGTTCTGCCGGTTTATCTTCCCCTTTGACAAAATAATAAGTTTCCCCTGCCGTCGTCGCAAACTCAATGGTCTGTCTGCCAGAGTATTTTGTAGTTCCTTCTTCATAAGCAACCACCTCGCCCTTACTGTCAACAACAGATACATTGGAGCCCTGCCACGGATTGATAAGTACAAGAGGCTGTCCTTTTTCACTTGTAATATTTACATAGCTTACAATCCCCTGATCCTGCTGTGCGGAAACAAGAAAGGCCCCTTTTGTCCTCATATCAACAAATCTTGCCCGCCGGCCATGATGGGAAAATCTCCATCTCGTTTCCTTCATTTTGAAGCATCATTGAATTGATAGATTCGATGGCGCCTGTAAATTCTAATACATGTCCATTTTCCCAAGTAAGATTGTCTCTTTTTATATTTTCCAATATGACTTCAAACTCATGATACATACGTTCCGGATCGAGACCCAATCTCGCTGCAATCGTAAATGTTTTAGGGAATCCGTTATAGGATGCTCCACGATAATGGACTTTCCCCGGATTTAGGAAATTAAATGTATCCTGTGCAAGTTTTACCATTTCCGGATCTGAATTTTTATGAATGATCCCTCCCGGATGCACAAGTCCCTCTAAAATAACGGGCTGGTTTCCCTCATAAATATATGCTCCCCATGCACAGTTTCCTGTAGTTTTCTGAATCTCATTGAATGTCTCATATGCTGAAACCAGTATTTCATTCTCAAGTTCGACTCCGTTTTCCTCAAATATTTTTTTTAGAGATTCTGAAGTTTCACTTGTCGGCAGATCTGCCATATTTTCCAATATCTCTTTCATCGGTTCAATCATATCAAGATTCTTATTCAGGTATTCTGACATTTCTATGAATGCTGTAAAATGTGATTTTACATATCCCATATCTAAAATCGGATTGACATCTTTGGGTGTTCCTTTTTCCGTTTCATTATTGGCACTGTCATAAATCCAGTACTTTCCGTCTTCACCTTTTACCATGAAATCCATGTAGAATTTCACGGTTTCTGTAATTGCATCATAAATATATGTATTTAATCTCTCATCATCACGATAGTACTCCCAGTCCCAAATAAGAGGCATCGTATAAAGCATGATGTTTGACTTCTGGTCCGTCGGAAGTTTGTCCGGCTGCTTATCTCCTGTCGGTTCAATCGGAGCAGCCTTATCATAAAAATTATACGTAGACTGGATACTTCTCGTAATCTGCGAGCCTTGATATCCCAGCTTTGCGAGCGCATTCTGCTGCATGGATACCCGAACAGAAGCTTCTTCAAAATATGGTATCAGATAATCGCCTCTGTTACTGGAAGGCATTCCATAATAGGGGGCTTCATAGTTGTAATTACAATATCCTCTTCCGTCAAATTTCGTTACGTCTGACGTCTGCCACAGCCCACTGATTGCAGCCGGTACATTTTTCTGCGCTGCCTCTGCAGATGTCGGTCTGATTGAACATCCCATGGCATACAATGCGCCATAATAATAATCTTTTACCAGGCCTTCTTCAATATCGATATACGATCTTGTCCAGTAATCCTTCCACCATTCCAGATGTTCCACATACTGTTTTTCAATCAGATTTATATCAATGCCATTCACATAATTCAATGCCTCTTCTTTTACTGTTGCGAGAGGTTTTGCTTTTAAATATTCCGGACTGTTCCTGAATCCACTGCTTGAATGTGCAAATGTTGCAACTTTTGCCGTCTCGCCCGGTTGTAAAGTAAGAACAATTCCGTTTCCTAAAATTTCAGAACTCCCTTCAATCACTCTTGCTGTTGTCACCATCCTGCAATCGTACTTGTTAGAAGATGTATTTCCATTATCTCTGGACAGCCAAAGTGTATTCTCTTCTACGCCTTTTAATTTTGAAAATGCCTCCGGCGCCTCAAGCTCCACATAAACCTTTGCTTCTCCCCCTGCATTTTCGTCCAGTGAAACATCTGTAAACAGTACGTTCCTTGCATCGGAAGTCCATGAACGGAATTTCAGAAGATTTTCATCAAATTTTACTTTACTTCTTACTTCTGCATTCACGATATCCTGCTCATGAAGGAAATCGCCTGTCGGTTCTGGTTCAAAATTCACAACGTCCACACCGTCTTTATACAGATTTACATCCACGATTCTGGCCGAAGTCATATCTTTATTTGAAGTTTTTGTCTCGTATTCCGGCGAAACCGTTTTTGTGATATAAAGACGTACATATTTTGTTGTAACCGGGGTGTCCAGATTGAATATATTCACATTTTCAGTGTTTCCTGTCACCGCTTGAAGAGTTGTCCAATCCTTTCCATTCTCTGCTATCTGAATTTCATAATCATATGTATTATAAATCTCCTGATCTGAATATCTGACGCCGCTGTGTTTGACCTCTATCGTATCAAATGTGATATGCCCTGACGTACATTGCAGATATACCCATTTATCTTTTGGGACTTCTTTTTTGTCATATCGCTCTTCTGTAGGAACCTGTGTATCTGATTTCCATGCTGTATATTCATTGTTATCAAACGCCAGTATCGGATCTGCCTCACTTCCCAGCTTGTCTGAACTTTTATATTTAAACGTCGGTACTGCTTTCACCGCTGCCGCCTGAGCCTCTGCTTCCAGCGTCTCTGCTGACGGCACTTCTACCGCTGCCGCTTCCATCATCTCTGCTGACGGCACTTCTACCGCTGCCGCTTCCGGAGCATGCACAATGGATTGACCTTTTAATAAGAAGTCCACCTCACCGATTCGTGTTGTTTCACGGTCGCCTTCTATCTGATAGGTTTCTGCTCCCGGCTGAACCGGTCTTGTAACATTGATGCGGAAATACCGTGCCGTAACCACCTGATCCAATGTCCGTACAACATCTTTTTCCGTATTCCCTGTCACGGAATCAACCACTTCCCAATCCTGACCGTCCACACTTTTTTCCAGTGCAAATTCATATGTATTGTACTTTTCCCCCGAACTTCCGGCATATCCTCTGTGAGTTGTCCTCCACTTATCGATTGTCACTTCCTGTTCAAAATCAAATGTGATAATCCGTGGATCCTGGTTCTCACTTCTTTTTTGCGAAACCCAGTAGGTATCCGTATTTTCATCAAAAACAGCTTCCGGTCCTGCCGACTCTTTTGCATATTCATTGGAAACCGTTGTCTTCGGGATTCTATGTTCAATTTCCGGCTCTGGTTCAGGATCCGTGACTTCCGGTATCGTACTGCTGAATTTCAACTGTGAATTGGTGATTTTTTTCCCGTCCTTATCCCAGGCATCACCTGTTGCAAGATAATAACTCTGCTCATTTGGCCTTGCATCTGAAACTACTCCAAGAGATCCATTTCCCAAAAGCATTCCCTGTGAAAAAATCCGGTCTCCAACAACCAGGCTTTTATCAATCGGAGCTTCCTGCTTCCCTTCTACGGTAGATAATATGGTCTGAATCTCATCCCATGAAGTTTCTGCAGCGGATACTTCTGATATCATATAGGGATTCCCGCTCACTGATGTCGTAACAACACCTGCCATCATGACTCCCACCATGATTCTTTTCCATTTTCTCTTCATTTATATTCTCCTTGAAATCTATCGTTCATCAATTACAGTTCCATTACTTTTCCACCATTCGCTCTTGACTCTTCCGCAGCAAATGCCATTACATGCCCCTGAAGTGAAAGCTTTGCGCTGTACATCAGATTCTCCTCTCCCGGATTGCGGAGTGCGCTTGTAAATGTTTCCATAATACACTCATCTCCTCCGGCGTGGTTTGTCTTCGGTGTCTGAACCTGTACTGTTGTGATATTTCCTGTTGCAAAATCTCGGATTTCAAACTTATCATCTTCCATGCATCCTTCGATTTCACCCTTTGTTCCCATAATCTTTGTCTGTCTGATGATTTCTTTTGTAAATGCGGATGCCTGCCAGGACGCTGTAACTCCACCCTCATATTCCATGATAATTGCCTGATGGTCAGCTACATTATTGTCACAGTGGTATACACATCGTCCATACGGTGATGCCAGCATACACTTGAGGAACTCTTCGTTATCATCTGTCCTCATAATAATATCTTTCAAAGCGGAGTGCATTTTGCGGTCTTCCAGATAATTGTATGCGGAATAGATACAGGTCTTGTTGTGAGGGCAGTCTTCACATCTCTTAGCTGCTCCTTCCGGTGCATTTTCCGCTTTAAAATGTGAAAGTGAACCAAATGATGAAATCCTCTCACACTTTTTCCCATCCAGCAGATAGTTGATAATATCCGTATCGTGGGAACATTTTGCCACAATCATCGGCGTCGTCTCATCTTCATTTCTCCAGTTTCCTCTTACATAGCTGTGTGCGAAATGGAAGTAGCCGATATTTTCGATATGGTGTATCGATTGAATATCGCCTATTTTCCCCTCATCAATGGCCTGCTTTATGGTGCGGAAATATGGCGTGTGGCGAAGCACGTGACATACCATCAGAAGTGTGCCTTTTTCCTCTGCCGCATCTACAATTTCCTTTGTCTTTCCTGCCGTCTCTGCCATCGGCTTTTCTAACAATAAGTTATAACCTTTTGAGATTGCTGCCATTGCCGGCTCATAATGCTCCTGATCCTGAGTTGCAATAATGATTCCATCCAGTTCATAACCCTTTTCCAATAATTCCGTCCAGTCTGTATAGCAGTCCTCTTTCGGAATCGCGTGTTTCTTGGCAAATTGATTTCTCCGCTCTTCACGAGGCTCTGCAACACATACAAATTTCACCTCTGACGGGTATTTCAATGCATATGGCGCATAACAGTTGGCTCCTCTTTCTCCCGCTCCGATCAGTCCTAATTTTATCTGTTTCATGATTAAATACCTCTCTTTTCATTCATTTCCCGATATGTTACTATTAATATAGTCTTTTTAAGTCAAAAAAGCGTTTACGTTTATATCAAAGATAATTTTATACACCGGGAGGGAAAGAATGAGCACCCATCAGGTAATAGATTTCCACTATAAGAATCAGTTTATATTTAAACTCGGATATGTAAATCACACGAAAGCAAGTAAACCATTATCGTTACATGCGCATAAGGAAAAAACCGAATTTATTTTTATGGTAAAAGGCAATCAAACTTATATAGTAGATGACAGACAGTTTTTTGTGCAAAGTGGTGACATATTTAAAATTTCACCCGGAGAACTTCATAGTACAGGAAACACGCCGGAACAAAAATCCGAATTTTATTATATGAGTATTGATTTAAATGCAGCCATCAAACATGAATTATTATGTCTGGAAAAGGATTCCGTTCAAACACAGAACTGGCATCAAAAACGTTGCTGGAGAATGCAAAGCAAAGCATATAACTACTGCCACGATATTCTTCATATATGCATGCAGAAGCATGAAATGTGGGAAACAGAAGTGCGGAACAAATTATCAGACCTTTTCATTCAAATGTATCGGGAAAATACGATTGATTCCAAAATAAGCGAAACCAATATTAAAAAGGCGATTGAATACATTGAAACTCATATACGCGAAAATATTACGATTGAACAGCTTATAGAAATCAGTGGATTTTCACGTTCAAGTTTTCATCATTACTTTTTTAAAAAATTCGGGATACCGCCAAAAGAATATATATTACGAAGAAAAATAGAACTCGCAAAAAAGGAATTAAAGGAAACAAATAAACCGGTTACCGAAATCGCACATGATTTTGACTTTTCATCCAGCCAATATTTTTCTACTGTTTTCAAACGCTATTGCTATATGACGCCATCTCAGTTTCGGGAAAACCTGGTAATCAGCAACAATGAAGAAGCTTATTATGAATAACACATCATTATTTTACACAAGCATTCTTAGCCACACAAGTACAAGAACCGAATATGAATCATTCGATATATAATATCATTGATTCATATCCGGCTCTGTTTTATTTCTTACTTTTATCTTAATTTTTTCACCAGACAGCTTTTCTTACAGAAGCAGATGCCGTAGCTTATGACCTCCCTGTATCCTTCTTCAAGAAGTCCCTTCCCATATTGCTGTTCTTCTATCTGCCTTAATGCCTCTTCACACCCGGCTTCCATCTCTGTGTATTTCTTAACGTGTTTGAGTTCCAGTACTACCGCCGCCTTCTGTTCATCATAAGGCTTCAGTACAATGTCAGGTCTTCCGTTTCCACTCTCTCGGTTTGAAAGTGTCTTATAATTCTGCAACGGACGAAGAAGTCCCAGCAGAAATCCATGATAAAAATCCTCTTCACTGTCAAAATAACTGATACTGCCTGCCAACTGCTCTTTCAACATCCGTTCAAAAACATCTGCCTCTCCACCTAATACAGCCCGATACATCGGTGTGAAATCCCCGACTTTTATTTTTTGTTCAAACCATTCACGGATTGTATTCCGGTAAATATATCTTATCTCTGCATTCGGTATCTTCATCGTCTGATAAATTGTATCTTCCTCAAATCTCTGGCTCACCGCTTTCAGGTATCCTGTAAAGAACAGGAAATTCCACAGATTGTCCTGAGACTGATGAATATCTCCGTAAGTAATATCCTCATGTATCTGTTTTTCAATCGAACCGCCCGCAATTAAGCTTTCTATTTCATCCTTCACATCACTGTCTGCTCCCTCAACCAGCTCTCTAATAATGCTGTTGGAGGATGTGTTCGACCAGTATGGCTTTGGAAATGCTTCCTCATCACTCACTGCTGTTTTCACATAATTGATTACGCTCCACGGATTATAAACTTCTGCATTCCCAAAGAGATATCCGTCATACCAGTCTTTAATCTCCTGCTTTTTCTGTACGATTTCATAATATTCAAGCATCTGCTCCACTTCTGTCTGTGTAAAGCCAAAGCTTTCTGCATACTGCTTATTTAAGAATGAAATGATTTCCAGATTATTCAGTCCCGTAAAAATACTCTCCTTGCTAATACGCAGACATCCGGTAATCACCGCAAATTCCAGACTTTCATTTGTCTTCAGCGCCGATTCAGACAATGAACGGATAAACTTTATCATCTGCTCATAAAAACCTTCAAAATAGGAATTCTCCAATGGCACATCATACTCATCGATCAGAATAATTACCTTCTTACCGTGATACTGTTCCAGACACTCCGACAGAAATGCAATTGCTTTTGCATAATCTATTTCATCTGCTTTCCCTTCCAGCAATTTCATATATTTTTCTCTCTTTGCCGGAAACATATTTCCATCTGACAACACATAATGATGTCGTTCAAATTCTTTCATAATTTCATCTGCCAGACTCTGATACGCCATCTCAAATGTAGGCTGCTTTGCAGACTTCAGCGAAAGAAAAATGACCGGGTACTGCCCCAGGTGACTTGTATATTCCTCCCCCGCATCCATGATCTTCATTCCGTCAAAATAATGACTGTTATCCTTTGGCTGTCCATTCCAATCCCTCTCTGCCTCAAAAAACGTACGCAGCATGGTCTGCAAAAGTGTCTTACCAAATCGGCGCGGTCTCGTAAACAGATTCACCTGTCCACCCTGATCTAAAAGCTTTTTGATTATCAACGTTTTATCTACATAATAATAGTCTTTTTCTATCATCTGTTTGTAAAATTCGATCCCTATCGGTATCCGTTTCTTCCTCATAATTCACGACACCTCCTCTATTCCATCTGCAAGTCATTTATACTTATTATGGCTTATTTCTTCTGAAATAGCAAGAAAGACGCGGTGAAATTCACCGCACCTTTAGAATGTTTTTTCGATAGGTATTTCTACAATATCACGATCTTATTATGACTTAGGCTACGAAGCCGCACAGACCACTTGTGATATTTTAAACGGATACGCACCATATAAAACGCACAAACTACTCCCTATAAAGTTAATAGAGCGGGAAAGCACACCGAAGAAATGTTAAAAAGACAGGAAAGATGTAAATTCTCTTCTCCAAACGTCTCATGTCCCCTTCCCCATCTGGGATCGCGGAAAATATTGACATTTGGCGCCCAGAAAGTAAGTCCTTTATAAATCCCTCGATCGCCCTTTTTAGAATAAGACGTATATTTGGCTCTTCCTTCTGTAGAGATAATATCTCCTATTTGTTTCAGCAAGCCGCGATCAAATGTTGCCGCAAGACCGATCGACTGCGGGAACATTGTTGCAGTTCCCGCTCTTGCCACCCCATGAAGAGATTCATTCCACCAATTATAAGCCGGGATGTTGAGCCGTTCAATCGCCGGCGAATTATATAGCATCTGACTGATTTTTTCTTCGATTGTCATCTGCGCCACTAATTTTCGGGCATATTCATATGTTTCTTTTTGCATATCAGCTTGCTCCTCACATACTTTTTCAATGTTCTATTTTTTCAACTCAATCCGGTTTCCAAGGCGGATGTCTCTTGAAGAACTTCCAACCAAAATATCAAACTCTCCCTCTTCCCATTTCCATGCCGCTTTTTCCACATCATAGAATGAAAAAGCTCTGTCTTTCA
>ERZ808046.1497-NODE-1497-length-10076-cov-7.819382_pt1 | contig 10076 bp, 10 predicted proteins | sample MGYA00380196_ERZ808046 | MGnify/ENA primary metagenome ERZ808046 (study PRJEB31490, sample SAMN06133421) | mouse gut metagenome | isolation source: Z6_2 | host: mice | place: China: Chengdu | collected 2015-05 ...
ACTACAAAATATGAATTTTTCAAGGTACCATAGGAATAGGGGGTAAATATATTTATAGTTTTGACCCCAACATCATATAATTATATCATGTAAAGAACAGTTAAAATACTTATTTATCAGGAGGATTACAAATGGAAAATATCACCGCAGAACAATTAGAGGCACTGGAAACCATGGCAGAATTTAACGACCGTCTGCTGAAAAATCTGCCCACGCTCATCTCCGAGCTTTCCGGCAACAGACAGCCTGACACCGACCAGTATCAGAAAAGCATTATCGATGCAATCAACTGGGAGATTGCAGTTACCAACTCCACACTGGAGGTACTTAACCAGGATAAGGTGCGGGTTGACAAAGAAGACTTTAATCAGAAAATGATAGCTTTTAACTCCGCTCTTTCCTCAAATAAGGATTCTGAAATTGCCAGCGCTCTGGAGACGCTGATTCCCTGCTTTGAACAGCTTGGCGCTGCTGTCAGGGAAGTGATCCAATAATACATAGCAAAACACATGCATCAGGAACTGTCCTTACCCCAAAAAGACATATGAAAGCCTGCAGGTCTGCAGCTTTTCATATGTTTTTTGGTTTCTCTCTTATTTTTATAGTGACATCCCACAGAGCTGCATAACTTCCAAGATAATACTACATAGCTTTTCCGCATAATCTCCGGCACTGTTTTCTTCCTCGTCCTTTTTCCATCCCTCAATCACTTTTAAATATGGCATATCTGGATATCTGTCCCGCAGATACCGACAGTACTCGGCATCCGTAGTGTAAAAAAACATCGAAATACTTAACTGTTTCACCAGATATCTTTCTTCTGGGATTCTGTCTCCAAAAAGAATATGGATCTGCTTACAATCCAGCAAGTTATAGGCTATTCCATCAGTGAGTGTGCTCTGCACAAAACCAGCCAGATCAAAATCAATAAACAGATCCGCTCCTGATTTCCTGATATCCGCACAGGTGATTGGAGACTTTATATCATCCCAAACTTCAACGACAATTTGTTGTTCCTCAATTTGAGAGACATCCTGTAAATAGTTCTGCTGTTTTTCCTCAAGCATCTTCTTCATCAATTTAATGGCCTTTTGCATCTGCCTTGAGGATGTCGGTCCGATCAATATTTTCATATAAATATATATACCTTTCTGTAAACAAACAGGTAATGGCAAGGATCATCGTGAAATGCTCCCTGCCGTCTCTGTCATTTTCCTGATCCGGTTTATATAGGTATGCTCCCTGCATACCTTTTGACAGCCGTTTGCAGCAATTTCCTTTCTCTCTTTTTCGTGGGTCAAATAATAATCCGCCTTATCCTGCAGGTTCCGGTAATCATTGTAATAAACGAAATCCACATCCGGCTCAAAGTACTCTGACAGTTCTGCCTGATAATTTGTCAGGAGAAATCCGCCACTTCCCATGATATCCATAACCCGTAGCGGAATACCAGTTTTAATACTGCGTAACGTAATATTCAGATTGATTTTTGATCTTCCAAAAACAGCCAGCATTTCATTGTAATAATCCACCGGACCATGATTTTTCACCCCTGCCATCTGTACATTTCGTACATTTGTATACAAATCAATTTTGTGAGAACTTCCTGCCGCTCTAAGGCTGTCACCTGTCTACTGAAGACAAAGTCTGCGTAAATGGCTTCCGGGGACATTACTGTCAAGGCATTTGGAGCGGTGGGATACGCCTTCTGCAACTGAGCAACAATATCCGGTGTCAGCAATTCTTTAAGGAAGTTATATCCGTATATTCTTTTCTGCGCTTGGATGATTGCTTCAAGGTATCCTTTAGAAAAGGTATCAATCCCCTGAAATTTATCATAAATCCGGTGCCTGGGCTCTGTATACAGGGAACTTACAAAAGAGATGTCCATGGTCTTCGTACCCGCTTTACCGTCATCATCAAAGCAGGCAAGCCTTTTTTCATTCACCGCCAGGGGAAGATAATAAACCGTCCTGATCCTCGCCTTTTTAATTCCTCATATACCGCATAATCAAACAGGAAAACATATTCAAAATAGTGTAAGAATAAACATGAATATAAGGGCTGTCATACACCCATGATAAATATTTGATCCCTGCCTGCTGACATATTTCCGATATGACCGGAAAATAGTTAAAAGAAAACACAAAATCATAAGAACCGTTTTTCAATTCTCCAGCCAGGATCTTCTCCGCTTCTTCTTTTCCTGTTCTGATTCCGTTTGGAAAAGGAATGCATTGAACAAAATATCCCACCTCATGCATGGCAGATTTCATATCCTTGTGGCAGTAGCTGTTCCATTCTATTAATATAACTTTAAATTGAAGTGACATTCTGATTTCCTGCAGAGCCGCCTGGCTTCTGCGTATCCTTACTTTTCTCAGTAATATACTGATGAACCTTCACCAAAATCCGGGATTTTGCTGACCAGCCCTATTATAACAAAATAGATTTTTATTGTACACTGCCAAAAAATCGCATATAATTATAGCCAGTAACTAAAAAATATATCCCAAATAAAAATCTCTATTCATTTTACCATTATCTGTCAAATAGTTACAGAAAGACTATGGAAAAGAAAGGCTCTTATGAACAATCTGATTTTGGAAGCGGAAAAATACTTTCAAGAATTAAGCCAGGAAAAAGAGGTGGCCAAGTCCGCCTGTTTTTACATTGACAGTACCCTTGCCAAGGCGCTAAACAGGCAGGATATAGGTTTGCTTTTATCCCTTATTTCTTACATTGAGAAAGGTGACGGCCAGATCTCTTACAAATATTTTGGCGAGATTCACAGGATTTTGCGCATCCTGCATATTATAGAAATGGAGCACAAATATCAGATACCGCTTTTTTGTTCCGGATGCAATGATAAAATTTCGCTAACAGAAAAATATATGCTGACCCTGTTTGCTTTCCGCAGATTGCTTTTTCACCTCTCCGATGCTTCCGCAGAGGATGCGGTCTCTTATTTAGAGCAGAATCCATTATCGGTATTTGCTGTGTACGTAATGATACAGGATGACTTAATTCTCCCTGACAGCGCTATGTATCAAAACATTATGAACATATACTCTAATTACTGGAATGAAAGCGAAAAACAGCTTTTTCTTTCCCTGATTCGATCTTCTTAAATAGAAGCTTCAGCCTTAGATAAGGAAGGTTTTTAAAATGAATCCACATAAATTCTGCTTTATTATCTGTACCAACAACAGCCTGCTTTTAGAAGAATCCACTCATTATATCAACCATCTTCAAATTCCTGCCGGATATGAAATTGAACTGTTAACTATCAGTGACGCTGTATCGATGACCGAAGGATACAACGAGGCAATGGATTCCTCTGATGCCAGGTATAAAATTTATATGCATCAGGATGTGTTTCTCTTAAATAAATATATCTTATCTGACCTGCTGGCAATATTTCAGGCAGACCCACAAATAGGGATGATTGGAATGGTTGGGTATGATACGGTATCGCCTGATGGAATTATGTGGCATGCCCCTCAAAACAGGGGGAATATCTATCAAAAGAAACCTGCCGTCCCCTATTGCAGTCTGCCTGAATATCATTATTCACTGGCAAAGGACGGATTCCATCTAGTGGCGGAAATCGATGGTTTCCTAATGGTGACCTCCTATGACCTGCCATGGAATACAAAACTGCTAAAAGATTGGGATTTTTATGATGCTTTCCAAAGCATCAGCTTTTTGCAGCATGGATACAAAATCGCAGTCCCTGTGCAAAGGCATCCCTGGTGTTTGCATGATGACAGCAAGCTTTTGAATATGGAGAAATATGATGTGTACCGACATATTTTTATGGAAACTTATAAGGAGTGCTTAGGTAAGCATTATTTTGAAATCTCTTAAATCTCAGGATACAACACCTTCAAGATCGCGGCAATCCTGTGTTCATAAGTATGTAAAGCTTTTACCTTACGATAACCGTTATCTGCAATTTTCATCCGAATGTCACTGTGGCATAAATAATAATGGGCTTTTTCCACGCAGTCTTCTATGCCTTCATAGCATACCAAATCCTTATCAATGTCAAAATAAGAGGGAATCTCCGCCTGATAATTCGTCAGCAGAAAACCACCGCATCCAAGTACATCCCATATGCGCAACGGCAAGCCGCTTTGGATCCCTTTCATTGTAATATTCAAATTAATCTTGCTAAGCCTGAAAATCCGGGGCATCTGAACATGGGTAGTAACTCCCTCTCTGCAATCAATGTTCCTCAAGAGAGAAGTATTGCTTCTGGTAAAAACAGTAACCTTATGCTTCTGTGCTAAAGCATTCAGAACCTCTATACGTTCCATCTCTGAAACCAACATTCCCAGATAATAATTTGCAGCAACATACACATCCGTATCCACCACTGCACTTTTCAGGGAATAAAAGTCAGGATATGCCTGTTTTAAACCGCAAATCAGTTCCTGTGTCACCATTTCCTGAAGGAAATTGCTGCCATAAATCAGGAGCTGAGCTCTGGAAACCCCTTGTATGTATCCCTGTAAATACTCTGGCAACAGCAGTCTCTGGTTCAGCATGGAAAGGGGAGACTTTTCGTGATAAAGGGAGCCCACAAAGGAAATGTCCGCTCCATATTCCTTTTGATCCTTTTCCTTCAATACCTCCAACTCTCTGTCCCACCGCTCTACGCTGGTGGCTAGCGGCAGATAAAAAATCCCCTCCGGGTTATGAGGGTATACCTCCTGATATTGAATCTCATCAAAAAGGAAAATCCGGTTGCATTTGTTACGGATAGATGTGGAAAAAAGCTCCAGAACCGGACAGTCTACGCTCCAGCATACATAAAGAATGCCAAACTTTTCACAAAATTCAGAGACATAGGGGAAAAAATTCAGACTAAATATAAAATCCGGCTTCCCTGTTTCGCTTGCTTTGCGGCAGCTTTCCGCAAGATGCTTAATTCTTGCAGAAGGCGTTGCATGCTTTTCTTTCATTTCCAGTGTATCTTCGTATATTTTGATATTCAGTTTTTTGAACACTTCCAGAATGTCCGGTTCACAGATGCTTCCGTAACGGTAAAATATTATTTTCATACTTTTGTCATTCCTTTCGCTTCACCCGGGCTCAATCATCTAAATGCCTCGTTAATACACGAGCACACTGCCGTCGCCAGATTATAGTAAACCTTCCTGCTAAAATGGTTTATACTATCTCCATAATCCTCTTGGGAATGAATAAAGTCTGTGATATTTACCAGCCTGACTCGTTTTTTATCAGCCGCAAAAACCTTTACTCGTTCATTGATTTCCCTATGCCGCCTAGCGTGATCTGCAAATTCCGGGTTCTCCCCCTCATACTCGATCTCGCTTCCCAGAAGCAATACAAATGCAGGGCTTCCAGGGGCATTGAAATACATATACTCCAAATTGCGCACAATGATCTCGCCCGGAGTCGTCCCCACAAACTCCCACCGCTCCGAAAAATCCCGCAGAATCTTCTCTGTAAACGGGAACCCATGATTAACAATGGATCCATTCATATACCTCTGCCAGTTCCGCTCATCCGTCAGATCGAAATTGACGCTGCCAAAGCTGATATACCGTCCCGTTCTCCGGTTGCAGTACAATCCGGCATGACAGTCCGGCAGAAGGCTGTAGCAGACGATATGATACTCCTTCTTAAACAACATGGTCTCAAAATCCCCACGAGTAAGGAAGGGAACCTCCCTCAGCATATCCTTAAGCTCTGCCTCCGTGCAGTCTGCGCTCTCCCATATATGCATGGAATGATTCTGCCCGGCCGTGATAAAGCCCTGCGAATTGACATAGTTAAACTCCGTAGTAATTTTCCCGCCGATCAGATAGCTCTCAATAACACTCAGATCACATGGGCCTTTCAGCAAGACTTTAACACGATTATCCCTGGGCGGCTCAAAATGATACTCCCCTGCCTCCTCTTCCCTGATCCATGGAACATCCCTGCCCTTTTCCAGCAAAGTCGCCACAGGCGCAGCGATATCCATCTCGGGACTGCCCAGCTTCGTATACACATACTGTTCTGCCTTCATTCCCATAATCCGGCAGGAAAACAGAAAATGCTCCATTCTCTCCTCCTGCCTGTTATAGCAGTAAAATCCCACAATTCCGTAATCTCCATATCGATCCATGACCCTTACATAGCCGCAGTCCATCCAGTCGTTGGAGACCATTCGCAGGAGTTCCTCTCTGCTGCTCCTAACTTTGGTAAAATTAAGCTGATTTGTTCTCGCAACCAACTCTTCGATCCTGTCCAGTTCGTTCTGACAGTCCTTCCCGATAATCACTCTGATATCACTGTCAAACAAAAACGCCTCTCTGGTATCAAACTGTTCCAGGGCAGTGGTTTTCCTTTCCAGAATCCGGTACTGATTCAGCCTTTTATGCTCCCTGTCAGAGAGCTCAAGCGCAGACACATAGCCTGCCAGATAAGGGATAATATCCGGCGGCGCAGTCATGATTCCCCCATTGATAAATTTCGCTTCTTCCAGATTTCTGCTGTTATCGTCAATAAAAAGGGTGTTTTCCGCCCGCAGTCCCATATGGGAGAGCTTTTGCCGGATCTGTTCTCCCTTGTTTTCCCAGTTGATATTGTTGAATACAAAAAAAGAATCCACCCCGTGCCGTTTCAGTGCCGTCTCCACCTCCACCGCGTCATTTTTAGATGAAATGGAGCTGATGATCCCCCGATCCGCCAAATCCCTGACCAGCTGTATATTTTTCTGTGAAAAAAGTATCTCCCCTTCGCTCAGCGTCCCCTTCCAGAAGGTATCGTCCAGATCCCATATCACCAACTTGATCTGATCAAAGGGAAAATCCGCGTAAAGATTTTTCCCCGACAGTACCACACACCCCCTTTTGCACAGACCGGCCAGAAGCCTTTTGTCATTTTCGGAAAGTAACGCATGTGCTCCTGAAGAAATCAGCAGTACATCGAATACCGGAAGCCGAAAAACCTCCGTCAGTTCCGAGATATTGGTAAATACGGCCTCCGTCCCACCTGCCACATCTGCCAGCTCTCTGTTGGACTCCACCCCCGCCACATGTGCCCCTGGATAAATCGTCCGAAGCAGCTTCATATCTGCTCCCAGGCCACATCCCACCTGCAGGACATTAAATTCATCATTTTCGGAATAAGGGATTCCTGCCAAAAGTTCCCTGTCAGGAACCGCATACTCCAGAATATCAAACCCATACTTTTCAACGAACATCTGCTGATGGGCAAGCAACAGATCATTCACTTGCTCCTCATGGGAAAAGCTCTGGCTCCCGGCATGATAGATAAAGCTGTTTTTACAGAGCCGTATTCTGTATCCGCACTTCAGAATCTGCATACAGAGGTCATCATCCTCAAAGTACCCGGGCGTGAACCGCTCGTCCATTCCGCCCACTGCGTCCCAGACGCACCCTTTCACCAGCATGGCAAAGCCAGATAACCGAACCCTTTCCTCATAAGGATGGATGAGAGGAACATTTGTCCTTGCCCCGTACTCCAGATATTCTTCGGGGAGGGAAAGCATAACGTCCAGCTGCTGTCCATTTCCGGCATAGTTTGAATAACTTCCCACAGCACCCGTCTTTTCACTTTCATATAAACCCATACGAAGCCAGAACAGAGCATTGAGCGCAAGACGCGTATCATTGTTTAGCAGGAATACATCGCTTTCTTCCAGCCCCGTCCGCCGGGCAGCCTGGACACCCTGATTGCAGGCGCATGAAAATCCTCTGTTCTCTGTGTTTTTTATCAGAAGGATATCGCTTTGCTTTTCCAGCCATTCGGCCACGCCATCATCGGATCCATTGTCCACCACGATCATCTGATAAATTCCATCTGGCAGAGTAGAACGGATACTTTCAATATTTTTTTTTAACAGGTGACAGGAATTATAGGAGACGATAACAATCACCGTATTTCTCACCGTTATCCCTCCGGAATCATCAAGCTCTTCTATTTCCTCCCGGATCGTCTCACTGTCCTGCCAGCAATCGCAGTAAAAAAGGGCATTCTGAAAGCACAAAAATGCCTGGTCAGGGTTCACTGGATAATAAAAACGGCCCAGCATATAGTACAGCTCGAAATTGGACGGGTTCCAGGAAAGCCCTCTGGCAATGGCCTCGAACATTCCTTCTCTGTCCTGTTCCGCCTCGCAGAGAGATGCCTCCAAAATGGCTAGTGTGTCATCCCAGGAGGTTGTGGCCGATTTTTCCTGATCAAGTAGCTCTCTGGCTGATATATAATCATTATTTTCAAGGTATTCTCTGATTTTATCCCACATTGCACAATTCCTCCCCGGGCTGAAATCTCCTGAATTCACTAATCCCTTTAGGGTCAGATCAGTTCTTTGGATGGCTATGGCTTATCCCATATCTCCAAATACCCCTCTTTAAACTCCTCCTGCGCGATTTCAAGCATTCTCCTGGCGGAGAGTTTCTCCTGATACTTTCTGTTATTAAACAGATTTTGATGATCTTCTCTTACGAAATGGCCCTTTTCAAAAGAGATGGCAAAAAAGTCCTTTCCCAGCCAGGCATAGTCCTCATCGGTAATGGTCTCCGGATCAAAAAACTCTCCTCCCTGACGGAACGAATACCAGTTCCGTATCCTGTAGGCATCGGGATATTTCATACAGACATACGTTCCATAGGTCTCGAACTCACTGAAGCTGCTGCTCTGGATCTGATCTGCGTCGATCGAGCGGAGAATCTTCTCCCAGAACCTTCCTCCCGGCAGTTCGCGGTTTCTTTCGATTTCCGCTATCAAAGCCTTCATAATATCGCAGTTTATCAGCATGTGCTCAGAGATAAAGGATTTTTCAATACTCTTATGCATTCCGGGCAGTATCTTTGACAGGGTAGTAAAATATTCCTCATGATATTCCTTCTTCAAATCCAGGCAGGGAGTCCCGCTCTCCTCGTGGAACATGGTAAACTTCCGGCAGGGGATGGTATCCCCATCCCAGACCATATAATATGGATCTTTGCACCTGTATGCGTACTGCATTTTGAGAAACTGCTGATAATACCAGCCGGTAATCCCCCTGGGAAGCTCTTGGCCATTCAGCAGTTCCTTAAGGACATCCTCCATCACCTCATGGACGTCAGAAAAGGAAAGGATATCATTCTCATTCAGAAAATTAACCCTCTCCCCCAATCCAGATATCTTCACCAGTTCTCCCACCTCCTCATTTCCCGTAAAAAGAATGCGGCGAACCGGAAGGTTTTCGGTCAGCCTGTGATAATTACTCTGCAGCCGAAGATAGTCCTTCGGCGTTACCATAATAAGTGTATCGAATATCTGTGGCATACCCATGCGATCTTCCTGCCCTCTTTGCTTTTATTTCTGTTCTTTCACACAGCTCCTGTCTGAAATTCCATCCTGAAAATATTATACACCAAAAGCGGCATGATGTCCTGTTTTCACAACATCTTCATCCCGCATCCAGCGCTCTCACCAGAGAGCTCCAACCTGGATTGATATTGATCAATGTTTTACCCCCCCCTCTGTTGTCTGTTTACCCTGCAATTCCTGCTTTAACCTATGGTTCTCTTTTTCATTACTACATATTTTGTTTTCTAAAAATACTATTTTTTTGTATTGCTTTGCATTTTCAGATTTTAACAGATCGATTTTATTTTGTTTTTGCTCTAACTCAATTTTCAATCCCTCTATTTTACTATTTAATTCAGTTAATACATTTTTATAATCAGAGGTAACTTTTATTATATCTTTAGTAGATTTAACAAGATCAGAATAATTTTTCTGATAAGTTAAGTAACTATTATCTATATCCAGTGTAATCAGATTTGGTAATACTTCCGTAACAGGAAGATCGCTGCACACTGCAATAATATTCTGCGTATCTGTATTATTCTTTCGCTCTCCCCAAATGACATCCAAATGCTCAGGATGTATAACACTGAGAACCAGGTTAGTTTCAGTTCTTTGATACAAAAGTTTTACGTTTTTATAGAAATTATTTAATAATAAGATGCTGGGGTCAAAAGCCCTGCTACAGCACCTTGAAAAGTTCATATATTTTGTAGTAAATACAAGCATAAATACCA
>ERZ808046.1498-NODE-1498-length-10071-cov-3.503502_pt1 | contig 10071 bp, 11 predicted proteins | sample MGYA00380196_ERZ808046 | MGnify/ENA primary metagenome ERZ808046 (study PRJEB31490, sample SAMN06133421) | mouse gut metagenome | isolation source: Z6_2 | host: mice | place: China: Chengdu | collected 2015-05 ...
AAACGCATATGAAAAAGGTGAATGGCAAACAGTTATTGACTTAACAGCAAAGCTTCATGAAAAATATAATGGCACAGAAGAAGATAAAGCAGCACAGGAGATGGCATCTGCAAGTCAGAAGAAGATAGATGAGGAAAAGGCAGCCAAAGCCGCAGAAGAAGCAAGAGGATATGAGACAGGTATTACATATGACCAGTTGGCTAGAACGCCAGATGACTTTATGGGGGAAAAGGTGAAATTTTATGGAAAAGTTATCCAGGTAATAGAAGGCAGTGGAGGTATCCAAATTAGATTGGCAGTAGATGACAATTATGATACTGTTCTGCTGGGTGAATATGATAGTTCGATAGTATCTTCTAGAGTTTTAGAAGATGATTACATAACTATATATGGTACATCTGTTGGTACTATAAGTTATAAATCTACAATGGGTGGTACAATTACTATTCCGGGTGTACTTATTGATAAAATAGATCAGTAGATACAAAGAATAAAAGGTTGAGGAAAATCTCAGCCTTTTATTTTTAGAATTAATATATGTGCTGATTTATGATATAATACTTAAGGAAAGCATCTGATTTGTCAAAAGAAAAGAGTAGTCTATTAACTACTCAAAATCAATAGAATCTTTATGTACTTGGTTAAACTGTCAGCCAAATGATATTATGGAAGTAATACCGAATACATGGGATAATGCGGAAAGATTATGTCAGGTTTTTAAGTGTGAAAGAAAAGAGCTGTCTTCAAAAGTTCCAATGGAAGAGAAATAATCTTAATCCCAGATCCTATGAAAACAGGTTTAAAGATGCGGAATAATGCAGTACATATAATAGATGTATTAGAGTTGGAAAATATTCATTAAAATTTTGATGAAAATATTGCATATATCTCATTTGCGATGTATACTATATATAAGCAGAAGGGAGATGATATGATGAGTACAACATTGATAGAATTTACAGAAAAACTTGTACCTATTTCAGATTTCAGCAAAGGAAAAGCAGGAAAGATATTTACGGACGTAGAAGAAAATAATAATGAATATATTATATTGAGGAATAACCAGCCCACAGCAGTATTGGTTTCTCTAAAAGAATATAAAGAAACACAGGAAAAAGTTGCGAAATTAGAACGATTACTTGAAACTGTGGAAAATATGAGATTATTGAAATTAGCAGAAAGCAGAACCGATTCTGCAACTTCTTCTTTTGAATCTTTTGTTGAAGAAGAAGGATATTCTATGGATGAATTGAGAGAACTTGCGGAGAGTGTGGAATTTGAATAATGGCATGGAAAATACGAATAACAGATGAAGCCAAAAAGGACTATCGAAAAATAGAAGGAAGTATACGGAAACAAGTGCTTGCGGGTATCCTTAAAGTATCAGAGGCACCAATGCCGAGTCCACATGGATATGGGAAACCGCTTGGACATAAGAGTGGAAATAATTTGACAGGATTCTTTAAAATCAAATACAGAGGTATTGGTATTAGAATCGTGTATACACTTGTTTTAGATGAAAGTATCATGAATATAATTGTTATTTCACAAAGAGATGATAACTACTGTTATGATTTAGCTGCAAAGCTATATGAAAAATATGGTGATGATATATTCAAGGATATTTTTGGCGATTTCTAAATCAAACAAAACAAGCACTAGTGAGGAAAGAGAAAATCAATCCTTGTCTGGTGCTTTATTTGTGTCTTGCTGCCGTGTCTGAATTTCAGAAGCAGCCTGATTTAAATAGGTTTTGTTCCAATTATCATGTATAATCTGACGTTTTAACTCTTCAACACGTTTGGTAGTGTATTGGTCAAGCCAATTCATGAGGAATGGTGGAATCAATCGTTCCGGTAACCTCTGAATGATATTAAATAATAAGTCTTCTGATTTTGAGTGTATTCTGTGGAAAAATTCTTTTGTCCTGTTTCTGGGCATGATTAAAGTTTTGATTAAACTTTTGAAACAGAAAAAACAAAAGTCCCAGAAACCGCATAATTACGCCATTTCTGAGACTCATAATACAGGGGATGAGAGAATCGAACTCCCACCAAAGGTTTTGGAGACCCCTATCATACCATTTGACCAATCCCCTACAGTGTCGCCAGACACTCAATTATTATATCTATAGAGTATGCTTTTGTCAATACATTTTTGCAAAAATTTCGTGCACCCTCAGATATTTCTGATAGCCCGATTTTTATCATTCCGATGTCTCAAAATGCAAGGTTTTATGGTAAAGGCTGTATTCTGTCAGCATTGCACGAAATTCTTCGCTGCTTCGTTTCTTTGGACCATTAGGTGGGGATGTAAATTCACTCCACAGACTGGTTGAATATATTTCATCATATAATTGCTGGCCTAAGAGATAAATGTCAATAGTGGATGTATTGTAACCTTCTGTCAAAAATGTTGCGGTATTTAAATCGGAGTGCGGACCGACCGGCAGCTTTTCATTATTTGCATCCAGTACAACCATTTTCTGCCAATCCGAACCAAGTTCGGGTAGAACACCAACAGAAAGCAGTGTTGGTGTTTTATAAATCGTTGTAATGCCATGACCTGTATTGTTCACTTCGTTAATATCCAAACGTACAATTTCTCTTTGGTCAATGGTAAGAGGAATCGCAAACTCCCAGGGACCGTCAAACCACAGATGGTGGTAAGGGTTTGGATATTTTTCGTATTCTTTTTGAATTTCCGGTTGGAGTGAATCACGTTCTTCACCGGAAAGCCCCCAATACTCGTCTTCTGTGTATCCACCGAAATATTTATCGGAGGGTGACTTCATCCCCACAATTTGTTTGAGTTTTAAGTCAATAGTGAAATTATCAGGAAGTATCTCGTTGCTGCTAAGTGGATTTTCTCGGAATGCTTCCAGATATGTCTGATAATTTTTTAAATCGTTTTCCAAATCCAGAGTTAAAGCGCCCTCAAAGGTATTGTCATTTAGGAGAACTCCCTCAAGGCCAATCTCAGAGTCCGACAGACCGGTGTGAGTATAATCCTTATCCATAAAGGAATATTTATAGGAAAGATTACATTTTAATGACATGATTTTGGAGGAATCTGTTTCAAAATACCCGATTTCGGTCAACGGTTCTTCACTTTTTATTTTTATTGAGAAATATATTTTCTGTGGGTTAGCATAAACTTCTGCAACAGTAAGGGTTAATCCATCTTTTGTTTTTGTATAGGATGGATCGGCAACTGTGTTTTCGTCGAGGGGAACCGCATATTTTGAAATATCTTTCGTTTTCCAGAAATCACTGTTTTTCTGAAGCAGTTTGAAAATTTCATTTACAACAGGCAGTTCTTGGGCAAAGGCAGGATTTGTTGTGCTTAGCAGGATTCCGGTTCCGATAAAAACGAGAAGTGCACAAATAAAGCCTATACTCCATCGGAAAAGCATGCTTTTTGGAGAAGGAATTTTTTGAATATCAGCAGCGGAATCCTGACAGTGCTTTTTTTGCTGTATCATTTCAAAAGCTTCATTTTTCTTCCGGATAAGTTCATCTGAAAGGGGAATCGGATGCTGCAATTTCTTTTGGAATTCCCGTTCCTGCCTGTTTAGAAAAATACCGTTTTTTATAATTTTTGACATTATAATGATGCCTCCTTTCCAAGGAGTTTCTGTTGTCTGGCAATCTTTTCCCGGCCTCTTTTTAAATGAGATTTTACCGTGTTTTCATTCATATCCAGAATAGTACTGATTTCTTTTATATTAAAACCTTCCAAATAATAGAGAAGCAATACGGTGCGATATTTTTTGTCCAGCGTTGTTAATAAATGAACCCATTCCGATTTGCTGTATCCACTTTCTTCAAACTTCATTTCCGGCAGATGATCCATGTACACGAGCATTTTCCCTTTCTGAATCATATCTTTACAGTTGTTGATTAAAATGCGAATCATCCATGTCTTGAAATATCGGTCGTTTTTCAGTGTGTGTAATTTTTCAAAGCAAGTCAGTATAGTTTCTTGTATAGCATCGGCTATGTCGTCTTCACTGCTCAAATATGAGCGGGCAATTTTATACAGACTTTGCATTTCGGCGTCTATAAGTTTACAGAAGGCATCTGTATCGCCGCGCTTGGCTCTTTTTTCATTTCTGTCCCTTCTCAATAATGAATGACCACGGGAGTTCCGATGTCAACCATGTTATATAGTGCAGATGCCTGATCGAGCGGCATATTGATACAGCCATGTGAGCCTACATTAGGAATTTGATTCAGCGTACCGCCAAAGGCACTTTGCCATGTGGCGTCATGGAATCCGATACCGTTCCATGTAGCACGCATCCAGTAGTCAACATGGGTGCGGTATTCCGGTTCGGTGGTGCCCGGTAAAATATCACCGACCAGAACCGTATCCAGACTTTTCTCAAGAATAGAGTATACACCTTCCGGTGTGACTTTTTCGGGAATTGGTTCACCGGTAACAACAGGAGTTTCCAAAGCAACACTTCCATTTACGACATACCACATATACTGCTGTGACAGGTCAACATCAATATATGTACTTCCCCAGTCCGGCATTGTGTGGACAGATGCTGTTCCACCGGCATAATAGGCGGGGTCTTTTGTGATATTTTCTCCGTTTTTAACAGCGTTGAGAATGGTTGTAAATTCGGTGTCTTCATCAATCGACCAGCCGTATGTACCGCCTGTAACGGAGGCAGATTTTCCATTGGGGGTGGTGAAGGTTCTTGCAGCTCCCATAGTATCATATTTATCCCCGAATTCTGTCAGCCAGTTTTTGATGGCGTTTTCATCCAGTGTGACTGACATTGTATCGTCTACGGACAGCCAGCTGGAGATGACTTGTTTATCGATTATGACCGGAACATCCATTGCATAAGTGACGGACGCTTTGATGTACTGATTCAGTGTTTCGCAGGCTTTGATTACTTCGGGAGAATTTTTGGTATACTTTGGGTGGAGATAATAGTTTTCTTTTTCAAGATCAATCTCCGGAGTCAGCTGTTCCACGGATTTGATGATGGCTGATGTCAGATTTTCTTTCTCGATGCCGTGTCCTGTAACCTCTTCTTTGATTACATACTTCTCACCGTTAAATTCAGGGACTGCATTTTGGGGCGGAATTTTCTCTTCTGAATAACACTGAAGTGATTCAATGGCTTTTTTTAGGTCCTCTTCATTATAATCAATATTTGCAGTTGAAGTCAAAGTGGTTGGAGAGAAGGGCGAAGCAAACCAGAGGAAAGGAGATTGCTTACTTAATAATCTTTTAACTTCTCCCTGTCCTTCGTATTTTAATTGAATGGAATCTCCGGTGATTCGTTCTTTATCACTGTCTTTTTCCCTAATTATCAGATCATATTGCCGGATTTCTTTTTCCAGCATTTCTTCAACTGCCCGGACACTTTTTAGGGAAATGTCTTTTCCGTTCAGACTTGTGTTGAAGAAAAAATGGCTGGCAAAATAGAAACATCCGCCGAAATACAAGACAATGATAAGGGATGTTATCGTTCCTAAGCTCCATAATATGATTTTTTTGTTTTTCTTCATCCGGTCACATCCTTTTCTTTTACTAGTACAACGTCTCCAAATTAACTCGACTTTATACTTGCCTGAATTTTCATCTGCTGCGTCTCCTTCTTCCGCCTTGCATATGACAAATTCATTCTGCGTATTAAGCCGGGTTATTTGGAAGACGTTGCACTAGTGTCTTATGTGTAATTCAGTATCCGCTGCCCTATATATTAGACTCCCGGATACAAAGAAAAGTTGCATAAATAAAATAAAAACGGAAGATAAAAATCATCATAAGGAATCAGTTGTCAACGCATTTTTTAATGCTATGATAAGTAAGGAATATTGAGGTTACCGTTCACACGCAAGCCTGACACTTGCTGTCAGGCTATGCGCCAGTAACGATAAAACGCTGGATTTCAGCCCCATGCGTCGAAGATGCATTTAAAATGGGCTGAAATCGTTACAGTGCACGGGGGACCCGTGTACTGTAACATATTGGGGTCAAAAACAAGTGATAAAACAGGAGGAGTACGATTTTGCTTACGATTCGAAACTATGTAAAGGCAAAGACTGTGGAGATGCCCTGGCAGAGGCGTTTCGTTTTGTATATGACGTCGTTTATACAAACACCATGTCCGCAGGAGCATACCGTGGTTACGGCGCTGCACAGGGCTGTTTTGCAGTAGAATCAGCGGTTACAGAGCTTGCCGAGAAGATGGGCATGGATCCGGTGAAATTGCGGACACGATTTCTTGGTTTATAGAAACTTTAGAACCGGCATTTCTGATATGCGATGCGGCTGCTTCCGTCTTCTGTGTAAATCAAGCCACAGTAAGTGAATCCGTTCTTTTCCAGCAAATATTGCATTACCTTATTATCCTGATGGGTGTCGATTTTCAGGTTGCCGCATTGGGAAAGCGCCCAATTGATACAGAAAGATGCGGCGCCTTTGACACTGCCGTCGGAGGTGATACGGTGTACCACTCCATAAGGTCTGTCATTCAGCCACTCTCCTTCATAAATCCGGGCATAGGTATCGTCTTTCCCCACACAGAAATAGAAAGTGGCGATAATATGTCCGGCTTCTTCACATACATAACTGTGACCGTCTGTGATATCTTGTTCAAGCATGGCGGCCGGAGGATAATTTGTGCCCCACTGAGCCGGGTTGCCGGTGCGTGCCATAAAGCTGCGGGCATTCTCGTATAAATTTAATATCACATCCAAATCGTCGAAGGTAGTTTTCCTGATATTCATAAGTAATGCTCCTTTATAAAAATTCTTATAAAATATAGATGAATGATACCATATTTTGTATTACGGTGGCAAGAGTTATACTATATATCATAAAATAAAAAGAAGAATTATAAGTAAAAATTATAAAAAACAGGAAGATTGTATAAAATGAGATACAAGGATGGATTGGAAGGATTTCCAGAAATTCTGCTATTGTGATTTTTTTAACCAGATGATATACTTAAGCCCGTAAATGAAAAAGAATCAGACCAGAGGAGGTTATTGTAAAATGGCACAGTTTGAACAGTGGGCAGGATTTGCCGGAAAAAACTGGAGAAACTCTGTAGACGTCCGTAACTTTATTCAGGAGAACTACACTCCGTATGACGGAGATGAGTCATTCTTAGAAGAGCCTACCGAAGCAACGGATAAGCTTTGGGGCAGACTTCAGGAATTGCAGAAAGAGGAGCGTGCAAAGGGTGGTGTGCTGGATATGGAGACAGAAGTTGTTTCCGGTCTGACAGCATACGGTCCGGGATATATCGACGAGAGCATGAAGGATTTGGAAAAGGTTGTCGGTCTTCAGACAGATAAACCGCTGAAGAGGGCGTTCATGCCGTATGGAGGTATCAACATGGCGGTGAAGGCATGTACGACTTACGGTTATGAGCCGAGCGAAAACCTGAAGGAGATTTTTACAAAATACCATAAGACGCACAACCAGGGTGTATTTGATATCTATACACCGGAAATGAAAACAGCACGCCACAATAAAATCATCACAGGGCTTCCGGATACATATGGACGTGGACGTATTGTAGGCGATTACCGCCGTATCGCTCTGTATGGTATTGATTTCCTGATTGAGAAGAAGCAGTATGATTTCGAGCGTTATGCAAGGCATGGTATGAAGGGAACAGATTTCCGTCTTCGTGAAGAAATTGCAGATCAGATCCGTGCGCTTGGTGAAATGAAGGAAATGGCTGCAGTATATGGATATGATATTTCCAAACCGGCTAAGGACGCAAGAGAAGCAGTACAGTGGCTGTATTTCGGATACCTTGCCGCAATCAAGACACAGAACGGCGCAGCTATGAGTGTGGGACGTATTTCTACATTTCTTGACATCTATATCGAAAGAGATTTGAAGAACGGTGTTCTGACAGAGAAAGAGGCTCAGGAATTGATTGACCACATCGTTATGAAGTTCCGTATGGTGAAGTTTGCGCGTATTCCGTCTTACAACGAGCTATTCTCAGGAGATCCGGTGTGGGCAACTTTGGAAATGGGCGGTCTGGGTCAGGATGGGCGTTCTATGGTTACAAAGAATGACTTCCGTTTTCTGCATACATTGGAGAATATGGGACCGGCGCCGGAGCCGAATCTGACGGTTTTGTATTCCGAGAGACTTCCGGAAAACTTCAAGAAATATACTTCCCTCATTTCTGTAAAGACAAGTTCTGTACAGTACGAGAATGATGACGTGATGCGTCCGGTATGGGGCGATGACTACAGTATCTGCTGTTGTGTATCTGCAACTCAAACAGGCAAGGAAATCCAGTTCTTCGGAGCACGTGCAAATCTTGCAAAATGTTTGTTGTATGCAATCAATGGAGGCGTTGACGAGAAGACAAAAGTACAGGTAGGACCTGCTTACAGACCGATTACTTCGGAGTATCTGGATTTTGATGAAGTAATGGAACGCTATGATGCGATGCTGGAATGGCTGTCCAAGCTGTATGTGGATACATTGAATATGATCCACTACATGCATGACAAATATTATTATGAAGCAGCGGAGATGGCGCTGATTGACACAGATGTAAGGCGTACATTTGCAACAGGTATTGCAGGATTCTCACATGTCATTGATTCTCTGAGCGCAATCAAGTATGCGAAAGTAAAAGTGATTCGTGACGGGGATGGAATCGCAACGGATTTTGAAACGGAAGGTGATTTCCCGAGATACGGTAACGATGACGACCGCGCAGACGATCTTGCAGTCTGGCTGCTGAAAACATTTATGCACAAGTTGAGCAAATGCCACACATACAGAGATTCAGAGCCGACAACATCTATCCTGACAATCACATCCAATGTGGTATACGGTAAGGCGACAGGTTCTCTGCCGGATGGAAGAAAAGCAGGCGAGCCGCTTTCACCGGGAGCAAACCCGTCTTACGGCGCAGAGATGAACGGTCTTCTTGCTTCATTGAATTCTGTTGCAAAACTGCCGTACGAGCTGGCCCTGGATGGTATTTCCAATACACAGACGATCAGCCCGGGTGCACTGGGACACAATGACGATGAGCGTAAGGCGAACCTTGCACGTGTGATGGACGGATACTTCCATCAGGGAGCACATCATTTGAATGTGAATGTATTCGGCACAGACAAATTGATTGATGCAATGGAGCATCCGGAGAAACCTGAGTATGCGAATTTCACAATCCGTGTATCCGGATATGCTGTTAAGTTCATCGATCTGACACGCGAACAGCAGATGGATGTTATTGCAAGAACCTGTCACGAGGCAATGTAATATGACTGGTTATGTACATTCTTTAGAGAGCTTCGGATCTGTAGACGGACCGGGCGTGCGGTATGTGATTTTTCTGGCCGGATGCGCTATGCGGTGTCAGTTCTGCCATAATCCTGATACCTGGAATATGCAGGCGGGGAAAACATACACGGCGGATGAATTGCTGAGAAATGCGGTGAAGTACCGTCCCTATTGGGGCGGCAAAGGCGGAATCACGGTAAGCGGGGGTGAACCGCTTCTTCAGATAGATTTTTTGACAGAGTTATTTTGCAAGGCAAAAGAACAGAGGATACACACTGCCTTGGATACGAGCGGCAATCCGTTTACAAGAGAAGAGCCTTTTTTTGAGAAGATGCAGGAACTGATGAAGTACACAGATCTTGTCATGTTGGACATCAAGCATATTGATGATGAAAAGCATAAAGCGCTGACAGGGTGGACGAATGAGAATATTCTGGATATGGCAGAATATCTGGATGAAATCCACAAGCCCGTCTGGATCCGCCATGTACTTGTTCCGGAGCGGAACGATGAAGATACAGCGTTTGAAAAACTTCATCAATTTATTGGAGGTCTTAGAAATGTAGAGAAGGTCGAAGTCCTCCCGTATCATACGCTTGGGGAATATAAATGGAAGGAATTGGGATATGATTATCCGCTTGAAGGAATTAAACCACCTACAAAAGAACGGATAAATCATGCAAAACAAGTGTTGCATGCGATGTAAATGAAAAAAGACCGGATTGTATATGCTGACATTTTAATAGTCAGCATATATAATCCGGTTTTGTA